>ENA-OOXJ01000104-OOXJ01000104.1-human-gut-metagenome-genome-assembly--contig:-NODE-104-length-76881-cov-18.247585_pt1 | contig 76881 bp, 70 predicted proteins | sample MGYA00241587_ERZ501343 | MGnify/ENA primary metagenome ERZ501343 (study PRJEB25962, sample SAMEA2042918) | human gut metagenome | biome: human gut; feature: human-associated habitat; material: faeces... | reverse complement strand
GCATGTACGTCCGCTGGGGCGAGCGCAACGGCTACAAGGTGGCGGTCAGCGACCTCATCGAGGGGGACGAGGCCGGCATCAAGTCGGTGACCATCGAGTTCGAGGGGGACTACGCCTTCGGCTACCTCAAGGGCGAGAGCGGAGTACACCGCCTGGTACGCATCTCCCCGTTCAATGCCCAGGGCAAGCGGCAGACGACATTCTCCTCCGTCTTCGTCTACCCTCTCGTGGACGACACCATCGAGATAGAGATCAACCCGGCCGACCTCGAGTGGGACACCTACCGCTCGTCAGGAGCCGGCGGCCAGAACGTCAACAAGGTCGAGACCGGCGTCCGCGTGCGCCATATCCCCACCGGCATAGTGGTCGAGAATACCGAGACCCGCTCCCAGCTCGACAACAGGCAACGGGCCCTGCGCATCCTCAAGTCGCACCTCTACGACTTAGAGCTCAAGAAACGCCAGGAGAAACAGGCCGAGCTCGAAGGCAAGAAAAAGAAAATCGAATGGGGCTCCCAGATCCGCAGCTACGTCCTGCACCCCTACAAGATGGTAAAAGACCTGCGTACCGGATATGAGACTTCCGATACGCAGGGCGTTCTCGACGGAGACCTCAACGCCTTCATGAAGTCTTTCCTCATGGAAGCCGGCTCCGCTTCGTAACACCTACACCCGTCCGCAGCGCCAGCTTTGGAACGGGCTCCGAAGCGACACCGGCGACAAGCATCTCTGAGGCCGGTCTATATATAACGAAAACGAGAAGGTGGTGGCAATAGGCCGTTTCACCCGGCACCTTTCGGAACGGGCCCCGAGGCGACGCCGGCGACAAGCGTCTCTGAGGCCGGTCTATATATAACGAAAACGAGAAGGTGGTGGCAATAGGCCGTTTCACCCGGCACCTTTCGGAACGGGCCCCGAGGCGACGCCGGCGACAAGCGTCTCTGAGGCCGGTCTATATATAACGAAAACGAGAAGGTGGTGGAGAAAGTACGCTTCACCCGGCACCTTTCGGAGGGGTGGAAAGGGCGGAGGAGAAAATGTGGAACCACAACGGCACCGAATCGCGGGTTTTGCTGCCGTTGTGGAAGGAGGAAGAAGATGCAATATGCGCCACAGAGTCTATAGCAAGGATGCCGCTGAAAGAACTGTTCCGCAACGGCAGGAAAACACGGGAAAAGCTGCCGTTGTGGGGAGGTGGGCGGAAGACAGAGAGGAAACACAAGAAAGGAAACAGCACGGACAACTGGAAAGAGAACAGGAGCGTCCGGAATAGTATTACCCCTTGGAGACGTTGACTCCCGAAAAGGGAGGGGACCCACGAAGTGGGGAGGATCTCCAAGGGGTAATACGATTTCGGGCGCGTAGGCCCACGAAAGCCGGTTTACAGCTCCCAGGCAAGGGCCGAGGCGCCGAGGATGGCGGCGTCGGAGTCCTTCAGGGTGGAATACAGCAGACGGATCTTGCCTTTCCAGATGTCGAGCAGGTTCTCATTCATGGCATCGAGAATGGACTCGGTCAGGAACTCTTTCGAGCGGGCCAGGCCTCCGAAGAGGATGATGGCCTCGGGAGCACTGAAAGCCACGAAGTTGGCAAAAGCCTCTCCCATAATGCGGCCGGTATAGTGGAAGATCTCGATGGCCAGCTTGTCACCCTTGGTGGCGGCATCATAGATGTCCTTGGAAGTAATCTTCTCGACATCGAGGGACCTCAGCAGACTCTTGTCCTTCCGTTCGGCGAGGAACTCGCGGGCAGTGCGGGCAACACCTGTAGCAGATGTATAGGTCTCTAAACAGCCCTTGCGGCCGCAGTTGCACTGTCTTCCGCCACGCACGACGATAGTGTGTCCGAGTTCTCCTGCAAAACCGTCATGTCCGTAGACGATATTGCCGCCTATAATGATACCGCTGCCGACGCCCGTACCGAGGGTAATCATGATAAAGTCCTTCATGCCCTTGGCTATGCCGTAGGTCATCTCGCCGACAGCCGCAGCATTGGCATCGTTGGTGATGGCCACGGGGATGCCGACTATGTCCTTGATCATCTTGGCGAAGAAGATGACCATCGGTTTGTCGTTCTCGTCGTATGCCCACTTGAGATTGGGGGCAAACTCTATCGTACCCTTGTAGTAGTTGCCGTTAGGAGCTCCGATGCCTATACCCTTGACCTCTCCGTCATTCTCCGCCTTCTTGATAAGGTCCTTGATGGCTGTGGTCAGATCGTCAACATAGGATGAGAGCTCCCTCTGCAGAGAGGATATCACACTCTGATACAAGATATTACCACGCGCATCGACTACTCCGAGTTTAGTAGACTGACCGCCTACGTCGATGCCCATTACCAGTGTCTGTTTTGCCATGATGTCCAATTATTATTCAGTTACAATATCCTTGTTGACATTCTTGTAGCCAATCAACGCATAGAAGAAGATGTAGGCTGCACATACCAGAGGAACGGCGAAGCTCACCAGGAACGAACCTGTGGCGTCAGCGATGGCGCCCTGAAGCGGAATGAGGATACCGCCGCCGCAGACCATAGTCATGAACATGCCTGAAGCTACCGATGTATATTTGCCCAGACCCTCAACGGCCATGTTGAATATACCGCCCCAGCATACCGAGGTACACAGACCGCAGAGCACGAGCAGCACCATACCGACGGGGATGTCAGCTGACACAAAATGTCCGGTAGATCCTTCGAATCCGAAGAAACGCACTGTGGACGAAGTCGGCAGAAGCATACCGAGGACGATGAACAGTATGCAGACAGATGATACGAAGAGTATCTGTGCCCGGCTGGAGAAGCGTCCTCCGAGCAGACCTCCGCAAAGACGGCCGACAAGCATCATCAGCCAGAACACTCCGGCTATGGATGCTGCCACTCCGGAGTCCATTCCGAAACCGGGAGTAGCGGCGTCTGTAGCTGTAGAAAGGTACTGGAGGACGTAAGTAGGAATACCGACCTCGACACCCATGTACAGGAAGATAGCTATGATACCGAGATTGAAGTGACGGAAGGAGAATGCGCTGTAGCGCTTGCCCGTAGAAGACACGGCCGGCTTCTCTGCTGCCTCCGAGGCCTTCTCAAGCTCAGGCTCGGGAATCCTGACGAAAGACAGTACGATGAACACCAGCAGGAAAATACCCAGTGCTATGAACAGAGCCGGAGTGGCATCTGATATCTGAGCCTTGGAAGCATCTCCTACGAGAGCTCCTACGAAGATAGTCACGAAAGTTGCAGCCAGAGAGTTGCCCACGCCGCCGAACTGAATCAGCTGGTTGCCCCTCTTACCGCCTCCGCCGAGGGTATTCAGCATAGGATTCACGACAGTATTCAGCATGCACATGCAGAATCCTGCGATAAAGGCTCCGGCAAGATACACGCCGTAGCTCTGCACTGCGTTCCATCCGGAGACATACTGGAGGAACACACCGGTGAAGCCTACTGCTATAGCGGTCAGCGCTGTCTTTTTGTAGCCTATCCTCTTGAGGAGTATACCGGCAGGAATACCCATGACGGCGTAGGCTATGAAATTGGCAGCGTTGCCGAGCTGGGCCATAGCGTTTGAAACTTCGAACTGATTTTTCACGATAACCGCCATCGGGTTGCAGAGATTGGTCACGAAGGCGATCATGAAGAACAGCAGGTACATCATTGTGATGGGGAGCGCATAGTTCTTCTTCACGGTCTGAGTTGTAGTCATCTTTCTTTTAAAGTTAGTGTTTGTTTTACAAACTACAAAGTTAGTAATTTTTCCAATTACTCCTCCAAAGAATCCAGAACTTCTATCACAGCGGCACAGTCATATCCACGCGAAAGAGCGAATCTCAGAACTTTGGCACGTCTATCCCGCACATCTGCCGACTTGACACTCTTCCATTTACCCTTAATTACCGCCTTCATCCGAGATGCGCTCTCCTGCTCACTGACTTCACTTATGGCCGTCTTGGCCACATCCGCAGCAATTCCTTTTGATGCCAGGACATAGGCTATCTTCTTTGGGCCCCACCCTGACAGCAGAGCCTTGTCCCGGGCAAACGCACGGGCGTAACGTCCGTCATCCACGTATCCCTCCTCACGCAGACGCTCGAGGACAGCCACGGCCTCCTCCCCTGCAACACCCTTGCGCCGCAGCAGGTCCAGGACACCCCGGCTGCAGTACTCCCTGCGGGAACAAAGCCATGCCAGGCGGTTAAAAATAGTATCCGAGGTTGACATACACTCCGACTTTATTTGTCATATTGGACCATGAGACATCCACATCGACCGGACCTATGGGCAGGTCATACGAGTATCTCAGTCCCACACCCCACCAGTTTCCGACACTGAGACGGCCGTCCTCAAGTTCCCGGTTCGGCCTGAAGAAGTTGTTCATGTCCACGGACTCTCTGGCATAGTTGACCATAGCTGTAAGGTAGTGCTTGGCATGAACATTGACCCTGAAGTCGGTACGGAGGACTGCAATGGTGTTCTCCATCATCTCAGGACGGTTGAAGCCGATGAAAGGCAGCTGATGAGCGACATAACGGCCCGGCATGACTCCTCCCATAAGCGTATTGTAGGCATTAAAATAGTTGTCTCCCATCAGAAGCCTGGCATATACCTGAGGCGAGATCACAAGCCTGTCCCCGAATGCCGGTATATAGGATGCGAAGGACACCATGACATCTCCGAACCCCCACTTGTGGAAATCCGGCCTGCGGTCCATATCGTAGAATTTCCAACTGCCGTCAAGGACGAATTCCACTCCCCGGGTAGCAAAGGACGAACGGTCCTTGCTGTCGAACATCAGCCTTCCGTAAGCTCCGAGATAGGAGCTTGTATACACAGCGTCACTTCCTATAGGGAGCATGGTCCCACCGTCGAGAATATGCTGGAAATAGTGCTCATAAATAAAATTCTCATAGCTGAGGCCGAGTTCAGTACTCAGGAACCGCGAATGGTATTCTGAGAAATAGGCTTTAACTATCTGATTGTAGTACAAAGCATTGGCATAAGTACGGCCTCCGTTGGTGATGTTTGTCTCCTCTTTTCTGAAAGAGTAGGACAGGTTGAAGCGGGGTATGACCCTGGGGACAAATGACACCTGTACCTTGGCCCAGGGATTGTAGCTCAGACGGGTCGAGACATTGAACTTGACACCTGTGAGCTTCTGCTCGTTGATACCCAAGCCAAGCAGGATGGCAGCGGCCTCCTGAGAGTCGAAACGGAAGCCGAATCCGAAGTTGTGTGGAACATCCGGAACCAAGGCTATATTGACCTGCCACGTGGTGTCTTCCGGGTTCATCTCCAAGGTATATGTTATCTTGGAGAATGCACCTGTCCCATAGAACATCGCCACAGCTTTATCTATCTGACTGCCTGTCATCCGCTTATGTTTCAGCAGCCTTGACTTTCTCAACAGCCACTCTCCATCCTTGCGCCCGACACCGGTAACCGATATGGAACTGATAGTCAGAGTGTCGCTGTCCATACTGCGGGCCCGGGGAGCCTGGAGCTGCTTGCCGCACGGCCCGTAAGAATCCAGCATCTGCTTCAGCTCCCTAAGCTCATCCCTGTGTCTGTCCGCGGCCACATATCCGTTGTGTACCAGCTTACGGATACTGGCAGAGTCGAAACTCATGGGACCGTAGCCGGTAACATCGGGCTCGATGAAGATGTCACATGAGGCAATATTGTCATTGGACTTGCGCTGAGTCACTACTCCCATGATCTGGTCTATCAGCTGCGGCAGGGAGTTCAGAGCGTCCGGGTCACCTTTCAGGGTGCTGGATACCCGCACACCTATTATTATATCTGCTCCCATCGCACGGCATATATCCACAGGGAAATTGTTGAGCATACCGCCGTCAACTAAAACCATATTGCCCATCCTCACGGGCGAGAATACTCCCGGAATCGCCATACTTGCCCTGATGGCCTTGGAAAGGTATCCGCTGTGAAAGACCACTTCCTGACCTGTAACCATATCTGTCGCCACACATGCATAGGGTATGGGCATGGAATCAAAGTCTATCGAGTCCTGATAACCTACCGAGAGCGAATTGAGCAGGTTCTCCACATTGTTGCCGTTGATGAATCCGGCCGGAAGAGAACCCACAAATGTACCTGCGCCCCCTACCGACGTCAGCTTCTCGCCAGAGGACTCCTGTTCCCTGCGGCTGCGCCCGGCTTCCATCTTTCTCTCGAGTGAGGCCGCGGTGGTAAACGGTATAGTCAGCAGATACATGGATTTGTGCTCCTTGTCGAGGAAGGAGAGCTGATCACGGGTAACATTGTTGCTCATGATGATGGACCAGTCCACACTGCTGATGAGCGAGTCCATCTCATCCGGACTGTAGCCGAGACTGTAGAGTCCGCCGATGATGGAGCCCATACTGGTTCCGGTCACGAAATCCACTGGTATGCCCATCTCCTCTATGACCTTCAGCGCTCCGATATGTGCAGAGCCCTTGGCACCTCCGCCGCTGAGAACCACCCCTACCTTGGGTCTCTCTTTACGCACCGCCGTGTCCACGACCGGATAGGCAAGAGCACTCAATGGAAGCAGCACTACCGCCGCAAGCAAGATAACATCACGTATAATCCTCATATCTTAGTTAAGTTTTAGTGTTAAAATCAATACATCCTAACGGGACGTATCGCGTCCCTTGCCGCTGAGCATTCCGCATGCGGCGAGAATATCCTCTCCCCGGGAAGCCCTCAGGGTGGTCAGGACTCCGGCCGAATTGAGCCTGTCCTTGAACTGCTCTATGACCGGCATCGGCGAAGGGGCTAAGGGCGAATCGGGGATGCGGTGAAAACGGATCAGGTTGACCCTGCACTCCAGACCGCGGAGCATCCGGGCGAGGGCATCGGCATGCCGCTTGTCATCGTTCACCCCTGCAAACATAATATACTCGAAGCTCACTCTCCGCTGCCCCGTGAAATCATACTCCCTTATCAAGGACAATGTCCTGTTCAGCGGAAAGGCCCTTTCCATCGGCATGAGCTCAGCCCTCTCTTCGGAAAATGGATTATGCAGGCTGACGGCCAAATGACAGGTACACTCATCCATGAAACGGCGCAGAGGCGACTCCCCCGTACGGGCATCCGCCGTCACACCTATGGTGGAGAGTGTAATGCGCTTGGGGCTCCATCCGAACCCCCAGGGAGCGGTCAATATCTCTATCACACGGCGGACGCTGTCCCAGTTGTCCAACGGCTCGCCCATGCCCATAAACACCGTATTGGTCAGTTCAGCGGCCTCGTCCACTTCCATGAACTGGGAGAGAATCCCGGCAGGAGTGAGATTACCGTGCCATCCGCCGCGTCCGGTCATGCAGAAGCGGCATCCCATCCGGCACCCTTTCTGGGAGGAGACGCAGAGCGTGCTCCGGTCCTTGTCCGGTATCATCACAGCCTCAACCCCCGGGCCGAAGGGGAAAAGGTACTTTTTCGTGCCGTCCACAGAGGAGATAAGGTCAACGTAGGCAGTGCGGCCCACCTCGTAATGCCGGGCGAGCTCCATGCGGGCCGCCTTGGGCAAGTTGGTCATCTCATCGATGGCACGCACCTGCTTTCTGTAGAGCCAGTCAGCTATCTGTGAGGCTGCGAAAGGCTTAAGGCCGTACTGAGCGCAGACGGCCTTAAGTTCTTCTATATTTTTTCCTAAAAGAGGCTCCATAGGCGTATTATTCGTTTTTGAGCCGGAAATCCACAGGGAAGTTGTACACCACATCCACAGGCTTGCCATGCTGATATCCCGGAGTCCATCCGGGGGACCGGCCTACCACATCGACTACGGCTTCGGAGAATATATTGTAGTCAAAATCCTCTACCACCGTGCCTTTGACCTCTACACGGAGCGTCCGGATATCCGAGACTTCGCCTGTCTTGCGTATTTTGAACTGGACTGTCACTCTCGCCGCTGCGTCGGAGGCTACGGCCTCCGCGGGATATTGTATCACGGAGAACACCCAGGCTACAAAATCATCGTCGTCACCTCCCATAAACAGAGGAGGCTGCTCTACTAAAGTATATGGCACAGGTACTGGATCCGGTACGTACACAGAAGACCCGGTCATGTTCCCCGCCCCGGTTTCTGCCGGCATGGCTGCCGCCGGAACGAGCGGTTCGGCAAATATCACAGCCGCCGCCATCAGCACCGGCACCACATACAGCAGACGGGCATAGACCTTCCGCTCCGGGACTGCCTTCTGGATCATCGCTATACGCCGGTACAGATTAGAATTCCGGAAAGGGTTGGCCAAGGACACGGCCATCCCCTTTGCAGCCTGCCCCACTAAAGAGAGCTGGTATTCCTTCCGGTCGGCTCCTGAGGCAAGGACAGCGTCATCCGCCTCGAACTCGCAGTTCTGCCTCAGGTCGCGGAGCAACAGCCACGCCGCCGGATTGAACCACTGGAGGCACAGCATCAGGGAGGCATTGAGCAATATGGGCGAATGCATCATGCGGATGTGGGCAAGCTCGTGCCTTATGACGTAGCTGTCGTTGTCATAATCCTCTTCTGCCGGAAGGAAAATAACGCCGAGCCAGCTCATCGGCTCCACCCTGCGGCCCCTTCGGGCCGGGACGGAAACCACTGTCACCACATGTCCGCCGGATAAGGCCATGAAGCGACGTCCTCTCAGCAGGAGCGCCGCCGCAGCGGCAGCCGGAATCAGCACATGGGTCAGCAGAGTGGCAACTGCACCTGCCGCATACACCGCCGTCAGCACTTCCGGAAGCCAGGCGGGGGTACTGCTGTTCTCCGCCATTGCAGCCGGACGGGAGCCATCGGAGGACACAGTCACCCCTGCGAGTGTCATTACACCCACCACTTCCGGAGCACGCTCGGACACGGGAATACTCAGACGGGACAGCAGGAGCGGTGCACATAGAGAGAAATACAGAATCGTATTGAGCAGAGCTCTATTGACCCTGAATATCTTCTGCGAGCGCAGCAACAGCCGGAAACCACCCCACAGCACCGCCAGCACCGCAGCCGAACCGACAGCGTATGTAAGCAGACCGTTCATCACTCAGTTTATCTGCCTTCTTTCTCGATCATCTCGATTATCGACTTGAGATCGTCCACGCTCAGGCGTTCACTTTCCACAAACTGGGAGACGACCTTCTTGTAGGAGTTGTCCAGATAGTCGCGGACCACTCCGCCCAGATACCTCTGACCGTACTGCTCGCGGTTCATAGTAGCCGAATAGCGGTATGACAGTCCTTCGGGCGTGTGTGTGGTGAAACCCTTTTTTTCCAAAGAGCGCACCATAGTAGAAACAGTGTTGAAATGAGGCTTGGGATCAGGATACAGCGCCAGCATCTCGGCCACTGTCAGGGGGCCGTTTTCCCAGAGCAGGTTCATCACCTCCTCCTCGCGTTTTGTAATTTCACTTCTCATAATATTACAGATTGTATTTTTCAGTCTTACAAAGTTAAGAAAAACCGGAACACAACAGATATTCTTCCCGGATATTTTTTATATATTCGCAGACGTTTAACAACAGACTGACCTATGCAGACACTATCCGACATCATCGCCTCTATCGCCTCGTTTCTCTGGGGATGGCCCCTCATCATCCTGCTTCTCGGCACTCACATCTATCTGACTGTCAGACTCAGATTCCCTCAGCTCAAAATATTCAAGGCCATCAGGCTCTCCGTCACCAAGGACAAGACAGAGCACGGAGACGTCAGCCAGTTCGGCGCCTTAGCCACAGCCTTAGCCGCCACCATCGGCACCGGCAACATCGTGGGAGTGGCCACGGCCATCACCCTCGGAGGTCCCGGAGCCGTGCTCTGGTGCTGGCTCACAGGCGTATTCGGTATGGCCACGAAGTATTCCGAGGCCCTGCTGGCAGTAAAATACCGGGTAAAAATCAAGAAAGACGGACACATCCTCGGCGGCCCGATGTACGCCCTCGAGCGCGGGCTCAAGGCCAAGTGGCTCGGAGTGCTCTTCGCCATCTTCGCCGTAGTGGCCTCCTTCGGCATAGGCAACATGGTGCAGTCCAACGCCATCTCCATGCTCCTCGACGAGAACCTGCACATCCCGCCCGTAGCCAGCGGCATAGTCATCACCATCCTCACCGCCTTAGTGGTGCTCTTCGGCATCAAGGGCATATCCAAGGTCTGCACATGGCTCGTACCCTTCATGGCCCTGTTCTATATCATCGGCTGCATAGTGATCCTGTGCATCAACTTCGAATACCTCGGCGAGACCATCCGCGTCATCGTCACCTCCGCCTTCTCGCCCCAGGCCGCCGGCGGCGGATTCGTCGGCTCGACCATCATGACCGCCTGCCGCTTCGGTATCGCCCGCGGACTGTTCTCCAACGAGTCCGGCCTCGGCTCCGCCCCCATCGCCGCCGCAGCCGCCCAGACCCGCAACCCCGTCCGCCAGGCCCTCGTCTCCTCGACCGGCACCTTCTGGGACACCGTCGTGGTCTGCGCCATGACAGGCCTCGTCCTGGTAAGTTGCGTGATAGCCCCCAACGGCATCGACTCCGCCAGCGAGACCCTGACCTCACAGGCCTTCGGCGTCATACCGGTAGTCGGCCCGATTATCCTGAGCGTAGGCATCGTGACCTTTGCATTCTCCACCATCCTCGGCTGGTCCTACTACGGCGAGCGCTGCATCGAGTACCTCGGCGGACGCAAGGCCACCATCGTCTACCGGATACTGTTCATCATAGGCATCTTCGTCGGAGCTGTTGCCAACCTCTCGATAGTGTGGAACTTAGCCGACATGATGAACGCCCTGATGGCCATCCCGAACCTCATCTCCCTGCTGCTGCTTTCCGGTGTCCTCGTCCGAGAGACCCGCTACTGGCTGTGGGAGAAACGTCTCGACGAATACTCCAAGGACGAGGTCCCCGTCATCGACAAGTAGCGGGGTACCTTTTCGCCTTTTATTCGCTATATTTGCGGGCCATTTGAACGTTTTATGATAAAAGCTCTGTTTTTCGACATAGACGGGACATTAGTCAGCTTCAGGACCCATTCGGTGCCGGCATCCACTGTCGGGGCACTGACTGCGGCGCATGAGGCCGGAGTGAGGATATTCATCTCCACCGGACGGCCCGCCCCGCTGATCAACAACCTCGACCCCATCCTGCACCTCATCGACGGCTACATCACCGTCAACGGCGCGATATGCACCGTAGGCGGACAGACGATATCCCGCACCCCCATCGACCCGGAGGACGTGAGGACCATCCTCGGAGCCGCCGACCGCTGGGGCGTTCCCTCCCTTATCGTGGGAGAGGACCGGGCTATCGTACACAACCACCGCCCGATCGTGGACCAGGTCTTCGGAGTCATGCTGGCCATCAAGGGCATAGACACCCGCACCACCACTGAGGAAATGCTCTCCCGCCCCGTATATCAGCTCACCCCCTTCTTCGACGAGGCTCAGGAAGCCGCCGTCGTACCCCTGCTGCGGCACGCCGAGTCCGCCCGCTGGTGCGAGTATTTTTCCGATGTCATCTCCTCCGAGGCCGACAAGGGCCGGGGCATGGAGATCATCGCCGCGCACGAGGGCATCAGTCTGGCGGAATGCATGGCATTCGGGGACGGAGGCAACGACATCCCTATCCTGCGCCGCGCCGGCACAGGAGTGGCAATGGGCAATGCGGGAGTGACCGTCAAGGCCGCTGCCGACTACATCACTGACAATATCGACGCCGGAGGAGTGGCCAACGCACTCAGGCATTTCGGCGTGATCCAATAACTCTCAAGAACTCCTACAAGACAATGGAACATAAAAAAGATTTCGCAAAAGTCTTCATGATAGCCGGCAGCGAACCCCTCGGCTGCTGCGGCATCCAGGCAGACATCAAGGCCGTCTCCGCATGCGGCGGATTCGCGGCCGGAGCCACCACCCTCCTCGTGGACATGAACACCACCCAGGTCAAGGGCATACGGACCATGCCGGTGGACATCATCCTCAGCCAGAGCCGGGACTTCCTCGATGATGTGGGCGCCGACTGCATCAAGACCGGCATGCTCTACGAGAAGCAGATAGTGGAGGCCGTAGCCGGCCTGCTGCGCGAGTACCCGGAGGTGCCCAAGGTCATCGATCCCGTCATGGTCGACTCCGGCGGTACGGCACTCATCCTCCAGGAAGCCATAGACGCCTACCGCGAGCTGCTTTTCCCCCAGGCCGAAATCATCACTCCCAACATACACGAGGCCCGCGTCTTAGCCGGTGAGGACATCACCCTCGACAACGTGGACCGGCTCATCCGGAAGATATCCGAAGCCGGCTGCTCGGTGATCATCAAGTCCATACCCGACGGAGACAACCTCATCGACGTCCTCTACAACCGCCACACCGACAACACCCGCCGCTTCTCCAAGCGCCGCATCGACACCCGCAACGTCAACGGCACAGGCGACACCTTCGGTTCGGCCATAGCCACCTACATCGCCCGGAAGTACGATCTGGAGGCAGCGGTCGAAAGAGCCGAGATATTCATCAACGAGTCCATAGCCTACGGCTCCGGCTACCGTTTCGGTCCCGGCTACGGCCCCGTGCATCCATTCTACCGTACGATTGACTTCTTCGAAAGGGAAGACCGCAGCTACTCCTTGAAGTAGAGCCGCCTGACCCGGCGGGAGATACTCGTCAGCACCTCGTAGGGGATGGTCCCGAGCTTGTCAGAGAGCTCGGTCACTGGGATATTGTGCCCGAAGATCTCCACCTCGTCTCCTACCTGAGCGCCCGTGCCGGTGACATCCAGCATACAGGCGTCCATGCAGATATTGCCTAAGACAGGTACCCTCTGCCCGCGCACCATCATCTCCCCCACCCCGCAGCTCAGATGACGGTCCAGCCCGTCCGCGTAGCCCACAGGGATGACCGCCACGTCCGACGGCCGGCTGACCCTGCCCCTGCGTCCGTAGCCCACAGTCTGGTCCGGAGTAATCCTGCGTATCGACGCTATATGGGTCTTGAATGTGCTCACCGGCCTCAGCCCCGGGAGCGGGCCTATTCCGTACAGCCCGATGCCCATGCGCACCATATCGAAGGCATACTGGGGAAAACGCTCAATGCCGGCGCTGTTGAGAATATGCCGCAGTATCTTATAGGGGAAATGCGGCTGCACCATCCCAGTCATCTCCTCGAACAGGCGGATCTGCCCGAGGGTGAACTCATCCTCCGCCGGGTCGTCCGCAGCCGCCAGATGGGAGAACATGCTGCGCAGCATCACCGTCCGCCGCCCTTCCATGAACTCCAGCAGTTCCGGGATATCCTTCTTATCCAGCCCCGAACGGTTCATCCCCGTATTGAGCTTCAGATGCACCGGATAGCCCTCCACTCCACCCCGGGCCAGCACAGCCTCGAAGTCCCTGAGCAGCGCCAAGGAGTATATCTCCGGCTCTAAGGAAAATTCTATCATCTGGTCAAATGCCTCCGGCTCTGGGTTCATCACCGCTATCGGCACCGTAATCCCCCTCGAGCGCAGCTCCACACCCTCGTCCGCGTAGGCCACCATCAGGTAGTCGGCGCCGCTGTACTGGAGCTGAGCCGCTATCTCCCCGGCACCGCTGCCGTAGGAGAAGGCCTTCACCATGACGGCCAGCCGGGTTCCGCGCGGCACGCGGTTGCGCAGGATGTTGAAGTTGCCCGCCAGCGCATCCAAGTCCACCTCCAAGACCGTAGTGTGCGACTGCCGGGCCAAGAAGCCGCCTATATACTCGAAGCGGAACTGCCGGGCACCCTTTATCAGGATATCCATATCGCGGAAGTCGTCCCTGCGCTCGGCGGACAGAAATTCCTCCGTTGTCCCATAGAAACGCTTCTGCGGCAGCCCCTCGAACAGGCTGCGGTGAGCGCTCAGGCAGGGGCCAACCCCGATGAAGAGCCGCACCCCGGATTTTTCTATCATCTGCGCCACCTGACGGTAGGTCTGCTCAGCCTTGCCGCCGACATCCACGAAGTCCGACAGAATCACCACCTTCGGACGGGTAGAGTCCTGATGGGCCAGCGTACCGAGGGCTATTGCAAATGAAGCCGGGTCAGAGTTGTAATAATCCTTTATCAGCGTGCTGCCCCCCACCCCCTCGCGGATTTCCATCCGCATGGCCACAGGCTGCAGGCCCGCAACCCTCGGAGTCAGCTGCTCAAGTGTATATCCGTGGTAAAGCATGTAGGCGACCGCCGTCATGCAGTTCTCGAACGATGCATCGTCGGCGAACGGGATATGTATCCGGCCGCGCTCCGTCCTTCCGTCAGCGCCGTGGACCTCCATCTCCACATCCCGGCCTGCGACATTGGCCCCGGTCCCTATTATCCGGACATCCGTCTTCTGGGAATCGCCCCAGAGGTACATCCTCGTCTGCGGAGCGCATTCCCGGGCGATGATATCCGCCGCGTAGCCCTCCCGGCAAATTACAGCACTGCAGCCCTTGAAAAGCTGGGCCTTCTCCTGCATTTTCGCCTCGAGCGAAGGGAAATTCTCCCCATGGGCATCCCCAAGGTGCGTGAACACCCCGAGGTCCGGACGGATAATCCGCTGCAGGCGGGCCATCTCTCCGGGGCGGGACATCCCGGCCTCTATCAGGGCGATACGGCACTCGGGCGTCACCTCCATGAGCGAGAGCGGCACTCCCACCTGAGAGTTGTAGCTGCGGGGGCTGCGGCTCAGGGGCACGTCCTCCCCGAGCAGCTGCGCTATCCACTCCTTCACCACGGTCTTGCCGTTGCTGCCGGTAATAGCCGTAACCTCCGTCCGAGGCAGCTCATGACGGCGGTGCCGGGCCGCCGCGGACTGCAGAGCCTCGAGAGTATCATCCACATACTGGACAGATGCATCCTGAAGATATTCTGTACCGGGACGGCGCTCGCTCAGCACGAAATGACGCACCCCTCTGTCATAAAGCGCCTTCACATAATCATGCCCGTCATTATTCTGCCCCCTGAGAGCATAGAACACAGTCTCGTCCGGACGGGTAACGGTGCGGCTGTCCACGGAAACTATCATGGTACTGCTTGTTTTTGCAGCGCAAATCTAAAAATTTTAACAACACATCGACCTCAGAGAGCGTATTGTTTCTTTTTTTTTCGTATCTTGTCCCGGATTAATATTGATTAACAATCATACGATGAGCAAATATACATACATCGTGCGTAATTATCACGCCATCAAGGAAGCGGTTATCAAATTAGATGGAATCACTGTTCTGTCCGGTGTCAACGGATGCGGGAAAAGCACACTTTCGCGATGGCTTTACTATATCATCAACGGAACCAACAATTTTGAGAATTTCCTGTACGATGACTATAAAGAAAACATACGCCATTTAGTCAACAGAATGCAATACGCCTGCATGGACTTGGGACGGTACAATAGACAGAAACATGAACAGCTTAGAATCAGTGTTGATCAATTATATGAGATAGTTGAGAAGTTAAAAATCGTCAATGTAGACTCAAAAGAGCAGGTTAACACGATTTATGACTTATTCATCCAGGCATTGAACACCACAAGGGAATTTCTTACCTTAGCTTTTGATGAAAACATCCCGGAAGCCCGCAAAGCCAGAATCATCAGCTATCTGAACCAAGAGATAAAAGGCAATGACCTTGACAAGGCAATAAAAGAGTTCTACGAACGGAATGAACGCTTTATCAGTATCCTGACAAATAAATTATACCGAAACTTAGAAGAACGCCCATACAATACGTTCTTCGAGTCAATCAACACACACTTCTCAATAGATGACAAGGCTCCTTCCGATATCCATCTGGAAGAGGACGGTGTAGACATTTTAGAAACCGAGCATATTTCTACTACCTTCAACCTGCAACGGGCCATATATGTTGATACACCGATGGCTATCGGTGCCGGTGAGACAGATAATCCGTTCTGGTCTGCCCTGCGCGATATGATGATCAGCGAAGAAAACAAAAGCAATTCCAGTCAAGAGAAAAAATTATTAGCCAGGATTAAGCATCTGTTGCATGGAGAAGCTGTGCTTCAAGACGATACTTTATTCAATGACAAACAACTGCGCTACATATCGAGCGACAACAGAATCAATATCGATATCAGCAGAGTTGCCACAGGATTCAAGACATTTTCTTATCTCCAGCGTCTTATGGAGAACGGATACCTGAATACAGGCACTCTGTTGATGATTGACGAACCGGAAGCACATCTCCATCCACAGTGGATTGTGGAATACGCCCGCCTGCTCGTTATGCTGAACAAGCAGTTAGGTCTGAAAATCATGATGGCCAGTCACAACCCTGACATGGTAGCTGCCATTCATGACATAGCAGGCAAGGAAGATATCCTGGACAATACCAACTTCTACGCAGCCCGGCCTGCCCCTGACACTGGTCTTTACATATACCATGAATTAGGGCACGAGATAGGTGAGATATTCGAATCATTCAACATCGCATTAGAGAATATTCACAGGTATGGAGCAGTTGATATACAACAATGATACTGTAGCCGCACATTCGCTATATAAGAGATGCGGTTCTACACTGAACGAAGTATCTAATCGGGATTATCCAGGTAAAGACTATTTCAACAAGGAAATCCTGTGCCTGGATATGGATACATACGAAAAAAACGTACTGCACAGCGAGAGTCCGGACTACACAGTCGATGCTGTGATTGGAATATCCTCGTACGAAAGCAGCCGGACTCATAACCCGAGGCTGCTGCTTATCGAATTAAGAATAGACTATAAAAATATCGCAAACCTTTCCAGATCAGAAATGGAAAGAAAAGTAACCCACACTAAATCCCTGTTAAGCGGTGAAATAGCCATTGAAAAAGGATGTCTGTTTATATTCAACGACAGCATCTCATCACAAGCAAAAAACTGGTTTAGCAGACAAGAACGCACCAAAGGAATATTAAAAGACTGCTCAGCATGCTCTGTATCTGACTTTTCTACAAAAGTAAAATCGCCCTCCGATTTTCCTTACAGTCCCATCCATACGGAAGATGACATTAAAACCTCCGTTCTACCATATCTTAGCAACGCTGACTGGACAAATTTCCGTAGAGAGATTAATTTCTGGTGCGACAAAGCCCGCAGCTACTATTTCAAAAATCAATCTGAATACCAGCACATCGAAACAGTCGTCAAATGCATCTGGAGCTACTTCAAGTCACAGACAGAACACTATCTTTCAGACGAAGAACTTATAGAAAACGAAATACTTGAGGAAGACTTTCCATTTTTAGGCGACAGTCATTCCGCATCAGCGTAAGCCGCCCCCTTCCCCCAATGTGGTAAATCTGGAACCAATTATATTACAGACCGGTTCAGTTTTACCGAATAATTTTAAGCCATATTACCGAAAAATACTGTTCCAAATTACCGAACACATTTTTTTGATTATCTTTGTAAGAGTAAATACTTTAATTTATGGATGGTTACAGACATAGAATAATGGATAGCCTGCTTGAAAAGAAGTTGCAAGCAAAAGGAGCCGTGCTGATAGAAGGTCCTAAATGGTGTGGCAAGACAACTACAGCAGAGGAAATTGCAGCCAGCAAAATATTGTTGGCTCGAACTGATGTGAAGAACAATTTCAAGAGCCTGTTAGAAATAGATACAGATGCTGCGTTATCAGGAGATACGCCAATGCTTATTGACGAGTGGCAGACCGTACCAAAATTATGGGATGCGGTAAGATATACTGTTGACCACCGCCGTAAAATGGGGCAGTTCATTTTAACAGGCTCCGCAGTCCCCGATAAAGACGCAGAAGAGGAAAGAGAACATTCCGGAACAGGACGCTTTGCCTGGTTGACAATGCGGCCTATGACACTGTTTGAGTCTGGGGAGTCAAATGGAAAGGTAAGCCTCGGCAACTTATTTACTGCTCCTGAAAAGATATTGGAAAAGAATGACCTTAAATTACAAGACATCGCTTTTCTGATTTGCCGTGGCGGTTGGCCTATGGCTGTAGGATTACCCGAAGAGGCGGCATTGGAACAAGCGTTTGATTACTACGATGCAGTAACCAAAGAAGATATAACCAAAGTCGATGGCGTCAAAAGAGCTTCAGAACGAGTGCAACGCTTGATGAGAGCATATGCCCGACATCAAGGGACACAGGTATCAATCGCAACATTAAAGGAGGATTTAAAAAACAACGATACTGCAACGCTTGATGATGATACTATAAGTTCTTACCTCGAAGCTTTGAGAAAAATATTTGTAGTAGAAGATATGCCGGCCTGGAATCCGAATCTTCGCTCAAAGACTGCAATCCGTACAGCAGACACACGCTATTTTGTTGATCCTTCTATCGCAACGGCTGCTTTAGGTTTAGGACCAGAAGATTTAATGAACGATCTGAAGACAATGGGATTCTTCTTTGAAACAATGTGCGTAAGAGATCTGCGTGTGTTTGCAGAAGCATTAAATGGCAACGTATATCATTATCGAGACAAAAGCGGTTTGGAATGCGATGCAGTAGTACATCTTCGCAACGGACAGTATGGACTTATTGAAGTCAAACTCGGAGGAGAAACCTTGATAAGCGAGGGTGTAGAAACGCTGACTTCATTAGCTAAACAGATTGACACTACACGAATGAAAGCGCCTGCCTTTAAGATGATACTAACGGCAACTGGCGAATATGCTTATCGTCGTCCTGAAGATGGAATTTACATTGTTCCGATAGGATGTTTGAAACAATAATGCTAACGATACGTAAGCATCCGAAGAAGTACATATTTCAGTCAGTGTAAGTGAGATCTAACTTTGTCGCACAAATACAAACAGAGAATATGCTTACACGAGAACAGATCGAAGAAATCCAGACAGAGAGCCGCGAGAAGGGTATTCCTGTCAAGCACCTGCTGAAAGAGAGAGGTATTCCTGAGCACCAATACTTCTGGTGGAAGCGGAAATACAGCAATCAGGAAGTTCCGGAGGGCTTCCTGCCGGTATCCGGAGGCGTTCTGCCGGCGTCAATGCCGACGCACAATTCCGTAGCGTCATCAAAAGTCAAGTCCAGGTCAGACACGACCGGTGAGAACTGGATGAGCATCGAACTCCGTACATCCGGAGGCACCGACATGCGCATTCAGGGAGGATTGACCCCAGCAATGGTATATACAATCCTGAAAAGCCTGTAGCCCTATGTTCAGCATTGGAGACGGAACGAAGTTCTGGCTATACACGAAGCCGACGGACATGAGAAAGAACTTCAACATGCTGAGCGGCATAGTGAACAGCCATATGGGGCAGAAGCTGTACAGTGGCGACGTGTTCGTATTCGTAAACTCGGCGAACAACATGATGAAGTTGCTGCGCTACGAGCCCGGCGGTCTGGTCATATACAACAAGCGCCTCGACCACGGCCGGATGCATCTGGTTGAGCGAGTGCAGGCGGGAGAGGCAAGCATAACTCCCTTCGAATGGAACAGACTGGTAAGTACAATCCAGGGTATCATCGATGACCCGAAGCGGAGGCTGCAGCGCTTGAAAGCTCTTCGAGATGTTCATCTGGAGGCCTCTTTACAAGAGGGGCAAAATATCTGAAAATCGGCGGAAAAAAAATCAAGATAAACGCCTCGGCACTTGCATCTATGCCCGTTTTTTCTTAAATTCACACTCGGAAAGAACGGGAAAAATGACTGCTGAAGAACAGAGAAGGATGGCGTCGCTGGAAGCCGAGAACGCGAAACTCAGAGGGGAAAACTCCGAGCTTCAGGACAAGCTTCTGTCCGCGCAGAAGACACTCGCGAAATACGCGCAGATGCTCTTCGGCCAGAAGACAGAGAGGACCCGCCTTCCGGAAAAGCCCGGGGAACTTACCGGCAACCTTTTCGAGCAGGAGATGGACCCTGAGGAGCAGGATCGCCTTGACAGGGAGGCCGCACGTGCTGCAGACGAACAGGACAAGGCAGTCCATGTGTCCGCACATGACCGCAAAGTCCGCAAGCCTGTCGACACCAGCAGACTTGAAGTGAAGGAGGAGCATATCCGCCCTGAACTCGACAATGAGGAGGACTATGTAGAGATGGAGCCTGAAGTCACCGAGACTCTCGTACTTGTCCCCAAGAGGATGTACATACGCCGTATCATCCGCCACAAGTTCGTGCTCAAGAGCAGGCTTCAGGTTGAGAACCCGGACCGGCAGACTTTCCTCATCGCCCCCCTTCCTCCCGCAGCGCTTCATAAGTGCATGGCCGACGCCTCACTTCTGGCGGACATAATAATCAGCAAATATCTCTACCATCTGCCGTTCTACAGGGTAATAGAGACATACAAGGAACTCGGGGTGACCATCAGCTCCTCGACAATCAACGACTGGTTCAAGGCTGTGGTCGGGAAGGTCAAGCCGCTGTACGACCTGCTGCGGGCGGATGTCCTGTCCTGCGACTATGTTCAGGTTGACGAGAGTACATTGCCGGTGATAGACAACGGGAAGCACCGGGCGGTGAAAGGATACGTGTGGAGTGTGGTGAACGTCATGACCGGGGACCGGTTCTTCTTCTACGAACACGGCTCCCGGAGCACCCGCGTGGCGATGGGCCTGCTGAAGGACTTCAGGGGAGCCATCCAGAGTGACGGTTACGCCGTGTACGGGCACTTCGAGGGAATGGAGGGCAAGCTGCTGCTCGGGTGCTGGGCCCATGCGAGGCGCAAGTTCTTCGAGGCCCGTAAGGAGAATGAGAAACTGGCGGACGAGGCCCTCTTTTATATCGGCAGGCTTTATGATGTCGAGCGCGAGGCTGATGCCCTGGACGAGAAGGACAAGAAGCCGGACTATGACAGGAGGAGAGACCTGAGGCAGGAGAAGGCATATCCGGAAATCAGGAAGTTCGAGACATGGATGGAGGTGAACATGGTCAGGTGCGGCCCGAAGTCCCTGATGGAGGAAGCAATCTCTTACACCTACAAGATACTCAAGAAACTATCCTTATATACAACCGACGGACGCTACAGGATAGACGACAACATGGTCGAGAACAGTATCCGCCCCCTGGCCATAGGCCGCAAGAACTACTTGTTCTGCGGAGACGACGATGCTGCGCAGAGGGCAGCCGTGGTCTACTCACTCCTCGCCACCTGCAAAGCCCGCGGTGTCGATGAAAGGGCCTGGTTGGAAGATGTACTTCGCAGGATGCCGGAATATGAACTAGGCAAGAAGGACTTCTCGGATCTTCTTCCGGGAAAATGGTCTCCCACCGCAAGGTAAACGCAAATCAAACTCAAACTGACATCAAACCCACACAAAGTGGGATGCAACTGACATCTCAGCTGTGCCAGTTGTTTCCTGACTTTGACAATGCGTCACCCTACTCGTTTGTATCCTGAGCAAAGACTTCCAACAATGGTCTGATGGCCTCCTGCTGCGGTGTTGTGAACAGGGTTTCAGTGTAGGCCGAGCCGTCGGGCAGCCTTATCCTGAGCGTCGTTATTGTCTTGGCGATTTCCAGGACCTTGTCAACGCTCATCCTCAAGCCGAGCTCTCTGATGACCCGCTCGAGTTCCTTGTACACCTTGTAGGCTACAAAGCAGATGCAGATATGGGCCTCGATACGTTTCTCCGTAAAGTGGAACATCGGACGCATCTCGAGCGTACCCTTGCCGATGCGGAAGGCCCTCTCAACCACCCAGAGACCGTGGTATTGTGATATGACCTCTTCCCCAGGCAAGTCCGTGTTCGTTATATAGCCCTTCAGGCCATCCCAAAGACTGTCCTCCGCTATCTTTTCCTCATTGATGCTTACGGTTATGTCCTTGCTGATGTCGAGGAACTTGTTGTAGCCCCGTTTGTTTACGTTGTCCTTGGTCAGGGTGCCTTTCGCATAGGCCCTGCGTAGTCTCTCGACTCCCCTGCTGCGGTTCCATGCGTTTTTCCTTGCCCGTGCATCCGAATAGCTCACAATCAGCCTCTGAGTGTCATTCCTGCGGCACTCAACAATGTTCCCGTCCGTCCTGTCGGATGCAAGGATCCAGTCTTTTATCCTCCGGGACTCGTTCCGTATTCTCGCCCCGAGGATGTACCGGTAGCCGGCGGACTCCAGCAGTTCCACATTCCTTGTGCTCATAAGCCCGGAATCGGCCACGACGATGAAGTCCGTCAGGTTGAACCGCCGGACAAAGTCGTCGATTACGGGTATCATCGTGCGCCCCTCATACTGGCTGCCGTTGAAGATGGAGTAGGACATCGGGTAGCCGTCCTCGCTCACCAGCAGTCCGAGGACTATCTGCGATTCTGCAGTCTTGCCGTCCTTCGAGAAGCCTGCCCGGCGAAGCTCATCGTCAGGATCCGGCGCGGACTCGAAGTAAAGCGTGGTCACGTCGTAGAAGACGACCCCTATCCGCCCGCCGAGGATTCTCAACGTGTGCTCCACGCTTATCCGCTGGACCTTCTCGCGCTGAGTGCTGTACAGCCTGTCCATGTAGCGGTAGATGTTGTGCAGCCGGACGTCCTCGTCGAAATAGGACTTCAGGTACTCTACCGTGGCCACCTTGCTCCGTGGCTGGCATACCCTCGCGATGACAAGATGGCGCAGGATACTGTCCCCGATTGCCCCGAAGCCGATTCTGTCGTATATGTGGCCGAGGATAACCTGCGGCGTGTTCTGGAGCGTCCTCTCGATCCGGGCAATGGTGTTCCTCGCTTCACGGAGCGCCTGAGTGCTGTCGTCAAAGTCAAGTGTCAGCTGGCCGGAATATACGTCTATCCATTGACGCGCCTTGACCTCAAGCCGGGCTATCTCATCGGGGTCGGACGACACGCCTATCGTCTTCAACTCCTTGAACCTGCCGCTGCTCTTGTCCGCGACAACCACACTGACTGTGCCGCTCCGGTTCTTCTTTTTGCGCACAAACATGCCATAAAGATACTCATTTTAGGCTTGCGTCACCCGCGTCACCGGTAGAGTTTTCTGAAAATACTGATTATGATATGGTTACAATCAGGGCGTTTTTAGGTTGTCAAAGTCAGGAAGAAGACCTGAGCAACCTCAAGATCTGGGGCTACCGCAACGTATGGTATCGCTTCCTGCCTTCAGAGGCCACACACATCGTACCCGTATCGCTCAATGCAATGGGCGTATTCGACAACGCCTTCTGCAACTGCTACGCATCTCAGGTAGACGCTTCGTTCCCGAGCTACGTACTTGACGGCAAGTTCAGCGATCTGGCCAAGAAGATCTGGGTAGACCAGCTCGCAAAGGTTCAGCATGTCCTCGGCAAACCGTTCTTCTATCAGAACCCCAGCCCGAGACTGAGAACCACACACGGACTGCTCTTCTTCAAGGAGATGAATGTGGAAGAGTTCCTCAAATCAGCACGCGAGCTCCAAAAGTCGATGACCATCGCTTAAGGAGCCCGCTGAACAGTAATCAAACTACGGCGCACCGGCTATACCTTTGCCGGTACGCCGTAGTTTTTAAATATACCTAAGGCGTCTTCGATAGTTTTTTCAGAGGGTACCGCCATCGGCACATTATTCTTATTATACTGCGTTCCCATCCGGGAATGCTTGTTTTTACCTATATCATGATAAGGCAGAAGCTCCACGTACTTGGGGAGTCTGTCAAGGGAAGCGAGGAACGAAGCCGTAGCCTCGATATTTTCTGTATCGGCATTGACTCCTTCGATCAGAGGTATCCGTACAAGATAGCCGGCCGCACCTTCAGAGGCTACCGTCCGGATATTCTCCAATATGATATCATTAGGAACACCGCAGAACTTCCGGTGTCTGTCTGAGTCCATCATCTTGATATCGACCAGAAAGAGCTCACATCTGTGCGATACCTCCCGCACAAGCTCCCGATTTGCGAAAAGGGTGGTGTCCACCGTCCGGTGCAGCCTGTATCCGTCATTCTCCGCTGCCTGCTCTATGTAGTCCAGCAGCTGTATGAGCTTGTCTCCCTGATAAAGAGGCTCTCCGCCACTGAATGTCACACCTCCGTCAGAGGCCGTAAAGAAAGGCCGCTCCTTTGCTATCTCGGCATAGACCTGCTCCGCAGTATATGTTTTGGAGGCCATCTCCACAGCCTTGGTAGGACAGACCTGCGCACACTTCCCGCATACTGTACACAGGTCTCTGTCGCATAATACTCCGCGGCCGCGCACGACCTTCAGGGCATGAGCTGGGCAAAACCGCACACAAGCTCCGCACAGGATACACTTGGACACAGTGTACATCCTGGTCTGGCTGCGGGATATGCCCTCGGGGTTGTGGCACCAGATACAGGACAGCGGGCATCCTTTGAAGAAAAATGTAATCCGGATGCCCGGTCCGTCGTTTATCGAATACCGCTTGATGTCAAATATAGGATACCTGACTTCGCTCATGACCCGGTCTTAGAATGCAGCGTTCTCTGTACGTGCTATGATCTCCTCCTGATAATCAGCACACAGATCATTGAAGTAATCACTGTAACCCGCAACACGCACCATCAGGTCACGGTACTGCTCAGGATGTTTCTGAGCATCACGGAGCGTAGCCGTATCCACGATATTGAACTGGATGTGATGCCCGCCGAGCCCGAAATATGCGCGGATAAGCTGTCCGAGCTTAGTCAGGTCCTCGTCTTTCTTGAGTATCTGAGGTATCAGGCGCTGATTCAACAAGGTACCGCCGGAGAGACTCTGGTCGAGTTTTCCGAGAGACTTGACTACTGCTGTAGGACCGTGAGTATCTGCACCATGCGAAGGAGAAGTACCGTCCGATATAGGCAGGGTAGCATGTCGTCCGTCAGCCGACGCTCCGAGAACCTTTCCAAAATATATGTGACAGGTAGTGGAGAGCATGTTCATGTGATAGCAGGACCCCTTGATGTTGGGACGGCCTTCGATAGTCCTGAAGAGATCATTGTACACGCGCACTGCTATAGAGTCAGCATACTCGTCGTCGTTGCCGAAGAACGGTGTATGGTTAACTATCCACTGACGGTCATACTCACAGCCTTTGAAATCGGCCTTCAACATACCCAGCATCCGGTCCATCGTATAGCGCCCTTCCTCAAAAACATGCTTCTTGATGGAGGACATAGCATCCGTAACTGTACCGAGTCCTGTACACTGGATATAATCGGTATTGTAGCGGGGTCCTCCATTGTAGTAATCCTTTCCTTTGGCGATACAGTCATCGATGAGCACCGAGAGGAATGTAGCCGGAGCATATTTGGCAAACATACGGTCTATGTAGTTATTGACCTTGATCTTCTCGAGTACCACATACTCCAGCTGCTTGAGGAATGCCGAATACAGGTCCTCGAATGACCTGAACTCACGGGAATCTCCCGTGGCTATGCTGATCTGCTTGCCTGTGACCGGATCCACGCCGTTGTTGAGAGCCAGCTCGAGAAGTTTGGGCACATTCAGATAGCCAGTGAGCAGATATGCCTCCTTGCCGAAGGCTCCGACTTCGATACAACCGCTGCATCCACCCTCCCGTGCATCCTCAAGACTCTTGCCCTGACGGACAAGCTCTTTGACATAAGTGTCAGGATTGAACAGCGAAGGGTAGCCGTAACCGAGACGGATAACCTTGCATGCCGCCTTGACGAGCTCATCGGAGGTCTTCTCACTGACGTGTACCGAACATCCGGGCTGCAGGATATGAAGCTCTCCGAGCACTTCGAGCAGAATATAGGAGACCTCGCTCTCTCCTGATGTTCCGTCGCGTTTTACACCACCGATATTGATATTTGTAAAATCATTGTAAGTACCGCTCTCTTTAGCCGTGATGCCCACTTTAGGAGGCGCCGGATGATTGTTGACCTTTATCCAGAAACATCCGATGAATTCCTTGGCCTGTTCCCGAGTAAGAGTACCGGCCGCAACCTCCCTCTCATAGAACGGAGCCAAGTGCTGGTCGAAATGCCCGGGATTCATAGCATCCCACCCATTGAGTTCGAGTATCGTGCCGAGATGGCAGAACCAATACATCTGTACTGCCTCACGGAATGTCCTCGGCGCATTTTCCGGAACCCATGTGCATACCTCGATGATGTCCTGCAGCTCCTTGATACGCCGCCTGTAGGCATCTTCCTGAGACTCTCCTGAAAAAGGTGTCACCTTGTACGCAGGTCCTCCGGCTAAGGCTTTTTCTATCTTCGATATCTGCTTGCGGGCCTCATCGGCATGACGGCGGGCAAACAGGACCATGGCATCACAGGATATGGACATGGCTGTCAGCTCATCCTGCTTGTCAGTGGCTTCAGGATCATTGAGAAAATCCAACGATGCTATATGCTCCGCAATCTTAGCCTTGAAGTCCTTCATACCCATACGGTACATCTTGCCGTCAAGGGCAGTATGACCAGGTGCCCGCTGCTCCATAAACTCGGTAAAGACACCTGCCTCATAAAGAGCTTTCCAGCTCTGGGGCACATGATTGAATATCCTGTCTCTCTGAGTCTTGCCCTTCCAGTAAGGAATCACCTCATTCTTATATTTCTCTATCTCGCGGTCAGAGATGGCATAATGCTGTATCTCGCGGCTACGGAGCACCTTGAAATCCTCCACAGAGTGGCAGTTCAGCTCAGGGAATGTGGGGACGGCCTTTGGCTTGGGACCTCTCTCCCCGACTATAAGCTCGTTATCGCCTATGTAAATCCTCTTTTTCGCACAGAGGTTGTAAAAATTCTTGGCACGCATGACGGGAATAGAGTACTTTCCGTCATTCTTTTTGTAAAATTCGGTTTCTATCAATGCCCTTTCAATCGTAAGCGAAGGCTCGGCATTGACAGACTGCTCGCGCAGCATGTTTATTCTTTCTGTCATAATATGTATTTTTTATTGTCTGATGGATATGATATAAGTGTCACTGCGGCAGCACTGCCTGCCGCTTGCAGATACAGATGACACTCAGCAGATGCAGCAGGAGAAAAGGCCGCGTCCGGGCTTGTGATACAAGTTGACTATGTAAGAATATCCTCTCATCTGTGCAAATTTAGAAGATTTCTTCTATATTCGCAACACATTGTGATGAAAGTTTTCTTATCTATAATACTTTTTTGCGTCGTCCTCATCCCTAAGGCATCCGGACAGGACAGAGACTCGCTGATGATGGAGTACATCATCGACGAGAGGGGTGACACCATGTACATAGACAACCTCGAGCCTGTATACAAAACAGCCAGCAGAAAGGGCAGGGAGTGGAGGCGCTACTACCGCCTCGTCCACAACTTCGCAAAAGCCTATCCATACGCGCTGCTCGCCCAGGAAAAACTCATGGAAGCCGATTCGACCATCGTAGCGGGTGAGCTGAGCCGGGCAAAACGCAACAGATACATCCGCATCCTCCAGGACGAGCTCTTCGAGACCTTCAAGAAGCCGCTCATGAACCTCACTGTCAGCCAGGGCCAGCTTCTGCTCCGCCTCATAGACCGCCAGACAGGCATAACTCCCTACGAGATTATACGCACGTATAAGAATAGAGCTGCCGCCGGATTCTGGCAGGGCATCGCTAAAATCTTCGGTTCAGACATGAAACGCCCATATGACCCCGAGGGTGAAGACCGGCAGACCGAAGAGCTCGTACAGAAGTACCTCAGCGGAGATTTCAATGTCCTCTACCGCTCTATTTTCGGGAAAAATCCCCCGGAGCCTGTTGTACGGTCCCGGATGGACGTACCGCAGAAATAATCCTCAGCTCCGCCCCGTCAAATACGGCATACTCCCCTCCGTCCACCCAGCACCCGAGAATATGCATCTCGCCCCCCGAGGGCACTGATACCGCTCCGGGCGTATGATAATGACCGAAAATATAATAATCGATACCCCTCCCTTCATGCGCGGCCCGGTATTGCCTCCCGAAATCGTCCGCAAAGTGGCAAAGAGGCTCGTCTTCACCCCTGAAAACATAGCGTCCCGCACGCTCAGGCCCGTTCTTGACCTTACGCGAGTGAGATGCCCAGGCATATCCGAGTCCGAAAGCCCATTTAGGATGAATACTGGAGAAGAGTACCTGCAGAAAACGATTGTGGAACATCCACCTGATAAGCCGGAATGAAGGCTCGGTCCTTCCGAGCCCGTCCCCGTGTCCGAGACAGAAGCGCCGCCCGCAAATCTCAGTCACATAAGGCTGCCTGAGCACCTTCATTCCTATCTCCTGCTCAAAATAGCTGTAGGCCCACACATCATGATTGCCCGGGAAGAAATACACCTCGGTTCCACTGTCGCATAGCCGCGCCAAAGCTCCGAGGGCACGGGTATGACCTCGCGGAATGACATAACGGTACTCGTACCAGAAATCGAAGATATCCCCGAGGAGATACACCCCGGCAGCTTCAGGGCCGATACTCTCAATAAGGGAAACAAACCTCTCCTCGAGAGCCCTGCGGTCACATGAGCATACACCGAGATGTACGTCCGAAATAAAATAGTATTTGTTCTTGGGCCCCATCGGCTACACAGCCTTGGTCATTTCCAAAACAAAGCAAAGCACGGCGGCCGCGCAACAGTAGATAGAGAAATAACGCAGGCGGGCCTTCTGAACGATACGGATCATCCACCGGCAGGCCACATATCCGGAAACGAAGGCCGTAAGTGAACCGAGAATCAGAGAGAGGGCAGAAATGCCGGAAGACTCGGCAGTAAAGTCTCCTCCTACGAGCTGCAGGAAAGCCTCCCCGAGGATGGGTATAAGCACCATAAGGAAGGAGAACTGCGCCATGGCACTTTTCTTTACCCCCAGCATCAGGCCAGTAGCGATAGTGGTTCCTGAACGGGAGAGTCCCGGCATCACGGCAAAGGCCTGGCCGATACCTATTATAAATGCCTCTTTGTAACCAACCTCTTTCCCGGGTTCCCTGCCCTCGAGGGCAGCTTTTCGTGCCTGACGGTTGGACAGCGCCTCGCCTACGAAAAGCAGCACCGCCGTCAGCAGCAGCATTGCACCGACAATAATAAGTCCTGAGCCGAAAATATCAGTGACGAAATCCTTGAAAAAGACTCCCACGATAAAAACAGGTATCATCGACACGCATATCTTTAGAAAATACTGCGTCTGAGAATTGTATTTGAACTTAAACACACCACCGATAATATCCCATATCTCCTTGCGGAAAGCCACTATCGTACTTACAACTGTGGCCGCATGCACCGCCACCTCAAAACTCAGATTCTCAGCCTCGATACCGAAAATCGCCTTGAAAATCGTAAGATGGCCGCTGCTGCTCACAGGCAGGAACTCAGTCAGTCCCTGCACAAGGCCCAGCACCACCGCCTGAAACCATTCCATATTCAAATTTCTTCTTTATTTTTCTTAAACAACCTGATAGGAGTCCTTCTAAGCAGGACGACTATCTCCATAACAAAACCTGCCAGAATCAGCAGAGGCGCCACATACATGCGCGTAAAACTGAACAGGGCATAACTGAACACCTCCGGACTGTCAGCACCTCCTCCGAGCAGAAGAAGATAGCCGAGCACCATCACGCAGAGTCCCGCGATAAGCCAGGCGATGTTTTCTTTAGGAACAGCAAATTTATCCATTTGTTACCAATTAAAATTTATCAATAATAAAGTTCACTTTTATTCAACGATATCAGACTCCTGACTCCGGCCGATGTGGATATCATGCATATCAGGACACCGAGGACCACCACTCCTATCATAACCATACCCAGAAGCATGGCGTCGAAGAGAGAGAAGAGCTGGTAGAACTCATTGCGTATAAGATACAGCGCTCCGAGTATAAAGACATCCGCAACAGCACCGGATATGAGTCCCTGGAAGAAGGCCTGTCCTACAAAAGGCATAGTAATGAAGCTCTTGGTAGCTCCCACTAAACGCATAGTATGGATAGTAAAGCGCTTGGAATAGACATTGAGGCGCACTGTATTGTTTATCAGCACCACCGAGATGAACAGGAGCAGGAGCACGAATACACCCGCCACGAGACTTATCCGTTCCAGGTTGGCATTGAGAAGCTCCACAAGCGACTGCTGATAGACCACCTCATCCACGGCAGGATAGCTGTACAGCGACTCCTCTATGACTGCAAGGCTGTCCGTAGAGATATAGTCCGCGGATATCTGGAGCTCGAGAGACACGGGAATAGGATTGACCTCGAACACATCCATAAAATCATCCCCGAGTATCCCCTTCATCTCTTCCACTCCCTCCTCCTTGGTGACGATCCGCGCATCCTTGACATAGCCCGTTCCCGTCAGTATGTCTGCGAGAGCAGATGCATCCGCCTCATCCGCCTCGACAGTCAGAATAGCCGAGACAGTGATATTTTCCTTGAAATAATTGGAGACAGAACGGGCATTTACGACAAGTACGCCCACCATTCCTACCAGAAACAGCACTAAACTGATGCTGATCACAGAGGAGAAGTAGGACCTCAACAGTCTCCTGTACAAAATGTTACTCTCGCTTTTTCCCATTGACTTTCGTCTGATAAATCTTCCAAAGATAAATAAAAAAGATAATACTTTCCGATATTTTATTATTATATTTGCAAAAATTGTTTCCATCATGAAAGATCCCAAAAGAGTATTATTCGTCAACTCGGAAATTTACCCATATCTGCCCGAGACCACAATCTCCATTGTGGGCAGATTCCTACCTCAGGGAATACAGGAGTCGGGTAAGGAAATCCGGACATTCATGCCCCGCTACGGCTGCATCAACGAGAGACGCAACCAGCTCCATGAGGTAATCAGGCTCTCAGGGATGAACATGGTGATCAATGATATTGACCGCCCGCTCGTCATCAAGGTCGCATCCATATCATCCGCCCGGATGCAGGTATACTTCATCGACAACGACGACTACTTTCACCGCAAGACCATATACGAGGACGCAGACGGCCATTTCATGGAGGACAATGACGAGAGGGCCGTATTCTTTGCCCGCGGCATCCTCGAGACAGTCAAGAAGCTCAGGTGGAAACCCGACATCGTTCACTGCTCCGGATGGATATCCCAGTTAGTCCCTCTCTACCTCAAGAAAGCATACAAGAACGACCCCATCTTCTCCGATTCCAAGGTGGTCCTGTCACTGTACAACGAGTATCCGGACTGCACTTTCGCGGCAGACATGAAGGCCAAAGTGCCGGTAACCGGCATTAAGGCCAAAGACATAGAGATCCTTAAGACCCCTAATGGCATAAATCTTGCAAAACTCGCAATCCAGTATGCCGATGCCGTCATTCTGGCCTCCGGGGAGATAAGCGAAGAGATTACCGGATACATCGCTTCGAGGAAGCTGCCGGTACTCGAATACACCCCGATAGACCATCCTGAAGGCACGTACATACAGAAGTACAACGAGTTTTACGACAAATTACTTGAGAACGATGCCCTTTAAAAAGACAGCATTATACACCGCACTGTCCCTCGCTGCCGCAGCTTTGACGGCAGTCTCGTGCATAGAGAATGACCGCACATTAGGACAGGGACTTGTCCCCCCCGAATACAACCTTATCTTAGGCACCAAGACTTTCGACCTGCCGGTCACCAACAGAGTCAGTGACTCCATCCAGGCATCCAACAGCAGCAACATGCTGGTGGGCACACTGTCCGATCCTGTGTTCGGAACAGTCAAAGTCAATTCCGCCTCATTTATCCTTCCTTACTCTGACTCCACCGATTTCGGGGACAGCCCCAGACTACGTTCGGCATACATCAATCTGGCTATCGACTCCACGTACTATTTAGAAGACAACCAGCAGGGAATCCATCAGCGCATACGAATCTACAAGCTGACCACCCCGATAGACAGCACCAAGAGATTCTGCAACTCCATCACCGGGGCAGACTACGACCCGGTACCTGTTACCGTCAGTGACCCAGTCATCTACGGCAGCGGCACAGTAAGGATAGACCTTACAGATGAATTTGCTATGGAACTGCTGTCCACCACCCCTGAAGAGTTCAAGGACCTCAACCTCTTCCTCGATCGCATACACGGTCTTTACCTCGAAGTAGAGGACCCCATCAACACAGAAAGCGGAGGAAGGCTGAACTACCTGTCATTAGGCTACTCCACCATCAACATCGAATACACCCTTAACGACCCTGACCGCGGTTTTGTAGACCACGACACCACAGAGTCGTTCGTATTCGGATACACCACTGCCCTGAACAACTGCACCACCACATCGGAACATCTGGTTGACAGTACTCCGGGAGACTCCCTGTTCCTCGAAGGACTATCAGGTGTCAAGCCCCACATATCTGCAGCTGACCTCAAGCAGATGCTCAACAACTGGCTGCGCGAGGAAGGCCTCGGGACTACCCCCATATTCCTCTCAAGGGCAGAACTTACATTCCCCTACGAGATGCCGGAAGACTACTCACGCTTTGACACAGAACACCCTGCTGCCATATACGCCTTTACATCTACTCCCTGGGCAACAGACACCATGCGGTATTACAAGCCACTTCCGGAGATCTACAACTCCGTCAACACCGGCAACATCAACCGCTCAGTCCGGGAATACAGCTTAGACATCACGGCTTATCTTCAGAACCTGCTGCTGACCGATTCATCCTACATAGACCCTTCGATGGACCTGTGGATAGCACCTATAACCGAAAGAACCAGCAGCTACAGCTCGACTGTCTACTACGAGTTCGACAACCACAATTACAATAAGATTATCCTCAACGGACCTCTATCCGAAAGACATCCCACCCTGACCATCACCTACGGTCTGATGGGAGAATAACATGGACTGCATTAAAAAGATCTGAACACCACGCAGGAGTTGTGGCCTCCGAAACCGAATGTATTGTTGAGAGCCACGCGGACTTCCCTGTGCTGCGCCTTATTGAGAGTCAGATTAAGATTGTAATCGATATCCGGGTCCTCATGACAGAAATTGATAGTAGGCGGCACCGTCGAAGAATTGACTGCATGGATACATGCTATAGCCTCCACAGCTCCGGCCGCACCGAGAAGATGGCCGTGCATGGATTTGGTAGAGGAGATATTGAGTTTATATGCGTGAGCGCCGAATACAGACTTGACGCCCTTCAGCTCTGCAACATCCCCGAGCGGGGTAGATGTCCCGTGAACATTGATATAGTCGACCTCCTCAGGAGAAAGACCTGCATCATCGAGCGCTAACTTCATCACTTTCGCGGCACCGCTGCCGTCAGGAAGAGGGGCAGTAATATGATAGGCGTCCGCACTCATAGCGGCTCCAGCCACCTCCGCATAGATTCTTGCACCGCGCCTGAGCGCATGCTCCAGCTCCTCGAAGACAAGAACGGCCGCACCCTCGCCCATCACGAATCCATCGCGAGTGGCATCGAAAGGACGTGAGGCGGTTTTATAATTGTCATTGTTCGTTGAGAGTGCCTTCGAAGAGTCAAAGCCTCCTATTGACGGCTCAGATATCGGGGCCTCCGCTCCTCCTGTCAATATTACATCGGCCTTGCCGAGCCTTATCAGATTGAGTGCATCCCCCATAGCATGAGAGGAGGACGCGCAGGCCGATGTCGTGGTATAATTGGGCCCCGCGAAACCGTAGCGTATGGATATCAGACCGGGAGCCATATCCGATATCATCTTTGTAATAAGAAAAGGGCTAAAGCGTGGGATACATCCTCCCCCGCTATAACCCATTATCTCATCAGTGAGGCTGCCTATGCCTCCGATCCCCGAGCCGAGTATTACTCCTGCCCTGTCCAAGTTGACCTGCTTGAGATCAAGACCGCTGTCAACGACAGCCTGGGCAGCGGCAGCCATTGCAAACTGGGCGAAACGGTCTATCCGCCTCAGTTCCTTGCGCTCGATACCGTGCTCCGAAGGATCAAAATTTTTAACCGTGCAGGCAAATTTAGTCTTGAAAAGAGTTGTATCAAAAGTTGTTATAAGTTCGGCCCCGCTGACCCCACTGTCTAAATTCGAGAAAAACTCCTCTACCGAATTGCCGAGTGGATTTATAGTCCCGAGTCCGGTTACTACTACTCTCTTCAGACCCATGCACAAATTATTTGGTATGCTCCTCGATATAGTCGATAGCCTCGCCTACAGTCGAAATCTTCTCAGCGGCATCATCAGGAATCTCGATATTGAACTTCTTTTCGAACTCCATAATCAGTTCCACTGTGTCGAGAGAATCAGCACCTAAATCATTTGTAAAACTTGCATTGCGGGTTACTTCGCTTTCATCAACACCGAGTTTGTTGACGATGATGGCTGTTACATCAGAAACAATATCTGCCATGGTCTAAATTTTAGTTAATGAATAAATGTTAAATCAAATTTTGCTGCAAACTAACATATAATTTTTGAAATAATGAAATTTTTATGAACTTTGCAAGAATCCAAGACCGAAATAAAATGGAGGAACACATTCCCAATATCGCCATATTTGCCTCAGGTTCAGGCACTAATGCTGAAAACATAATAAACTGGTCCAAAAAATACCGAACATACCGGGTCAACGCCGTATTCTGCAACCGTCCCGATGCCTACGTCCTGACCCGCGCAGAGAGGCTGGGCATCCCGCACTGGACATTCACTGCGGCCGAGTTCAGGTCCGACACCTTAATATACAAAGGCAGGCAGACCTCCCTCACCGAAGCCCTCGCGGACCTCGGTACCGGATATATTGTCCTGGCTGGTTTCCTGCTGAAAGTGCCGGACTATCTTCTGACCGCCTACCCCGAGCGCATTCTCAACATCCATCCTGCCCTCCTGCCGTCATACGGAGGGAAAGGCATGTATGGCGACCACGTCCACAGAGCTGTCATAGCTGCAGGCGAGACCGAGTCGGGCATTACCATTCACTTGGCAGACAGTCAGTACGACCACGGCCGTATCCTCTATCAGGCCAAATGTCCCGTTGTCCCTGAAGACACACCGGAGTCCCTTTTCGCCAAGGTTCACGAGCTGGAAAAAAGCTATCCTGAAATTATCGAAAATTATGTAACAGGAAAGTTTTAAAAGTCTACAAAATTTATTGAAAATAAAATATTTTCATCTCTGACTCAGAGCAGGAGACTATCCGAAACTGCAGGGTATTTATCGGCGGAGCGGCCACAGGCAGTGTTATCGCCGAATGCGCACTAAGACTCGGTTTTGAAAAGATGACCGTCGTAGACAACAGTAATGTTCAGCTGTCCGATCTCAACCGCCACAACTTTACTATGGAGGACATCGGACACAGTAAGGCAGAAGCCGTAGGCAGACGCCTTCTCTCCATCAACCCTGTTGCAGACATCAGGATCGTCAACCAAATTATCAACAAGGACAACGCCGCAACCCTGCTGGAAGGACACACCGTCGCAGTCAATGCCATCGACATCACCACCGAATCCCGGTCATACATCCTTACAACATCGGATACGCCTCACTCGTCGTGGTCGTCAAGCCCGGCAAGCCGAGGCTCGTCACCCTCAAGGAGGATGACATGAACTAAAATACCAGTCTTCTGGACTTGGCGCAGGCTATGGCTTCAGTTATGTTGCTGACACCGAGTTTGGCGAACAGCGACTTGCGGTAGCCTTTGACTGAGTCCACAGATTTGTAGATGGTGTCGGCTATCTCGTTCATCGTATAGCCTCTGTTGGAGAGAACCAGCACCGACTTCTCGATCTCGGTGAGAGCCTCTCTCTCACTCTCGTGCCAGGACATCGTATCGAGATCATACTCCCAGACCTTGGAGGAGACCTCGCTGGTGATTGTGGCCCTGATCACGGAGTCATCCGGAGCCCATGACACCGAGCAGAGGACGAGCCACAGCTCTCCTGCGTCCGAAAGGGCAACGGGAGTACGCTTGTGATGGACCAGCCTCCACTCCCCGACACGGGGCGCGCGGATGTGGTAATTGTATGAAACACTGTACCGGTCACGCTCGGATACCGGCAGGTGGTGGAAGAAATCCAGTGATGCTCTATTGATCTCGATCAATGCATGAACCTCTTCCGGCTTGCACTGCTCCAGGAGGAAGTCGAAGCCCATGGCCATGACCTCCTCGCGGGTGCGGCCGCAGAGGAAGATAGGATTGTCCGAAACATACAGGAAGTTCATCTTACAATAATCCATTACATAGATCGACTGATAAGTAAGCCTGGAGACTGCTTCGAGCATCTCGAAATAGGACTGGACTTTGCTGTACTCCACGTCGGAAACCTTGGCGAGCGTCTCGTTTCCGGCGAGAAGGCCTGACATAGCGGCAGTTCTATTATTGTCACTCATAGTTAAAAGATGTTTTGGAGTAAAAAAGATATAGTATGCAAAATTAACTATTCGGGTATTTTTTTCAAATAGTTCGGGGAATTTTGTACCTTTGTGGGCCTGTAAATTACCCATTTGGATGAATTTTGAACTAACATATCAGGAAGCGCTGACTTTGGCACGCACCTCCTCCACGGAGGAACTGTACAGGTCCGCAGAAGAGGCTACACGGAAATACGCCCCGCGGAAATTCGACCTCTGCTCGATCATCAATGCCAAGTCGGGCCGCTGCCCGGAGGACTGCAAGTGGTGCGCCCAGTCGGCACACTACCATACCGGAGCCCAGGAATACGGCTTAGTATCCGAGGAGGAATGCCTGCGCCACGCCTCCGCCAACGAGGCTGCCGGCATCGGCCGCTTCTCTATAGTCACCAGCGGACGCAAGCTCTCCGACAGGGAGGTGGACGAAGTCTGCTCACGGGTACGCTACCTGCGCGGGAAGTGCGGACTCAGCTTCTGCGCGTCCCTCGGACTGCTCTCCGAAGAAAGTCTGCGGAAGCTCTATGAGGCAGGCGTCACCCGCTACCACTGCAACTTAGAGGCCGCTCCTTCATTTTTCCCCACCCTCTGCACCACCCACACCCAGGAGCAGAAGATACAGACCCTCGAGGCTGCCCGCCGCGTCGGGATGGATATCTGCTCGGGCGGAATTATCGGCATGGGCGAGAGCGAGGAACAGAGGATTGAGCTGGCATTTACCCTGAAAAAGCTGGACGTGCGGTCCATTCCCCTGAACATCCTCTCCCCTATTCCCGGAACACCGTTAGAGAACGTAGCGCCCATATCGGAGGAGGAGATTCTCCGGTGCATTGCCCTTTTCCGCCTCATTCATCCCAAGGCCTGGCTGCGCTTTGCGGGCGGACGCGCCAGACTCTCCCGTCAGACGGTGCTGGAGGCCATGCGCATCGGCATCAACTCGGCCATCGCCGGAGACCTGCTGACCACAGTGGGCTCGAAAGTAGCCGAGGACCAAGAACTTATCAAGCAAGCCGGATATGAACTCTGAGACCACTGCCAGCCCCAATTTCGACACATTTGACCACGACCACCTGTGGCATCCCTATACCTCCACCATCAACCCCCTGCCCACCTACAAGGTGCGCAGTGCACGGGGCTGCCGGATAACCCTCGAGGACGGCACTGAGCTTATCGAGGGCATGTCCTCATGGTGGTGCGCCGTACACGGCTACAACCATCCGTTGCTCAATGAGGCCGTCCGCCGGCAGATAGACAGCATGGCCCACGTCATGTTCGGAGGATTGACCCATGAGCCGGCCATAGAGTTAGGCAAGTTGCTGCTGAGTATTGTCCCGCCTTCAATGAGCCACATCTTCTACGCCGACAGCGGTTCGGTGGCCGTGGAGGTGGCCATGAAGATGGCAGTGCAGTACCAGGTGGCCGCCGGACATCCCGACAGGACCAATTTCGTAACCATACGCACCGGCTACCACGGCGACACCTGGAACGCTATGTCGGTCTGCGACCCCGTCACCGGGATGCACTCCCTCTTCGGCTCAGCCCTGCCGGTGAGGTACTTCGCGCCCTCGCCCCACAGCCGTTTCGACGGGGGCTGGGATCCGCACGACATAGACCCGCTGCGGGAGATCATAGAGAAGCACGGAAAGGGCATAGCGGCCCTTATCCTCGAACCGATAGTGCAGGGAGCCGGGGGAATGCGGTTCTACCATCCCCAGTACCTGCGGGAGGCGGCCGCCCTCTGCCGGGCTCACGGGCTGCTGCTGATATTCGACGAGATAGCCACCGGATTCGGCCGCACAGGGAAGCTCTTCGCCTGGGAGCACGCCGGGTTGGAGCCGGACATCATGTGCATCGGCAAGGCCCTCACCGGAGGCTATATGACCTTCTCTGCGGTGCTGGCCAATGACTTAGTGGCGGATACCATCTCCTCGCACGACCCGAGGGTATTCATGCACGGACCCACTTTCATGGGCAATCCCTTAGCCTGCTCCGTAGCCATAGCATCCACCCGCCTGCTGCTCGAGAGCGGCTGGCAGGAGAAGGTGCGCAGGATAGAGGCACAGCTGAGGGAAGAACTGGCTCCCGCCCGCCGGATACCGTCGGTAGCGGACGTGAGGGTGCTCGGAGCCATAGGAGTACTGGAGATGAAGCAGCCGGTGGACATGGCCTGGATGCAGAAGCGCTTCGTAGAGGAAGGCATCTGGCTCAGGCCCTTCGGAAGATTAGTGTACACCATGCCGCCCTTCATCATTGAACCCGGGGAACTGTCCGTGCTGACCTCCCGGATGCTGAAAATAGTAAGCGAAATCCCGGGATAACTTTTGATGCCGCTGATCATGGAAACAAATAGAGCTGTTTACGGAAGTTATGCCGCCGAGCTCGAACGGTTAGAAGCCACGGGGAGCCTTAGAACTCTGCCGCAGGCCGAGAGCCTGGGCCGGTGGATCAGCCGTGACGGCCGCAGGATGCTCAATCTCTCCTCCAACGACTACCTCGGCCTGGCCTCGGAGCGGAGTTTAGCGGAGGAATTTGCGGACAGCCTTCATTCTACCTCCTCCGGCGGGGGCTGGCTGCCCCTGTCCTCCTCCTCGTCCCGGCTGCTGACCGGCAACCATGAGGCATACGGGGCACTGGAGGAACGCCTGGCCGCCATGTACGGCCGGGAGAGCGCCTTAGTGCTGAGCAGCGGCTACCACATGAACAGCGGGGTGCTGCCGGCCCTCTGCGACCGGAAAACCCTCATCTTAGCGGACAAACTGGTACATGCAAGCCTCATCGACGGCATACGGCTGTGCGAGGGCCGCTGCATACGGTTCCGGCACCAGGACTACGCCCAGGTGGAGAGCATCTTAGAGAAGGAGGCCGGAGCGTACGAGCGCATATTCATCGTCACCGAGAGCATCTTCAGCATGGACGGGGATCTGGCTCCGCTGCAGCGGCTCGTGGAGATCAAGCGGAGATGGCCGTCAGTGATGCTCTACGTGGACGAGGCCCACGCCGTGGGAGTACGCGGGGCCAATGGGCTCGGCCTCGCGGAGGAATGCGGCTGCATCGGGGACATAGACCTGCTCTGCGGCACCTTCGGCAAGGCCCTGGCCTCCGTAGGGGCATACGTGGTCTGCGACCGGGTGATCAAGGAGTATTTAGTCAATAAGATGCGTACCCTGATATTCACCACCGCCCTGCCTCCGGTCAATGTCGCATGGAGCCTCTTCATCATGGAGCGGCTGCAGCTATTCGGAGGACGCAGGGAACATTTGGACAGGATATCCTCTGAGGTACGGAAGGCATTCGCCCTGCGCGGGATGCAGATGCCCTCCGGCAGCCATATAATACCGATGATCATAGGTTCCAGCGCCGATGCAGTGCTGCGGGCCGAAGACATGCAGCGGCACGGATTCTACGTGCTGCCCATCCGTCCTCCTACGGTCCCGGAGGGGACTTCCCGGCTGCGGTTCTCGCTGACCGCTTCCCTGAAGGAGGAGGACATAGCAAAGTTGATTGAATATGAAACAGGTTTTTCTGAGACGAGTTGAGGGGGCCTCCGACCTGCTGCTGTTCTTCGCAGGCTGGGGCACCGAGCCCGGTATGTTTAAGTACGATGAATTGACTGACGGAAGCGGGACCAGCGATGTGATGATGTGCTGGGACTACCGTGACCTGAATTTCGACGCAGGAGTGCTCGAAGGCTACAGCACTACGAGGGTGCTGGCATGGTCGATGGGCGTCTGGGTAGCCGGTCAGGTGCTGTCCGGACTGGACTTGGCACCGGGCTATCGGGTGGCGGTCAACGGCACTCCATTTCCCATACACGACAGCTTAGGTATCCCGGAGGCCGTATTCGACGGGACGCTGGCCATGCTGTCCGACAAGACTTTGAATAAGTTCCGCAGGCGGATGTGCGGCTCAGCCGAGGCTTTCGAGAGACTGATGAGCTGCTCTCTGTCCAGAACACTGGAAGAGCAGCGGGAGGAGCTGGATGCCCTCGGAAAGGCAGTGCGCGGCAACAGGCCCCGGCCATTTGCCTGGACTCATGCCGTGGCCGGATTAGAGGACATGATATTTCCGGCCGCCAACCAGAAAGCCGCGTGGGCCGCTGCAGGAGTGCCCGTGAGCGTGCTCGACATACCGCACTGGAGCAAAGACATCCTCAGAAAACTTATCTACCTCGACAATACATGGACAAACAGCTGATACGCACACGTTTCGCTAAGTCCATAAGGAGTTATGCGGAGTACGCCCAGGCTCAGACGGTCATCGCCTCGAGGCTGTGCTCGCTGCTGTCCGCAGTACTCATAGAAGAGCCGCGGAGGGTGCTGGAAGTCGGCTGCGGGACCGGGACATTCACCAGACGGTTCCTGGAGCAGTTCCGGCCGGAGGAGATGGCCCTCAACGACATCTGTCCGGAAGTAGAGGAGGCACTGGCCGATCTGCTCACGCCTCAGGCCGGTGAGAGCACTCCGCAGATATCATTCACTGCCGGAGACGCCGAACTTTGCAGCCTGCCCGGAGACCGGGACCTGATAGTCTCCTGCTCCGTCCTGCAGTGGTTCGAAGACCCAGGAGCCTTTATCGCCCGCTGCCGGACGCTGGTGCGCGGGGGAGGCTGCATCGCCCTGACCACATTCGGCCCGGACAACCTGCAGGAGGTCACCGCCGTCACCGGGACGGGACTGAGCTACCTGCCCTTAGGATGGCTGCACGGCCTGCTCGACGAGGCAGGGCTGAGGACAGTGCTGGCGGAGGACGAGCATCTCACCCTGCATTTTCCTTCCCCCACCGAAGTCCTGCGCCATCTCAAGCACACCGGAGTCACCGGTGTCACCCGCACCTCCTGGACCCGGGGACGGTTAGCTGAGTTCTCCGCAGAATACTCCTCCAGATACGGCGACGGCGACGGAAGCGTACCGCTGACCTACCACCCCGTATACCTGATAGCAAGAAAGTAATTTTCATACAGTACCACCTCATCATGAAAAACAACGTATACTTCGTAAGCGGAATCGACACCAACGTCGGGAAAAGCTACGCCACAGGATTCATAGCCCGTACCTGGAACTCAGAGGGCAGGCGTACCATCACCCAGAAACTCATTCAGACAGGGAACACAGGCATCTCGGAGGACATAGAGCTGCACCGCAGAATCATGGGATGCGGCCTGCTGCCCGAGGACCGCGAGGGACTGACCATGCCCGAGATATTCTCCTACCCGTGCTCTCCCCACTTAGCCGCCGAGATAGACGGACGTCAGATCGATTTCTGGAAGATACAGAAAGCCACTGAGGAACTGGCCGGCCGCTACGATGCCGTACTGCTCGAAGGTGCCGGCGGACTCATGGTACCGCTGACCCGCAAGCTGCTGACGATAGACTACCTCGCGTGGAAACGCTACCCGCTGATCTACGTCACCTCAGGACGCTTAGGCAGCATCAACCATTTTCTCTTAGGGCTGGAAGCCATCCGCGCCCGCCGCATCCGTCTGCACACCGTAGCCTACAACCTCTTCCCCCGAGAGGAGGACGACCGCATCAGCCGCGACACCGAGGGCTACATCCGCGACGTGCTCGCCCGCGAATGGCCGGATACTCAGTTTGTCACTGTTCCGGTGATGGAATAATGTCCTCAAGAAGGCCGGAGACATCGTACCTTATGAGGAGTTCCTGACCTGATATCAGAACGTAGAGGCATCCGCCTGGTATGTCCATATCGTAGAAAATGCCTCCTTTCGGCAGAGGTATCCCGGCAAGCGGTTCTCCCTCATAGCTGAACAGGCGGACGTATTGCTTGACCTCGGGCTCCCTGAACCAGTGCAGGACAGAGATAAAGTCCGGGTAAGTCTTGGGACGGAGAGCTAATCTGGCATCGCTGTCGTACTCCACGGACGAGATGTCGTCCACCCTGTCACCATAGGTGCAGACTGTCCGGGCGTATGTCCCGTCTGCAGAGAAGATGTTCATGGTGTTCAGCGTCCGCTCCGCCTCGACGATCAGGCCGCGGCTGCTGTCATAGGCATAGCTTCCGTATATGAGATTGAATCCGGGCACGCTGAACGACACCATGTTACCTGAGCCGACAACACTGCCGCTGCCGGATTCCGGTTCCGCCTTCACCGTTGCGCTGTTCAGCCTGTCCAGCGGAGGTGTCGTCCTCCTCTCCCCGTCAGAGGAAAGGATAAAGCGGTTTATGGAATTGCGGTCCGCACCGGCGTGTACTATCAGATACTCCTGCCCGTCAAGAGGTACTGCATCCAGCAACCATGGCGAATCCTGCAGTTCAAGACTCCTCGACGTAAGTTCCGTCTGTCCGCTCTCTATTGAGGCCGTCACATCCCATTCTATCAGATATCCAGCATAATCCGTCCAGAATGCTGTCAGATGACCGTTCTCCTTGTGGCTGAACTGCACACTGCTCACCCCATTGAAACTTACTATCTCGCCCGGGCCGCGTCCCATCCGCAGGAACTTCCCATAGACAGTCCTACCGTCCACACTGAGCACCGTCACCCGCCCGGCGTTGTCGTTGTTGCTCACTATCAGCAGCGAGTCCTTCACCACGAAATCGCTTACTCCCAGCACCGGAAGATCCAGCGTATCTCCATGAGCCAGCTCACAAGTCACCGGATACTCGTCCTCCACATACACCACGTCCTCAAATGCCAGCGAATTCTCTGGCACCTTCCGCCCGTCACCGCATCCCGTCACCATCAGCATCATGACCGCTCCAGCCGCCATCACAGATATAGATTTGCTAAAATTTCCTGCTTTCATTGTTATTATTCAGAATTTAGTTACTACTGTCCACAAAATTAAGACTTTTTTTTTGAAAAGGAAATCGTGGAATACGAAGCAACGGTAAGCAGAAGAGCACCCTATAAATGCAAGACTCGTATTTTCACTCAGTTATTATCCCAACGAGTATCTTTAGTAGGTATCGGAAGGCACGGCAAGAACATCGGCTTTCCCCAACTATTTGATTACTGAGTGGTTACGAAAATACCCTGCGCCCGTACTTACCGTTGTTACCCAACTGCGAGGCGCCAGCCAGCAGTCGTCCCCATCCTGCCACACCTTCGGAGCGAAGCTGTCTGATTCCCGTCCCGAGCACAAAAAAGCCGGCTTACACCGGCTTTTTTGTGCTCGAGACGGGAATCGAACCCGTACGGACATTGCTGCCCACAGGATTTTAAGTCCTGCGTGTCTACCTATTCCACCACTCGAGCAAATAGACCGCAAAAGTACTTAAATTTTATAAAAATACAATAAAATATAAAATCAGCCGCGCTTTTTGTAACTGAGGACGGCCCAGCCGATGATGACAACGAAGAAGGCCAGGAGCGGGTAGACGTACGGCAGGATGTCCCGGAATGTGCTGCCCTTGAGGTAGATCATGCTCATAATCTGAGCGAAATACGTAAACGGATCGAACATGGAGATGATCCTGGCCCACTCGGGCATACTGCTGACCGGAGTAAAGATGCCGCTCATCAGGATGAAGACGATGATGATGAAGAATATCATGAACATCGCCTGCTGCATCGTGCTGGAGTAGTTGGAGATGATCAGACCTAAGCCGGAGAGGCCGAAGATGAAGAGCAGCGACAGACCGTAGAGCAGAAGCACGCTGCCTTCCGGACGCAGGCCGTACAGCAGCCAGGCGACCACCATGCCGACACTGAGCACGATGACACCGATGACCCAGTACGGAATGAGCTTGCCGACGATGAAGGTAATCTTCGGGACGGGGGTGACATTGATCTGCTCGATGGTGCCGGCCTCCTTCTCCCCGACGATGTTCATGGCCGGGAGGAAGCCGGTGATAAGGGCCACGACGAGCATGATCAGGGCCGGAATCATGGGTATCTTGTAGTCCATCGTGGGATTGAACCAGTAGTAGGAGTCCACGGCTATGCCTCCGGGAGCCGTCAGCGTCACGGCCCCGCGCTCTAAGTTCACCTCCTCGGTGAAGTCCAGCACTATGACGTCGAGGTAGGACGTGCCGAGGCTGGCCTTGGTCCCGTTGACAGCATTGGCCTCTATCAGAAGGGAGCTGCTGCCCTCCGAGAGCAGATCCTGCTCGAATCCGTAGGGTACCTCGAGGATGATGTCCGCATCCCCGAACTCCACCTGCTCTAAGGCCTCGTCCGAGCGCATGAATACCCCGGTGATGTCGAAATACTCGGTAGAGGCTATCTTCTCGGTCAGCAGCCTGGAGAGGTCCGAGCGGTCGTTGTCCACCACGGCCACATTGACGTTCTTTATCTCCATGGTGGTAGCCCAGGGGAAGACCAGCATCACTAATACGGGCAGGGCTATGACGATGAAGAGGATGAAGGGGTCTCTCGCCATCTGCTTGAATTCCTTTTCAATGAGATATTTGAGTATCATAGCCTGTCCTTGAATTTAAATACGCTCAGTCCGGTGATTACCGTCAGGAATCCGCACAGAATCAGTACCGCGTCGAGGCAGTACCGGATGCCGAGGCCCTGAATCATCATCACCTTAATCGAGTCAATATACCATTTGGCCGGTACACAGTAAGATATCCACTGCAGCACCTTCGGCATGCTCTCGATGGGGAAAAGCATGCCCGAGAGCAGCATCGTAGGGAGCATCAGCACCATGCCCGAGATAAGTATCGCCACCTCCTGCTTGGCCACGAGAGTAGATATCAGGATACCTATCGACAGTGACACGAGGATGAACAGCAGCGACACTAATACCACCCACATCAGACTGCCCGATATCGGCACCTTAATCAGGAACACCGACAGGCAGAGGACTATCAGCAGGATGAAAGCCGAGACCACGAAGTAGGGTATCGCCTTGGCTAATATCACCGAGAAGGGCTTCACGGGCGAGACCAGCAGCACTTCCATCGTCCCCCTCTCCTTCTCACGGACGATGGACACCGAGGTCATCATCGCGCACACGAGCATGAGAATCATGCCCATGACTCCGGGCACGAAGTTGAAGGCGCTCTTCATCTGGGGATTGTACATCATGCGGGTGGAGGTATGTATCTGCACGGACGGGACTGCCTCCGCCGAGGATGATGAGCCGCCCGCAGCTGCCTGGTTGAGAGCCGCCTCCTGCGCCAGCTCCTTCTGGAAGGAGGAGACTATGCTGCTGACGTAGAAGACCGCCATCGAGCCGATATTGGTATTGGAGCCGTCCACGATGACCTGCAGGCGGCCGTCAGAGTCATGGACCGCGCGGTGGTAGAAATTGTCCTCGAAGACTATGGCGATGTCCGCCGAGTTGGAGCGGAAGGCCTCCAGCACACCCTCCTCACTGTCTATGAATGCCGTCACCGTGAAATACTCGCTGGCGTCTATCTGACTGATGAGCCGCGATGTGGCGGCATCCCGCGAGGGATCGTAGACCGCCACCTTGACATCCTTGATCTCCGTGGACAGGGCGAAGCCGAAGAGCACTATCATCACCACCGGCATCACGATGAGCACCATGAGGGTCCTCGTATCCCGGAGAATGTGGTTGAACTCCTTGCCCACAAACGACATGAACCGTTTAAAATCCTTCATCCTTCCCATGGCGTCATTCCTCCCTTTTTGCCCGCCCGGCGAGCATTCTGAATACCTCGTCCATACCCGAGGCCCCGTACCGCTGCTTGAGAGCCGCCGGCGAGTCGAGCGCCTCTATCCTGCCGTCCACCATGATGGACACGCGGTTGCAGTACTCCGCCTCATCCATGTAGTGGGTCGTCACGAACACCGTGATACCCCTCTCGGCGGCATCGTAGATCATCTCCCAGAACCCGCGGCGGGTTGCCGGGTCCACTCCTCCCGTAGGCTCGTCGAGGAACACGATCCTCGGCTCATGGAATATTGCCACCGAAAACGCAAGCCTCTGCTTCCATCCTAACGGCAGATCCCGCACCATCCGGTTCCTCTGCTCCGTAAGGTCGAGCCGCTGCAGCAGCTCATCGGTCTTCTCCGCGATATCCCGGTCCTTCATCCCGTAGATGCCTCCGAAGAGCCGGATATTCTCCCACACCCTGAGATTCTCGTATAGGGAGAACTTCTGGCTCATGTAGCCGATGACCTTCTTGAGCCGCTTCACGTCGCTGTTGAAATGCAGGTCGTAACCGGCCACCACAGCCCTGCCCTCCGTAGGCTTGCTCAGGCCGCAGAGCATCTTCATGGCCGTGGTCTTGCCCGCACCGTTGGCCCCGAGGAAACCGAATATCTCCCCCTTATTGACAGAGAACGAGATATGGTCGACAGCCGTGAAGTCCCCGAAGCATTTCGTAAGTCCTTCCGTGCGTATCACCTCATCCTCCCCGAGGAAGCCGTCGTCGGCATACCCAAGGAGCTCACGGATGCGCTTTCTGGTATTTTCTCCCCTGCTCATGAGTGTTCCTCTAATGTGTCAAGATACATGTAACAGTCCTCCACATTGGGACGTATCGGCTTGATGGAAAGGCCGCTGTGGCCCTTGGCATGGAGGGCGGTGTTCAGGAAGTTGATCTGCGCCTCGAGGGACAATTCTCCGGGCCGCATGACCACGTGGTGGGTGTCTCCGAAGGCGAAGCAGCTGAATACCTGCGGTATCAGGCGGATGTCCCGCAGCAGGGAGGGCATGTGGGGACCGCTGACGGCCAGCAGGGGAAGGGTAAATTTGGAAATAATATCGGCTGGGGTATCAGTATCTAAGAAAATGCCTTTGCGGATCAATGCTATCCGGTCGCAGAGCGTCGCCTCGTCCATGTAGGGGGTGGAGACGACTATCGAGAGTCCCTGTTCCCTGAGACGGCGCAGCATCGTCCAGAATTCCTTGCGGGAGACGGGGTCCACACCGGTGGTAGGCTCATCTAAGAAAAGGACGTCCGGCTTGTGTATCAGGGCGCAGGAAAGGGCCAGTTTCTGCTTCATGCCGCCGGAAAGGGCTCCGGCCTTGCGCTTGCGGAACGGCTCTAAGTAGGAGTAAATGTCCTTGACTAAGTCGTAGTTCTCCTCGATGGTGGTGCCGAAGAGGGTGGCGAAGAAACGGAGATTCTCCTCCACGCTCAGGTCCTGGTAGAGGGAAAAGCGGCCGGGCATGTAGCCCACGCGGCGGCGTATCCCGTGGTAGTCCTGCACGACATCGAGGCCCAGGACCCTCGCGCTGCCCCCGTCGGGCAGGATGAGGGTGGTCAGGATCCGGAAGATGGAGGTCTTGCCGGCACCGTCGGGTCCGATGATGCCGAATATCTCCCCCTCGGAGACCCTGAAGGAGACTCCGCGGAGAGCTTCGTTGCTCCCGTACCGCTTGATGAGATTATCTGCCTCGACGCTGTACATGGTCTAGAATTTCAGGTCGCCGTACATGCCTATCTTGACATAGCCGTCGTTGACGAACGAGACCTTGATGGCATAGACTAAGTTGGCCCGCTCGTCCCGGGTCTGGATAGTCTTGGGAGTGAACTCGGACTGGTCCGATATCCACGATACAGTGCCTTCGTACTCACGCACCCCGTCCTCGCCGGAGTCGGCGAATACCCTCACCTTCTGGCCTACCTTGACGGCCGTGAGCTGCGATGCGGTGATGTAGGCCCGCAGGTTCATCCGGCTCAGGTCGGCTACCTTGAACAGGGGCTTGCCGGCGGCTGTCAGCTCACCGGCCTCGGCGTACTTGACCAGCACCGTTCCGTCTATCGGAGAGGATATGCGGCAGCGGCGCAGGGACTCCTCGACCTGGGCGATCTGGGCCCGGTAGGAGGCGGCCTCGGCCTCGGCTATGGTGTTGTTCTGGGCGATATCGGCTTCGGTGGCCGCCAGCTGGGTCTCTAAGAGCTTGATGGCGGAGGTGATGTCGTCCAACTGCTTGGTATTGGCGGCGTCTGCGGCTATGAGGTTACGCACGCGGTCAGCCTCCCGGCGGTTGACCTCTATCTGTTCCTTGATGTAGGCGGTCTGGGTCTCCACGTCCCTGCGGCGGCTCAGGGCCGCTGCGACTCCGGCCTCTAACTGACGCTTCTGGAGGTAGAGCTGGAGGGTATCCACTAAGCCGCAGTCCTGTCCGGCCGTGAGCGCCCCGCCCTCGTGCACGTTCAGGGCGAGAATGCGTCCGGAGGCTTCGGAGGAGACCATCACTTCGGTGGCCTCGAACGTACCCGAGGCATCGTTGGTCCCGTCAGTGTCCTTGCAGGAAGTAACCGTCATCAGCACTGCGCCGGCCACTGCCGGCAGGAGGTATATCCATCTGATCTTTTTCATGATATCCGTGTTGTTTCTATTTTCGTTTGTCAGCTGTTCTTTATAGTCTTGAGTTCGTACATAGCTTTCATCATCTCTATCTGGTGCATGATGAGCTGCTTGCGGGCCGCGTTCTCCTTGTTTATCTCGGAGACTAAGTCGGAGGCGTTCTTAGTGCCGTTCTCCACTCCGGCGGCGGTGGACTCGCGGATTTTCTCCCTGAGTTCCACTATCCTCTCGTCATCCTCTACCGTCTTGAAATAACGCTGTATCTCCGCCACCTGCTCCTGCACCTGGAGGTTGGTGTTAAAGAGGAAGGTCTCGCGCACCGAATTGACCTGCTCCTTCGAGTAGCCAACTATCTTCTTGCCGTAACCGAGACTATAGAGCTGGCTGATGTTCCACACTAAACGGATACCGCCGATGGCGAAGGGCTGGAAACTGTCGTCCAGCATGTTGAGTCCCGGACGGCCGTAGCCTCCGCGGATGAAGAGGCTGAACTGGGGCAGACCTCCGGCGGTCCAGTAGTCGAGCTGGGTGTCTATCTCCAGTTCCTGAGCCTTGTAGAGTTCCAGTTCAGGGCGGCGTATCTCCGACACTATCAAGGCATCCAGCATCGCCTCCTTGTCCATTCCCTCGGGCAACGGCATGACTAACTGCCGGCTGTCGTCTATCCTGACCCCGGTCATCATGGTAAGTACACGGAGATAGGCCTCGAGCATGGACGAGAGCTGGTCCCTGCTCTGATTCTGAGTGATACGCTCGACTTCGATCAGGTCTAAGTCGGAAAGGTTAGCCACTCCGTTGGCGATACAGCCCTCGATGCGGGCGTACTCCCTCTCCAGCTCTTCCATCAGGATGTCCACCTGTCGGATCTGCTGGTCGAGGTAGAGGATGCCGAAGTACAGCTCGTTGACCTTCTCCCGCAGCGAGTACATGTTGATCTCCTGCTGGACCATGTCCACGTCGGCCTTGGCCCGGATGTTGGCCCGGTTGGCCGCTATCATGCCGCCGTCCCAGAGGACCTGCGACAGTTCGATGACCGCCGCGTACTGGTCCTTGCTGAAGGTCGGCATCTCGATACCGTAGGGGCTCAGGTCGAAGGGAAACTCCAGCACGTCGGTCTGCCAGGAAGCCGAGCCCTGGAGGGATATTTGGGGAAAATAGTTCATGTAGGCGTTCTTCAGGGTGTACTCCTCCGTCAGGTCCAGCAGTTCATAGCGCTTGACTAAAGGATAGTTCTGCCGGACAAGGTCGTAGCACTGCTCTATGGTGTACACATCCGCGGAGTCCTCCTGCACCGCAGACATGGCGGACGCCCCGGACACCGGGAGCACCGCTGCCACAGCGACTGCCGCCGCCAGTATATATTGTCCTATCTTTTTCATGGTTTGAGACTTCCTATTATGGTTCTGATTATCTCCTGCTTGCGCTGGGCGATGAACTCCTCCTTGTTGGCCTCGGTCACAAGGCCCAGATCCTCAAGAAAGGGCAGGACCACGAAGAATGTCACGACGAGGGAGAACATGTTGAGCGTGATGTCCATAGTGCCGGTGGGCCTGATGCGGCCGCTCTCCACCTCAGCGGCGATCATCGCCTCGAGACGGGAAGTAGCCTCCGCGCAGAGGTTGAAAATGCTGTCCTTGAGGGTCAGGCGCTGCTCCGGGTTGATGACGAACTCGCTCAGAAACATGAACGGCAGCCGCTGATTGTCCGCCATCAGGTCGAAGAGACGGGACGTGCGGGCGGAGATAAGCTCCGCAAACGGAAGTTCCTCGTCCTCCCGCTGGACTATGCAGCCGATGAACTGGTGGAACTTCGACTCGAAGATCTTCGAGAAGAGATTCTCCTTTGTCCTGAAATAGTAGTGCACTAAAGCCTGGGTGCAGCCGGTCTCCCGGGCTATCTCGGTCATGCTGGTAAGATTGTACCCCTTGCTGAGAAAGAGCCTCTCCGCACTCGCGAGTATCCGCTCCTCCATGCTGCTGTCGCCGCCCTCCCGGCCTTCTTTGTCGTCCTTGTCTTTCATCGCGTATTTAATAAGCAATTAAATGATTTATTAAATGCAAATATAATACCATTTTCCGTTTCTCTTGCAAGTTTTTGCTACTTTTGCGGCCGCTTTCCCAAAACACGGCAGATATGACTTTAAGAGAATACGTACCTTTCTATAAACGAAACCTGAAAGTGGCCTTCCCCGTGATGATTACCCAGGCCGGGCAGGTGCTGGTGCAGCTGGCGGACAACATCATGGTCGGGCATCTCGGCGCGGCCCAGTTAGCTGGAGTGTCCTTCGCCAACGCCATCATCATGATCGGGCTGGTCTTCGCGATAGGCTTCGCGCAGGGAGTGACCCCGGTAGTGGGACAGCACTTCGGCAAGGGTGACGGACGGGCCGTAGCGGTGGCCTTGAGCAACTCGGCCGCCCTCAACGCCATCATGGCCGTGGTCCTCACCGGCATCATGCTGACCGTCGGCGCCTTCATGGACCGGATGGGCCAGGACCCGGAAGTGCTCCGGTACGCTAAGCAGTACTACTTCATCATCGTCGCCGGCTTCATCCCCATGATCGCCTTCTTCAACGTCCGCTTTTTCTCCGAGGGCATCGGCAATACCCGCAACGAGATGTGGATAACGATAGGTACGAACATCCTCAATATCTTCCTCAACTGGGTCCTCATCTACGGAAAATTCGGCGCGCCCGCCTTAGGAGTGGCCGGAGCGGCCTGGTCCACGCTGATTTCCAGAGTACTGGGAGCAATAGCCTTCCTGATCATCCTCTTCCGGGTGGAGGAGTACCGCAAGTTCGTCAGGCTCACCCCGCGCCGGGCGGTACACCTGCGGGAGATGCTCCGCCAGCTCAAGCTCTCCCTGCCCATATCGCTGCAGAACCTGTTAGAGGTCACGGCATTCAGCTTCGCCGCCATCATGGTCGGCTGGATGGGCAAATACCAGCTGGCAGCCCACCAGATAGCCCAGAACCTCAGTTCCCTGTCCTTCATGATAGCCACCGGCATCGGGGCCGCCGCCACCATCCGCGTCTCGCACCAGTTCGGAGCGGGCCGCCGGGAGGACGCCTACCACGCAGGCATAGCCGCAGTCCACATGGCCGTGGCCATCATGGTCTTCTTCGGTCTGCTGTTCATCAGCCTGCACCGGGTAATACCTTTTATATATACTGAGGATCCGGCCGTCATCCCTATAGCCGGAAGACTGATCATCATCTTAGCCCTCTACCAGGTCTTCGACGCCGTGCAACTGGCCAGCCGTTCTTCCCTGCTGGGGCTCAAGGACATCAACATTCCTACTGTATTTTCCGGCATCTCCTATTACGTTATCTGCCTGCCGAGCGCCTACCTCCTCGGATTTACCTTCGGACTCGGCCCGGACGGGGTCTGGATCGGACTGCTTTTAGGACTGGCCGTAGCCGCGCTGCTGTTCAACGTGCGCTTCCGCCGCGTCTGCCGCCGCTACATCACGAACTCCCGCCAGGCCTCGCCGTCCCACTTGGAGGAATAGACCTCCGGCGTCTGTTTCCTACCATAGAGATGAACGGACACACGCTCAACATTGTCAGAAATATAGTCAAACAGATCTCCGTAGGAGATGACTTCGGGACGGTCCTGGAGGGCCTTCAGGAGAAAATAGGTGAACAGGCCGTGCCGTTTATCCGGATAGGGATAGGCCCCGTCCTTCTCCCCGGCAGCGTAGAACACTACCATGCGGTCTGACGGCTGCAGCCAGGACTCTTCTATGTCACCGTCATCAAAGACAGCGATTCTCATACCGTTGCGGCTGACCTTGCCGTAGGACGCGTCAACCAAAAAGATGGCGTCATCTATTCCGGAGCGGGACAGGCGGCTGTAGAGCGCACTGAGTCTAAGTCCGCTCTGAACCCCAGTAGAAGCATAGTCAACCGGCAGCAGATAGGTCTCGCCCACTCCCTCGTCGAGCAGACACTGGCCGGAGAAATACAGGACAACCCTTGCATCAGAGCTGAATTCATCAGACATCCTGTCTATCCACAGAAGGACCGTACTCATCTTCGCCGCATCGGCATCGGTGAGATAAAAGACATTGTCCTCAGGAACCCGTAGCCTGCTGGCACAATATTCCTTGAAGACCTCCCCGTCATTAAGAGCATAAGGGACTGTCATGCCTGTAGTATAGCTCTGATTTGCGATAACCACCGCGTACATATTGTCATTGGCCCGTTTCCCGGAACCGGGAATGTCCGTGTCAATATCTACTGCAGCCGAGTCTTGCAGCGCCTTGACTTCCTGACGGTAAATCTTTCCCGGAAGCGTGAAGTCTATCTCCTCTAAGTCGTAATCCAGCAACATTCTGCGCTTAGGACTGTAGGCAGGGTTGGTCCACTCGTAGACCCTGCGGCCCGGCAATGTCAGCTCCACATCTGCCAGAGCTATACGGTCGCCGTCCACGAAGTACGTGTACTCACCTCTGGCCCTCTTCCAGTTTCCGGACACTGCCCCGGCATCCTGCACAGGGACTGCAAGGTCAATATGGAAAGTTCTTAACTGCTCCGGAGCACCTGCAGAGTCCGTATCATGAACCACATGATCAACAATCTCCACTGGGAATGTCTCAGAAAGGCTGTCATAGGGCCCGAAAATAAGTTCGGGGTCCTCGAGCCTGTTCGCCTCGATATACTCTGCTTCGTAACGCATCTCCAGGCCTTCGAGGCGGGCCATGAATGACTCTTCGTTGACCCTCGCTTCCCAGTCAGGGACAGTCTCGCCCGGCTCTATCAGCTGCCACTCGTTCATACGGTTCATCACCTTGTCCTTGGCATAGACAGAGAATGGTATGCCGCGAATCCAGTTCAGGGCACGGTCCTTGGAGGCATACCAGTTGCCGTCCCTGTACACAAAACCGGAGGAATCGGCCCTGCTCACCGCGGCAAACCCGTCCGTGCCGAAATCCGACGCAACATCATACATGCACGGCACCAGCTCATTGCCGTCCGAATCTATATAACCCCATCTGTCACCCATGCGCACAGCCGCATAACCGTTCACGAAACGGTGTACTTCGTTGTACCTATAGGACACCAGTGTATCACCTTCGTAGTCTACGAACCCCCATTTGTTGCCTGACATCACCGCGGCATAGCCGTCGCTGAACTGTCCGGCATAGTCATAGACACACGGAATGACAGTCATTCCGGATGTATCGATATACCCCCATTTAAGGGTAAGTGAGAGCTGACCGAATACACTTCCGCCGGAGATATCCCCGCCCCTTGAGAGCACTGCCGCCCTTCCCTCGGAAAACTCCTTGGCATCGTCGAACTGACAGTTTATCACGATATTGCCGGTACTGTCCACATAACCGTAGCTGCCGAACCAGTCGCGGTACGGCTCTAAGTCCTGAGCCTGAGCAGCCGTCCGGCCTGTCACCGCCATCACCAGCAGCATGGTCAGCCACAATACGGCCGTATATTTAAAGTTTTTCATATCCTTTATTTAATAGCCCTACAAATATAGTCACTTTCCCCTATCGCAAACCACGTGCCGCAGGCAAATGCAGTTGAAAATGCCGGCGCCCTACCAGGCAGCCGCGTGCTTTCGTCCATTTTTAAACTTGTTGCTTCCACAGCACGTCGTATTAACACACTGATTTTCATTTTGTTCGAACACCACCCCGTGCGAACAATTCTTTTTCGTTAAAGACTATGTCTCCTGCAGGGCAGTGAAAAAGGATGCTGCAGGACGGGGATTCCGCAACGGCACTGAATCGCGGGGTTTGCTGCCGTTGTGGCACGGGTCGGAAAGGCCATCCTGCTTCAGAAGGCCTGTGGACGAGGTGCACTCGGCTGGGGGATTCCGCAACGGCACCGAATTGCGGGATTTGCTGCCGTTGTGGACGGAGAGGTGAGCGGCGGGCTTCGGAGCGAAGCGACTATGGTATCCCCTCACCTGGGGGATTTGCTCCCTTCGGTCGCACATCCCCGCCCGCCTGGCGGCGGGCTTTGCAGAAGTAGATGAAAAAAAAGCTGTCCGAACAAGTTCGACAGCTTTTTTTTCATCTACTTCTGCGGTGAGGGGGGGATTCGAACCCCCGGTACGGTAACCCGTACGGCAGTTTAGCAAACTGCTGGTTTAAGCCACTCACCCACCTCACCAGGTCTTGCAAGTGGAGTGCAAAAGTAGGCAATTTTGATTAAAATGCAAAAAATATCATGACATCTGCAATGTTTTGCACGAAATTGGATTTAATATACGGAATGAAGAAAAAGAATATGATGAAAAAAAGAATCCAAAATCTGACACTCGCGCTCACCTGTGCAGCCACCGTGATGGGCGCATCATCCTGTGACATTGACAACAAGGAGAACGTAAACATTTATTATGCAAATGCCGTCGTAACAGTCAAGCCGCTCCGGGACAGCAACCCGTCTTTCTATATGCAGCTTGACGATTCTACCACTTTAGTAGCGGAGAATATCTCCCAGTCCCCCTTCGGAGATAAAGAAGTCCGCGCACTCGCAGCACTCGAAATAACCGGAGAAGATGCGGGGATATATGACAAAGTGGCGTATGTCTACGCTATTGACAGTATTCTCACAAAAAATACCGTTCCGTTTGAAGACAGCAAGACTGCCGACAGCATGTACGGTACTGACCCCGTTGAGATGATAGGAGACTGGATGACTGTCGTCGAAGACGGATACATCACTCTCAGAGTCAGGGTCGCAACCAGCACGTTAGGCGCCACCCACAAGCTGAGCCTGTTGACAGGAGTCAACCCTGACGACCCCTACGAAGTGGAATTCCGCCATAAGTACGATGGTCCGATGATCAGTGACATACACTCTCCGTCATGCGTCCTCGGGGATGCCTTAGTCGCATTCCGTTTGGACAGCCTTCCTGACACACAGGGAGAAACCGTCAAGCTTACATTGAAATGGAAATCGTTCCGCGGAGAGAGAATGGCAATATTTGATTACTGCACAGATGCTGCGTCCGGCGGGGCAATACAGATAGAGGACGGAGCGTCTTTCCTGACCAATATCAAATAGCGACAACCGCAGAAGTGGCTACAGACAGACCTAAAAACCAAGAGCTCACCATTTTGAAGGCCGCCATAGACGGAGACCGGTCAGCCATCGGCTCCATCTATGAGGCCCACATAGGGTATCTTACATCTGTCTGTTCACGATACATTGCCGATGACGAAGACGTAAAAGACATTCTCCAAGAGAGTTTCATAAAGATTTTTCGTTCCCTCGGCACTTTCAGATACAGGGGAGAAGGTTCTCTCAGAGCATGGATGACGAGGATAGTGGTCAACGGAGCACTCAAGCACCTCCGGGATTCTGACCGGAGCCAGATGGTCGAGTTTAAGGAAAGTCTCCCGGATACGGCTGAGGAAGAGGACGCAGACGTAAATGATGTCCCTCCGGAACAGATACAGAGGATGATCAGGAGCCTGCCGGTACCATACCGGACTGTCTTCAACCTTTACGTCTTCCAGCGGATGAGCCACAAGGAGATTGCGGATGTCCTCGGCATGGCCCCGGGAACCTCTGCCTCATGCCTGCACAGGGCGAAAAATATGTTGGTAAAACTTGTAAACGAATATAAGAATGAAAGGGATGCTTGATGACATCAGAAAAAAGATGGAGGACTGGCAGGAACCGGCTCCTGACGGCCTGTGGGAGAGGATAGAGGCCTCCGGTGCACTGCCCCGCGGCAGAAGACGGGTATCTGTGACGTGGAGAGTTGCTGCAGCGACGGCTGCAGCGGCAGCATGCATTGCAGCCGCCATGCTTCTGTTTCCTTCCCGACTTCCGCATGAGGCAGAGCAGCATTCTCTTACAGCAGAAAAGAGTCCCGCCGCTGTCCCTCTGCCCACCCCGGGAGAATCATCAGGCGACACTCCGAAAAGCAGCACCGCCACATCAGGACTTACCGCACATAATTTTCAAGGGAAGAAAAATTCAGCATCCAGTGACATCCGCAACGGAATTGACTACATATACGATAAAAATGTCGTACTGAACGGCCATGGGCAAAATAAATCAGAACAAGAGACAGCAGTGGAGGAAATAAGCCCCGAAAAAGAAATCCAAGTACATGAAGGGGGCATGGATCAGACTGCAGGAGGAATGGGCACCGAAGGTGATACAATGTTGAGTGGTAATGGTGCCAAAGTGCTGTCCGCTGAGAGCGAAGATACACCTGCCCATGGCCTGTTCAGTATCGGCTTATCTGCATCCAATTCTCCAGGCAGCAGCTCGCACGGGCAGGGCTACACATCCTTGTCCGGATACTCAGCCTATCCTGTACTGGCATCGGCTACACAGCACGGCCTTTGGATGGATCCTGAGGCCAATCTGAGACTGTTCAACCACGGCAGCGAGACATCCACCGACACCCGGCACCGCCTCCCCGTGAGAACAGGACTGACCTTCAGATACCAGCTGCCCTCAGGCTTAGGTTTTGAGACCGGAGTAACATACACATGGCTTTCATCGACTTTCCAGTCCGGATCTGAAGCCAATCATTACACATCCACCCGCCAGATGCACTACATAGGCGTTCCCCTCAACATCCTGTATTCATTTTGGGACAGCCGCCTGCTCAGCATCTACGTCTCTGCCGGAGGTCTCGTCGAAAAATGCGTCGGAGGCAGTACAGAGACCACTTACACTCTCGGAGGGGAAAAGGCCGGGACTCCACTCCGCGAACCGTCTGATGACAGACCGCTGCAGTGGTCTGTCAATCTGACCGCAGGAGCACAGCTGAACCTAACCCGCAACATAGGGTTCTACGCCGAACCCGGCATCGCCTACTGGTTCGATGACGGAACAGATTTAGAGACAGTCTACAAGGCCCATCCGCTTAATTTCTACCTGCGTTTCGGTCTGCGCTTCTCATTCGGTCTATAGGATGATGGAATTTTTCTCTATAAAATCCTGAAGTCCCTGACGGTAAGTGTCTGACACCGGTATCCTCACCTTCCCGAACACCACCCTTCCCCTCTCGATACAGGACATTCCTGAAGGCTGAATGATATACGAACGGTGTACCCTCACGAAACGGTCCCGGGGGAGCTGCTCCTCCAGCGTTTTCATGCTCATCAGCGACAGCACCGGTTCAGAGCGGTCCCGGAGCCAGATTCTGACATAGTCCTTGAGCCCCTCGATATAGAGGATATCGTCCAGTTCTATTCGCAGCAGCCGGTAATCCGTTTTCACGTAGAGGGATGCCGGAGCAATGCTGCTGCCCGCCATCTCAAACCACCGAAGGGCTTTGGAGGCCGACTCTAAAAAATCGGCATAGGAAATGGGCTTGAGCAGGTAGTCCAGGGCATTGACCCTAAAGCCTTCCACCGCATAATTGCTGAAGGCAGTGGTAAATATCACCCTCGTCCGCTCAGGCAGCATCCGGGCCAGCTCCATCCCGCTGAGCTCCGGCATCTGGATGTCGCAGAAGAGCAGGTCCACAGCCTCCCGCCGCAGGGCCTCGAAGGCCGCAGAAGCACTGTAGAAAGCCCCTTTCAATTCCAGGAATGGGGTCTTGCGGACATACCCCTCCATCAGTTCCACCGCCAGAGGCTCGTCATCCACGACACTGCAGGTCAATCTCATAACTCACTCATTTTCTAAGGTCAATACTCAGGAAAGCGCGGTACTCCTCCCCTTCCTGCCCGCAGCGGAACTCATATTTCCCGGGGTAGAGCAGTTCCAGCCGGCGGCTGAGGTTCGCTATCCCCACTCCGGAGCCGCTGCGGTCGGAATCATTGGTCTTCGGGAAACAGCTGTTGGCTGTCTCACAATCCACTATACTCCCGTCCACGGCTATCCAGATACGGACATAAGATGGTCCGTCATTGCTCACCCCATGCTTGAAGGCATTCTCCACCAAGGGGATGAACAGCAGAGGGGCAATCCTCAGACCGGGCACGCCGTCGGGCAGATCCACGCTCACCTCCACATGCCGCGGCAGACGTATGCGCATAAGGGCGATATACTCCCGGATAAAATCCACCTCATCCTGCAGCGGTACCTCCTCCCGGCTGCCTCCGTAGAGAACATATCGCAGCAGGCGGCTCAGGTCGTGAACGGCACTCTGGGCACGGGGAGGGTCGATCTGTATAAGGGAATAGATGTTGTTCAGGGTGTTGAAGAGAAAATGGGGGTTGAGCTGCTGTCTGAGATTCTGCAGCTCAGCCTCGGAACGGCGGTGCTCCAAGTCCTTGCGCTCAGCCTCGGCCCTGTACCAGCGGCCGGTCATCCTCAAGGCTACGCTCGCCCCGGCCACCAGCACATACAGCGCGACGTTGCGGGACAGGAACAGGAACTGGTCCATGAACATACGCGGCGGCGGAGGCCGGTGGAAATCGGGACGGAAAAAATACTGGAAACACAGATGGACGGACAGCATCACGGCGGCGATCAGCACCACGTTGACTGCAATGAAGAGTCCGGCCCTGTGACGGCTCAGGAGGCGGTCGATGAGCCAGAAAAAATTGACATAGAACACCACCATGAAGGACAGGGGTACTATGAGGTAGCGCAGATACTCCGGTCCGTCCATCAAGGGCCTGTCCGGAGATGTCACGAACAGGGGCATGAATATCACCACAGCCCATATCAGGGTGTGAATCAGCCATCCGGTATATCTCGTCCGTTCCAATGTCATGGTAAGAGTATCACTGGTGCAAATGTAAGCAAATTACTCGTATCTTATCGCCTCTATCGGGTCCAGTCCGGCCGCCTTCCGGGCTGGATACCAGCCGAAAAATACTCCGGTTACGGTGCATACGGCGAAGGAGAGTATGACGCTCCAGGGCTGGATGAAGACGGGATAGGAGGCCAGCAGGTTGACTAACAGGGACGCTCCGACTCCCAGCACCACACCTATCAGGCCGCCGGTGACGCTGATGAGGACAGACTCTATGAGGAACTGCGCCAGGATGTCCCGGCCCTTGGCCCCTATCGACATCCTCAGACCTATCTCCCGGGTGCGCTCGGTAACGGAGACATACATGATGTTCATGATACCTATGCCGCCGACCAGCAGCGAGATACCGGCCACGACGGCAAGCAGTACCGTCATCGTGTCGGTGGTGGAGGTCATCATCGAAGAGAGTTCCTGCTGGGAACGGATGGAGAAGTCGTCCTCGTCAGTGTCCTTGAGCCGGTGGTTGGTCCTGAGTATCTGAGATATCTCTTCTATGGCCTCATCGGTATAGTCCTCGGTGACAGCCGAACAGATAATCTCCTGAAGGTGAGTTATAGCCAACATTCTCTTCTGCACGGTGGTATAGGGGGCTATGATCAGGTCGTCCTGGTCCATGCCCATGCTGTTGTAGCCCTTGCTCTCCAGCACTCCGATGACGCGCAGGGGAATGGTTCCGAAGCGGATGACCTTTCCTATCGGATTCTGCCCGTCGGGGAACAGCTCATCCGTAACTGATTTGCCCACTAAACAGACCTTGGCGGCAGTACGGATATCCTGCTCAGAGAACATCTCCCCGTCCTGCACCCGGTAGCGCCTGATTTCTAAATAGTCCTGATTCACTCCATAGACTGTGGTAGGGGTATTCCGGGCCCCGTAGATGGCCTGACCGGAGCTGTTGACCGCCGGTGAAACGTATGTTACAAAACTGGTCTGTGTCTGAATTTCCTGAAGGTCCTCGAGCTTGAGGGACTCCATGTCCTCGGGGCTCAGCCTCACTCCTCCCATGCGCTCCCCGCCGGGATGAATCATAATCATATTGGAACCCATCTCGCTGATCTGCGCCTGAATACTCCGCTTGGACCCCTGACCGATGGCCAGCATCGTTATCACGGCCGCCACCCCGATAATGATGCCGAGCATGGTCAGGAATCCGCGGAATTTATTGTTGCCGAGAGCCTTTACGGCTATTTTAAAAAGATTGCCTATATTCATTGCCTATTCCTCCTCTACTGGGATGGACGCGAGGGTGGCAGCTGCGTCGAGGATATTCCCGTTGAGGACATCCCCGATCACCCTTCCGTCACGGAGGGTGATGTTGCGGCTGCTGTACCGCGCGATCTCCGGATTATGCGTTACGAAAATTATGGTCCTTCCCTCGGCATGAAGCCTCTGGAAGAGGACCAATACCTCGAAACTGGTGCGGGTGTCGAGGTTGCCCGTGGCCTCATCGGCAAGTATCACCGCAGGGACGTTGACCAGGGCCCGGGCGATGGCTACCCTCTGCATCTGTCCGCCGGACATCTGATTGCTCTTATGCCACAGGCGGTCGCCCAGTCCCACGGCCTCTAAAGCGCTGACGGCCTTCTGACGGCGCTGGGAGGAGGTATAGGACGGATTGTACATCAGGGGAAGCTCTACATTCTCTACTGCCGTGGTCTTGGGCAGGAGATTGTAGCTCTGGAACACGAAGCCTATCTTGCGGTTGCGCAGGGTCGCCCTCCGGTTCTTGTCCATGGTCCGGACGGATATGCCGTCGAGCCAGTATTCTCCGGAAGTTGGGGTATCTAAGCAGCCGAGGGTGTTGAGCAGGGTGGACTTGCCCGAGCCGGAGGAGCCCATGATGGTCACGAACTCCCCTTCGGTGATGGTGAACGACACCCCTCTGAGCGCGTGGACCGTCTCTTCTCCTACTATGAAATCACGGCAGATATCCTCCAGTCTGATAATCTCTCTCATGGCCTGCTGTTTTTATCTGGGAGGTCCGGGCATGAAGGGGCTGCGCTCCTGCTGGGCTGCCTTTACGGGCAGGACGGCCGTCTGCACTCCGGTGACTACGGTCTCTCCCTCAGTCACACCGGAAATAATCTCTGTCATCTCCCCGTCGGACTGGCCCACAGTCACCATCCGGGGTTCCAGTTGGGTACCGTTCAGGACCCAGCAGATATTTTCGGGAGCCGCCGGAGCCGGCATACCTCCAGGGATACCGCCGCCAGGACCGGACGGCATCTCCATACCCGCAGCGGGAGCAAATCCTCCGGGTCCTGCAAGGCCTCCTTCCTTCCCGGCTTCCGGAACCGCAAGGTTATAGCCCATGGACTCCATCATGCCTGGGTCGGGGACGAAGCGCAGCGCCTTGGACGGGACGCAGCAGACATTGTTGCGCTCGAGGGTATATATCGTCACATTGGCGGTAAGGCCGGGCTTGAGCTTGAGTTCCGGGTTATAGGCCGTAATCACCACTTCATAAGTCACGACACTAGACTCAGTCGTAGCCTCAAGCCGGACCTGTTCCACCGTACCTGTAAACACATCGTCAGGATAGGCGTCCACCGTGAAGTCCACCCTCTGACCCTCCTGCACATAACCTATGTCGGCCTCGTCCACATCGGCTATCACCTGCATGTCGGTCAGGTCGTTGGCTATCGTGAAGAGGGTCGGGGTCTCGAAGCCGGCGGCCACTGTCTGTCCTTCCTCCACGGCGCGGCTTATGACCACTCCGTCGATGGGTGAGGTGATGGTGGCGTAGCCCAGATTGCGCCGGATGCCGACGATGGAGGCCTGACGCTGGGCGTAGGTATTCTTGGCCGTCTCGTAGAGATATAGGGCCTCGTCGTACTCGGCGTCACTGACCAGTTCCTTTTCATAGAGCTGCTTGGTGCGCAGGTATTCCTTCATGCGGTACTCGTACTCGGTCTTGCTGCTGGCCAGCTGGGCCTCGGCCTCCTCCAGGTCGGACTCCAGAGTCACCTTGTCCATCTCGGCGATGAGCTGGCCGGCGGTGACCCGGTCATTGTAGTCCACATAGAGTCTGTCTATGATGCCCGAGACCTGAGTTCCTACCTCTACGAGGGTGACCGGCTCGACTGTTCCGGTGGCTGTTACGGAATTGCGGATATCACCCCGGACGGCCTGCGCGGTCTGAAGGGTGATATCTCCGCTGCCGGACGGCTTGACCATAAGCCATACACCGGCTGCTGCCGCAGCTATAATCACAGCCCAGAGGATTATTTTTACTGCCCTTGTCTTTTTCATCTGAATATTATTTTATGCTTTATATTCCCTTTGTCAATATTTTCCATAGACTCCCTTTCCCTGATAGATGTTGAGCAGCTCGAGATTGAGCAGAGTCATGTATTTGGCCTGAAGGACCTCCTGCTGAGCAGAAGTAAGCTCGTTCTGAGCCGTGATCAGTTCGACGGTATTCTTAACCCCGAGAGAGAACTGCTCAAAGGTCAGGTCATAGCTTTGGCGGGCATACTCCTCCTGCTGCAGGGCCGCGATGTAACGGGACTGGTTGGACACGGCACCGAGATAGGCGGACTCCACCTCTTTCAGCAGGTCCTTCTCTATACTCTGCTGCTCGAGGCGGGTGTTCTCGGCGGAGAGGCGGGCCTTATTGAGAGCAGTGCGGTTGCTGCGGTTGGAATAGATGGGGACACTGAGGGTCAGACCGATGTTTTCGTGGAAATTGTTCCAGTACTGGTTGCCGCTCACATAGCCTGGGGTGGAGCCAGTGGCCGTTCCCGCACCGGTGGCGGTCATGAAACTGGTACCCACTCCGGCAGACAAGGATATGGAAGGGAAGAATCCTGCACGGGCCTGTCTTATCTCCAGCTCAGCCGCATAGACGGATAGAGTGCCACGCTCAACCTCAGGCATGGCGTCAAGGGCTGTCATATAGATATCGGACTTAGGGGGAAGTACTGACAATATCTGTTCTTCAGACACTTCAGGCCCGGCAAGATTCATCTCGTCCATAATATCGAGTTCGAGCAGCTGCTTGAGCTGCAGGAGGTATTCATCGTATGAGGTCTGTGCGGAGACGACCTGATACTCGTCGCTCTTCCACTGGCTCTCGAGCTGGGCAAAATCCACCCGGCTGATGGAACCGGCACGCCACATCTCCTCGGCCCGGTCGCGCTGTGCCTTGGAGGCTTCGGCAGTACTGCGGTTGACGGTGACAGCCTCTGCGGCATAGAGACACTGCATATAGGCCTGGATGATGGCGATACGGATATCATTGGCCGTCTCCTCCACGGAGAGCAGATCCATCTCGTTCTGCACCCTCTGCTGCTTGAGGGCCGTGGACAGGCTGCCGCCGCGGAAGAGACTCATGCTCGCGTTGAGATTGTACGAGCCGGTGTACATGTTGTTGTCCGTCACATCGGAAGACGGATAGTTGGCCAGACTCTGGGAAGTGGAGGCCGACAGGGAGGGAGGGCCGCGCGGGCCTGCTTGGTGTCCTCAACACCGGAGAGGTAGGTGTTGCGGGTCTGCTTCAGCTGGATGTTGTGCTCCATCGCGTAGTCCAGGCATTCCGACAGGGTCCATACCTTGGTGGAAGAAGCATCCCCGGCCGGAGTCTGAGCCATAGCCGGGATGCACATACACATGAAACATATCTTGAACAGTAGCTTTGCCATGGTCTTTTCTTTTTTTCGGCAACAAAACTACTGTCTGCCCCGTCCTTCAGCAACTCAAATCGACCAATTGCCCGATTTCCTCGACTACTGCTCCGTTCGCCATTACGGCAGGCAGCTACAGCTCCGGCATGATTCCGAGCTGGTCGGTACGGAACTGTCCGTACTCGTCGGGGGAGAAGACGTAGGGCCAGGTCATCACGCGCATCGGGACGGGACACGAGTCGGGATGATAGGCCGGCTGGATGTGGTCGTGTGGATTGAGGATGAAGCCGTTGCGCTCGTAGAAAAGCTTGCGGCGGAGAGTCATCTCATCCTCCACTGAAGGTATCTCGATCTCGAGTATCATGGGGATTCCGAGGCTCTTGATGTAGTCGAGAACCTTGGTGCCGGTACCGCCTCCGCGACGGGACGGATCCACCGCGAAATGCTCTCCATACAGATAGCCGTGACCGAAGTCCCAGAAAGTGAAAAAGCCGACAGGGCCGTCCTCCTCCCGGTCTCCGTAAAAGACGATAAAATGGAATCTGTCGTCAGACAGCATTCCGGTCATGACAGCCGTATCGCGGCGCTCCTCGTATGGGAAACTCTCCTCGTATATCCTGACGCACCCGGAATAAAGGGCGTCCGAGGACGATGTGATTCTGCGTATATTAAGGGTACTCATAGTACGTTCAGCCTATGCAAATTCCGCACCACCGCTACAGGATGTTGACCTCCGGACGGAGCTCCACCCCGAAACGCTCATGGACGGAGTCCCGTACGGCCGTGGCGAGGGACTCGACCTCAGAGCCAGTGGCCCCGCCGAGATTGACCAGCACCAGGGCCTGCTTGGGATAGACCCCGGCCCTTCCGAGGGAGCGGCCCTTCCATCCGCACTGCTCGATGAGCCAGCCGGCGGAGAGCTTGACACTGTCCGGGACGACCGCGCCGGATGTGCCGCGCACCTCGTAGAAAGGGATTGCCGGCCATTGCTTCTGCAGCTCTTCCAGCTTGGAGCGGGGCACGACCGGATTGGTGAAGAAACTGCCGGCGCTGCCGGTTTCCGAAGGGTCGGGCAGCTTGGAGGAACGCACCGCCCTGACTGTCTCCCGGACATCCCGCAGAGTGATATTGTCCCGTCCTGAAAGAGCCTCGGAGAGAGCCTTGTAGCCCAGATTGAGCTGCGGCCGGAGCCCAAGACGGAAGAGGACAGACAGCACTACGAACCGTTTATTGTCCTGCTGCTTGAAGATGCTGCGGCGGTAGCCGTAACCGCAGTCCGCGGCCGGGAAGACCTTCTTCTGCCCGCTGGCCATGTCCAGAGTCTCCACCTCGAGGATCAGGTCCTTGACCTCCACCCCGTAGGCCCCGATATTCTGCACGGCGGCGGCGCCCGTCTCCCCGGGGATGGCCGAGAGGTTCTCCGCCCCGTACCATCCGCGCTCCACGCACATCTCCACGAAATCGTCCCAGACGACGCCGGAGCCTACCCGGACCTCCACCGCATCCTCATTTTCAGAGACTGTCTCACATCCGGTTATCCGTGAATGGAGGACGGTGCCGGGCCAGTCGCGGGTCAGCAGCAGATTGCTTCCCCCGCCGATGTGCAGCCAGGGCGAGGGCAGGTCCCCCTCCCGCAGCATACGGGCGGCCTCCAGCAGTTCCGCCTCCGAAGAGTATTCCACGAAGGCAGCGGTGCGGGCGTCTATTCCGAAGGTATTGTGTCCCAGCAGGGAATAATCTTTATGAATGTTCAGCATAACGGCATTTCAAGTCAATGGCACATCTCAGTCAATACGGGTAATCCGGGCTCCGAGGGCATTGAGCCTCTCCTCGATGTCCTGGTAGCCGCGGTCGATCTGCTCGATATTGTGGATGCGGCTGGTGCCTACGGCTCCCATGGCGGCAATCAGCATGGCGATGCCGGCACGTATGTCGGGGGAGGTCATCTCCCGGCCTCGGAGGTTCATCCGGTGGTTGTGGCCCACCACTACGGCGCGGTGCGGGTCGCAGAGAATGATCTGGGCGCCCATGTCTATGAGCTTGTCCACGAAGAACAGGCGGCTCTCGAACATCTTTTGGTGAATCAGCACGCTGCCCTTGCACTGGGTGGCCACCACCAGCATGACGCTCAGCAGGTCCGGGGTCAGGCCGGGCCAGGGCGCGTCGGCGATGGTCATAATCGAACCGTCCAGGAAGGTGTCTATCGCATACTCCTCCTGAGCTGGCACATAGATGTCATCCCCCTTCTGCTCCAGGGCGATACCGAGGCGGCGGAAACTTTCGGGGATAATGCCCAGATTGTCGTAGGATACGTTCTTGATGGTGATCTCACTTTGGGTCATGGCTGCCATGCCGATGAAGCTGCCGACCTCGATCATGTCGGGCAGGACGGTATGCTCGGTCCCGTGCAGCTCGCTCACGCCCTCGATGGTCAGGAGGTTGGAGGCAATGCCGCTGATGCGGGCGCCCATGCGGTTGAGCATCCGGCACAGCTGCTGGAGGTAGGGTTCGCAGGCGGCGTTGTAGATGGTGGTGGTGCCCTCGGCCAGGACGGCGGCCATCACGATGTTGGCCGTTCCGGTGACGGAGGCCTCGTCCAGGAGCATGTAGGTGCCGCGGAGCTTCTTGGACCGCAGCTCGAAGGTGGCATTGTCCTTATTGTAGGTAAATTCCGCACCGAGCCGCTTGAGTCCCTCGAAATGGGTGTCGAGCCTACGGCGGCCGATCTTGTCCCCTCCCGGCTTGGTGGTCAGGGCATAGCCGAAGCGGGCGAGCATCGGGCCGGTGAGCATGATGGAGCCGCGGAGGGAGGCGTTGCGCTTGAGGAACTCCGGAGTGCGGAGATACGCCGTGTCTATGTCCTCGGCGCAGAAGGAATAGCTTCCCCGTCCCAGCTTATCCACCTTCACGCCCATATCCTGCAGGAGGGCGATGAGGTTATTGACATCCAGAATGTCGGGCACATTGTGGACGGTTACTTTCTCCCGGGTGAGCAGTACGGCGCAGAGTATCTGCAGCACCTCGTTCTTGGCACCTTGCGGGCGGATTTCTCCTGAGAGCCTGTGGCCCCCTTCTATTACGAAACAGGACATGACGGTATTTTTATGTTGGTTTTCAATTCTTCGTATCCTATGGCGGGCAGCTCCTGCTCCAGATAACGGCCCGGCACGACATCAGGGATGATTTCCGACTCGATAGGTATGTAGAAGAGCCGCGAGCTGACCTGATCGGGCATCCCGGCCAGTGAACGGAGTCTCTGGGCATCTTTCTCGGTGGTGAGTATCACCGCTGTAGGATGACGGCGCACTGCCGCGGCCACCCTGGAGATATCGGACAAGCTATAGTTATGATGGTCACCGAAGCGGAATGCCTCCACCACGGAATAGCTCCACCCCACTCCGCGGCGCACCGAACGGTCATCGGCTATGCCCGCCAGCACTACCGTACTCTTGGCATAGATGAAGCGGCTGTCCCCTTTTTCAGGGATTACCGGCCGAGGGGGAAGATATTTTATGCCGGAAAACAGCAGCGGGATACCCTTTCTCAGTTTCAGATGCTCCCTCCACCGTAGACGCTCGGAGGACGGGATTTCTCCCTCCATCTTGGTGACAATCACCATATCCGCCCTCCGGATCTGATTCGGCAGGTCGCGCAGCCTGCCTATCGGCAGAAGGCTGTCCTTGAAAATGGGACGGGCCGCACTCACCAGCACTATAGAGAAATCCGGCCGCAGCTTCCGGTGCTGGAATGCATCGTCCAGAATCACTAAGTCGGGCCGTACCTCCGGAGACATCGCCGCCAGGGCATCCACCGCCCGCCTGCGGGAAGCATCCACCACCACGGTGACCTCCGGGAACTTGCGCTTGATCTGCAGGGGCTCGTCCCCCACATCACGGTAATTGTCCTCCACGGATACTGTCCTGAACCCTTTGGTCCTCCGCCCGTACCCCCGGGACACCACGGCTATCCTCCGGCTGTCCCGGTAGAGCCGGATCAGCATTTCCACCGACGGGGTCTTGCCTGTGCCGCCGACGGTGATGTTGCCCACGCAGATGGAGGGCAGAGCCGAAGGATATGACTTCAGCACCCCCTTGTCATAAAAAAGATTCCTCACCGCCAGCACTATGGCATACGGGAAAAGCAGCAGTCTGTCTATCTTCATACCTGCATTCTTCGCTATACTGTAATCAACCGCCAAAGATAGTCAAAACCGATGAATTAAGACTGAATTAAAAAGGAAGAACAGACTTAATTATCCAGCACAAATTTCTGCAGTGCATATTCGCTTTTAGAACTTTGACCGTAAGCGTAAATCCGGCTTTCATCCGCAGACAAGGACAGTGTCTTTATGTAAAGGTCAGTCTTGAACACATCTGTACACCTGCCGTCCCAATCAAAAGTCATGATATATGAAGTGAAGTTATCTCTATTGAGATCGCTTGTTATCTTATTGCCGCTGAAGGCCAGGTATACTGCATTGTCAGTGGCTGTTATCGCCGTATATGTTTCAGGTATATCTCCATAGAATATCAGTCCTACTGATTCAGGACCATAACGGTACTCCGTATATGACGGTAAGAAGTGCTCAGGACCGACAGTATATGACAACAACGATAAGTCCGCGCCGTGGATTTCTATGAGATTCCTGAATGCATCCGCATAGAATATTTTCCCTTTCGTCCAATTGATAGCAGAGACCCCCCTTACGACATTTATCGTGTTGTAACTATATTCCGACGTCTCTGTGTAACTGTATGATGTATCACTGAGAATATACCTATTGCCATTGTTTGTATACTTTTTTACATTTATATTGAAACAATAAGGGTTTTGACACAGCAGACGGTTACCGTACGGCAAAATATATTGAGTGCTTATGTTAGTGCTCTTTCCATATATGGCCCTTCCTGATACTCCACTTGCGAACTGCCGTAAGTCCACAATATATACAGATCTTTTGACATAATCATACACAAGCAATGTATCTCCTCCGTGAGGATAGAACGTTGCTCCCAGTAATTTACCCTGTGCCGCTCCATACGGGAGAAGTGTCTCGACTGTATCACCCGTATGAATATTGAACACCTCCATGAAATAACCTGCGGAAGCTGCTTCCTTCTCATCGATATCCGAGATGAGAATACTGTCTTGAAAGATATAAACATTGGTTTTCCTACCTACTGCCAATTCCCATTCTGGCTGCAGAGTCCTCGCATTGCTGTAAATATTTTGCGGTAACGTGTTTTTAGGATATTCACGCTTACATGACACGGGCAATATCAGTAGTACACTTAGAAACAACAAATTTGTCCTGTTCATAATTTTCATATTTTCCATGCTGAATATCTCACGATTTTGTCACCTGCCAACAAGTACATTCCGTCATCCACCTTTATCTCCGGCTGAGCAAGGATGACTTTCAGATTTTTGATACGCGATATATTGTCCTTACAGAAATCCGCTGAATCGGTGCTAATATAATAATCCAGCAGCTCTCTTGACTCAGCTTTAAGAAGGAGGAAAAGCGATACGTCATTTTTCAATTCGCTGTAAGTTTTGAGAAAATCCAGCATTGCGGCTATACATACCGAACAGTCCCCACTTCCTACATAAACTAACGTCCTGACAGCAGTATCGGCAGGAAAATCTAATGCATACTTGAACAATGTATCTCCGGAAACGGAATTCGGGCTGATTTCAGAACACGGAGTGGAGTAAAAAAACTCCAAATCAAATACCTTTTTATCCCCTGCTGAGCAAGCGGTCCCTGTATGTGAGCCTCTACAGGCTGAAATGAAAAAAAGTAAAAAGGTGTAAAATACTATGCGCATAATGACTGGATTATTCCAACTCCATAAAATCATTTCCGAGTTTCTTCGGTCTATGACCATCGCGCGGGATTATTGACATGTCTGAAGTTGAGTAGTTTCCGAAATAATATGAAAAATCCGCCTCAATCTGGGCCTTCATTTCCAGGTACTTCTGACGGGTAGTCTGAATGTAGTCATAATCAGGATACTTTATCGTTCCCTGAGTTTTGGACGAGATATCGGCGACATCGAACCTGAAATAATTTTCGGTATCGTATACGGACAGAATCAATCCGGGCAGTCCTTGGAACTTCCACGGGCCGTACGGAAGAGGTATCTCTGATGTAAACCAAGCGACATAGTCTCTTCCTCTGAACCTGCATGTAGCCTTCTGAGCGGTGTACTCCCCTATAGTTTTCAGGCTGTCTTCTATACTCCATTCTATAGCCGGAACCTTTTCTTGATATTTAAAATCCAGCGAACCGATTCTACCAGTAGAGACAACCTCACCCTTTGCGAAGTCGACATAACAGGCCTCGTATACGTATGAATACCAAGAGGATGGATTCAGACCATGCGAAGCATTGCTAAGTGCCTGCCTGTTCGAGTAATTTTCAAGGATATAGCAAATCTCCTCATATAAGGCGGAATAGAACTTGGTATAGTGTTCCCCTATTTCAAGCAACATCTTTTCCCTGCCCACGGAGTTCACTGCGGTATCAGTGGTAGTGAACGCAGTGTATTCAACACGCAGAACGACAGTGTCAAGACGAATAAATTGCGGGCTGACATCATCCAGCACCAAGCCCTTACCAGCATTTAACAACATTGTTGTCTGAGCAGTAGCTGCATAAAACACTGTCAATGTTAAAAAACACAGACTGCACAGAAAAAATAAATATCGATTCATAAGCCAAAATAAATGAGATAGGGATGATGCTCAATCATCCCTATCCCGTTTGTTACAAACTTAATTCGTAGGAACGACTATTATCGGCGGTAATGCTATCGAAGTCACACCATTAGTCCCTGAACAAGGTATAGTTTCACCGTTAGGACGTTCAAAATAGCAATGACCGACAGAACCTTCACAGTAATAGACAAGCCCATAATCATAATCCTCCAAAAGGCACTCAGCCTGAGCATTCTCAACCAGAGAAGAAGTACACCATAAGGCGGAAACGGCAGCAGCAGCAAAAGCAACAACTAAGCCAGCTGCAAACTTTTGAAACTTTGGAAATCCTTTCATACCTACTATATTTAGTGATTTGTTACAAATTTAAACATTTTTTTTGAGATACAAACTAATTTCATATTTTTGCAAATATGAATAGGTTTCTCCTTATTTTTTTATCTTTTCTATCGGCATCTGTGATTCCACTCCACGCCCAAAGCATAAGCGGGACTGTCGTGGAGAAGGGGGACGGCTCTCCCGTGGCCGGTGCGATGGTGATGCTGAAGAGTTCAGGAGGAGCGGTGGTCAGGTATACGTCGGCAGACGGGGACGGAAGGTTCATTATGACGTATGCTGCACAGGCCGATGACAGCTGCTACATAGAAGTGAGGATGATGGGATTCAGGACCGAGGTTCTCCGTCCTCCGTTTCAGGAAGACATGACGGTGCGGATGGAGGTGGAGGAATTCCGGCTGGGCGAAGTGGTGGTGCAGGCTGAGAAAGTGGAGGTACGCGGGGACACGATTTCGTACAGCGTGCCCACCCTGCTGTCCAACGATGACCGTATCCTGGGAGACATATTGGTAAAGATACCCGGCATAAATGTGGACAACAGCGGGTTCGTCAGATACCAGGGAGTACCCATCAACCGCCTGTATATAGACGGGAACGACCTGCTGGAGTCGAGGTACAACATAGCGACAAAGAATATCGATCCGAGGGACATCAGTTCAGTGCAGGTGTACGAGAGACACCAGCCGGTAAAGGCACTGGAGGGGCTTGTCGAATCAGACAAGGCGGCTCTGAACATCACTCTCAAGCCGGGAGCAAGAGGAAAATGGACAGCGACCCTGCAGGCCGAGGCCGGAGTATCCTCGGAAAAGCCCAGGGTCCCCTACTCCGGAAGCGGATTTCTCATGAACATTAGCCGGAAATTCCAGACCATGAATACTCTCAAGACGGATGCGGCCGGCAACGACATCATCCGCAACCGGGAGGTATCGACTCCCGGAATCGTCGTAATAGACATCAACGACAGGGACTTCGCAAACCGATACAGGGCAAGGGACTATCTCAGCATGGCCACGTCTTCGGCACCCATCAGCGCGGGGAGGACGCGGTTCAACACCTCGTATTCGGCTTCTACGGACAACAAGTTCGTGCTGGCCAACGGCTATACGTTGGGAGTAACAGGGGATTACGAGAACCTCACTCTGTCCTCGGAGGACTATATGGAGCAGACGTACTGGAATGAGGACGGAACCCGGCTGACATACTTCCGGGATGAGAACAAAGGGGCTTCCGGCGGATGGTACGGGGCGGCAGCGGTAAAACTGAATGCAAATACAAGCCGGCTGTACCTCAACGACCATCTGCGTTTCAGCATCTCCGGGGACCGGGCGTCCAACAGCCTAAGCGGCACCTCCATGCGGCAGGAAGGGACGGACGGAAGCAAAATAGAGCTCGCCAATTCCCTGAGCTTCATCACCCGGGCATCCGGCACATCGGCATTCTCGCTGTCCATGCTCAGCCAGTACGCGGAAAACAGCGAGTCCCTGCGGGTAACTGCCCCCGGGAGCGGAGACACAGCCTCACAGTACATCGGCACGAGATTTTTCTACAACAATATCCAGTCTGCCTCCTCGTTCCAATTAGGACGGTACATATCACTCCAAAGCCAGACCGGCATCGAGTTCCTGTGGCGTTCGTTCAAGACCGGCCTGAACGGTATAATGCCGGCAGAAGGGACGGGCGGAGTACTCGACAAGACGTCCAACAACCTGGATTTTTTCTACATAAGACCCCGTGAGACTTTATCGCTGTCTCTCACTCTCAGAAACTTCAAGGCATCCCTGTCCGTCAACGCATGGTACCAGTACATAAGAGGAGAGCATCACTGGGCCATCGACCCTGGACTGAACCTGAAATACACGTTCGGTCCCAGATTCTGGGCCATCGCCAATGCTTCCTACAGGCTCGCGCCAATAGACGAGCAGGGGATATACGACGGAGTAATAATGCAGAATTACAGATATTTCACCTTGGGCAGGGACGATATGACAGGCGTACCGTCACTGTATGCGGGAGGCGGACTGAACTTCAGGGACCCCTTATCAGGATGGTATCTCCGGGGATATGCGTCCTACATTAAGAGCCGGACTTTTGAAAGCACAAGATATCTTATAGGAGAGTACATAATCCAACAGCAGTCGGACAAGCAGGTGCCCTACAGCGGCGTGAATGCAGAGGTGGCCGTCGAGAAATCCTTCCTGGACATAGCCGGAAAGCTGTCCCTTGAAGGAGGCTTCAACATGTTCAGCACCTCTATGAACCAGAACGGGGTGTATACGGACTACACCGGATACAGTGCCGATGTCTCCGCCGGATTCTCAGGGGACATAGCACGATGGCTGAAACTCAGGTACAAGGGCAGTTACAGCTACGACCGCTACATGATCGAGGACCGCTGGTCCGAAGATGCCTCCCACTCGTTCCGCCAATCGCTGACCCTGTCGTTCTTCCCAATCGAGAAGCTGGAGGTGGACATCTCCGGCGAGCACTACCTGGACAAATATCAGGAACCGGAACCGAGGCAGACCTTCTTCCTGGACGCATCGGCATGGTTCTTTGTCACGGACAGCTTCCAGATTTTCCTGCATGCCAGGAACCTGCTGGACCAGAAATACTACACCTACACTTTCCTCAGTCCTCTGAGCACTTCCGTGTTCTCATACAGGATCAGGCCGCTGAATGTCCTGCTGGGGTTTCAGATCAAGTTCTAGGCAAATAATTGCATGATGCCGGTATAGCGTCGGATAAGCATCTCGAAAATTAGCTATATTTGCAGCACTAAAACCACCTGTACTTGAGTATGACAGTAATTATCAAAGAGGTGCTTACCCTCAAGGACCTGAAACGCTTCGTAAGATTTCCACGTGAACTGTATAAGAACGACCCGCTCTACGTTCCGCCCCTGGACGCGGACGAGATGAACTCGCTGCGCAAGACCAACCCGGCGTTCGCTCACTGCGAAAGCCGCTATTGGCTGGCTTACAAGGACGGAGAGATAGTAGGACGTATCGCCGGCATCATCAACCACAACGCCAACTCCGACTGGAACGAGCAGAATATCCGCTTCGGCTGGCTGGACATGATAGACGACATCGAGGTCACTGAGGCACTGGTGGATACCGTGGCCGAATGGGGCCGCGAGAAAGGTCTGGAGACCATGAACGGACCCTGGGGCTTCTCCGATATGGACAAGGAGGGCCTGCTCGTGGAGGGCTTCGACCGGGAGCCTTCGATAACCACTCTTTATAATTTCCCCTACTACGGTGTACATCTCGAGAAATTAGGATTCCGCAAGGAAGTGGACTGGATACAGCGCAGGCTGCTGGTACCCGAGGCCGTGCCCGAGAAACTGGTCGCCTACGACAAGATCATACGCGAAAAATACGGTGTGTCCGTTATTGTACCCCGCAAGGCCAAGGACATCAAGCGCAGGGCCGAGGAGATATTCGCCGTGCTCAACGACTCCTACTCCGTCCTGCACGAGTTCACCCGCCTGACCGACAAGCAGGTTCAGATGTACATCGCCCAGTACATGCCCTTCATCAACAAGAACATGATCTGCGTCGTAGTAGACCAGAACGACCGCGTGGTGGGATTCGCCATCACCATGCCCTCGCTCTCGGACGGATTCCGCAAGGCCGGCGGAAAACTGTTCCCCTTCGGCTTCATCCACATACTCAAGTCCCTGAGAACTTTCCACACTGTTGAGTGCTACCTCATAGGCGTCATCCCAGAATATAAACACAAGGGCATCAATGCTCTTATCTTCAACTATCTGCAGAGCAACTACATCAAGATGGGCTTCAAAGACGTAGTCTCCAACCCCCAGCTGGAGAACAACCTGGCCGTACAGCGTCTCTTCGACTACTACGACACCGAGTTCTACCAGCGCCGCCGCTGCTACACCCGCAGCCTGGTGGAGGGACGTCCCACGACCGAGACCGCAATCTTCGCCGCCGGCTGCTTCTGGGGAGTACAGCACTACATGGACAAGGCCCCGGGCGTGCTCTCCACCACCGTCGGCTACATCGGAGGTCACCGCCGCAACCCCACCTACGAGGAAGTCAAGTCGCACAAGACCGGACACTACGAGGCCATCCGCGTGGAGTTCGACCCCGCACAGACATCCTACGAGGAACTCTGCAAGCTCTTCTTCGAGATACACGACCCCGCCCAGCTCGACGGACAGGGCCCGGACCTCGGCCCCCAGTACCTGAGCGGCATCTTCTTCACCTCCGGCCTGCAGAAGAGCAAGGCCGAGGAAGTGATGGCCCTGCTGCGCCGCCGCGGCTACGAGGTCAACACCTTCATCGCCCCCGCCGCATCCATCACCACCCCCGACACCCCCGTCGACCAGACCTTCTGGCCCGCCGAGGACTACCACCAGCACTACTACGAGAAGACCGGCGGCAGCCCCTACTGCCACTTCCGCACCAAAAAATTCTGAGAGACCGGCTTTACGTCCTTCCCCGGCCGTCATCCGGCAGCGGATTCTGACAGACCGGCTTTACGTCCTTCCCCGGCCGTCATCCGGCAGCGGATGCCAAGGGCCTGTATGATCGTCGCCGACCGGCTGCGCAGCCCTGCATTTCAACTATATTTTATCGGGGAACGTGTTGTTTTATTTACCATCTGGCTGACAGTTACTTGACATTTCAGCACTCTCCCGCAACAGTTTATCTACTTAGTTAATTTATTCACTCCCCGACAATATCTCGTTCAAAATGCCGCTGTAAGAACATGCCCGTTCCGACCTTTTCCGGACGGCACCCGCCATCAGCCCCACATTCTCCTGTCGACCACACAATCCGACAGTTAGCGTATGCTTTGAGATTACAGCCAGTATGCCTATCTTTGCAGTACGAAAAATACATTTCCATGAGTAAGAACGAATCCTCCAAAAAGACCAATGCGGCCAGGCTGCTCGACCGCGCCGGAATCACTTACGAACTGATTCCATACGAAGTGGATGAGGAACACCTCTCCGCCGATGCCGTAGCCGCCAAGCTCGGAGAGGACATCGCCTGCGTCTACAAGACCATCGTCCTGCGGGGTGACCGCAACGGCTACTTCGTCTGCGTGGTCCGGGGCGACAGCGAGATAGACCTCAAGGAAGCCGCCCGCATCTCCGGCAACAAGCGCGCCGAACTGATCCACGTCAAGGAACTCCTTCCCCTGACCGGCTACATCCGCGGCGGCTGCTCCCCCATCGGCATGAAGAAACCCTTCCCCACCTACTACCAGGCCTCCATCGCAGAGCTCCCCTACGTCTACGTAAGCGCCGGCATGCGCGGCCTCCAGCTCAAGATTGCCCCGGCCGACCTCATTGCCTTCACTCACGGCCAGCTGTTCTGACCGCATCACCACCCTGACACACCTCCTCAACTCTTGCGAATGACACTCACAGCAAACACATCGCTCATCTCCCATATCGGCAGCACCGTCCTGCTGACATTGTTCCTCATACTGATTCTGGGCATTGCGGTCTGCGCCATACTCTCATTCGTCCCCAGACGCCCGTATCTGGACCGTGCCTCCGGCATGATTGTCCAGCCCTTCCTGATTCTCTCCTCCCCACTGCACTTTCCCCTGAACCGAATTCAGATCAAGGACATGCCCGAAGGCCTCATGGAGCACCTCTCGGTCATCAACCACGGATGCCTGAACATCTTCGGCATCTACTCCGGCACCTTCCGCAGCACCCGCGACAAGGCCCCGGTCTACATCTACCTCCGCAACCGCAGGCACGGCCTCGTCTACTTCGAGTACGACGGACGCCGCTATGTCCTCAATCCCTGGGAATAAACGCCATATTGCCCGAACCCCATTCTACCCCATTCTTCTGTCTGTATTTCGCACATTCACTTAAAAATATGATTCTCAGAATATTACACCAAGATATTCCCCAACAGATTAGCGATACCTTCCACCTTCCGAAGGTGAGACGAAAACACGGGGATTCTGCACACCTTCCGAAGGTGGGAAAGGTGCAGGGGGAGAAGAAACACGGATACAGAGCGCTCTCGATGCAGTGACGCTTCTGCGCACCTTCCGAAGGTGAGACGAAAACACAGGGATTCTGCACACCTTCCGAAGGTGGGGAAGATGCAGGGGGAGAAGAAACACGGATACAGAGCGCTCTCGATGCAGTGACGCTTCTG
>ENA-OOXJ01000102-OOXJ01000102.1-human-gut-metagenome-genome-assembly--contig:-NODE-102-length-77726-cov-3.620412_pt1 | contig 77726 bp, 53 predicted proteins | sample MGYA00241587_ERZ501343 | MGnify/ENA primary metagenome ERZ501343 (study PRJEB25962, sample SAMEA2042918) | human gut metagenome | biome: human gut; feature: human-associated habitat; material: faeces... | reverse complement strand
AACATGAGACATGATTTTACGGGAATTGAAAGCAATTTTGCTCCAAAATGGCCCCAACATAGCCAATTGACATTGGCGTTCCTTATATCCCCGCCATTAATGGCGGGCTTTACGGAACTTGCGGTAATTTTGAGCAGAAGCCAGAATAGAACGCATCCGTTTAAAGTCAGAGCCATAGGCTAAATCGTCAGAAAGCTCTACTCCTCCCATATCTCCGTCAACAATCAGATAAGCCTTAATCAACCAATTAGAACTTTCTCGTGATACCCAGGCAGAAGAAACAAAGCGGGGCATTTCAAGGGCGCGCTTTCTGTTGAGCCAAACTAAATTATCCAATTCTTGATTGATTTGTTTAAAAGCCAGAAAGTTTTCTTCTGTCAGCGGGCAACATCGATTTAAATGATGTCTTCTATCGGAAAACAATTGGTGCAGACGCACACTTTCCCGAAAAGTCAATGGCGAGCTATGTTTTTTTACTAAGCCGAAAATTTCTTTTTCAATTTCATGAATAGCTTCAAAACAGTCGTATTTATCCATGAAAATACACCCCATGCCTACGATGAATATTTCAACATGGGGTGCATCAAATTATGAAAGATATCATGCAGATTAACGATCCAGATGTTCAACACCGGGCCCCGACAAAACGCTTCTTCCCAGCGCCTTTGGAGTCACAATAATCTGCGTTCCGATTCGATCCTTGAGTTCTTGGACGTGACTGATCACGCCTATTAATTTCCCTTGCTGGTGAAGCCCCGATAAAGTTTTGAGAGCATTCTCCAAGGCATCCTCATCCAAGGTTCCGAAACCTTCATCCAAAAATAGCGCCTCCACCTGAACATTCTGGCTGGCCATCTTGGATAGTCCCAGAGCAAGCGCCAAACTCACAATGAAGCTTTCGCCACCGGAGAGGTTTTTCGTTGATCGAATGACTCCCGCTTGATAATTGTCCTGAACCTCTAATTCGAGTCCATCTTTGTCTTTGCGTTTTAGGAGGTAACGATCGTTCATCTTCATCAAAGCCTGATTGGCGTACGCAATCATGATGTCAAAGGTGATGCCTTGAGCGTAGTTTCTGAATTTCCTCCCATCAGCGGACCCAATTAATTCAGAAAGAGCACTCCATTGATCCACGATGAGTTGTTTTGCAGCAATCGTCTTCAAATAATCTTTGCTCTTTTCCCTTGCTTCATCATCGCTTCGGAGTTCATAAACAATGTTGCCTAACGTTTCCCGAACGTTCGTCTGTTCGATTTCTTTGGCTTTTTGTTCTGCCTCAAGCTCTTCAATCGTTTTATCAGTAAGGTTCTTGGCTTTTTCTTGGGTTAACGTTTGGTTGTTTTGTTCCATTTCTCCTTGCAGACGATTGATTCGTTTTGTGAGCGACTGTGACTTATCTTGCAAGGATTCCAATTCCGAGCTTTCCAGATGACTTTGAAAATAATGTTCTTGGTCATCAAAGCCAAATTTTTTAAGAGAAGTTTCAAAAAGCGATAACGCCTGACCATCCCGACTTTGAGTCTCTTTAATCTGCCTATCGTATGTTTCAATCGCAGAGATGAGCGTGCGCAGTTGACCTGCCTTTTCATCCGCCGCTTTTCTCATTTGTTCATACGAGCTTTTTGTTTGTGTGACCGTATCATTGAGGCTCTTTTCTACTTGATCCGGATCTTTGTCTCCGAAAAGCTCCGTTCGGATTCTTTTTTCTTCATTAAGTTTTTCTTCACTCTGCACAAACTGAGAATGTTTACCTTGCCAAGTTTTTTCCTTCTCTGCTTTCAGACTCTTTATTTCCCGAATTTCGCTCGCTACGCGTTCCAAGCCTTTTTGCTTCTCATTAAGCGCTTCTTCATTTTTTACCCATAACGTTTTCTTAGCCAAAAGCTCATTGATCACTTCGGTTGGTGACATCGGTAAAGCAAGACCAAACCCGGACACACTTTCGTAAAAAGCGTTTGAATCCAAGGCAAACTTTTCTTTCTTTTCATCCATTAAATTCAAAGCTTCCCGTCTTTGCTCAATCACCCCATCCAACCGTTCTTGAACCAGACGCTGGTTGGTTTCTGCACTCGTAATCGCTTCTTTTTGAAGCGTTGCCTTGGTCGCTAGCTCTTCCAATTGTTTTTTCAGGCGAATTGCCTCATTTAACGTTTTTTGCACCGCGTTTATTTGAGTCTGAATTTCGTCAACAGCCGGAATATTTCCCTCGGCATAGGGATGGTGCGTTGCGCCACAAAGCGGACAAGGAGCGCCATCTTTGAGCCCCTTGCGATGCTCTTCCAACGATTGAACCAATTGACGGTAATGCCGCTTTTCTTTCAGCGCGTCAAGTTGCGTGACAAGCGACTGTTCGGTTTCTCCCTGAAGAACCTCCTTAAGCTCCTCGGCCACCTTTTCTTGTTGATTCTTTAGGCGCTCTGCCGTTGAGCGTAACGCGTTAAGGTCTTGAGTTTCTTTTTCAAGCTGTGCACGAAGCTCTTTTTCCCTGTTTTTACTCTTTTGATCATCCTTTTGAAGGCGTTTGATCTCATCTTCTATTTCTTTTAAGTGGTCACTGCTTGCCTCAAGCCCCGAGTAGGCTGAAGCGAGCACCTTTTCGCCCGCGTGACTTTCTAAATACTGTTCCAATAATGTGCTTTCCTCTTTTAGACCTGAAAGAACGACTTCTTTATCAAGAAGTTCCTTTTGCCTCTGATTAATCGACTCTTGAAGCGACTCGACTTCTTTTTTCAGTTCTTCCAAATCAAGACTTTGCTTTTTAATAGCGGCATCTCTAAGACGAATATCGGAGATGATGGGCATTGCACTCTGACGAGCATTTTCTGCCTCATCCCATCGTGTTTTAGATGAGTCACAGGCGGCTTGCGCCGCTTTGAGCGCTTCTTCTGCAACCGGTTTATCCCTTGCCGCTTTATCTCTTATTTGAGTGGTTTGATTCAACGTCTCACGAATCGTTTTAAGCGCCTCGTAACTGGAATCTACTTTCTGTGCTCGAAGAGCCACTTGAAGTTTTTGAGCGCAGGGCTTAAACGCTTCTTTTTCGTTTTGTAAAGCTTTATCTTTTTCTGCAAGGACTTGAGCTGTCTCTTCCAATCCTTTGACGGTTTTCTTCCAGGTTAAAGCTTCTTGAATGGCGTTTTGTGACTGCTTTAATTGCGTCTCTTTCTGAGTAAGGGCATCCTTTTGGCTTTCCATTTCTTTACGGACATCATCGGCTAGCATCTCAATACCGCCCAATTGGCTCTCTAAAGCCTTCAGCGCCTTACTTTCCTCATCCATCCGGCGGTATACCTTTTCAGAAATTTCAGAATAAATTTCCATACCGGTGATTTTTTCCAAAATCACTGCCCGGTCATCAGATGAGGCTTTTAAAAACGCTGCGAAATCACCCTGAGCCAAGAGCATGGAACGCGTAAAACGCTTGAAATCGAGTCCCGTGAGCTCATTAATTTTGTCGGCGATCCCCTTTTTGAGATTCACCATCTCATTGGTATCCAAATTCACAAGCTCTTGCTTAGCCGGCTGCAACGCCCCCTCGGGTTTATTTCTGGCACGTCTTTGACTCCAGTGACTTCTGTAACGACCTTTGCCTGTTGAAAACACCACTTCAGCAAAGCAATCTCCTGTCTGACGGGTCATGATTTCGTTGGTGGATTTGGAAATGGTGGCTAGTCTCGGTGTCTGCCCGTAAAGCGCGAGACATATGGCATCCAACACCGTGCTTTTCCCGGCTCCCGTTGGACCGGTGATCGCAAAAATACCGTCTTCCCGATAACGCTCGTTTTTGAAATCAATACTCCAGGTACCGGCCAGTGAATTGAGATTTTTAAAGGTGACTTTTTCAATGCGCATGATGTTTTCTGCCCCTATTCTTTCTGATTATCCGCTTCACTGATTTGACGACAGACTTCTGAAAAGAGTCCCTTTAGTACAACTTTTTGATCGTCCAGTATGCCGTGGTCGATCAGGCATTGGTCAAAAACATCCGCGGGATTTAAATCCTGAAGTTCCACTTCTTTTTCATACTGCTTCATCACGGCATTAAAAAGCATGGCGTTTTGAATCTTAAGCACTTCGATGGAGGTGTTCTCCACGAGTTTATAGACTCGCTCACGAAGGTTTCCGATCGCTTCCTGTCCTTCATAAATCACTTCGACCCAACCGGCAAAGGACTCTTCTTTTAACCGCTTAAGATTTGCTTCAATGCTGTCCCAATCGCCTTTGATTTGTTCAAAGTGCCTGAATGCTGGCACCGGGATCGTTTGAACATCGATGTGTTGATCATCAATATCAATCAGCACAACAGATTTTTGCTGATGGATTTCATCGAAATTCATCGCCATGGGCGAGCCGCTGTAACGAATGGTTTCGTAGCCTGCGACCTTCTGAGGAATGTGCAAGTGGCCCAAGGCGAAATAATCAAAGGAAGGTAATCGATCTGCCGACACCTGACCAAGGTTTCCGACATAGAGATCTCTTTCTCCGCTTGCTTCGCCTGAACGTTTGTAGATTGAAGAACCGGCTATAAAAAGATGCCCCATCCCAATGATTGGCAAGGATTTACCTAATTCGTTTCGTTCTTTGCAGGCTTCTTCATAGACCTTTTGGTAGTGCAAAATGATGCCTTCGACCAAGCGGTTTTCTTTGTCGCGATAGGACTCCCCTTCGCTACTTTGACGAACATCTCGATCACGCAAAAAGGGAACGGCGCAGACAATCACTTCCGGATTATTGTCGGCATCCTTCAATATAAAGACTTCGTCTTCCTCTCTTTCTGCCGCACTTCCGACAACGTAAACATTGAACGCCTTTAATAGCGCCTTGGGAGCATCCAAAAAGGACGGAGAATCGTGATTGCCGCCCGTCACAATGACATGACGGCAGGTTGTCCTGGAGACTTCATTTAGGAAACGATAGTAGAGCTCTTGGGCGGTGTTGCTCGGTGTTGAGGTATCAAAAATGTCACCTGCGACAAGGAGCGCTTCTACGGAATGATTTTCGATTGTTTCCACAAGCCAGTGAAGGAATTGTTCACTTTCATCGTAACGCTTGCGACCGTAGAGGGTTGAACCAAAGTGCCAGTCAGAGGTGTGAAGGATTTTCATCATTACCCACCATCAAAACATAATCAAAATAACAACGAGACAATCTTCCATAAGATGTAAAGAAGGAGGAAAGCCCATGCCACCATGAAAAGAAAACGGATAAAAAGCACGACTAATCGCGTGAACTCAACAAGAACTTTCAACAATTCTGCAAATAAATTTACTAATGTTCATCTCCTAAAATCTCTGACGCAACTACATTCAAGGATTCCCGTAGTGGTTACTTCTTATCCATTTAAACAAATAGCCTACTTATAGAAGTACTTAAAATGAAAGAAACTATCATCGCCTCGATTTTACAGGGTATGCTCTCTGTACAGACCTATGAACGACTTACAAATATAACCAAAACTCTTAGATGTTTTCGTGAGGCGAAGACTTTCCCTCAGAAACTAAAACAGAAAACTTTTGCTCATCAACAGAATGTTTAATGAGCAGAGTACCCCCAAAAAATCCTTTTTTTATCATCGCAAATGTGAGCCCTAATAAACCTAAGAGAATTGGCAAAAGATATTCCAAAATAGTTAAAGCAAGTTTTAGAGTTCGGTAAAAAATATTTCCTGTATGTTTTAAAAACACTTGAATATCATTGAGCAACTTACTAGCCGGCACTTTTTCTAATAAATTAACAGCTCCTTCACCGTAAACCGCGAAACGTTTAACAGTAGGAGATCCAAATTTATCTATAAGCGCAAAGAGATTTTTACCACCATATTTAAGTAACATGATCATATCATCTCCAAGTGCTACGGCAGCCTTTAAAACCGCAGATAGGTGAGTAAAAGAATCAACCCGTGAAAGCACAGACATAGTAGCCGTTATCCCCTTTGTCTTTGCAAACTCACAAAGGTGCTTGAGAGGTTCAATAACCGTCTTTATCAAGGTCTTATTTTTTGCTATTTCAATGATGTTTTTAATGAAAGGAAGAGTCAAATTTTTTGTGCGATGAGCAACCTTTAGGATAGAAGTCCCTGTCTTCGCCATAACACCAGTTGTAATTTGGGGACCGATAGAAATAAGAGCAATTCCAACATTAATTGCCGAAATTGCCGCTATAAATTTTTCAAAATCATCTAATTCGCCTTCTTGATACCAATGATAACCTGCTTTTGATAAATCTCGAACGTCTCCAATTACAAGCATTTCACTAGTAAATCCAGCTAATCGCCCGTAATCCTCTTGGCTTACACCAAAAACAAAACCTTTAGCAAGTTCACTAGCAATATATTTCAAACTATGACGTTGCTCTTCAGCTTGCGAATAAATTTGTTCGAGTTGTTCACTTCTATCAATTCCTGGCACGGAATTGTAGAACTCGATATATTCTTGAGCATCGCGGTATTGTTCTCTTTTGTATAGCGTTTGCGCATATTGGTTGGGATGAATAATATCTACCGTGGCTAAGTAGCTATATTTACTGAAAACAAATTGATTTACAGCTATGGCTAGCACAGTAAAAAGAGAAGAGAAAAGAATTCCGTATTTGATGTATTTTTCTATTTCCAGTCTTTCTAACTTCATGACTATTACTCGTTGGAAATAACGATATTTTCAGTGTCGGTCTCAATATCCTATTTAATTTTTGTAGCAATTCTGATATTGATTTTATCTCCTAACGTTTCTTTTTGTATGCAATAAACACCAATAATTCAATAGACATTTTAGTTAAGTGAATTATTACCTTTACAGGGGTATGTTTCTGTCTCGAGGCATGTGTAGCGGATATGTGAAAAATTTACAAATTTTCGCTTCGTTCAGTAATTAAAAAACTATTTTGGTTAAAAATTCATCCACACTACGGCATTTTGTAGTTTGGGAGAAAGCCCTCTTCATTCGACAGTCAGTTGCGGAAACGCAAAAAACTGTCACTTTTAAGCTATTAAAAAAGGCCTCCAGCTCATTTTTATTAACACCACGGATGCAAAACATGAGATTTTTATTCTGAAAATATCGCCAGTAACCTTATGAAAAGCTCTAAAATGAGCGCATTAACGAGTCGATCAAGAAATCTGGGTATCGGTTTAATAGTTATTACAGCATTAAACACATGCCATATCCAAATAAATCAAAAAATGAAGTTCCATCCCTTAATATTTTTTGGGACTATTTAAATTAAGAGGAAGGCAATGACTCACAAACTGACAGCACAGGACCTGAATTCTGCACTTTGGTCTGCTGCTGACGACATGCGTCGGGTAATGACTGCTGATGTGTATAAGGATTATTTACTGGGTCTTGTTTTCTACAAAGCTCTTTCAGACAAAATGTTGTTGGAAGCATACGACCTCCTCATGGACACCAAACCCGAAAGTATCGAAGTGGCTCAAACAGCCTTTGAAGAAGCTTTACAGGATGGTAGTTGGAATGACTAGTGCGAAGAACTAACCAACCGTTTCGGTTGCGCTATTCACCCCAATCGCACTTTTACTGCTTTCTACAACCAAATCAATAAACGTACTTTTATGCTCGCGGATCTCAGGCAAGCTTTCCGTGATGTTGAAGCTGCTAGCGGTGGAGCATATGAAGGTCTCTTTGAAGATTTTGACGTTGATTCAAAAGATTTAGGAAAGACACCAGATAAACGCAATGAAATGATTGCCTCAGTCATCAAGGCACTGGCTCACATCAATTTCAATGACTACCCTGACGATGCTTTGGGCGATGCTTACGAATATTTAATCTCCCAATTCGCCGCTGAATCAGGCAAGAAAGCCGGAGAATTCTATACCCCGCAATCAGTCTCAAAGATCATTGCCCAGCTAGTTACTCATGGACAAAACCGAAAATACGGCTTCACCGTTTATGACCCTGCGATGGGTTCTGGTTCCTTGTTGTTGCGTATCCGTAATTACATTGAAAACGATGAGTCCGGTGTTGACAACAAAGATGCAGTGCAATTTTTCGGGCAAGAATTGAAAAATCAAACCTATAACTTGGCTCGTATGAACATGATGTTACATAGAGTTCCAAGTGATAAACAGCACCTTAGAAATGGTGATACTTTGGATGCTGACTGGCCGACAGATGAGCCAACCAACTTTGATGCGGTAGTGATGAATCCTCCCTATAGCCAAAAGTATGACGCTCGTGAAAGCCTTCTTTCAGATCCTAGATTTGCGCAATACAAGAAATTACCTCCCACCAGCAAAGCGGACTACGCATTCTTATTGCATGGCTTCTATCACTTAAAAGATTCGGGAACTATGGGGGCCGTGCTTCCCCACGGCGTCTTGTTTAGAGGTGGCTCGGAAGGCATCATTCGAGAACAGTTGCTTCGCAATGGAAACATCTATGCGGTAATCGGATTACCTGCCGGCATTTTTTACTCAGTAGGTATTCCTACATGTATTGTCGTTCTTAGGAAGAACAACACCGATCGCTCAGTGTTCTTTATTGATGCATCAAAAGAATTTAGGAAAACTGGGCCAAGAAATTATTTGGATCCAGAACATATCGACAAAATCGTCAAAACTTTTGTTGCAAGACAGGATATTGAAAAATATGCACACTTAGCTAATTTTGATGAAATCGAACAAAATGATTTCAATTTAAATATTCCTCGCTACGTTGATACAACAGAGGAAGAATCGGAAATAAATATTTCTGCGCTATTTAAAGAACTGGAAACGTTAACTATAGAAGAAGAAAAAATAAATAATAATTTAGAAAAAATGCTTGGCGATTTAGGCTTGCCTAGTTCTTTGAGAGGAGCAGTGAATGAATAATCCCAAACTACGATTTAGAGATGATTCTGGCTCTAGGTTTGTTGACTGGCAAAAGGTGTCTTTCGGTAAAACATTTTCCTTCTTGAAATCATCCGCATTTTCAAGAGCCCAGCTAAATTACAGAGGTGGTCAGATAAAAAATGTTCACTACGGAGATATTCTTGTCAAATTTCCAACAATTCTTAATACTTGTTGTAATGATGTGCCCTATGTTAATCCAGCAGAAAAGACAGAAAAGTATGATTTGTTACAAGTTGGGGACATAGTTATAGCAGATACAGCAGAAGATTTAACTGTTGGAAAAGCCATTGAAATTTCGGATGTTTCTAATAACATCATTGCTGGATTACATACAATCGCCTGTCGACCTCAAAGAAAATTTGCCAATCGTTTTCTTGGCTATTACTTAAATTCCAAGGCATTTCATAACCAGTTAGTCCCTTTGGCAACGGGTATTAAGGTTTATTCGATAATCAAGTCTGAAATAGTTAAAACAAGAATAAATGTCCCTTGTCTTGAAGAGCAACAAAAAATCGCCTCCTTCTTCTCCACGCTTGACGAGAAAATCGAACTATCCGAACGCAAACTAGAGGCCCTTGAACAGCTCAAAAAAGGGTTAATACAGAAGATTTTTAGTCAAGAAATTCGGTTTAAAAAAGATGATGGCTCAGAATTCCCTGTCTGGAAAACAGGATTATTAAGTGATTATGTTAAAGCCTCTGGAGGTCATACGCCCAGTATGAAAAATCGTGAATTTTGGAATAACGGCAAATGGTATTGGGTGACCTCCAAAGACATGAAGACCGACTATATTAGGCAGAGCGAAATGCGTGTTTCAGACAAGGCTTTAGAATCGCTTAAGTTATATGAACCTAAAACGCTACTTTTAGTTGCTCGAAGCGGGATTCTGAAACATTCTCTCCCTCTTGCAATGTTAGAGTGTCAAGCAACAATTAATCAAGATATTAAAGCGCTAGAAGTTTCAAAGATATTGCCAGAATTTTTGTTCTTTTATTTAAAGAATAGGGAACATTATGTTGTTAAAACTCTCGTTAAAACTGGAACCACCGTGCAAAGTCTAATGCTTGAAGAGTTTTATAAATTAACTGTTTTTGAACCTTGTATGGAAGAACAGAAAAAAATAGCTTCATTTTTTATAACGTTAGATAAGAAAATACAAATAACTTCAGAAAAAATTAGGGCTCTAAAAAAATTAAAGCAAGGCTTCATGCAACAAATGTTCGTCTGAGGTGCATCATCATGGAAGCTGGATACGTTTACATTTTGACCAACGATAGTTTTCGGGAAGATTGGGTAAAAATCGGAAAAAGCTCTCGCTCTGTTAATGTTCGCTCAAAAGAACTGGACAACACGGCAGTGCCTTTGCCCTTCAATATCTACGCCACATTGAAAACAGTCAAGTACAACGAGGTCGAGCAGCTTGTTCACAAAACGATTGACCGTTTGACCGATTTGAGAATTCGTCAAAATCGTGAGTTTTTCAACGTGGCTCCGGAAGTTGCTCTCGACATTTTCCGTGATATTGCGAAAACCATTGATGATGCGGTGGTGACAGTCTATAAGGATAATCAACCTTTAACCAAACTTTCATCTGAAGAACCCATTCCGGATTTGACGGCTCAAAGACGTCATCCCAAGCCTAGGTTTAAGTTCAGCATGGCCGGCATCAAAATCGGCACACAGATCACTTTCGACCCCACCGGGATAGAGGTCAAAGTCGCAAGCGACGATACGATCGAGTACGATGGCCGTATTTACAAGCTTTCGCCTTTTGTGGGGACCTTCCTTCCGGAGGATCTGCAAAATAATTCCGGTGCCTATCAAGGTCCAAAATACTTTTCCTATCAGGGTAAGAGATTATCGGATTTAAGAAACGAGCGTGAGAAAGCCGATAAAGAAAAGGCAAACGAATAAAACAGAGGTCATTATGGCAATGTTGGAAAAAGAGATGGAAAAGCGGCTCATTCAGCAGCTTTGCAGTGGAGAGTCACAGTGGAACTATCGTCCGGATATCTGTACCGAGCAGGATTTGTGGAATAACCTCCGCGAAAAGCTCAACCGCAATAACATTGCCGTCTTGGATGGAGAGCTTTTGACTGACGGAGAAATGGAACAAGTTAAAGAATTCGTTCGAGATCAAGCAGAAACCACATACAAAGCAGCCCGATGGTTAGCCGGTGAGCACCGAGTCGCCCAAATTCCAATCATCCGTGAAGATGCCTCAAAAGGCAAGGTCACCTTAATGGCTGTTAATAACAGAGAAATCGCGGGTGGCCATTCAAGTTACGAAGTTATTAACCAGTATGAATCTACCGTGGCTGAATCTGGAGGCTCAAGAGATCGCAGATTTGACGTGACATTGTTAATCAATGGGCTTCCTATGATTCATATTGAGCTTAAAAACAATGATCACCCTTTCATGGACGCTTATCGTCAAATCCAGAAATACTGTGAAGAAGGTAAGTTTCGGGGATTGATGGGATTGGTACAAATGTTTGTCGTTTCCAATGGAACACAAACTCGTTACATAGCTGCCAATAATCGAGGAGATATCAACGCTAAATTCCTAACTCGCTGGGTTGACCAAAATAATGAGCCAGTCGAAGACTATTTATCCTTTGCCAAAGCCGCACTCAGAATCCCAGAAGCCCATGAAATGATCGGGAGAAATACGGTTTTAGATAATGAAAGTAAGAAAGTTATCTTGTTACGCCCCTACCAAATCCATGCAATTAATGCGATTCGTAAAGCATCTCGTGAACGTCAATCGGGTTTCGTCTGGCATACGACAGGTTCCGGTAAGACTTTGACCTCGTACACTGTTACAAAGAATCTTTTAGATATTCCCAGTGTCGATAAGACAATCTTTTTGATCGACCGTAAAGACCTTGATAAACAAACGTCAGACTCTTTTAAGTCTTATGCGGACAGCGACGATATTGATGTCCAAGATACAGACAAGACCATGGATTTGGAGAAAAAGCTCTCCAGTAAAGACCGCATTGCCATTGTCACTACCATTCAGAAGTTGCAAACAATTATTCGGCGCTGTATTGATCCAAATGCTTCGGAAAAGTACAAAAAGCTTACCAGCAAGATTCAACCAAAAAATATTGCTTTTGTTGTCGATGAATGTCATCGAGCCGTAACTCCTGAAACTCAAAAGCAAATCAATGATTTTTTCAGTCGTAGTCTCTGGTACGGCTTTACCGGAACACCAATCTTTGCCGAAAACAAACGAAATCAAAAAGGGAATTTAGCCCGTACTACTGAAGAACAATACGGACCTTGCTTGCACAAATACACCGTAAAAGAAGCTCTTGGGGATAACGCTGTCCTTGGGTTCCATATTCAAAGTATGGGGCAGTCAGAGGAAATCTTCCGTGATTTAGCGCTCAAACTTAAGATTTACAACGAAGAGTCCATAGGAGAAGTCGCCCCCGAACAGTTGGAGCATGAAGTCATTACTGCATACGAAAAAAGTTTCGGGAAAGGCTTTTACGATTCAGATAAGCACCGTGAAATGGTGATTGATTACATTGTCAACAAGAGTCATCAAAAGCTGCGCCTCAATGCCTCCGAAGGTCAAGCATATGAAGGGATTTTGACTGTTAGTTCTATCAAAGAGGCTCAACGCTATTACAAACTATTCAAGCAATTCAAGGCTGATGGAAAGGTTTCAGATAAGGTTCGAAAACTGTTGCCGGACTTTCCTAAATTTGCCATTACGTACACAGTCGGTGAAAACGAAGATGGTGCAACAGCCAATCAGAAAGAAATGGCTGAGTCCATTGCCGACTACAACACCATATTCAATACAAACTGGGATCTATCAACCATTGGAGCTTATAACGCTCAACTCAATGACCGACTAGCCAGAAAAAAATCAAAATACTTTAACCGTAGCGAGCAACTTGATCTTGTCATTGTTGTTGATCGTCTATTAACAGGTTTCGACGCTCCTTGTATGTCCACAATTTTCATGGATCGTCCACCCATGAAACCTCAGCACTTGATTCAGGCTTTCTCCAGAACCAATCGTATTTTTGATAAAACAAAAAGGTTTGGAACTGTCGTGACTATGCAGACTCCCGCTCAATATGCGAAAGCTATTGATGAAGCCTTATTGTTGTATTCAAACGGCGGAACAAAAGATGTTGCGGCTCCTTCATGGGAAGAAACTAGGAAAAAACTTGAAGAAGCATTTAGACAGTTTAAGAAAATTGCCGATACTCCAGAAAAGGCAATGGAATTCAGTTCGCTTGAAGAATTGAAAGCCTTTGCCAAGGCATTCCAACAGTTGGACCGCTATCTGGGAGAAATTCAGGTTTATGACGAATTCTCGGAAGATGTCATCAAACAAATAGGTTTTGTTGCCGAAGAATTTGATCGCTATACCGGGGTTTATCACAACGCAATTGAGAAAATTAAAGAGCTAACGAAAATTGACGGTCCCGACCCCATCAACTTAGATATTGAATACGAACTCGAATCTGTTCAAACCATTGAAGTTAATTACCGATATCTTGTAGCTTTAATTCAATCACATATCCCTGTTGAAAACGAGGCACCAAGCTTTATTTCTGAAAAGGAAGACAAACGGATTACGGCGTACATTGAACAGTATAAAAAGAGTAATCCCAAGATTGGTGAGTTACTCAGTCAAATATGGGTTGAACTCAAACTGAATCCAGAACAGTTCCGTGACAAAAATGCCTTCTCTATGATTGAAGAGCGCATCCTAGAGACGGTATTGCAGTTGGTATCTGAGTTTGCAGATAAATGGTTTGTCAACAAGGAGGAGCTCAAAGCCTATGTTTTGAACACTCCCGAAACTGAAATCAAACCTGCAAATGTAAATGTTGAGATGGGTGACTTTAAAGCTTTCCAAGAAGCCGGAGGTCTAGGAAACAAGCTCTCCTACAGAAAAGGACTTCGGCAAGCTATTGTTGATCTGGCGACAAAACAAATTAAACCGTTATTAAAGGTATAAAAATGAATTTAGGCCATTAATTACTACTCTATCGATACTAATGCTCATCATCGGTCTGTTTAGGTCATCGTATGTTTTGCACAGTCCTGGGCATTGTTCTTACATTCATTGGCACAACGTTAAGCTTATGGTCAATTCTAAATTTGAACGAAAAGTTGTGGATTATGGTTGGGTTTGAAGAATTATGCAGAAGAGATCCCCTAAACAAAAAAACGAGCATCGTTATCATAACCATTAGTTCGATTTTTCAAATCGTTGGAATTTTCTATCCATAAAACAAGGGAACTCCTATATAGCATTGTCGTATCGCAATAGACCAGGATATCGGAAAACAAAAGGACTAGAGGCCGCGCTACGGCTTCTCAGATCCACTTTCTCCACCGTAGATTCTTCTAGTCCAGCAACAATCAAGACCGCTCCTGATGTTGTCGTTTTTGAGGATCAGCTCCTCGATTTCCAGAGTTTATGACAAAACGCGCATTTGTGGGCGATCGAAAACGTAACATCTGTTTGCCTTAAGCTTCCTCCTTAACTTCATTTACGGCCACTTCCATTACACTATCTGATTCCTGGTATGCTGTAGCGACCTCTTCTTCTAAACTACTCACCTTCGTCCATCGATTAGGAACTTTAGCAACACCCAAAAATTCTTTATATCTAGCCTTCATCGGATCAATATCGCGTTCTTGGATTTTTTCAACACTATCCAGCTGTCGATTCAAACGGATATTTTTAAATCCAGTGGATGTAATGCCCATCTTGAAAGTCTTACCTGCTCGAATAATCAACCCATTAGGATGAACCTGAACACTACAAATAACCTTTCTCCTGCCGCTGTCACGGACCGCATTGAAATACACTCTGTCTTCAATATATTCAGCCTCAAGCGAATCTGCAAAAACCTTATTGAAACGATTGGCAAAATATTCGAGATTTTTAAGCGTACTTTCTTCGATCTGTTGCTCCGACCAATATTGAACAAATTCCTCAATATTGGAAAATTCTTTATTTTCATCTTCCTCTTCTCCGATATCGGCGAATGTCAATCTGGAAGAACGAATAATCTGATCCAAGTAATCTTTTGTTGTCCTTAGAGACTGCACGGTGGCGTACAGATTAGGATCCTTTTCGAATTGTGAAAGCTTATCCTTCATAACTAACTGCATAATCGAAAGAAGCAATGCTTTTATCTGCTTATCACGTTTTCGAATCCAAGGATCAGAAAGTAAATTTTCAAACACAAAATCAGAGCTGCTTAATTCTTCAAATTCCTGACGCACGCCAGTCATATCCGGAACAGAATCTTCACTATTATCCTCAATCCAATCGTAAAGATTAGGCTTCTTCAATAACTCATCATAAAGTCTAGGATATGCTGATTGGATACAAACAACCGCATACAAAAGTTTTAAAAATAGTTCCGGGTTTTGTTGCTCTAATAAATTTGCTCCTTTTCGGTGGATTTCTCTAACCAATGAAAGGGTATTGAGCATTCTTTTAATTGAGCGAGGATTCCTTCCACAGGAATTTACCGTCAATTTAACGAGTGACTCGAGAAATTCGGGATGTTTCTCATCTAAAAGATCCTTTCTCAAGTAAGCGCTCTTGCAATAGCCGATACTTTGAAGCAACTCTTTTAACAGTCCGTCAATTTGGTATGTCTCAATAGGTACTCTGAAACTGAGTTGAATAATTTTGTCGAAGAAAGATCTAAACTCTCGCTCATTCTTATCCGTTCGTTGTCCAAAACGGCTCACCAAACCTTCTACAACAACTTCGTAGTCAATAGCAAGAACAAAAATACACTTGGGAACTTCGAAAAGATTTTTCAATAATGAGAGGACTTGAACCGCAACCGGCGGATCCAATCGGTCTAAGTCATCAATGAAGAAAATAACTCCCTTAACCGGATTTTTCTTACTTCTTCTTTTTTCATTAAATTCCTGAAGATATTCTTTAATGGATTCAGATAATTTCTCTCTAAAATAATCAGGGCCATTTTCTTGGGTTCTGATCATTTCATCTAATCCACTCAAACTGGTAGGATCGACGCCGGCGACACCTACGCCAACCTTAGCCGCAGTAAGCGCAATACCCCCAATCGAACTCAATAATTTCCGTCCAGCTTCTTTAACAATGGAGGAGGCCCCCATCAGTCGATTCATGTGCGCACTTAACTCTCTCGCAACACCTTTAATGATTGAAATCTGCGCATCGCTATCGTTTTTTAATACTGAATACTGCCAAGTGTTAATCCATACTCCCAAATACTGCTGTTCGTTGACACTTACAGGAGCTACATCACCAATATCTCGGGACCCTAACTGATAATAGTTAACGCAAACCCGTCCCGCAATCGCATTCATTAGAGACGTTTTGCCGCATCCCCACTCCCCTTGAACCGCGATGGTCATCGGAGTTTCTGAATTTGAGATAAAGGTACTCAGTGCCTCGATGTAATTTTGAATTTTTAATTTATCAGAATTGTTATCTGAGGCAAGTAAAGGAATATCAGTAATATTGGAAGCCATAATGCACCATCAAATAACGTCTAAAGTTTTAAAAAATCTTCTTGACTAAGAAATTCCAGGCTGCCACGATGTTCTCATCTTTTTCTCGTTCCATACCATAGATTGGAAAATCTTTAACAGCTGCTACTTTCTTACCCGAACCCACACTGGGACTGGTACTCTCATAAACATATCCGTTTTTCACGTTGCCGACTATATGACCGGCACCAACTGATGGGGAACTACCTTCACGAATCACTCCGTCTTTAGTATTTGCCACAGCACGGCCTGATCCGAGAGATGGAGAAACTCCCTCCCTAATGACATCGTTCTTTAAATTGCCAACAACCTTCCCCGATCCGAGTGTTCTTGATGAAGAAATTCGAATAACGCCATTTTTATAGTTGACATACTGTGTCATTTTCTCGCCCCCACAGATTTGTAATTGATTTTACGCTACCGAGAATTATTCAACGTATTTACCGAACTCCTAACTATTCTCAAAACATTCACTAGTCTTTTATTTTTTCGATAGGACTTATTGGGTTAAGGGGCAAGCGGCGCAATCGCCACCAAATTCCAATCCTTTTTTTGAGGGTTAAGTCACTTGTCGCACGACATTTCTGTTACTATGACAATTAGATGTTACAAGTATCTGATATAGAGGTAAAAAATGACACGTTGGACATTTAAACAATTAGCTCAATTTGTTTTAGAGCAAGTTAAACAACCTCTAACAGCCGATGAGATATGGGAAGTCGCGAAAAATCTCAATTGCAGCGAAAATGTTGCGTCTGTCGGCAAGACACCCGCAAGATCCATAAGTGCACAGCTTTACACAGAAACAGCAGACAATGAAAACAGCGTTTTTATTCGTGTAGGGCAAAGACCTACAAAATTTTTCTTACGCAACATAGAACTTTCTAATAAATTAGAAAAAGACACCTCTGTTCTTCCTAAAAATCAAATCAGGTACAAAGAAAAGGATCTACATAAAATACTTTCCAGTTTCGTTAACTCCGATCCCCATTTTAGGGCAAAAACCAAAACAATTAACCATTTAAAATCGTCTCGTAAACAAGCTGGAAAAAACGAGTGGCTTCACCCAGATATTGTAGGAATTCATTTTCCATTCACAGACTATTCTTCCAAAAAGACTCTTAATTTACAAAAATTGCTATCAACAGCATCATATAAGTTTTTTTCATTTGAACTAAAAATAAAGTTAGATATGGCTCATCTTAGAGAGTACTATTTCCAAGCTGTATCAAACTCTAGTTGGGCTCACGAAGGCTATTTAGTAGTAAACGAACTTGACCGTAATGACGACTTAATGGACGAATTAAGAAGATTAAATAACGCCTTTGGAATTGGATTAATTGAATTAGATGCAGAAAATTTTGAACAAAGTGAAGTTATTTTATTTGCTCGACATAACGACGAATTAGACTGGCTAACAATTGATCAATTAGCAGCAAATACGGATTTCATTGATTTTTTAGATGACGTAGAAAAAGATTGTCAAACTGCATGTATTCGCGGAAAATATGACGCAATTTATAAAGATGCCACTGAGGCTCGTAATGACTTACAAAATAAAGGAGTCTTACCCAAAGACCGAGATAAATAAGTGATCATGCCTGCTTGAAATTAAGTTAATGTAAGCACCAGAAATTCTGTCGAGCTGATGTAAATATCCTCGATGGTGAGTTTTAGCCATACCTAATAAACGAAATGTCTGAAATAAAAGCAAGAATTATCACCATTCAAGAACTATTTAAGCTTGAACTTGCAGTTGCTGATTACCAGCGACCGTACAAATGGTCTGAACGTAGTGTAAACCTGCTAATTGATGATCTTAAAGAAATTGCTCAGGATCCTAGTGGCATACATTACAGACTTGGAACGATCATCGTTCACAAAGATAGTAACAAACTTAACATAGTAGATGGGCAACAAAGAGTCATAACGCTTGCTTTATTATTGATAGCTCTTTATGAATTTAAGGAACTGTCTCCAATATTTAATGCGCGACCCGATATCAATGATAATAATGGATATTTGTTCCTAGCCAATTACTTAAATGAAGGAGAATTTTTGCGTAACAAAATAACGCAGGATACTATCGCTCGAAACTATGCATTAATAAAGAATCGAATTCGGCTCAGTAGTGGACAGGAAAATACATGGCGTTCCCAACTTCTCAAAGCCTTTGAGAACAGAATTGAGGTTGTTTTCATAGAAGTTTCGGAATTATCCCTAGCATTTCAAATTTTCGACTCTCAAAATGATCGAGGTAAAAAACTTGCCCCTCACGATCTTCTTAAGGCTTACCACTTAAGATGCATGAGAAACTATCCCGCCTTAATCTGTAAAGAAGCCGTTCAAAAATGGGAAACTCATCAATCAAAAGAAATTAGTGAGCTTTTCGAAAAATATCTCCACAGAATCCAATGTTGGCGCCTAGGCAAAGTCGCTATTCCATTTACTGAACATGATATTGATGAGTTCAAAGGGATAGATGTTAATTGCGGTTATAGATACGCTCAACGAGCAGTTTCCTCGTCCTCTCTTGTTTCTGTCACTCCTAAGCAAACATATAACTCAATACTAACTGAGGGCAATTTTGGTAACGTTTTCCAAATTGGAGAACCGTTTATTGCTGGGCTTGATTTTTTTGAAATGGTTAATTACTACCTTAATTTCTTAGAAAAAATAAAGAAGTTTGTGAAAAAAAATATCCAAATAATTGCAGAACAAACAAACAGGAATAATAAGATTAAAGGCTCACAATCAGTTTTCGATCTTCTTAATAACGCAGACTCCTCACAAAATAATATCGGCTATAGGTACTCCTATGATTTTCTGCTTTGTATAACTCTGTATTTTTATGATCGCTTTGATTCCCATTTGGTCATAGACAATCTCGAGAAGGAGTTTACAAGTACAAAACCAAGTTGCCCAGAGTCATTTATTAAACTATTTACCTGGGCCATGCTTCCAAGAATTCATTTCTCTCGACTTGGATTCGCCAGTATCAACAAATATGCTTTAGGAAATAGTCTAACGTGTGGATCTGAGATCAATCTTTTTAATGTGATCGCCTCCTCACGGACGCAATCTTCAATTCTTAATCTACAAATACCGACCATTGATTATATTGATAAGCAAGAATTTGCTAACAAAGCACTAAGAGATATAGTCTGGTTTATCAATGCATTTAATCGCTAGTCGCAGAAAGAAAATGAATACTGAAATACATGCTCATCAAGACATCACCACACTAAATATTGAAGAAATTTTTGACTCTTCAACTCAATACAAAATACCAATGTATCAGAGAGGTTTCGCATGGGGTAAGGACCAACTTGAACAACTCATTTCAGACATTAAAAATAGTGAACTTGGCAAAGAATATTTTCTTGGATCATTGATTGTCCACCGACAAAGTGGAAAAGATACGGTATACGAAGTTATAGATGGCCAACAAAGGTTAACTGCTTTGTTTCTAATTAAATGTGTCTTACAACACAACCCCTGCCCTACATCTATTGAGTTTGAATGTAGAAAAAAAGCTAGTGATACCCTTAATTTATTTGCCACAACTAAGTGGGAAAACTTCAAGGAATCGTTTGCTTTATTAGAGGAAGATGATCCGAATAATTCTTTAGATAACGATTTATGCAAAGGTTTGCAGAATATTCACGAAATATTCCAATCTGATGATTTCAAAGGCAATGATGAAAAAAAAGCTCTTCTTGATTTTAATTCAAAATTAAAAACACTTAGATTGTTTCGTGTTGAGGTTCCTCTGGGAACCGACCTTAACTTATATTTTGAGCGAATGAATACACGAGCAGAACAATTAGAGCAGGCCGATATCGTGAAGGCCTTGTTAATGAAAAATATTGCAAATAACTCGCAGTGCAGTCTTTTTGCAAGCATTTGGACTGCTTGTTCTAATATGAACGGTTTTGTGCAAATGGGGTTCTCTCCGGATTTAAGAAAGAAACTTTTCAAAGGAAAGTGGATGACTCTGGACGACAATAACCTTGAAGTATTATTTCATCAAACAGATTCTTCCCAAAATCCAACAGAGACCGATCAAAAAGAGTGCCCCCGCCCCACCCTAAAGAGCATCCTAAGCGATCCGAAAAAATTCGCAATATCTTATGGAACTGAGAATACCGAAAAAAAATCAAATTCAGCAACGGTGCAACTAAGAAGTATCATAGAATTCCCAGTATTTCTAATCCACGCTTTAAAAATCTTCAAACACAGTTACCAAAAAGAACAACTAATTGGAGAGATCGAGCCACATGACCTCGATGATGTCAAATTGGTTGCATATTTCAAATCTGAAATGGCTCAAATTTCTAAATCTGCAATAGATGAAGTTGATAAATCTAAACAACTTTGTGCATTTGCAATTAATTTCATTAAGTGTTTATTAAAGTTACGCTTTCTTTTTGATAAGTACATCGTTAAACGTGAACTGCTTAGCTCAGAGTCCGACCTCGAAGACAATGGAGTCTGGAGGATATCAAGTCTGAAAGAATATAGAGATGAAAAGAACAAAAAAAGTTATTCTTCGGTGACAACATTAGATGGTAAATTGGAAAGTAGTGATGCTGATAATGAAGACCAGAATTACGAATACAATAGTCAATGCAAAATGATTCAATCCTGTCTTAGAGTAGCCTATACTTCTCCCCGCTCAATGCATTGGATTACCTTATTGTTAGATGATATCTATACACATTATCGAAACGGTTTAGACAGAATATATCTAAAAAATATTTCCGATCAAGCTAAACGTTATGCCATAGTTGCTGTTCGAGACTATCTTAGAACGAACGAAGGTTGTCGCCCATACAGTTTAGGGGTTGGAACTCCTCACATTGTATTTCATTTCCTTGATTACTTACTTTGGGAAATTGAAAAAAAGAAAAAAGAATCATTTGAATTCGAATTTAAATTCCGTAATTCCGTTGAACATTGGTATCCGCAACATATTTCGAGTGACGTCGGCGGAAGTTGGTCTCATGAAGAAGGACTTGATGATTTTGGGAACCTCTGCATTGTTACAACAAGTGTAAATTCAAAGTTCTCCAATCAATCTCCCAAACAAAAAAGTGAGAATATAAATTTGATTAAAGAAGGAAGTTTAAAATTACAGAAAATGGCGGAATTGACTAAGAGAATATCACTAGAACTGAAGGATGACAAAGCTGCCAACGAAGCGTGGAAAGTTCAATACATTGACCACCAAAATAGGATGATTGAATTGCTCGTAAATGCTTGCAAGTAATCTGGTTTATTTATAATCCTCAAATTTTCGAGAAAGTTAAACACCCAGTTTGGGATAAGCATACAATCGTATCTTGTGAGGAAATTGTCATGGCTCGAACCTCATCAGGTTTCTCTCAGGCTTTGATTTATCTTGAAATCATCAAACGCTTACCGCGACATTGGGTGACTTCAACGGAAATCATGCAAAGCTTGAAATCTGCTGGCATTGAAATTGAAACGCTTACTTTACAGCGCTACCTCAAAGAGCTTGCAGAATCAGACGAAATCCCTGTTGAACGCGACACTCGTTCCCGTCCATATGGTTATCGATTAGCCTCATTTAGCAACTCTTTTTCTTTTTTATCCCCTTCACCTCAAGAATCGCTCCTGGTGAAGTTGATTCAAGAATATTTGAAATACCAATTACCGGGGAAGTTAGCGAAAACTTTGGATCCCTTCTTCAGCGCCGCGATGGACAAATTGGAAACACCCGTAGGTCGAGTCACAAAAGAGCGTCACTGGTTAGACAAAATCGCTGTCGTTACGGACACCCTTCCGCGGATTCCGCCTCAAGTGCTGCCTCGCATATTTGATGATGTCACTAACGCCCTTTTTGAAGAAAAGAAAATCCAGCTGAAGTATCACAATGCAGAAGGTGAGAAAAAAGAGGCTACATTAAGTCCTCTTGGGCTTGTTCAACAGGATGGACGCTTGTATCTGGTGTGTCAATTTGATGGATACGATAACTATCGCCATCTTGCGCTCCACCGCATTGACTCTGTTAAGCAGTTAAAAGACAACGCACAGGGCGTGGATACTTTCAGGGTTAAGAATTACATCAAAAGCCGCCACTTTAATTACACAGGCGACAAGACTCGACAGATTCATCTGGTCTTGGACTTTAAGAACCCTCAAACTAAAACCTATTTGGAAGAGTCTCCATTTAATCGGTCACAGAAAATATCCGAACCAGAAAAAGGTCTCTACCGACTGGAAGTCGACCTTGTTGACAGTATTTTGGTCGACGGCTGGATTAAAACCTGGGAAGATGAAGCCCAAATTGTTCGGGTTAGCAAAGAAAAGCAAGTCAAGTGAGGTGCACTATGGCTATTGCCCAGTCTGATATCACTAAATTTTTAAGCTCTGTAATCAAAAAAACCGTCCGAAAAAATAAAGACGAACTCGATTTTCTTACGAAACGCCGTAATCGTTGGGAGAAGTGGTTTCAAGTTGAGCTTGCAACCGAGTTAGTCCGTAATGACGCTCGAGACGTTTGGTTGGAATACGACAGTCCTCTGGACTCAAGAAAGAAAAATACCAATTTCCGTACCGAGCACAATTTCACAACTGCTCACCTTGATCTAATCTTCAGAATGAAGGACTCCACAAAAGGTAAATTTATTGGTGTGGAGCTAAAACAAGGGAATTCCTGTAAAGAAATTCAAGAAGTTTTCAAAGACATTATTAAAATCCGTGCTATTCAAAAAAGTAAATGGCCCTATCGATCTTTGAACTTCATATTCCTTTATCCGGAAGGTGAAAGATCGAGCAAGTACAACCGACTGCTGGAAGCATTAGCTAAAAAACTCAAAGAAGAAGAGTACGAGCCTTGTGTAGACATTGACTTCAAAGAATACTCTTCAATAGAGGAGGCCCATGGCTTGCATTGCTTTATATTGACCTGGGATGCCGGCAGTCTGCAAAAAAACATGTCGTTTGATCGATTCCATAAATGGTTCAAGGTAATTCAACCAGTTTTTGAAGAGTACGGCATTACTGACATTGCTAAAGGTAAATCAAAAGTTAAGATCGTTTCCGACTCCAACTCTTAAACACTTATTAGCCGCTTTGTTATAGAAAGTTCCAATTTCACAGCAAGGCGGCTAATTTCTCAGCAAAATCCTCAGAAACAACCAGCTTCAAACTCATCGAAGCACGCGTCAATCCCAAGTAGAGAACTGAACGCGCAGCATCATCGATGTCCTCAAAATCAACTTCTGTCAGGATGACGCACGGCGCCTGCAAACCCTTAAAGCGCCTCACCGTGTCGTTAAACAGAGCCCCTTCGCTAAAAAGCTGGCGCCCGTTTTTAAATTCTTCTAAAGGCTGCTTCAGAGAATACTTTTCCGTTCCCTGTGTTGGCGAACAAAAAATTTCAGAAGAGTGTCTCCCCTTCATCGACAAGATGGCAATTTGATCATCCGTGAAGCCTTCGCTTCTTGCTTCATCCACTGCCCGCCTGGTTTCTTTTAAGAGATGTGCCGGACCGCTATAAGTAAAAAACGTCGGCACTTCGCCTTGATAAGGGCTCGATGACACCAAAGATTCTTTGCATAGCCCAAATTCATTGATCACTTGAGCGATTTTCTGAGGCACACGGGCCGTTTCATTAGATGTCACTTTGACGGATTCTGTAAATTCAACCGCCTGATCCTTTGTGAAGTTAGGATCGGACAAAACGTAAAGCGTTCCGTCAGCTGACAACGCGCCGCTTAACGCTACAACCCAATCTGCCCTCAAGTCCTGAGCATCGTCGAGCACGATACAATCAATGAAATACGTTCCTTGCATTAATTTTTGGACAAAAGCTTCTGAAACTTCATCAAAATATTGAGCTAATTGTGAGGGTTCAATGCTTGCGGGATCTTGAGCTCGAGTTTCTTCGATCGCCAATTCGTGCCACGTGCCAATGAATGCAGTGTGTTGATTGATGGGATGATCCTGCAGGCGCTGCGCGATATTGCGAGTCGTGTTGATATACCAAGCGCTTCTTTTTTCCTGATGCGCCTTTTGTAAAAGCGACAACGCAAGCTGCGTTTTACCGGCACCGGCCGGTGCATTAACTTCTACAACAGCCAAAGGCGATTCAATTCTGGGAATCCAAGTCGCCAATCCTGAAGACAATTCCCGGCATCGTATATCCAGCGTTTCAGAAATGGAACTCAAACTTTGTTTGACAACACAATGATTTTCTAAAAACTCAACGATCGTATCTTTAGAGACGTCATGATTATGCGGCAATCGGTCGCAGTCCAAAATGATATTGCAGAGTTCATCCATACGATCCGCATCGATGACTCTGGTCGAATCAATACCGATTCCGTATCCATCCAGTTTCCCAGTTGGTAAAACGAGAAACGAGCGAATAGTTAGATTCTTCGCAAGAGCTGCCAAACGATTTCGGGCAATTCCTCCCTGCCTATTTAACTGTTTAACAATGTCCTTTTGACCTCCGGCTCCATAATCACGTACCACGTGTCCGGACTCATCCGCTATTAGATCACCTGCTTTAACTTCTAAGACAACAATAACGCCGGTCGGTGTAACCACAACGGTATCTAGTTCAGAACTTTTACCTTCAGCCGCAATATCCACGTTGGCGATTACAGAATATCCCGGTGGCAAATCTTCCAATTTTTTCTCCACCATTAATTCAGCAATCTCACCCTGTCTGGCCTTTTGTTCGTCCATATGAATACCTCTATGTGCCATTAATTCAGACGCTCTTTGTCTTAAAGAGATTGTTTCGATCCTCTCTTGACCTCACCGCTCAGTAAGCAAAAATCCTATATATAAAGGCAAAGTCAAAAGCTGTTCACGCCGGCCAACGTTGTAGTCCCCAAGTTTTATGGCCGAGTACACGTGATACTTCTCCGGATGCTTCAAAATGGTGCGCGTGCTTTTCGTATTACCAGAAGTTGCTTTCACTTCCAGCAAAACTGCTTCACCCTTATAACGCATAACAAAATCGACCTCTAGCCCTGTATCTTTTTGGAAGTAATACAAAGGCCTTTTCATTTTGATGAAGAAATCCGCCACTAAATTTTCAAAAATCGCCCCTTTATACCCAAAGAGATCACCTTGCAAAATATCACGCTCCGTACCATCTTCCAACATCCCGACAAAAAGACCGGTGTCAGCCATATAGACTTTGAACTTATCATGACAAGCATTGCCTTCGAGCGGCAATTCAGGCAGTGTCAAGTTGTAGCAGCGACGGATTAACCCGGTATCTTCCAGCCATTGAAGACTTCCAACATACTGGTTAGAACGCGCAGTCTTTTTAATCAAAGAAAATTGGAATTTCTTATTGTCTCGAGCAAGCTGCTTCGGAATCGATTCAAAACACTCACGAATTCGTGATTTATCCGCACCTTGTGCATATTTGACCATATCGTCCTCAAAGGAACGAATCAAAAGCTTTTGTTCTTCACGAACGAAGGCGACATTTTTTTCTTTAATGAACTGATCAACAATATGAGGCATTCCGCCCACAACAACATATTGCAGCAATAAGTCTCTCATCCGTTGGTGCAACGCTTCAGGAACGGGTCTTTCCTCTTCCAGACACTGCTTTAGAAGAACTATCAAAGAATCCTCAATCCCATTGGCCCAAAGGAATTCCTCAAAATCCAACGGAAACATATCAATGATTGTTTCATAACCTACCGGTACAGAATAGTCTTCCGAACGATAGCCACTGATACCCAATAACGAACCCGTTGCCAAAACGTCAAAACGACCATCCAGCTTGAAAAATTTCAAAGCCGCACGAGCTCTGGGGCATTCTTGAATTTCATCTAAGACAATGACTGTCTCGTGAGGGATAAAGCGAACGTTTGCACCGACAAACGCACTCATCATTAAGACGAGATCGTCAACTTTAAGCGATCCTTCAAAAATCGTTCTGTAATCCGGATTTTCGAAGAAATTCAAATACACAACCTGTTTGTAGTGTTGTTGAGCGAATCGCAACACAGAAAATGTTTTTCCGCATTGCCTACAGCCTTTCAAAATCAACGGATTCCGATTTTCCGTATTGAGCCAATTCAAGAGTGTTTTTTCAATTTTTCGCTTAAGCATAGATTTCGTCGCTCTAATTACATTTTTTAGACACTTTAACACGAAAAATTACGTTTTCCTAGCGACTTTTTCCAAAAGTCTTACATTTTCCCAGCGAGTTTTTCGGGATATCTAACATTTTCCTAGCGAGTTTTCAAAAATAAAGGCCGAGACTCCAGCTTGAAAACCTCATTTTTGAAGTGTAAAACCTTCATAAAATGAAGCCATAAGCATTATCCTAATCTCAGAATAAAGATAGAAACTCAACTAGGAGTCAACCATGCGTAGGGTTGTTGGTGATTATGTTGTTGACCTTTTTGGTAAAGAAGAATCCAACAAAGAATTTCTCATTAGGCAATCAAAAAACAGAAGCCATTAAGACCACAAATGCTTCATAAAATGAAGCTATTGTGAGTATTCTTTCAATAGATAAAAAGTTAACAAACGCCTTCATAAGGAGCAGAAAAACATGATGAACTTCATCGCTATCGATATTGAGAACTTTAAAGTGGATCTCTACGACGAAGAAGAGTTTATTGCCGCTTATGAAGCTGAAGCGCTTGATCCCGAAGACTACAAAAGTGATAAAGATCGAATCACGGAACTGGTTGAAGATAATTACTGTGACATCGCTTGGTCCCGACAAGACGCGGTCGATAAAATTATCGAAGAAATCGAATTACTTTCCATTGAAGAAGGTGGAGACGATGAAACTCTCGTTGGTTTAGCCAAAATGCTGATTACCATCGCTCAAGCCAGTTGGTGGGATGAGTTTATTGAACGAAACAATCCGTTCGGGCTCCCTAGTCACAGTTGTCTTGAACTTTAATCTCAAGAGTTCAAAAAACTCAAAAATAATCCAACCTAACTTTAGTCCATCATTGCGCCGGATATCTAACCAATCAGGTATCCGGCCAGTTTTTAATTATCAATACCTCATAAATTGAAACGCCTGCCGATACCCTTTTCTCATTCATAGGAGACTATTTATGAGTTCAAAAGATCTATCGAGCCAGGCATTTTCATTCAAATATCAAGAGTTCTTCAAACCGGGTTTTATTTGGTACAGAGACGAAGCCGTCGCTTTCGTCAAAGAACACTATACCGTTCAGTTGTTGCTTCCTTATGAACTTTTGCGTCAGTATCCCCACTATTCCGCCTCTTATAACGGCTTTATTGAAATACCCGCCGGCTTTGTTTGGTTTGCCCCTAAATTTGTGGCGGAAATCGTTCGGGCTTGGGGGCACAGATTCTTTGGCGCGCCGTTTGAACAATGCGCTTTTGAAAAAGTTCAGCAAAGTCTACGAACACTTTTTGGTTTTCATACCGGGTACCCGGATCTGCACAAAAAAATGCATAACGCAGCAACATCACAAGAAAAAATCCAACCGGCCCGACGACCGCTTCTAGATTCTTTCAGGGAAATAGCGCTTTCAACTAAAGGACTTTTTCCCAACCTCTACGAGTTGATCCCCTTGTGGTCCAACCATGTCACACCGATCAAAAATGAAGAAAAGAAACGCTCCGCAAATTTAAGGGTTCTTTACAAACCCAAAAAACTAATCCCTGTTCAAACCAGTCTCGATTTAGTATTAAGTGAAGGGCTCGTTGAGTGCGCCGCTCCCTCCACGCTTTTAGGTTTTTGCGTTAGAAAACTCAGTTTAACGGGTGAAATTTTGGACTACTGGTTCATCGCCCCCTACAAACTCGGATACGACTCTTTCACAAGCCAAGCCATCCATTACCAGGTGGACTGCGAAATGAGTCAGAAACTGTCTAATCGTGAAGAGGGTCAAGTCAAAGCCCGAGAAGTTGATCAAAAACTTGATGAAATCGCTTGGAGTAAAGATCCGACACTTAATTTTGAAGAGTTAGAAAAAATCGCCATGGTCATGACTTCGATGGAAACACCTAACCAAAGCCTACAATACAAACGACACGTTCTCTATGATCTTCTTGTCGATGAAAAACCTTTAAGGGAAATCCTTGACAAAATTGAATCCTCCGGCGACTCACTCTATTCTAAAAACATCAATCCCAAGCTTTTTTCAGAGGCTTGCGCTGCCCGAGCCGTTGAACTAAAAGACACCGATACCGAGTTGCCCTTGAGCCCATTTTTCGCCCTAAGACCCAACGCATAAACGCTATTTTCCCGATACATCAATACATCATAATTTGATGTATCGGTTTGTATTCTTTCATCATCAAAGGGACTCTGTCGAACATTGAATTTCCCCATTTTGTTCATGAGACCCATAACTTGACACAATCTCCAAGGCTGACAATGATGAACGGAAAACAACCTTCGATCTCACACATGCTTTCCGAGGAAAGCCTCCTCACGCATGAAGGCTTTATTCGATTCAATGGATTTCCCGTTGCTTTTGTGAAAAGCAACCTTTCGGTGCTGCTACTTTTACCCTTTGAAGAACTGAGTCGCCGTCCATACTACTCGGCAACTTTTAACGGTTTTATTGAATTGCATTACTCAATAAGCAGACTCTGTCCCCGTTTCACCTTGGCTCTCATCGCCGAGTGGGCAAGCCGCTACTTTGGACTATCAACGGATCCCAAGCGTTCAGACTATGTCAAAAAAGCTCTCCAACGGCTCTACGGCTGGCATCACGGTAAATCGGATTTAGCTTCTGCTCTTTCCAATCCCGATGATCCGACACACGACTATCCACTAGCCGATAAGCTCTCTGCTGCCGAAGCGGATGTGCTCGATAGTTTTCAAAAAAGCTTCTACCCGATTTATATCGTGAGCGGTCTTTGGTCAAACCACATTCGATCACCGAAAACCTCCTATCTTCCCACTCGTGAAGCTCGACGTTTGGTCCCGATCGATAACGGTTATGTTCCGGTTATCACAAACACGGATCTTTTAGTCAAAGTCAAGGTCGATGATCAACATCGTGAAAATCTGATGGGTTTGTGTGTGCGCAAAGTTGAGAGTGACAGTGAAATCAAAAAAGTCTGGTTTTTGCCTAAACGGCTTTGGAAATGGTTCATGTATGAACCGGAACAAAAGCAATTTTTGACAGCCAAAGAGATGGAAAAACTTCTTCCGGCGAGTTCTTCATCCAATCTTTGTACCGGAATGTTGGACGATACATTAAACACTTTAGCCTGGTCACAAGATCCCGGATTAACGAACAAAGAACTTGAAGATGTTTGCATGCTGCTCTTGGAAATCGACCACCCGGACGAAAAACCTTTAGTGGTGAACTCGCCTCTTTTCCAACTCTTTCTCGAGAACAAAGACCTTGCGGAGGTACTTCAAGCGATTGAATCCTCCACCCAGGGCAAACACTCTGCTTTTGAGGTTGATCCCGTTGTCTTTGCCGCAGCCTGCGCCTTAAAAGCAAGGGAATTTCAAGGGGAATCCTCTGAGGGCGGCATTCAATACTGTCCCATGCCCGATGTCAACGCACTGAAAACGTTTTATCAAAAGGTTTAAAAAATGAAATTCTCGGATTTAAAGAAAAGCATTCTGGCTCAATTTGAAGTGGCGGGCGGCAACCGCATCGTCCCCTTTATCGAGGGCAAGCCCGGTGGTGGGAAATCGGCTTGTGCACGAGAAATTGTCAATGAATTGAGGAAAAAATATCACATCGCCGATGAGCAAATCGTGGAATTCAATCCCTCGCTTCGCGACCCGGTTGATGTCCTGGGGGTGCCGTTTAAGCATGAATCAGGCACACACAATGTGTGGCTGCCTCCTGAAGAGTTTTATAACTTGCGTCAAGGGGTCGGTCCCTGCGCTTTAATCATTGAGGAGCTAACCGATGCTCCCATGTCCATGCAAAACCCGATGTGCCGCATCATTTTGGACCGATGGGCCGGATCGGTAAAGCTTAGCGATCAGCTTTTCATCATCGCAACCGGCAATCGCGTTGAAGATAAGTCCGGAGCCAATCGTATGAGTACAAAACTAGGCAACCGCCTGCGTTGTTTGCCTTTTGATGAAAATCTTGACGATTGGATCACATGGGCCAAAGCTCACAACATTTGCGACGTGCTGATTAAATTTTTGCAATTTCAGCCCAAGATGCTTTCGGATTTTGATCCCACCCGAAAAACCAATCCGACTCCCAGAGCGTGGGAGGCTGTGAGTCTGGTTCCATCTTTCACCGGACGAGACGGTGAAAAGCTTTTTCATGCCTTGGTCGCGGGTGACGTCGGTGAAGGAGCCGCGGCCGCTTACTGTGCTTTCCGAAAGATGTACCTGAACCTACCGGACTTTTCAGAACTTTTAGCCCGCCCCGAACAATATTCGGTTCCGGAAGATTTAAGCATCCGCTGGGCAACCGTCATGAAGCTCGTTGATCTCATTGCGTCCGAGAATTGCAAACAGGAGACAGCCAACGCTGCACTGACTTTTATCAGTCGCGTGCCGCCCGATATGCAGGCCATGGCTGTTCGGGAACTTTACAAAGGCGAATCCAAAAAGCGTTTAATCGCAAGCCCCGTTTTTAAGAAATTAGCTTCAAGACTCACTAAGGTGATCGGATGAGTGAAACCATTAACAAACTTCTTCAGGCTAAAACTCGCCTGTCACTGCGAGAACCCTTTTTCAGCAGTATTCTCTTTCGCTTTCCCATGGAAGCAACTGACACGGTGCCTTATGCTGCCGTAACCCCTCGTGGGAGAATTCTTTATAACCCCGAAACAATTGAGAGGCTTTCGGTGGAAGAGGTCGTTTTCTTACTCTGCCACGAGGTGCTGCATATAGCGTTTTCTCACAGTCTTAGACGAGGCGAGCGTGATCATTTCCTTTTTAATATCGCAAGTGACGCCGTCATTAACGAAACGCTCATTGAACTGGAAATCGGGAAATTTATTGATAGCGGGGTACGACTGAGGGGCGCTCAATCCAGAACCGCAGAAGATATTTATGACGAAATCTACGAAAAGATTCCGGCGGCCAAGCTACTTTGCGACATCATTTATTCAGGTGACCAAAGCGCTGGCGAACTCAAAAATGATCCCCTTGCCGAAGCAAGAAAAATCTTTGGTGAATCGGTGGAAGACGCTGAGTTACGGGACATTGAAAATTGCGTAAAAATGGCCGTTGCGGAAGCAATCACCAAACAGAAGATGATGCAGACTCGTATGGGCTCCGCGATGCGTCATCTCATCACCCTTTTAGAGGAATACGTGTTGGTTGAAAAGCTTCCCTGGTACGAGCTGTTGGGACGCTTCATGACCAAATTTGTTTCACAAAACGAAACATGGCGCCGCCCTAATAAACGTTTCTCCGACGTCTATCTGCCTTCTGTTAACAAAGAAGCGCAAATGGGCTCATTGGTTATAGGTATTGACACATCAGGGTCCATTTCGGATGAAATGTTGGCTGCTTTTGGCAAACACCTTTTTGACGTTATTGAAGAGTGCAAACCCGAAGAGATTTTTGTCTTATGGTGCGATTACAAAATACAAAAAATAGAACAGCATCAATGGGAGGATGTGCCTTTTAAATTGTCCGCTCCGGGACGCGGCGGCACCAATATGTGTGAGATTGTCAACTGGGTGAATAAAAACACTCCCGAGGCTGATGCATGCGTCATCTTCACTGACGGCTATACACCTTACCCGCAAGCCGATGAAGAAAGTGTTCCCACACTTTGGGTGATCACCTCAAAAAATGCCGCCATCCCTGAACATATCAATCGAGTTCACTTTGAAATGGACTAATCCCAATGCAAACAGGCTAGCCGATCCGGTGTTAGCCTGTTTTAATGCTGAACTTGAATTCTAGGGCACGTAACCAAAATTAAATATTTTCAATTAGTTGTCCCACCTCTTTCAAAACCATCGGAACAATTCCTGTCGCCTTGCCCAATCTGATGTAATTGAAAGGACCATAGCCTTCGTCCATCATCGAGCAATTAAATTGCATCTCCCGAGGGGCTTCCTTATTTAAAAGCATACGAATCGGGGCGCCGGCTGAGGCCGCAATCGTGACAAAATCCGCGGCCGGATAAACCGTTCCTGAGGTGCCGATTGCGATGAAAATATCTACTTCTTTTAAGTACGGCATGATCCAATCCAAACCATGCGGCGTTTCTCCAAAGAGAACGACATCGGGTCTGACGGCTGAAAATTGAGCGCGGCATTTAGGGCAGGTATTTCCCATTTTGTAGAAACCTTTTCTCGGAAAAACCGTACCGCATTTCTGGCAGAGACTGCGATTTAAGCACCCATGCAAATGAAAAACAGCTGTATCTCCTGCTTCCTCGCAAAGAGAGTCGATGTTTTGCGTGACATGCACAATATCGGCCTGTAAACGATACTTTTTTATAAACTGAGCAATGGCTTTGTGAGCAGCGTTTGGTTCACAAGCGTCAAAATCACGAATTCGCTGATTGGCCGCTTCAAAAACTCTTTCAGGCAACGACCTCATATAACCTCTTGAAAGACTGGCGCTGTCGTTTTTGGGATCGCTACCCTCTCCACGGTAGGTCGGGATTCCGCTTTCCACTGAGAGGCCTGCGCCCGAGAGAATAAAAATACTTGGACGCTCTCCACGCCACTTTTTAATCATTGTCGACAACATACAAAGACTCCCATTATTTACGCAATTTCCAACTGACCATGCGTTGAAATTCAGGCCACGGATCAGTGAGATTCTGTCGATTCAAAAGCTGATGCATAGCACTGCGAGCGTACATATCCCGCCGAACATCAAACGAAAGTTCATAGCGGCTCCATTGAAAATCTTTCATATCATCTGCATCGGGAGATACAGCACAAATCTTCACCTCGGGATAATGAGAAGCAATGAGCTGCATCATCCGCAAAAGGGCCTGCTTTTTCCAAGTGAAGCTCTTTACACGAAAAGTACTTGGATAGTCCGGGTAGTGCCACTTTTCTTTTGTGCCCGTAAAAAATCCGGCTAATCGAATAATTTGATAGATCTCCTCGACATCGGCCCGTTTAGGAATGGATAACTCATAGAAGTCCCGATCATTGTCTCGCCAGGGTTTGTCAAATCCCATCGATGTGTAGAGCTGATTCAAAAGGCTATCCAGTTGCAGCGCAAAGCGAGAGGTTTTGACCCGTTCATAAAATTCATGCCAACCAGTTCCGTAGCAGTCTATTTTCCGGTAGTCCCACTGATGAAAATCACTGTCGGTTCGGGATTGGTAGTCGAAAAGCATTTGAAAGTAGACCACTGCAATTGCACAGGCAATATCTTTGACTGATCCCGATAACTCGGTACGTGTTTCTGGTTGGCAATCCACTCCATTTAGAAGATCCAGTGCCTGATGGGCATTGTGATTACCCAACTGATCAAGTATTTGCGACTCACCCATGCGGCTTGCGGCTGCCATCGCGCTCATAATTTCGTGTTCTGACACTACGGCTCTGTACAGATAAGCGCCAACCGCCTGAGCAAACATAAAATCATCATGGCAAACTCGTCTTCTGATTTCTTCCAAAAGGACAAAATAGCTGTCACTTAAAACGGCTCGGTACGCCTTACCTTGAAGAAAGTCATCGGGATTAAAAGCGGTCTTAAACGTTTTATTTTCCGTTCGCATGTCTGGTCTCTCTATTTTTCTGACAGGATGAGTATGACTTTTAGGACTTCACTTTATGCAACATCCGATTTTGCTGAGCACTTCAAAAACTGATAGATGACTCGTTAAAGTGGCGGTATCTGAAAACCGAACGGAGAAATAGCATGTTGGGAGCCATTGTCGGCGACATTGTTGGTTCGCCCTATGAATACAACAACCTCAAAAGAAAGGATTTCGAATTTTTTAGCCCAAATGGTTTCGTCACCGATGATTCCGTTTTAACGCTTGCCGTCTGCCATGCGTTATGTCAGCAAAGCACAAACCTTCAAAAGGCCGCCGAGAAGTCATTGATGGAAATCGCCTGGCGATACGCTGACAAAGATTACGGCGGAGGTTTTCGTCGTTGGATGCGGCAGGAAAGTCCAGCCCCCTACAATAGTTTTGGCAATGGGGCTGCTATGCGTGTCAGTCCTTGTTCACTTGCCGCAAAAACACTCGAAGAATCAAAAGCAATGAGTTACGCGGTGACCTCTGTCACTCACAACCATCCGGAAGGACTCAAAGGCGCTGAAGCAGCCGCTGTCGCTGGTTTTTTAGCCAAAAATGGTCTTACTAAAAAAGCCATCGAACAATACATCAACGAACACTATTATCCGATGGATTTTTCCTTGGACGACATCCGTCCTCAATACCAATACGAAGTCAGCTGCCAGGGCACCGTTCCCGTGGCTCTTAAAGCTTTCTTTGAATCGGTGTCTTTCGAGGACGCCATTCGAAATGCGGTCAGTATCGGGGGCGACAGCGACACGATCGCGGCAATTACCGGTGGTGTCGCGGGCATTTATTATGGAATTGAGGATTGGATCGCTAACAGAGCCGAAGAATATTTGGATCCGTACCAAAGGCAACTTTTGAAGAACTTTGAAAAACTGTTTTGCTAAAAATGACGTCAGGGGCAAATTTCTGCCCCTAACGATTGCTTCAATAACAGATGGAACTACTGCTCTGCCTTAACTTCTGACGTTTCTTTTTCGTTTTGATCAGACTCATCTTCGATCTCACCTTCTAAATCATCTTCATCATCCAAATCATCTTCATCGCCCAAATCGTCTTCATCATCGAACTCTTCATCTTCATGATCTTCGAGCCAATCATAGGCGGATAAAGAGACCCGGAAAAGACGTCCGATAAAGTCTAAATCTCTGGGTTCATAGGGCCCCGTTTTGATTAATTGCAGCATTTCTTCTATTTGCCATACATCTTTGTCGCTATCGAGGAGTTGATCGATGACAAAAAAGGGCAAACCGGTTGCAACTTTAAGACATTGACGTTTTTCCCCAACGGACAAATCTTTGACATCAATCCGATAGTCCGCCTCCAATTTATCAGCCTCTTCCCCCGGCGGCATCATCCAAATAAGAACACCGCGTTTACCCAACATGTACGGACACTCGCAACCGAAGGCATTGTCCATCAGATCCAACACAATAATTTTGTGCTGCTGCAACACATCGCCCAAGTCGTCGTCAACACAAGAGGCATCTGCGCGGTAAATTAAGTCGTCTTGCCAATAGGTCATTCTTTCAACAACCGCCTTGACCGCTCGCGGATTCGCACCGCACACCAGGATATGGAGCGGACGGACATAACCATCGTGATCCGTTTGAAGATAATTCGTGATGATTTCAGCGGCCGTATCCACGTCATCTTCGTTGGCTTGCGGTTCGCCAATCCGACTGATCGGATTAGCAACAAAATAAGGCAACTTGTAGCGTTGATCCACTAATTTTCTGCGCATGGCGTTCTCCTTTTCGATGAGAAAATTATGATCGACCATGCTTCATTTTATGAATGTTTTAAATGACCGTATACATTTCTTCGAACTGTCTGAGAACGCCTGACAAATAAGGATCTAGATACGTTTGCGTTTTCTGAGCGATGGCGTCTGGAATACCATAGTAAAGACCGGCAATACTGCCTGCCATCGCGGCCAACGTATCGGTATCGCCTCCTAAGCTAATCGCCGTGCGGATAGTGTCTTCAAAAGAATACGACTCCAAAAAGGCTTTTATGGCAAAAGGAACCGTCCGAGGGCAGGTATTGCCGAATTGATAGTGAGGGCGGATTTCATCAATCAAAAAGTCCATCGGATAATAATGATCTTGGACGTATCGTCCAATTTCCGCTTTAGACCGTTTTTCTTTTGCCAAGAAGGCTGCAACCGCGATGGCTTCAGCTCCCTTTAAGCCTTCGGGGTGATTATGGGTCACGGCGGTTACCGCATAGGAAAACTTTTTAACTTCTTCCAAACTTCTGGCAACCATCGCACAGGGACTCACACGCATAGCCGAGCCGTTTCCCAAACTGCCATAAGGCTCACTGACATCAGCTAGCATCCAGACTAAAAATTTGGAGCCATAGCCCGCTCTTGGGTATCTAAGAGCAAAAGCTTTAAGTTGGGTAGCCGCATGCAAAGACAACCGGTTGTAGTCCCCACGACAGTCAAGAAAAGCCTGACAAATAGCCAACGTTAAAATCGTGTCGTCGGAAATATGACAATCCGGTGCAAAAAACGAAAACTCTTTCGATTGAAGGCTCGCTAATTCTAAGCGAGAGCCCACCACATCACCGACGATGGCTCCAAGCACAAGACCTCCTCCTACTCTTTTTCTGAGAAACTAGCAGGATATGTTTCAGTTTAAGATGGGAAAGCTACGCAAAAATCGGCTCAACGAAAAAGTGGATCATGGCGGCCAAGTAAGCCTCATCCAGGTATTCAGCTCCTTTGATGCTACCCATGGCTTTGCTTGAAGAAACAATTCCGCCTCTGTATACCGTCCCGTTCTTAAAGCTCAGCACCACTCTTGAAGAGGATTTGATGGTTCCTTTATAGGCTTTCCCGTCATCAATTAATCCCAGCTGCCTTGAAGACGAAACAATCGTTCCTTGATAGATTTTTCCGTTCTTAATGGTGCATAACGCTTTGGACGACGAGGTAATAGTTCCCTCGTAGAGTTTGTCGCCATCGATATGGCAAAGCATGCGGCTCGAAGAAACCATACCATCGTAAAGCGCCCCATTTTTAAAAACCAAACTTCTCATTTGCGGCATGTTGTGCTCCTCATTCTGTATTTTCCTATCCTGTTATTAAGCTTAATACCGTCAAGCCTTTTTGAACGGAAATTTTTTGCCATTAACTGAGATCGAAAAATACCTTTGTCACATCCACTCGGCCACGGTTAATTCGATACTCAACCGGCTCATGACCGAAGGTCAATGACAGTCTTTCCGTACATAAGGCTTCAAAATTTTCCGGGACATGTAACTTTGCCGCCCTTTCCTGGTCCAAACATTCATAATGCACGGCGCATTTCTGACTGAGAATAACCACATTAAATTCCCTATCAAAAAACTCGTAGAAAGATTCACCGGTTCGGAAATGCGTTAAAAAGTAGTCCAAGGTGAATTTGCTGAATTTTTCTTTAACTAAAAAACTTTCATCAATGGATACGATCTCCTCGGTCCCCGTTTTCATGCTGATCCAGTGCCGAACAATATGAATAACTTCTTGTCCTTTTGACAAATGCAGGGCTGAAAGAATTTTCTCATCAACGTCACTCGTGACTTCAAATGTCACCAAGCGACCACGACTTCCCCTATTTTGCCCATCTAAATTTCTAAAAATTTGAAAAGCATTCCAATAACCTTGATCGCGATAAGTCCTTACAAATGTTCCGGCCCCTTCACGTCTGAGCAAAATTCCATCATTGACAAGTGTCTCAACCGCTCGTCTCAATGTTCCAATGGACACTCCCACCTGTTGCGCCAAAACGGGCTCAATCGGAATTTTTTCTCCGGGCTTCCATTCCCCGGATTGAATGGTTTTTAACAAAATTTGTCGAACTTGTTGGTAAAGCGGCTGACGGTTAACGCGAGAGAGGGTTTGCATAACGATCCTCGTTAAATTCATATATATGATTAATGATAGATCTTTTGTATTGCCTTGCGCTATTGGTGGAAACTAGACTGATGCCACACAACAAAATCCTAAGGGGGAGCTGTCGTGCAAACGGGGATTCCACAACTAGACCAAGAGACTTACTTATCAGTTAAAACTCTCAAAGACTCAGCCAAAGTGACACGGGCTCTTCAGATCGCGTTTGACGAAGCCGAGCTCGGAATGAAGGAGCAGGTTGAGTTATGTGGAATCCCCGCGCCGACTTTTCAAGAAGCGCTGCGCGCCGAAGAGATTGCCCGCCGAATGAAAGCCTACGGACTATCAGACGTCACAACCGATGACATCGGCAACGTTATCGGCTTTCGTCCAGGAAACGGCAATGGACCGGTTCTTGCCATCGGCGCACACATGGATACCGTTTTCCCGGCCACCACGGACGTGACCGTCAGACAAGAAGGAAACCGCTACTTCGCGCCCGGAATCGGTGACAATTGCTCAGGACTTCGAGCACTTTTGCAAATCATCCGCTCTTTGAATGAAGCGGATATACACACCGAAGGGGATATTTATTTCGTCGCCACCGTTGGAGAAGAAGGCTTAGGGGATATTCGGGGCTCGAAATACTTTGTTGCCACTCACAAAATTGACGGCTTTATCGCTATTGATAACACCGAAATTGGGCGCATATTGAAGGGCGCCGTTGGTTCCCACCGTTACCGTATCACCATCGAAGGTCCCGGCGGTCATTCCTACGCCAACTTCGGTGAGGTCGCCAGTGCCATTCACGCCATGTGCATTGCCGGCAACATGATCGCTCATATCAAAACACCCACCAATCCGAAAACAACTTTCACGATCGGCACAATTCAAGGCGGCACCAGTGTCAACTCCATCGCCCCTTCCTGCTCTGTGGAAATCGACATGAGAAGTGTCAACAATGAAGCACTCCTTCAGGTCGAGTCTGAAATTTTGGCCTGTTTTGATAAAGCGGTCGCCGAAGAAAATGCCCTTTGGTCTATCACCGATCCCGCTAAACAGGTTCATTGGAAAAAAGAAAATATTGGTAATCGTCCAGCCGGCATGCGCCCCGATGACTGCCCCGTATTGCAAGTGGCCCGTTCTTCTTTGAAAGCTTTAGGACAAGAACTGACAAACTACGGCGTCTCTTCAACCGATGCCAACGCTCCGGTCAGCATGGGCATTCCGGCTACCTGTCTCTCATCGGGCGGCATACAACACAAATGCCACACGATCCACGAATACTTCGACAAAGTGGATATTCATTTGGGGCCCCAACTACTTATCCTGACAGCGTTAGGACTTGTCGGTTGTGAAGGATTTAAACCCCTTTTGCCTAAGCGGGAATAATCGTAAGGAGTTAAACACCACCATTAATGCTTTCGGAGACAACCATGACTGGTGTTTTTATCGTACTCATTTCGGTCGCGGTCATCTGCGGGTTAATCGTCAAAAAATTCTATCCAGCATGGTCTTTGTTCGTGGTGGGCATCGTGACGATCGCCATCGTGGCGGCGATCTCCGGAGATCCGGTGGCAACCGGTAAAAAAGCCACCGGCTTTATCGGTTTCGATATTCTGGGAATTTTCGGTGGCCTTTTGCAATCCCGCGCTGGCGGCCTTGGCATGAACATCATGATCATTGGCGGCTTCGGCTACTACATGAATAAGATCGGAGCCACGAGCGCACTGGTTCATGTTTGCACTCGCCCCATGTCTCTCATCAATTCCCCCTACATCATCATGGTGTTGGGCTACGTTGTCGGTCAATGCTTAAATGTGGTGCTGGGATCGGCCGTGGGTTTGGCCATTTTAATGATGGTCACGGTCTACCCGCTTATGCTAAGCGCCGGTGTCAGCCGCCAAGCCGCCTGTGCCTCCGTTGTGATGACCGGTGGTTTCGGCATCAGCCCTCTTGGTGCCAACAACATGGTAGCCAGTAAATTGACCGGCATTCACGTAATGAACATTTTCGTGGACTACCAACTTGTCATCGCACCGGTTACTTTGATTATTGTCTGCATCGTGCACTACTTTGTGCAGCAGTATCTGGATAAGAAAGATTTAGCGAGCGGCCGTATTACACAAGCTGACTTCATTGCCAAAGATTTGTCCGATGCGGATAAAAGTGAAAAAGCACCGGGCTTTTATGCAATATTCCCATTGGTGCCGTTGGTTTTTCTGTTTATTTTTTCTCCGCTGGTCTACAAAGGCATCAAGCTTGACATCATCAATGCCGTCATGGCTTCAATGGTTATCACTTTTGTCATTGACTGCGCCGTTCGCCGGGATATCAAAACGTCTTTTGCCTACATTAAAACCTTCTTCGAAGGCATGGGAAAGATCTTTTCCTCAACCGTCGTTTTGATTGTCTGCGCCGAAACATTTGCGGCCGGTTTAACACGCTCAGGTGGTATCCAGACGTTAATTGAAGCGGCCAGTAACTTAGGCAGCGGCTACCTCATCGTCTATACGATCATGTTCTTGATCGTTGGCCTGTGCACTTTTGTGATGGGTTCCGGTAACGCCGCGTTCTTTAGTTTTGCGCCGATGATCCCCGGCATTTGTCAAACAGTGGGCGGCAACGCTCAGTGGATGCTCACCGGTATGCAATTGTCTTCCGGCTGCATCCGCTCCATGAGCCCCATCGCCGGCTGTGTTATTGCCGCCGCGGGTCTTGCGGACATTTCTCCGTTTGAAATTGTTCGCCGCTCGGCCCTTCCAATGTTGACCGCTTTTGTGGTTATTTACATCATGTCTTGCACCTTGGTCTGATCCAACCGAAGTTTCCTTTCAAGCAAGGCTTTTCCGCCCGATTTTTCGGGCGGCTTTTTTTGCAGCAAACCTTTTTGTATACATCATTAAATGATGTTTAAGTCCATACACTTCCTTTCAAGAAAAAGAGGAAGAATATGTTTAAGTGCAATCTCAACGCCAGCAATCAAACGTTTGACGAAACTGTGTTTCGTCTCTACCAGTTCTTTTTCCTGTCTATTCTTCTGTATCGTGACCTTTGGAAAAATGTCACCTGCGGCTACAACGATAAAGTTGAATACAACTTTGAACAAGTGAAGTGGAGCAAAATCCTGGGGTTGCCTGAACTTGAACAATTAACACCGGATGAAATCAAAAAGACGAAAAAAGTAGCGGACAATCAGGCCAAGATTTATTCGCTTTTAATGAAAAAATACCAAGCGTTCGAAGAAAACCCTCCCCTTGTCCCTGACAATCTAAAAGCCAATGTCGAGCTTTTGGCAAAAACGTTTGGCTTAAATGAGGCCGAAAAAAGTATTTTGATTTTTCTTGCGGTCATTAAACTCAATCAATTCAACTGTCTCGATCTATTCAATATCTTAAAAAACAAGAAAGCTGACCTTATTACCTATCGAGAACTCATCAGCGACTTTTTATCTACCATCTGCGATTGCGGTTACGAAACACTCTATAAAGCCTTATCTAAGAGCGGCGCTCTCATGCAAAATCGTCTGGTTCGCATCGATGAGGATCCCCGCGATTTTGAGTACTACCTCATCCTTGATCCGGATTTGGCCGCCAAACTGGTCTACCCTCATCAAAAATTGCATGATCTGCTGGCGATGTCACTGGTCAAGGGAAAAGAAAGTCAACTCACACTCGAAGACTTTTCGTACCTCTCGCCCAATCTGCCGCTTTTAGTGCAATATTTGCGCAAGGCTCGAGAGACTCAAAAAAGCGGAATCAATATCCTTCTTTACGGTCCGCCGGGAACCGGAAAAAGTGAGCTGAGTCGGGCCATCGCTCAAGACATTGGTGCTGACCTTTTTGAAGTGCCTGTTGTTGATGAGGAGGGAGACGCCGTTAACGACCGCATGAGTTGCTTAATGTTCAATCTTTCTCAACTCAAAAACAACCCCTCGGCGATTTTGGTTTTTGACGAGGCGCAGGATTTATTTAAAAACTTCGGAGCCACCCCCTTCTTGGCCACCTTATCGGCCAAAGGTAATGAAAAACAAAATAAGGGCTTGACCAATAAAGTCTTGGAAAACAATCAAACGCCCGTTATCTGGATTACCAATTCCATCCAGGCGATGGATCCGGCCTATATTCGCCGTTTTGATTTTTGCCTTGAAGTCCCGGTGCCACCTGAAAAGCAACGTCAAAAAATCATTGAAAACAAAGCAGGCGCCTTCCTGTTACCTGCTGGAATTCATTGCATTGCTCAAAGAAATGACATCGCTCCGGCCGTGATTGACCGCACGGCCAAGGTGATCTCGACCATCTCGACTTCAAAAGAGGAAATGCAAAAGCATTTCTTCACACACTTAAATGCCAGTCTTATCTCCATGGGTATTCGCCCCGTGCAATTGAGTAGCCGACCGGATGACGAGGAGCTGTATGATCCCGCACTGAGTACAGCGGACTATGACTTAGCACAAGTGGCTCAGGGGATTTCGGAGTCACTCAGTGCCCGTCTTTGCCTTTACGGCGTTCCCGGTACTGGAAAAACGGCTTGGGCACACTATCTCGGACGTGTTCTTGGCAAGCGAGTGATCGTGAAGCGCTGCAGCGATCTTTTGGATTGTTTTGTGGGTATGACCGAGAAGAAAATTGCCGCTGCGTTTGAAGAAGCTAAAACAGAAAATGCCATTCTGGTCATGGACGAAGCTGACAGTTTTTTGCAAAAACGCTCCGGAGCAAACTATAGCTGGGAAATCACTCAAGTCAATGAAATGCTCACGCAAATTGAAAACTTTGAAGGTATTTTCGTGGCAACCACCAATGCCTTGGATGTCATGGATGACGCCTGCTTGCGTCGCTTTGATTTAAAGGTGAAGTTTGATTATCTGGATGCAAAGAAATCCAAAATTCTTTTTAAACGGTACTGTGAAAAGATTTGCTCAGAAAGCTTTATTGACGACCGTATTTTAGAAGCGGTGGGCAATTTGCGTTCTTTGACGCCCGGTGATTTTGCAACGCTTATGCACCAGTCTCGGTTTAATCCCCTTAGAACGCCTGAGGCGTTACTGAAGGGACTTGAGAAAGAATGCGAAACAAAAGAGGGGCATCATCATAAGCGTCCGATTGGATTCAACTAACACATTCTTTTTCAGTTATATAAAAGAATATGAGCTTGTCGCATCCAACGAATCTATCATTAATTCTTTGTCAGTTCGTGTCTTGAAGCTAAGTTTTTTTCTCTAAAAAGTCGTAGAATGGAGACCTCTCGTCAAGAGAAGTAGTGCCGTTATCTCCATCGTCTAACGGTTAGGACGTGACCCTCTCAAGGTCAAAATACGAGTTCAAATCTCGTTGGAGATACCATAAGCTCAAAAGTTGGGGAAGTGATTTACTTCCTCTTGTTGTTTTTAGCCTTTAATGCACAGTATTTGTTTGAGCTCGTGAATCGTTTTTGTCAAATCCGATTGCTGAGCCATCACGGCTTCAATAGATTTGTACGCTTTCGGAATCTCATCCAAAACGCCTGCATCTTTTCGACACACCACACCTTTTGTCTGGGCTTTCAAATCATTAACCGAAAATCGTTTTTTAGCTTCAGTTCGACTCATCTTACGGCCGGCACCGTGCGAAGAGCTACAAAATGACTCTTCGTTACCCAGGCCTTCCACAATATAACTGCAAGCGCCCATGCTGCCAGGAATAATTCCTTTTTCGCCAAGCCCTGCACGAATCGCGCCTTTTCGCGTCACCCAAATCGTCTCGCCAAAATGTTCTTCTTGTGCAACATAGTTATGGTGGCAATTGACAATTTCACCTTCCAATTCTGTACTAGGTTTTAACACACGCAAAGCCTCTAGAACATCTTCAAGAATGATCTGGCGATTAGCCATCGCATAGTCCTGGGCCCAATGCGCAGCTTTCATGTACCAATCAAAATCCTCCGTGCCCTCTTTTAAAGAAGCCAAATAGATATCCGAGAGTTCCTCCCCGTTTTCTTTAGCCAATGTCTTTGCACGCGCAATAAAAAACGACGCCATGATATTGCCGATGCCTCGTGAGCCCGAGTGCAGCATAATCCACAAACGCTCTTCTTCGTCAGCCGTCAGTTCAATAAAGTGGTTGCCGCCACCCAATGTTCCAAGCTGCGCATGCCACTCTGATTTAACCATCGGATCAAGCATCGTGGGTTCATGAGACAGAATTTCTTTTAGAGGTTCTTCAAAAGGCTCACAAGCTTTCCATCGAGTGTTTTCTTTTGACCGCTGCGCAAAACCGACAGGGACTCTGAAGAGTATTTCCTGCATCAAACGCTGAAGCTTACGTTCATTAAACGTATGTTTCGTGAGATTCGTGCGCACAGCCAACATCCCACAACCAATGTCAACGCCCACAGCGGCTGGAATCACCGCTCCTTTTGTCGCAATAACGCTGCCAATTGTCGCTCCCATCCCGGCGTGTACGTCAGGCATCGCAGCCACATGATGGAAAACAAAGGGAAGCCTGGCAACATTTTTCAATTGATCGATGGACTTCAGATCAATGTCGCGGGTCCAAATTTTCACAGGCACTGAAGAATTTTCCGTTAGCGTCTGGGCAATCGGCATTTTCCTATCCTTAATTTCGTTACAGTACTGAAAAAATACAGTTCAGTGCTTCAGTTAACGATACACACAAGACAAGGTTTTCATAATTTTCCCATACTTCATAAAATGATGGATAATGAGTTATTTTATTTTTAAGAAAAATTTTGAACCACTAGTCATTATGAGAAAAAAGAAAAAAATGTTAATCAAAGGCATCACGCCTAAACCCAGAAATCCGATTGCTCGTATTCTTTGTACTGATACTCACTTTAAGACCAGAACGTTTAAGAACAAAAAGAAAACAATCGAGAAATTTGATTGGAAAAAAGAAGATTTTTGACAATGAAGCCCGGATTTTTCATATTCCGGGCTTTGATTTCGAGTAATTAGAGCTTAATAACTCGAGCAACATCAGCTGCAAAAGCCTTGCGACCTTGAGAACTCAAAATTCCATACAAGCGCATGGCTGTCAAATTCGCCAAAACGTAGTTTCTAAAAGCATTGAACTGTGTTTCATCCGTGATCCCGTACTGCTCTTTAGCCAAGTCTTTGAGCGCTTGAACAGACCATTGGCAAGCAGATGAAGAAATGACCCAGTCGTGATCGGCCAAGTGCACCACATAGCCTTCCATGCGGCGCGGCAGCGGAAGAGTCTTCTGATCGGCAGACAGCAATCCGCTCTTTACAGGATCCACTCCTGCGATAATACTTGCGGCCTTAAGCCAGCCAACCACCAAAGCTTCGCCTTGTTTAGAAGAAGGATGCTCATGAGCGCAAGCTTGGGCCACGACCAGGCTTGGTTTAATACCGCGCTTGATGGACTCAGCCACGCTCAGTACGTGATGTTCACCGGTGCCTGCCAATGTTTGTTCAACCCGACAAGCATGATTTTTTTCCCATTGGAAGACCCAAGGTTTGTGCAGATCATGCAAAATTTCGCCGCCAACCGCATCGTCCCAGTCCAAATCGAGATTGTTGATATGGCGATAATTTTCATAAAGTGCCTGAGCGGAGACCACATTTAAAGCAGTATGAGTGGCTAATCCTCCCGGATAGGCATGATGGGAACCATAACCAGAACCCGGAGCGCTCCAAAAAGGCTGAGGTGACTGTTTTTTATTTTGAATGCGAGGGAAAATGGCTTTGGCGTCGGAGGCAATTAATTTTTCTTTTTTCAAAGAAGACAAAATGCCTGCTTCATTACCTTCTGCAATACTCGGCGCCGGGTTCTCAAGAATACTCAAAATAGAAGAACGCAAAGAAGAATTGTTAATCTTTTTTGCTACACTCACAATCGTGTCATACGCTGACTGAACCACTTCGCTATTTTTTGCCATGTCTACATCTGACATGGAAAACACTTCTTTAACACTACGACAGTTTTTGGGGCCGGCTGCAACCGCAGCCATAGGCGTCATAGCAGCAGCCGCAACGGAAACGCCAATCAATGCGCTGCCGTGAAGAAAATTTCGACGAGACAAGGTGTTCATAATGTCCTCTGCTCTTTAAAGTAACAAAGTTGCCTTGGATGGCAACCTTATTGTGCAAAGCCAGAATGACTTAGCCGTATCAATTCAATGAATTTGAAGTGACAAATCACCTCAATTGTGAACGCCCGATTTTAATAGCCGGGAAAAGTGCGAAAACCGCCCCTAATCCCAACGTCAGCATTCCCACTTTTACTTCATCCAAACCAACAGACGGCGTCATGGCGATTCCGGTGTCTTGCACGATCACAATAGCTGCGATCTGAGCCAACCCATAACCACCCACCATGCCGATGATGACACCAGAAGCCACCACGGACATGATCAAAAGCCAAACAACCTGCATGACATAGCTTCTGGGCGCCCCCATTGTTCTTAATTGCAAAAATTGGGGTTTTCTTAACTCCCCGAGAATAAAACCAGTGATGAGGACCGCCAGAAGGGAGATCATGACCGAACTGGCGGCAAACCACTCAAAAGCTACCATCGCGGAATCCAGCGTGGCATAAAGTTCTACTAACACCTCTCCGGTGAATATCGCCATTAAATTAACGGACTGACCCCGTGCATCTTGAGCGGAGGCTGACGATAAAAGCTGTCGGATTTTATAGGCATCCGAAATCGAAACCGGCTTGACAGCAATGGCTGAAAAACCCGGAAGTTTTTCGAATTCTCCCTGAGTGAGCCAGGACTCAAGCTTTGGCTCTTGAAGACCGCCATCCTTTCCATGCATTGCCCAGATGGCTTCAATCGGCACTAAAACCGCCCGATCCCAAGGGGTCCCCGTTTCCGGTAAAAGGCCAACTACTTTAAAACCGCTATCGTGTTTGTGACCAACACCGGCAATTCGCCCATGGTGAGGGAAAACCGTCTGACCGATTTCCAAACCGCTATGCACCCCCGCCACGGCTTCATGCCGCGTCGCAAATACACGCCCTTGCTTAAGTTGTCGGCTTTCTCCCAAAGTGATAAAAGAGCGAGTCGTTCCCACCAAAGGGCTATCGTCCACACGGTCACCGAAAGCCAAAGGCGCACTCCACTTCACACCCTTATAACCGTTTAGCAGCGTCAGTGCAGAAGCCGGCGTCAAGGACACCATTTCATCCCTTAAATAGACCGTTGACAGTAGCAAGGAGGTCCTGCTTCCTTTAGCTCCCACCAAGATATCAAACTGTTCGGCTGCTTTCGCACTTGATGATTTAATCATCCGTTCTGTTTGACCGATGGCCGTTGCGATGGCTAACGCCAAGGCCAATATAAAAGCGAGTGAACACAGGATTTTGAAGGACTGACGGCACTCGTTTTTCAAAAAGAGCAATACTCTCATAGTCCGGGCCCCCGAATGGTTCCGTTTTCAATGGTCAACACTCGATTAAAACGCTTAAGCATCTGTGAGTCATGCGTTACAACGAGTAACGTTGCTTTTAAATCAAAGGCGGCGTTAATCAATGCCTCCATCACACGAAAAGCATTGCTGTAGTCCAAACTCGCTGTGGGCTCATCGGCCAATATTACTTTGGGCGAACTGATTAAAACACGAACCAATGCCGTGCGCTGCATTTCACCCCGCGAAAGAAGAGAGGCTTGCGTTTCAGCGGGCACTCCATACTGACGCAAAAGTTTTTCGGCCCTATCACGGTCGGCTTCCGTTATTTTTCCTCTGAAAGTAAGCGGCAACAGCGCGTTATCCAAGGCACTTAAACCACCGAACAGGCGAAAATCCTGAAAAAGAAATCCGCAATTTCTGCCTCTCCAGTCATCGCGACGGGCTTCTGAACAGTGACTCAGCAACTCATTACCCCAAGAAACAGTCCCCAGTTGAGGCGTCACAATGCCGCTGATGAGTTTTAAAAATGTGGATTTACCGCTGCCGGAAGTGCCCCTTATGCCCAAAACTTCACCGCTGGCGATTTCCAAATGCTCAATATCTAAAATCGTTCTGTTCGATACGCCGTCTTTTACGTGATACTTAAGCCCTTTAACTCGGAGATCAAAAGGCCTTACGTTGCTCATTTCATAACCTCAAAGGTCGCGTCCACCAATCGAACCAAACTCACGAATCCCGTTTCCTGATCGGTTTTGGATCCCAGTTCCAACTTACCGGTCACCACAATCGGTCGATTTGGTTGGACAAATTCTTGCTTGGCACTTAAATACACCACAATGATGTTGTCGGGCCAATCTTGGTCACTGTTACAGAACGGGCAGAGGCTCACCGGTTCACGCGTCATGACTAAAAAATCCGCCTCGGGTTTTAACGGCGGAGCCATAAAACCTTGAACAGACACCGTTTTGTTCGCCAAAGATTTCAATTTCGAGCTAAATTGCAGGCCCAAAATCGGATTACCCTCGTACATCTCCTCAAATCCGATTGAAGCGGTCGCGTCGGCTAAAGCCAATGTCGGCATAGAAGTTAGCGCAAACAGACATGCCGTCAGAAAACAGCGTCGTTTCATGAATACTCCTTTATTGAAAAGACGCCGCCGATTTCCCCCGAAACCGCCGGCGCACTTTTTCAATCACAACCTTGGGATCATTAACGGCCCAATGCAAGTGCCTCGGCCATCACACGGAAAATTTCCGTTGAATTCATGAAACCACGGATTTGATCGGCGTTAGGACCTCGGGCGGTAACAACCAAATCATCAACCGTGTGAACACCTTGGCTTTCGCTGCGCGGCAGGTTACCTTCAACAAAGTGAGCGCTGGGAACGTCCTTGTATCGTGCGTCAGCCACATACTGTCCCTTTTCGTTTTGAACGGCCGGGTTAAAGGTTGCATCCGGGAAAGAGCGGTACGTTTCATAGTAATCGGGATGAGCGCCGAAGAAGACGGCTAAACGCTTACTAGGATTGAAGTCATCCGGGAAACCGTCCTTATCCTTATCCTCGTAGTTGGGATAACCAGCATTGGCGTAGACGCCAACCTTTTCGCGCCAATCATTGCCGGGCTTATTGTCATCAACCGTACCAGCCACGGAAATGGAGTGGGTATGGTCACCGGTGACGATCAAAAGGGTGTCGGGATGCTCATCGCAATACTTTTGAGCGGCTTCAACGACCTTGTCGAAAGCGATTGTGTCACCGACAGAGCGAGCCCAATCCAAGGGATGTGAATATTTGTCAACGAGACCAGCTTCGAGCATGAGGAAGAAACCGTCCTTGTTCTTTTCGAGCACTTTAACCGCGGCGTGGAAGGAATCGGTCAAATCCGGTTGATTGGGGAACTTCTTCACCGTGTTACCCTTCCATTGATGACGATCCACCCAACCGTCCATATTGCCGGTATGGAAAAGGCCGAGGAGCTTATCGCTGGCTCCAGCTTTTTCAACCAAGGCTGTACGGTCAGTAACAAGTGTGTAGCCTGCCTGCGTGAATTTTTCAATATAGTTGATATCATCTTTGCGCTTGGAACCCGCCGTCGATTTAGGCAGGAAATAGGCCGAGCCGCCACCCAGGATCACTTCAGGTTTAACGTTATAGAACATACCGACAATATCAGCCTTATCGGAACGTTTGCGGGTATGAGCAACAACAGAGGCGGGCGTTGCGTCTTCAATTTCAGCGTCGCTCACAACACCGACGGCCATCTTCGTCTTGCGGCGAATCAATTCGGCGATTGTTTCTTGTTTCGGATCGTCTTGACTTGCCTTGGTGCGGTCGGCATAAACACCCAAAGCGTTGACGCTTGACTTGTGGCCTGTCATGTAAGCGGAAGCCGTATTCGCACTATCGGCGGCGATGGTGTCAACCGAGCTCGTGCCAAGTAGGGCCATATGCGGCATATTGTCCATGGCTAGCGGAGCGTTATACATACCGTTTGTCACCCCTTTAGAAAGGATGCGGGCAGCCGTGCGATGGCCCACGGACAAACCATCGGCCAACAGCAAAATCACATTTTTAGCCTTAGGCTTGTCGCCTGTTGTGTACACATCCCAATTCACAGTTTTGGAGCTGTTGGGAGTCTTAACTGTCACGGTATACTGACCAGGATTTTTAATTTCCACGCCACGCACAATCAAAGCTGAGGCTTCAACCCCCTCCTCTTTTTCCATCCAAACTTCTTTTCCGGAAAGCGTTTGATTGAAGTTCTTGCCATTGATTTCAACGGTGACTTTATCGCGGGCTGTCACGTCATCTAGTTCAACCTTAAAATCAAAACGCGCGTTTGTCATAAAACGCGCGTGATCAACCGGGTAGATTTCGATGGCTTGTGCGTTCATGGCACACATACCTGCCAGAGCGCAAGCCACAGAGGCAACAATCTTTTTGGATTTCATCGTTAAGTCCCTTTAGAAAAATCTCACTGTAGTGAGTAGTTTGATGAATTGCCCCCAGTATAGGAAGGCTCTGTGAGCGTTCGATGACAACGATTTCTCAAAACTATGAATTTTTCTGCTCTTCAAGCCTGTTTATTCATTCTGATGTCACAGAAGAATTACTTTTTTGAGATTTGTTCAGATAGATAACATTTCATAACGCAAATCAAAGCAATGGAAATTCTCAGGGAAAGCCTGAGGGCAAGTAATGTGAGCTTTCTATAAAATTGCGCGCGAATAAAAACAATCCTCAGGAGATAAACAATGACTTTGTTGAACTGGGTTGCGGTTATTGTCGTGATTTTGACAATCGCCGCCCTGATCAAGCGTTATGAAACGCGCTTGGTCCTCTTTACAGCCGGCTTGATTCTTTGCTGCGTGTCCTTGCAGCCGATGACCGCTTTCAATGCGTTCGCAAAATCCATGACCAACGGCGGTTTGATCATGGCTATTTGCGCCTCGATGGGCTTTGCCTATGTGTCGTCCTACACTCGTTGCGACCAACACTTGGTGCACTTGCTCTCCAAGCCGATTCGTGGATTGGGCATTTTCTTGGTTCCGATCTGCACATTCGTGACGATGGTTATTAACATCGCCATTCCGTCGGCTTCCGGTTGCGCCGCCGCCGTGGGTTCCACGTTAATCCCTGTGATGCTTCGCGCCGGTATCCGTCCCGCCATGGCTGCCGCCTCTGTGATGATGGGAACGGCCGGTGGTGTGTTCTCTCCGGGTTCTGCCCACAACGCCTACATTGCCAAGATCTCCAATATGGAAATCATGGATTTGATCGCGTTACACACCCCGTATAGCCTCGTGCTCTGGGTTGTCGGTATTGTCGGTATCTTTGTGATGGCTATTATCTTCAAAGATAAAGGCGAAGCTACTGACAACATCCAAGTGAACATTGAACACAAGCAAGAAGAAATCGTTCGCCCGAACGTCATTTTCGCTTTGGTTCCGTTGCTCCCGATCGTCATTTTGGTCTTGGGTAACACGGTTGTTCCGCAAATCAAGATGGGCGTGGCTCAGGCCATGGTCTTGGGCGCCATCTTCTGCTTGCTCATCACCCGCGCCAATCCGCAAGATTTCTCCAAGACGTTCTTTAACGGCTTGGGTAAGGGCTACGGCAACATCTTGGGTATCATCATCGCCGCCGGTGTGTTCGCAGCCGGTTTGCGCGCTGCCGGTTTGATCGACACGTTCATTGCCTTGTTGCGTGAATCCAATGACATCGCCCGTTGGGGTGGTTCCTTGGGTCCGTGGTTCTTGGGTACGATTACCGGTTCCGGTGACGCCGCCACGTTCGCCTTCAACGAAGCCGTTACGCCGCATGCCGCCTCTTTCGGCATGGATATCCCGCATTTGGGTTCCTTGGCCTTCTTGTCCGGTACCTTGGGTCGTACGTCTTCTCCGATCGCCGGTGCCATGATGGTTGTGGCCGGCATCGCTATGGCTAACCCGATTGAAGTCGCCAAGCGCACGATCGTTCCGTGCTTTATCGGCGTCATCATCTTGGCTATGATCATCGTCTAGTTCATAACCAAACTACGGTTGATTAAGGGGCAGTTCGCTGCCCCTTTTCTTTAGATACAAAAAAATCGCTCTCGGAATGCAACTCCTTGAGCGATTTTTTTGGCTAATTCTTCAATCAGATGATGACTTGACCTTTATAGTGCAGCCATTTTTCTTCGATACGCTGCCCCATGTGCGTCATGGTGGTCTCCGCAATACCGATACCTGCTGCGTACATCACCTTTTCTTGTTCAGCCATACGCAGGGCTTCCTGACAGTCAAAAGCGGCAAATTCCGACACTTCTCCGTCACGGTTTTCGAATCTCACACCTTCTTTAAGACGGCCCTCGTAATTTCGAACCACTTCTCTTAAGTAACCTTCCGGTACCGGCATTTCCTGCACAAAGCGGGCCGATTCAACAACCGTAAGATCATCGGCGCTTAATCCCGCTTCCTCAAAAAGCTCACGGTAAAGGGCATGTTCGGGTTCTTCGCTTGCCTTAACGAGGCCCGCAGCCAAACTGTCCCAAAGACCACCGCCGATCACTTTGCCCGGACGGCGGCGAGCCAATACCGTACGACCCTCTTTATCGTAGGCCGTAAGGCGGATAGACGTTGTCATCAACCCCAACTTTCTGCAAAGAAGGCGAGGCGCTTGGCAAAACACGCCGTCGTAAACCGTTGCGCGAACATCGACGAGTTCACCGACATCTTCAGGCAGCTCACCCAATTCAGCCAAAATTCTGGCCGCTTTTTGCATGGCCGCCGTGCGTGCCGTAACCGATGAGCAATTTTCATCGGTCAAATAGAGGCTATCCATCAAACGAAAGTCACTTGTTGCTCCGGCAAGCTTCATCGCAAGCGTTTTTTTCACGCAACCGATAATTTCCTTACCGGCACGGAAACGCACATAGTCCGACGGAACAGGCTGCGTTACCCTCGCCTTCAATACCTCATAGGTCGCATATACCGATTGGGCAGTGACTTCACTCATTTTCAAGCCTCCTATTTTTGCTCACTCTTAGGCTTCAGGACGCATATGCGGGAAGAGCAACACGTCACGGATACTGGCAGCATCCGTCAAAAGCATCACAAAGCGGTCAATACCGATACCGCAGCCGCCAGTCGGGGGAAGACCGAATTCCAACGCGCGGATGTAGTCGGCGTCGTAATACATGGCTTCATCATCGCCGTGAGCCTTAGCATCGGCCTGAGCCTTAAAGCGGGCGGCTTGGTCTTCCGGGTCATTCAATTCAGAGAAGCCGTTAGCGGTTTCACGACCGGCAATATAAAGCTCAAAGCGTTCCGTGAGTTCAGGATTGGTATCCGATGCACGAGCCAAGGGCGAAATTTCGACCGGGTAGTCAACGATAAAGGTCGGATCGATGAGCTTGGATTCAGCCACGGCTTCAAACAAAGCCATTTCCAGGGCTCCGCGGCCCACGTAATCGGGTTGCGGTTCGCCCAAACGCTTCAATTCACTGCGCAGGAATGCTTCATCGTCAATCTTGTCATCGGTGTATTGGGGAGCATACTTTTGAATTGCCTGACGCGGGGTCAAGCGATCAAAGGGCTTGCCCAAATCAATATCGTGGCCTTGATAGTGAACCATCGTCGAACCGTTAACTTCCTGAGCGACATGACGCAAGATCGATTCCGTGAAATCCATCTGATCCTTGTACGTCCAATACGTCGCATAGAATTCCATCATCGTGAATTCAGGATTGTGACGAATGGACAAACCTTCGTTGCGGAAGTTGCGGTTTAATTCAAAGACGCGTTCAAAGCCGCCGACCACGAGACGCTTCAAATAAAGTTCCGGCGCAATACGCAAGTACATGTCCATATCGAGCGCGTTGTGGTGCGTGATGAAGGGCTTGGCATTGGCGCCGCCCGGAATCGGGTGCAACATCGGCGTTTCCACTTCCATGAAGCGGTTAGCCAACATATAGTTGCGGATGCAGGCAATGATCTTGCTGCGCTTGATAAAGCGAGCGCGGCTATCTTCATTCATGATGAGATCAAGATAGCGCTGACGGTAGCAGATTTCCTGGTCAGACAAACCACGGAACTTTTCAGCTAGCGGACGAACGGCTTTGCTCATCAAACGAACCTTATGGACTCGAACGGAGAGTTCACCGCGCTTAGTCTTAAAGACCGTGCCTTCAGCAGCCACGATATCACCGATATCCATGGTCTTGAATTCGTCATAGGCTTCTTGGCCTACTTCAGAGGGCGAAAGGAAGTACTGCATCGTACCCGTGCAATCACGAACCGTGGCGAAAGCGGCCTTACCCATCACACGCTTGAGCATCATACGGCCGGAAACCGCCACTTGATGGGCTTCGGCTTCGAGTTCCTCGGCGCTCTTTTCGCCGTAAGCCGCACGGATATCACCGAACAAATCCTTTCTGACAAAGTCATTGGGATAAGCGTGCCCCGTTTCACGCCATTTTGCGACCTTAGCGCGGCGCTCTGCGATGATATGGTTTTCATCTTCGGCCGCAACAGCGGCTTCCTGAACCTTGTTTTCTGCCATTTTTTTGTCCTTTTTACTTTCGCGCCTAGCTTAGACGCCTTGCTTGAGGCTAGCCTCAATAAATTGATCAAGATCGCCGTCCAACACAGCCTGCGTGTTGCCGGTTTCCACATTGGTTCTTAAATCTTTCACTCGTGACTGATCGAGCACATAGGAGCGAATCTGGTGTCCCCAGGCGATATCGCTCTTGGCATCTTCGGTCTGCTGCTGCACCTCACGACGCTTGCGCATTTCAGCTTCATAGAGCTTTGCCTTCAATTGACTCATGGCCTGCTCTTTGTTGCGGTGTTGGCTTCGGTCATTTTGACACACCGTCACAATGCCTGTCGGGATATGCGTGATGCGAACAGCCGATTCGGTCTTTTGAATATGCTGACCGCCGGCGCCGGAGGCGCGGAAAACGTCCACGCGCAAATCGGCCGGATTGATTTCCACTTCAAAACTATCGTCAATTTCAGGATAAACGTAGACGCTCGCAAAAGAGGTGTGACGACGAGCATTGGCATCAAAGGGGCTTTTTCTCACCAAACGATGCACACCCGTTTCCGTGCGAAGCATCCCGTAAGCGTAATCGCCCTGAATATAAATCGTGCAGCCCTTGATACCGGCCACTTCACCTTCGGTTTCTTCCTGCAATTCAACCGTAAAGCCTTTTCGCTCACCGTAGTGCAGGTACATGCGCTCGAGCATGCTCGCCCAATCTTGAGCTTCGGTGCCGCCGGCGCCCGCCTGAATTTCCAAATAGCAGTTGGCAGAATCCATCGGCTGATTAAACATCCGCTGGAATTCCAATTTTTCAACAGATTTTTCTAACTCGAAAACGTCTCCGCCCACCGCTTCAACGGTTGGATAATCTTCTTCGGCCATGGATAACTCGAAAAGTTCGGCCGCGTCATTGACACCGGCTGTAAGCGTTTTGAAAGCGCCCACCGTGTCATCGAGACGTTTCTTTTCTTTACTGACTTTTTGCGCGTTTTCCGGATTATCCCAAAGAGCGGGATTTTCCATTTCGCGATTGACTTCTTCTAACCGGCGCTCTTGTCGGTCGATGTCAAAGATACCCCCTCAGCTCAACCAATCGAGCTGTGAGGTCAGAGATCTTGGCCTCAATTTGGTTTATACGCTCAGCGTCCATATTTCCCTTGAAGAAATAAAAGTGTTGAAATGTTTGATTATAAAGAAATTACAGGTTCTTTGAACGTAGGATTAAGCGCTTTGAGCCCATTAACCCAACGAATGCATCCAAGCTTCCATCGAGCTCGAAGCATTTGGGCGCGCTCGTAGAGTTCATCAACGGTGGTCTCAAGCTTGTCACCAGCAAAAGCCAATACCACCCGATTGCCCTCGTCAATTTCCGGCATAACGAGTGTACGGCCGGCGAAAGCTTCGTTAATGGCTTCAAAACTTTTATCAAAACGACTGCCGAAAAGATTAAAACTGGCAACCGATCCTTTTTTATTCATCGCACGGCGACACAAACGGTAAAAGTCCACGTCATCGTAAACCGGTCCACGCGCTTGTTCATCATAAATGTCCACCTGCAGCCAGTCACAAGGATTGAAGTCCTTGCGGGCCGCGATGAATTCTTTAGCATCGGCCAAATGAATATCAAAACGCTCATCGGGCGTCGGACATTTAAACCATTGCTGAGCGCTCATCACGACATTGGGTGAAATCTCCGCCACATCAATCCGAGCCTTCGTGTATTTCCAACAAAATTTGGTAAGCGACGCCGCCCCCAATCCCAGCTGAACAATCTGACAGGGATCGGGATAGAAAAGCCCACAGGCCATCATTTGTCTCGGATATTCCAACACTAATTCAAACGGCCGGCCGACTTTCATCGCACCCTGAATCCAAGGCGATCCGAAATGCAGGTAACGAAAACCATCCTCTTCGGAGAAAAACAGGTTGGGACAGGGATCGGTGTCGTGACGGTGTTTTTTCATGGCAAGGCAGATAAAAATTTTTGCATTATTTTAGCGCCGAACGCCTAATTTACAGGCAGTTCATAGCATAACGATAAGAAAATAATTTTGATTTTTCTCATCAATTTTTACCGACTGCCCCCGATAGAATCAATGCCCTTTGTATAACCTCCCACTAAATGAAAGGATAAGAAGTGGCCGCTGTTCAAAACCACCTCCTCTCTTTTAGCGTGCTGGCTCTTCTCAATGCTCACCTACCGGCGAGTCTTGCTCACACGCACTTCAATCTTTCTTCCAAACAACTGACAATCCACGACTTCACCGACTACGACGGCGTTTTTGTCTATAAAGACATTGAAGGCGATGCAACCCTTGCAACCGATGGAATCGTCAGGCTTGAATTTGAAAACTATTCGGCGATAAACGATGTTCAGGAAGATGAATGGCTTGAAACCGTCTTTTTTCGTCAAAGCGGTGGAAGACTCAATGCGGCGAATCCATTATCCATTGAGCTTAAAGCTCAAAATGTTCAATCTGCCGTGGGCATGGAAAGTAATTTAATTGATGGCTTTATTGCCCCAAACTCCCAACATTTAAACCTCTCCCTTAACGCTTACTCAACATCAAAAACACTGGAAAATGCCGTCACCTGGGCTATTAATGATAGCGTTCTGACAAATGAGCAGTTGCCTGAAGTGATTGACATCAAATTGCAAACACAGGGACTGGCTGATGATGCGATCGCCAATGCCCTGCAAGTGTCAGAGTCGACCGTAAACTACAAAGGAACGTTGCGATTATCCGCCCAAGATCTCGATCAAAATGACCGTGTCTATGCGTTAAGACTTTATGGCAGTCAATTTCATTTTGAAAGTCTGGGAAACTCTGTCATCAAAGGCGATGTACGACTAAACCAAAACTCAAAACTTTACCTTCACCTATCTCATGCGAGCGACCTTTTTGAAGGACGCATCGTCAACTCCGCTTACGAAAGTGCTCAGTCTCATATTGTGCTTTCTTCATCGGCTAAATGGATCACGCATGGTGATAACGCTCTTAACCGGTTTGACTGGAAAAAAGACGGCATCCTCGACTTAACCCATGCGCAAGACACTGTTCGGATCAATAACCATAACCTCAATAGCGACTGCACCTCAACCACTCAGATTGAGGACGGTGCTATTTTGCGTGTGAATATCCGAGATTCCGACATTGGCTCCAATCACTATAAACTCGCGTTAGGCGAAGTCTCCCCTATTACTTCTGACGGCTCTCGCGTTTTCGTCGAAATCATTGATTCACGAACCGATAAAACGACCGATGAAATCAATGTAGGCCTGATTTCGGTTGAAAATGTTGACGACAGTCACAGTAAGTTTTTTGCCGAAGCTTTGCCTTCTTATTACGAAACGGCGCTCGGCTCCTTTAAAACTCAAGGAGCGATCGGCACAGACGGTCGTGACGGTTTTGTGATCACCTCCATGGTGACAGACCGCATTGGCGCATCCGGCCTCGTAAAAAATATTCTGGATTTCACCTCAGGCGCAACCGTTACCCATGAGCAAAACGCCGATCGGGTTTTCTCCGCCGTCAGCGATCGTCTCTCACAAAGCCAAAATCGAGGTCTCTGGACAGATGTCAGAATTCAGGAGACCGAACTTAATCTTGACCACCGCTCTCGCTCTCATCGCATTGACACAAAGGCCTTAACCCTTGGCTATGACCGAAATGTCAAACTGCCGGTTATGAACGATGGAATCGCCGGTCTTTGGCTCTCACACAGCCAAACCGATTCCGATTTAGAGGCGGCAAGTGGAGAAATTAATGAAACCGCTTTCGGTTTTTATCTTCACGGTATTACAGAGGACAATTACCGATTAATCCTTCTGGGGCATTATGGGGTTGGGGACCATTCGATCACGTCCGACGGTGTTTTTGGCACGGATCTAATCCGAAAACGCTCCCACTTTAAAGAGGATACTCAAACCTATGGCGTTGGACTTTATTTCGGATTCGTTCATCCGGAACTCTCCAATGAATGGTTTTTTGAACCGTTTGTAAGCGGCTACACCTATTGGATAAAAAGAGATCCCACCAACACATTTGAAGGCGTCTCTTTTCAAACAGAAAAGGAGCATCAATCCATCACGAAGATTGGTGTCACGGCCGGCCACCGGATAACGGGCAGCGCTCCCCTTTCGCTTTACGCCCAAGCTGCTTGGGTTCACCGCTTTGGTCAATCCATGACCCTTGAAGGACAAGAAAATGGCAATGCTGAAACCTTCAAGACGGAGAATCTGCAGGAGTCCTGGGGGTATCTGAAACTTTCCGGTCAATGGCAAATAGACCGACAGTTCGCCATCGGCGCACAGGCTTTAGCGTTTGCTTCAAAGGTAGTCAAACCAAAGTACGAAATCGGAATTAACGGCAGTTACCTGTTCTAGAGACAATTCAGGGGGCCGGAGCCCCCTGATAGTTTCGTTAAAAGAGTGTTTCGGATGGCTCTTGCGGAGTATCCTGACTATCCTCAGTCTGAGCTTCTTTCTTTGGTAAAGGTTTCAAATCCGTGGCTTTCCAGCGGATATCCAACTGTTTACCCTTTCTGGCTCGGTGACCCATGTGGTACTCAAGCACGGCCTTTTTCACAGCGTATTCTCTTTCCTTGCCCCCGCGGCCGATTCCGGTGACGAGCACACCCTCGGCATCAATGGGTTTAGCCAAAAGAAGCGTTTCTGTCAGATTAAGATCCATGAGAACAACGCCCTTGCCGCCGCCCGGAAGCGTTCTTACTTCATTCATGTCATAAATGAGCAGTCGGCCTTCTTCAGACAAGCAAGCCAGGAGTGTTTGACCGTTGGCAACCACCTGAGGCGGCAGGATCTTCACGCCTTTTTCGGGTGCCTTGATGAAGTTCTTACCGGCACGAACTCGAGCAAAGAGGTCTTTAAACTGACAAATAAAGCCCATCCCTTCACTGGTAGCCATCACCACACGATCGTCAGGTTTAGCCACGCAGTAACCGATAATGTTTGTTCCTTTTTCAAGATCAATGAAACTGTTAACCGGCAGACCGTCACCTCGAGCGCTCGGCAAATCTGAAACCGCTATGGTGTAAACGCGGCCGTTGTCAGCCACCGCCACCATTTGATCGGTTGTGCGGCACTCGAACGCCACTCCAAAAGCGTCACCCATCTTATAAGTCATCACCGTCGCGTCATGGCCATGACCGGTGCGCGAGCGGACAAAGCCCTTTTGACTGATGACCACTGTCACGGGTTCATCCAACACCGACTGGCCCATTTCCGCACGAGCGGCCTCTTCGACCAAGGTACGACGCTCATCGCCATATTCAGCGGCATCCTGAGCGATTTCCTTGGCAATGAGGTTATTCATGAGTTTTTCGGAACCAAGCAGTCTTTCAAGTGAACTCTTAGTCTTATTGAGTTCTGCCAATTCGGCTTCAATCTTGATACCCACCAACCGAGCCAATTGGCGCAGGCGAATTTCCAAAATGTCTTCGACTTGAATTTCGCTTAACGGGAAACGCGCCATCAAGGCTTCTTTGGGATCATCGGCTTCACGAATAATTGCAATCACTTCATCCAAATTCAGGTACACCAAATGACGGCCTTCTAAAATATGGATGCGTTCAACGGTCTTCGTGAGTCTAAACTGCGTGCGCCGACGGACCGTTTGCACGCGGAAAGCCAACCATTCGTTAAGAATGTCGATAAGAGCCTTCTGACGCGGCTTACCGTCTGAGCCCACCATGACAAGATTGATGGAAACGTTGCTCTCAAGACTTGTCTGAGCCAAAAGGGCGTTCACAAACTCATCGCGGTCCACGTTCTTGGTTTTCGGTTCAAACACAAGTCGCGTGGGGGTTTCCTTGTCACTTTCATCACGAACAGTATCCAAAAGCGCCAACATGGCGGCTTTAGCCTGCTGCTGTTCGGCAGACAAAGTCTTTTTACCGGGCCTGACCTTCGGATTGGTGATTTCGCCCACTTCATTTAACACGCGTTGAGCAGATGTATTGGGCGGCAACTCCGTCACAATTAAACGCCAGTGACCGCGTTGCATTTCTTCAAACGTGTAACGTGCGCGAACCTTCAGTGTGCCGCGTCCGGTCCGGTACGCATCTCGAATATCGTCCTTTTTGCTGATAATTTGTCCGCCCATCGGAAAGTCCGGTGCGGGCAATACCGTCATGACATCATCGAGCGTTGCCTCGGGCTTATCCAAAAGCATCAGACAGGCTGCGGCCACTTCCTTGATATTGTGCGGCGGAATTTCCGTGGCCATACCGACGGCAATACCGCTTGATCCATTCAAAAGCACAAAAGGCAAGCGCGCAGGCAGCATTTGCGGCTCTTGGAAGGCACCATCGTAGTTGGGCATAAAGTCCACCGTGCCCTCGTCAATTTCGTCGAGAAGCAGACGGGAAATCTTGGTCAGACGAGCTTCGGTGTAACGCATAGCCGCCGCGCCGTCTCCATCTCGGCTGCCGAAATTACCCTGGCCCAACACCAAGGGATAGCGCATATTAAAGTCCTGCGCCATGCGAACCATGGCGTCATAAGCAGCGATATCGCCGTGCGGGTGGAATTTACCTAACACATCACCCACCACACGGGCGCTCTTTACCGTTTTGGCTTCCGCACGCCCCAACCCCATCTCATGCATGGCATAAAGAATGCGGCGCTGCACGGGCTTTTGACCGTCACCGATGGCAGGCAACGCACGGCCCTTCACCACCGACATGGCGTACTCGAGATAGGCGTGGCTTGCAAAGTGGGCAAGCGTCAACTGCTCACCATCGTCACCTGAGAGCACCGGGCGGGCTTCAAGGGGTACTGGCGTTTCCTCGGGCTCGTTTTCTTGCTCGTTGTCTTCGAGATCCTCGGCTTTTTCTGCTTGAAGAGATTCAACTGAAGATTTTTCCGAAGACAATTCTTCGCCGCTCACACCCTCGTCCTTTTCCTCAGTCACAACAACGTCTTCGGCGGGTTCCTCTGTGACTGACTCCTGCGCTTTTTGTTCTTCGTTTTGCTCAACGTTTTCTTCGCCGAAAAGATCAGCCGAAAACAAATCATCGGTATGCTTATTGCTCACGTCCGATCTCCTTAAATATCCACTTCAACCTGATCGCCGTTATTTTCCATCCATGCTCGGCGCATCGCGGCTTCCGAACGGCCCATCAACATATCAAACATTTCCCGGCTTTCCGACAATGTCATGTCTCCAAACGTCACCGGCATTAATCGGCGGGTTTCGGGATTTAAGGTCGTTTCCCAGAGCTGTTTATCGCTCATTTCCCCCAAACCCTTAAAGCGTGACACGGACACTTTTTCCATGTTGACTTTCTCTTTTTCGAGTTTTTTACGCTCAACGGCAAGTTCTCTTTCGTCCAGACAGTAAATGGTTCTGGCGGGCTTTCTTCCCGTTTTCGGAACATCCATACGGAAAAGCGGCGGTCTGGCCACAAAAATGTGACCTTTTTTGATCAACGCCGGGAAGTGACGGAAAAAGAGCGTCAAAAGCAACACTTGAATGTGAGAGCCGTCCACATCGGCATCGGCCATAATGCAGATCTTGCCGTAACGAAGTTCGGACAAATCAGGCTCTTCATCAGGGCCATGCGGGTCGACGCCGATTGCCACCGAAATATCGTGAATTTCATTATTGGCAAAAATACGGTCACGATCCACTTCCCAAGTATTTAAAACCTTGCCTCGTAGCGGCAAAATCGCTTGAAAGTCTTTGTTGCGGCCTTTTTTAGCAGAACCACCGGCGGAGTCACCTTCGACTAAGAAAAGTTCATTTTTACTGATATCTTCACTTTCGCAATCAGTGAGCTTACCGGGCAAAACGGCTACGCTTGAGCCTTTGCGTTTTGTGACCTTTTTAGCTGAATTTTGTCGGGCCTGAGCTTGCTTAATGACGAGTTCGGCTAATTTTTTACCCTCTTCTACGTGACCATTGAGCCAGAACTCAAACTGAGCACGCACAAAATTACTCACCAAACGCAGCGCATCTCGGTTATTCAAACGCTCTTTCGTTTGACCTTGGAATTGAGGATCGAGAACTTTGGCGTTCAAAATGGCGCTCGCCCTGGCAAAGACGTCTTCTGTCAAAAGCTTGACATTTTTCTGCATCAGACCGTGCGCTTCAATAAACGCTTTAATTGCCAGATACAGTCCCTCGCGCAAACCCGATTCATGTGTGCCGCCGGCGGGCGTCGGAATCAGGTTCACGTAGCTTTCGCGAACGGGAACTCCCTCTTCCTGCCAGGCAACCACCCAGCTCGCGCCTTCCCCCACGGCAAAACCCATGGATTCATCCTCCGCATAACCGCTGGATTCAAAAGGAGGAATCATGGGCTCGGCGGTCATTTCTGATAAAAGGTACTCTCTGAGTCCGCCGTCAAACTTCCAAGTCTGCGTTGTTTGATTCTTTTCATTATTAAAGACCACTTCGCAGCCCGGCATCAAAACCGCCTTGGAACGCAAAAGTCGCACCAACTGCTCCACCGGAATATTGGGGCTGTCAAAGTATTTTGGGTCAGGCCACACATGCACGCATGTGCCGGTAGAAGATTTCGGTCTCGGACTCTTTTGGCTTGTCAACGGTTCGATCACGTCTCCATCGGCAAAAACAATGCGGTGCTCTTTTCCCTCGCGCCACACTGTCACTTCAAGTCGTTTTGACAACGCGTTGGTGACGGAAACGCCAACGCCGTGCAAACCGCCCGCAAACGAATACGCGCCTCCGGAATCCTTTTCAAATTTGCCGCCCGCATGCAGTTGTGTAAAAACAAGCTGCACCGCGGGCACTCCCTCTTCTTTATGAATGCCCACCGGAATACCGCGGCCGTCGTCATTCACGGTCACAGAGCCGTCCGCGTGCAGAGTCACTTCAATTCGGGAAGCGCCGCCGGCTAAAACTTCGTCACTGGAGTTATCGATAACTTCCTGAATAATGTGCAAGGGGTTATCGGTTAACGTGTACATGCCCGGACGCTGTTTGACCGGCTCAAGACCTTTTAAAACTTTAATACTGGATTCACCGTATTCAGAACGTTTAGTAGCCATTGAAAATCAATCCAAGAACCTAAAGACAACAAATTTGCACTCAAAGATTTGCCAGATGCTGACACTAAAAGTCGTTTCAAAGAACAACTGAGAATTTATTCCCCGAAATCTTTCCGCAAGTTCGCTATTTTACCGATAATTTTTAGCGGTTAGCTTGCCATTTCAGCAAGAAGCCACCATAAAAGCAAAGAGCCTCGCCAGCGTGTCAGCAGCGAGGCTCCTATGTTCAAGTCTTAAGAATTTCAAATAACCGAGGCCAGGAAATTGGCGACCCCGCCGGGACTCGAACCCAGAATTACAGCTTAGGAGGCTATCGTGATATCCTGTTTCACCATGGGGTCATTATCTTCTTGAGTTGGCTAATTTTATAGGATTTCACACACAAAATGATGCAGAGGTAGAGCTAATAAATAGAAATTTTAAATCTTTTGAAACTCAGACTTAATATCTGGCGCGATAACGCTTTTTAAATCCTCGACTTTGGATTTCTCCCAAGCGCATCACGATAGCCGTAGGGGTGCGCTTAAGTTTAAAAGCAATTTCATTGGTACTCTTGCCTTCTTCATAGAGCTTCAGTAAAAATCTCTCTTCGCCCAATGTCCAAGGCTTCATTCGGTTAGCATACAAATTGACTTTTGGTTTAGTTGTTTTCTTTGGATGTAAAAATTCATCGATAAACACTGAGGGTGTTGATTTGTGATAAAGCACATAGGTTTTGACTTTAGCCCGCGTAATTGCAACATAAAAAATCCTACGCTCTTCAGCATAAGGATATTTATCGGATTTAGTCAGAACATAATTCAGTATCCAATCATCACTGAGAAGCGACGGAAAACCGTATCTGTCCTTGTTGCATTGAAGAACAATTACGTAATCCGCTTCTAAACCCTTTGACTTATGAATGGTCAAAAATTCTATTTTTCTTCCGTTGATTAAGTAGTAAAAGCGCCCACCTTCTTTGATTGACTTAAAATGCAATGACAAGTGGTAATCGTCAAATGAATAGCGCCCTAACAAAAATAGAGATTGATTTGCAGGAACCTTGCTAACCAATTCTTCGATAAGATCCCGATAAGTGAATTTATCGTAAGATTGAAATACTAACTGCGTGTTTACGTTTGCGTTAAAAGGATGAATTGCCTTTTTGATCTGCGCTTGATTTCTCTGAATAAATTCGGAGGATAAACTAACTAATGGTTCTCCAAATCGATAGGTTGTTTCGATTTTGTCGATTTCTGTAGGACCAAAATAATCGGAAAATTGATTAAATAACGACATATCGCTGCCAGAGAAGCGGTAGATCGATTGCCAATCATCACCGACACAGAAAAGTTTTGCTGGCACTGAACTTGATCGAAGTGCATTCAAAAATTGATAGCGGTCTACCGAAATATCTTGGAATTCATCCACTATGATGTAGTCGTATTGAACAGGATGAGAAGCGTTGCAAATATCGGTAGCTTTCAAAATAACATCAGTAAAGTCGATCTCATTCTTACTTTGTAATGCTTTAGTGTAGCGTTCATATACTGGCTTAAAAATGTATTTAATGGCAAAAAGGCTTTGGGTGTCATGAGCCTTTTTTACTTCGTTTATGACTTCGTCAAGCGTTTTACAACTCGTTTTCAATAGTGTGATAAAACTGATTACCAATCGAATAAAAGTCTTTTCTTCAATGCTGTCTCTGGGTAAAAATAGTTCATAGAGTTGCTCTTCACCTTTTTCTTCAATGGGGACACCAGCATTTTGCAACAGCTGCTTGAGTTTATTTTTGATGTCGCTATAGAGAAAGTCTGCGCTTGAGGTGGTCAGCAAAACCATGTGGAATTTTTCATGAAGTGCCCTTTTCCAAGTAATGCCATCATTGTACTTTCGGTTGGCCTCTTCATAAGAAATTCCCTTGTCTCTTGCGAACCAAACAGGAACGAGACCTTTTTCATTTATGCCAAAATGCTCCAAATAGATGCGTTTTATTTGCCCCTCTTTTTCAAAATAAATGGAAAAGTCCGGTCTATACTGTGAATGCATCTCATCAGCAACCTGATGCTCATAAGGTTCCTCATATCGGAATTTCACACTAAGTAAAGATAGTGCGAGACAGATTTTTCGCTCCTGTTCGCTTCTAACATAAATAACGTTTCCATCCATATCAGGAAAATCTGCTTTTAACCGATCTTGTTTAAGTTCGGATAAGCGTTGTCGATATTCCCGTTCCTTTTTCTCGTTATCTGTTAACAAACTCTGTCTATCGATTAAATACTCAACGACATGACGTTTAAAATCTCGTTCGTTTAGAAGTTCGTGATAAAGTTTTAGAAAAACAGCATCCGTTTTATCGCAAATAGATGGCTTTTGTCCTGTGGCTTTGCCAATCAAATCCATCGCCAGCTTGTGAAAAGTGTAACCTTTGAGACCAGCCACCCCCAACCTTTCGGTCAACTCGGCTGCAGCCTTGTTGGTATAGCTAATTAGAAGGATTCTTTCGGGGGGTATCTTTTTAACTTCAGTAAGGTATTTGACTTTTCCAACGATAGAGGAGGTTTTTCCGCTACCAGCGCTACTTACAACCAAACAATTGTTTTCTTCGGAGACAATTGCACGACGCTGTTGTTCATCGAGTGGATACTTCAAACAATGGTCGAAGAAGTCCTTGTTTGTAGCCAGAATTGCTTGGATGAAAGTCTCGTTATGTGTCCTAACCAAAGAATGTAGCCGATCAAAATCCGCTAAAAAATTAGTGATAACTTTTGGTTTTTTTAGAGAGAAAAATTCTAAGCGACGTTGAAGAACTTTTGCTTCAGAGGCAATGGTAGCGTAATGATCAATAAATCTTTTTTCATCATTCGCTCTAATAAATTGATTATAAAAGCTTTTTTCCAAATCGGACTCTAAACTGATAAACGCATTTCTGTTTTTAGACTGATCATCGCAAAAAAGAGTCTGTGCGCCAATACGATCACAAAAGATTTTGGCTTGAGCGGCTAACCAAAAACGTATCAGTACTATGACGGCGAGCACAATAGCGATACCGATTACCCAATAAAGTTCAGCTTCAGACATAGTTGTAATAGAATCGCTCGGTGAGTTCACTTGCCAAAATGGCATTAAGTTTCATCTTATCAAAAATCACTTATATCAAATTGAATCTAAACCCTCTATTTTCATGAGTTTGATCCTCCACAACTAATTTTTGGACGGGACCCAAATAACTCAGGACAGCTAAATCCGTAGGCGAAGACTGTCTTCAAGGATCCCTTGCCAGCATTGTCGTCGTCCTCGAAAAATGAAGGCCTTATTCCTCCCTAGGAAAATAGAGTTGGTTCGCCTGACCTATCTTCATAGTAATACAGCCTGTAGCGTGGCCAGAGCCCATGGGTCAGAAAAATAATCAAGCCATAATCAATACCAAACAGGGTTACCAGGTAGCTAAGCAACGTAGCCTACTGTTAACCCATAAACTCTTATTACTCTAATACACAACTGACACACGAGGTGAATCAATCTAATTACGGTGGTGCCCCAATGTGCTGGAGTTTAAATATTTCAACGGTAAATATGTGTCAATTACGTTTGTTCTAGACTGCTGTGATAAAAAAGTGATTTTCTTTGTTGTCAAGAAGGAAAGAAGCTTGCCCGCTTGGATGGTTCAAGAGCATGTTCTGCCAACTGTCAATCGGCGGTCTGCCTCGGTTAATCCGCTACCGACCCACTTACAGCTTTTGACAGACAATGACTCTGCTTATACCGGTCAAAAAACAAGCCGTTATTGGAAACACTTGGTATTGAGGATTGCAAAACCTCCCTAAGCTGCCCGCAGTCCAATGGAATGGCTTAACCTCTTTAAGCGAGACTATCCTCCGTTTATCGACATTGAGAATAACCAAACGGATCGAAGTTACTTACCGGAGATTATTTAGCGGTTCAACGAAGAACATCCCCATTCGTCTCTTAGCTACTTATCACCAATAGAATTTAGAAAAAAGTTAGGTTTAGTGGCGTCCGAAACATAACGTGATGATCTAATTCGTTTAATTCCAATGCCTGGATTACATCATAAATTTAATGAATAATGACAAAGACTGTCATCAATGAATCACCTGAAAACAATGGTCCTAAGGCTCAAAATGGCATTGATGACAATCTTGTGAAATTTTTGGTTTTGATTCACCCTTTGGATAGAGATTGATGCATGGAATAAATGGTATGACTAAGCATACGAAAATTGAGCTTGACCAAATTGAAATGGTTGATGATCTACGAACTATTTGGCCGGACGAAGCTAGAAATTTCACTCCTTGGCTCAGTGAATCAGAAAACTTAGAACAACTTGGAGAGGCAATAGGCAGAAATCTACAACTTAGTGAGACAGAATCCTCTGTGGGGGCTTTTTCTGTAGATATTTTGGCTACAACTGAGGATGATGGGGTCAAGACGGTCATCATTGAAAATCAGTTAACAGAAACAAATCATGACCATCTTGGGAAACTCATAACCTACGCAGCTGGTAAGAAAGCACAAATTATTGTTTGGATTGTTGAGGAAGCTCGCAATGAACATCAGCAGGCTATCCAATGGCTCAATGAACATACTGATGAGGACATGGGTTTCTACCTTGTGCAAATTAAGGTTTTACGTATTGGTCAATCTCGTCCAGCGGTAAAGTTCGAGTTAATCGAAAAGCCAAATGAATGGGAAAGAAAAATGCGGTCGAATAAAAACTTAACGGAAACAAAAGCACTGCAATTACGATATTGGGACGCATTTGTTGAGTATTTGCAAAATCAAGAAGAATTTAAAAAATATTTCCGTATTCCTGAGACAAAACCACAACATTGGTTAACACTACGGGCGGGATCAGCTTCTTTTGCTGTAGGTTGCCTGGTAAATACTCAGCGTAAAGTCATAGGAACAGAGTTAACTGTTTGGAATAGAGATTTTTATGATTACCTATCTGCTCATAAGCAAGACTTTGAACGAGAAATCGGTCATGAATTAATTTGGCATGGGGAAGGGAAGCATACTCTGAGAATCTATGTTGAAACCCCAGGTAATATCAAAGGAACAGAAAAAGGATGGAATGAATTTTTCAGTTGGTATTGTGAAATGGCTCCAAAATTTTTAATATCAGCCCGAAAGTATCTTGAGACCTTTAATCAAAACAATAGAAAAAGATGATTTTGGAGTAAAACCCTATCTTGGAACGCTGTGAATGCAATGCGATTTTTGAACACCACTGTCCATCTAAGAGCAGTAGATCAACGATTTAGTGTTTTGTAACCGATCCCGGCAACGCTAAGTTGAGATTCATCCGTTTTGGACACGGATGAAGGTTGATTTTTAAATTCTTCAGAATAACGTTTGTTCCTTTTGATCCTCATTTCTGTAAAGTATTTAAAAAAATGAAAATCAAAATTTCGAAACTACGACCTTATTTCACAACAAGTCAAGGTGTACAACCGAAAAAATTAAAACTGCCAAGACAAGTCTAAGCCTATGTTCATCCCCGTGTAATCTTGACGGAAAAACTCGCCCCCTACATCCAATTTGGCCGTGAAGTCTTTATTACTTGAGAGCGCGAATCCCGCCTGTAAAAGCAGACTGTCTCTGCCAGGTAGATCGGTATCAGATTCAAAGCGCGGAGCTCCATAGCCGACAAATGCGGCAGAGGTAGCAAAGGAGGGGTCGAGAAGCTCATGGCGCCAAGCCGCCAGAACATCACACTTAAGATGATTGCCACCGGGCAGAATTGTCTGCCACCCCGCATGGAGTCCAAGATTTATAAGCAGAGAATCGTACGTGGTGTCGTCCACATCCAAATTAGCCGCACCGCCCTTGTCCTCATCCAGGGATGGGCGGTGCAAGAAGGCATACTCGACAAAGGCCAGAGGTCCCATCGTGAAACGGCCCGGCTCAAAGTCAAAATGTGCGTCCCAGCCCAGACCTGCTTGCAACGATCCGGCCAAACCGGTCCAACGACTTTCAGCCTGTCTGTTGTAGCCGTTGATGGAAATGGTTCTATCCATCTTACCGTTTTCAACACCAATGCGACCTTGCCCCGTAAGGTACAGCCCATTCCAAGAGTCTGGGGCATAAATAGCCTGTAGACCAAAGAAGGCGGAGGTTGTGTCGGCCAAAGCTTTCTCATTGTCTTTAACATGAGTGCGTCGAGTGACCAGGGCCAGATGAAAACCGACATCCAGATCGGATTGTAAATGACGGTCTGCGCCAACAATCAGGCCCACACCTTTGCTCTTCCAGGAAGAAATGTTTTTGTGACTGTCCTGAAAAGAGCTGCCACCGTAAGGTGTGACCCAGAATTGCCAAGTGTAGGTGTTTTTTGTTTCACGCTGGCTGCCGGACAAGTGAGAGCCTTCATTGTTCCGACCTACGAAGAGACCATGCTCGGCCCAGACACCGTCAGTTTGCGTTGCCATCAGTCGACGTAAAACAAGCAGATTAATTTCGTTTTGCTGGATCAACGAGGCTCTGGCAGCCACGTCATAGGCTCCCGGACCAAGCCGCTTCAGAGCGTCCGCTACGTCACTGCCGTCGGGCGCTGACCAATCCAGAGCTTCCAGAAGATCTTGCATGTCTCCGCGAGCCTTATCGGCAATGAAATCCAACGCATGCCCCGTAGATCTGGAAGCGGTATCAAGGGCATATTGACTGTAGGCATTATCAGATCTGCTGGTAAATACAGAAGGCATTGAACCATTATCTGTAAAACTGTCCACTTTCATAGCAAATGACAGAGTAGGCGAGTCGATCTGTTCAGCCAGGGCCACCGTCATGTTTGCTTTAAGAGCGCCCGATCCCTGAATATCCACCGGGGACTGAAGCTCAATGGTATCTTCAGATGCATAGAAATCACGCACCGGTCGTACGAGGAGGGTTCCTTCAAGCTCCGCGGAGTCGGCCTGTATGCTGTTGACATGACCGCCGGCATCAAATCCCGTCTCAAGTGTCGCTCCCCGGGTATTGATAAATGTGTCCTCCACAGTGACTTGATGTTTGCTCACATCTTTGCCGGTTAAAGTCAGAAAACCCTCATTTTGTAAGGAATGGACATTGATCTTTCCTGATAGAGTGAGATCGCCGCTCTTATGAGTCATATCAATGGAGGGGCCGTTAATATTTCCGGCATAGTTCAGAGAGAAATCAGAATCCCCCGACTGAAGGGCGGTGCCATCATCCGAGACGTCATAGCCAAAGGTAAGAGACGTGTATAGTTCTTCGGAATCAGGAGCTGAAGAATGGATCTTGGGATTGTTAGGGTCCCACTTGGAGATAATGTCACCCTCAAGCGTGGCTCCGGAAAGAATATTGATTTCTTCGACAAAGGCGCTTTCGTCAATATATATGGCTGCCTCACGGCCCCTGAGGCTTCCGGATACATTGAAGACCTTGACCAAAGGACCGTTAATCTTGGACAGTATCCTATCAGCAGTCGCATAACCACCCTGCCACAACCAAGATCCTCGATATTCTTGGTCATTGCCGAGGATATTGTCGCCAAAGTCAAATCGCGCGGCGATACCCTGCTCGCCCAGAGCAGAAACGTCCCCCTCAAGATTGATCGTATGATCCCGACCGTATGAAACAAGCAAAGCGGCCCCTCTGGGACCGTCAGACTTAATGCTTATATTTTTGTCAATGGTGAGGTGGTTTTCCACGCCTTCTACACGAATACCCACAGCGTCTTCGCCCACAGTGAGTATGTCGGCGGCCTGAGTAACTTTGTTGTAGCTTCCGTAGATGTGCAAACCAATACCCAGACGGGTCTCATTAGGCGTTCCCACAAGCCACTGTCCATTTTCTCTGGCGTAATAGCCATTAGTATTAGTGAACTCGTTTAGCTTATCTTCCGAGCCACTGGCGTAGATGGAATAGCCAAAAAGCTGCTTTCTGTCGAACTTGAGGCCCACATCTTGCAAAGCTGCCAGTTCTGCCTCCATGGGTATAGTCCAGTTGCGCCAATTTTGATGGCTCAAGAGGCCATTTTGCAACTCAATATGAGAAAGTTCGGGGAAAAATATCTTCCCTTCGAAATCAAATTCCGCTCCGTTTACAGGAAGTCCCGGAACAAGTTTTTCATATTGCTCCAGATCGATTTCCGGAAAAGAAAGCGTTGTCCCCTCTCCCAGAACTTCCTGAACATGATTGCCTGTAAAGTAGACACCGGAATAGTAGGTGTCATTGTCTAAGACAAAATCTCCATCAAAGTCTGTGCCACCAATGGAAATTGTCATTCCGCTTTCTGCTTGCTTTCCGTTGGAATCTCTCAGTCCCTGGCCCCAGAGGCCAAAATAATCGTTCATAAAAGCATACTGGCCGTTCGGAGTTATTGAGACTTGTGTCAAGATGCCCAGAGCATGGGTAAGCTCATGCACAATCGTTGCTGGCAGGTGGAACTCATCGCCATTGCCAGGAAGGGCATGGAGCGGCTCGTGTGACCAGTCAAGAGTACCTATTTGTATGGCGGCTGATTTGAAATCGTCAAAAGATACCCATTCATCCTCCGGCAGGCTGGCCAGGAAGTTTTGCAACCGCGATTCATAATCCTCATGAGTGAGAGCTGACGCTAAAAAAGTCAGATCATCGAAATCTACAGTAGAAACGCTAAGCGCCGCGGCACCTTCTGCGTTACTTGGGAAAATAAGTATGGGAATGGGGTTTGTATTGGCTGCCTGAGGAGCCAGTATCCGAGCCCAATAATCGAGCCCCTCGTAGAGGCTGTTGATTTCATTCTTATCGACCGTACCTTGCGCAGCGACCCCCCATAAATTATCGGATTCGCCTTGTTCAAGAATGTGCAACCGAAATAAGTCAGTGTCTTCAGGGAAAAAGAGATCATAACTAGCCCAGGAGATCTGAGAGCAAACTCCAAGAATGCCAAGAACAGGGATTTGCCAGAAAAAGCGTTTCATGGTCGTTAATTGCGTTAGGTGGGCGTTCCTTCGATTTTAACGCTGTATTGAAATAAAGTGACCAACGCACTGATGATTGACGGTCATCATATTGACAGAAGCTAAATGAGCTATTAGCGGCTTCTTTAATTCACCGATGGCGAATTCTTTTATCAGTGGCGTTGCCGCCGGAGAGACTGAAAAGACTCTCTAATACCTTGGGTTATTTAGTCGGTTGAGAAGTTATCTGAAATTGAACCTAATTTAGAAATCAAATTATTTTGGATCGTTGCGGACAGGAGCGAATTCTTGAAAAGATTTTTTCAAATACCCTTGCTTTTTTTGTTGGATTGCGTAGAATTCTCAATCTCGATTCCCCGATAGCTCAGTCGGTAGAGCGACGGACTGTTAATCCGCAGGTCGTTGGTTCGAACCCAACTCGGGGAGCCATTTTAAAAGCCTGCTCCGCGAGCAGGCTTTTTCTTTGATTCAAAAGAAATTTCCAGCAAACTCCCGAGGAATCCTCGGGAGTTGCGTTACGGCACTTCCTTCAAAAATTCGCTTGTCAATTCCAAGCCTTTCTTGAGCACTTCCTTATTATTCGCATAGCCAATTCGGACAAAGCCTTCGGTGTGCAAGGCCGAACCCGGTGTGAACATCACCCCTTTTTCTTTAACCAAGCGCTCACAAAATTCGTGCGACGTCAGCTTGGTATCAATATGCACAAAGGCGGTTGTCCCGGCTTTGGGTTTTACATAAGAAACTCTCGGAGTGGTTTTAACCCAATCGTCTAAAATTTGGAGATTTTCACGAATAATCGCGCGATTTCTTTCCAAGATTTTATCTTTAGCGCCAAGCGCGAGTTCCGCGAAGTATTCATCCAGCATGCCGACACTGATGGTGTTGTAATCGCGGTGATACAGAACCGCAGCGATAAGTTCTTTGGGAGCCGCAATCCAACCGAAACGCAACCCCGCCAAACTAAAGACCTTGGACATGCTGCCGGTGCTGATGCCCTTTTCATAGAGATCAGCAACAGAAGGGCTGTACTCCTCACTTTGAGTTAATCCCCGGTAAACCTCGTCACATAACAGCCACGCATCCACTGAACGGGCGATATCACAGATTTCTCGAAGCATCGCTTCATCCATCAAAGCGCCGGTCGGATTATTGGGATTGTTGATGCAAATAAGCTTCGTGTCGGGTTTAACCATCGCCCGCAATTCATTGAGATCAGGCAGGAAACCGTTTTCGGGTTTTAAGCGCAATGTCTCAATGTTGGCGCCAAAACTTTCCGGAATGGAATAGTGTTGCTGATAGGTAGGAATCACTGAAATGACATGATCACCGGGCTCAACAAGTGTTTCGTGAATAAGCATGTTGGCGCCGATGCAGCCATGGGTGGTCACCACATTGGCGGCGCTTTGCTTTTGATAAAGACCGGCGATAAGCTCACGCACTTTTGCGCTGCCTTCAATCCACCCGTAGGTGAGCTTTTTGCTCATCAAATCCTGTGTCATCTGTTCGGGAGTCACTCCCGCCATCTGCAAAAGTTCTTTAACTGTAATGGATTCCACACAGGTTTCCGCGACGTTGTAGGCGCACTTGGTTTCCCACTCGTTCATCCACTGTTCAACACCGAACACTTCAATTTTCATTTTTGATCACCATTATTTTTGAAACTCTTTCATAACCGCCAACGCAACCGCCACGTCTTCCAAACCTTGACCGATTGAGCGGAAAAAGACAGGTTTGTCACCGGTCGGCACCGGACAAGAACCGTTAACCAACGCTCCCAAATCCCCTTTGACCATCTCGGGGCTCCAGCAACCCGATTGAGCGGCCAACTTCATTTCGCCTGCCACCGTCGCGGTCGTTGCCGTGCAATCACAGTACACTTCCATATTCGCCAACATCGCCGGATCAATTTCGTGCGCGCCCGGCGCATTAGTGGAAATTGAGGTGATAAGCGGAGAGCCTTTAATATCGCAGGCTTTGATGACAGCGCTCGCCGCGCTTGTGCAAAGCAAAATGACGTCGGCTTCTTCGAGCGCGATTTCTTTTGTCGGCGCGAACTCCAACACACCGTTGCCCGCGCGCTTAAATTCTTCTTGCTTTTCGGCGGTCAGTTCCGAGCTATTGAGTGACCAAACTTTGATCGACTCCCAATTTCTCAATCCGCTGACATATCGGATGTGGGCAAGGGCTTGAGCGCCCGAACCGATCACAGCCAGTTTTTTCGCTTCTTTTTTACTCAGATATTTCACAGCCACGGCGGTCGTCGCGGCCGTGCGCTCAAGAGTCAAACGGGAGCTGTCGACAAGCAGCATCGGTTCGCCGGTTTCGGTTGACATCAACAAAGTCCAAGCCGTCACGGTGTAGCCTTTATCGTGCACGATAAAAGGAGAGGTCTTAAGGCCATAAACTCCCGCGCTCATCCAAACGCCGCTGTAATTGATGTAATCACCTTTATTGCCGGGAAACAGTGTCTGCACCTGCTTGGGTTGAACGGCTTCGCCCCGCCCCAACGCGCCAAACATCGCCTCAACGGTTGTGAATACATCCACCTTGGGCAAAATCTTTAAAACATCGTCTTGAGATAATGTGAGCATCTTTAAACTCCGCAATGCGTTACATTCAGACGGGCTTTGGCGCGTGAAATTTGCTCTGTAACGCATTCAGGCGCGGTTCCGCCAAACGAACGGCGAGCCGCCACGCAAGCCTCAAGCGTAATGAATTGGTGAATATCGTCTTCAATGGCATCGGAGAATTGACGGTATTCTTCAAGTGTCATCTTTTCCAAATCCGTGTTGTGTTTCACACAGTAATTCACAATGTGTCCGACAATGTGGTGGGCTTGACGGAACGGTATGCCTTTGCGGGCGAGATAGTCGGCCAAGTCCGTTGCGTTGGAATACCCTCTGCCCGCTCCCAAACGGCTCTGCTGCGCATTGACAGTCATTTTTTCAAGCATGGGCTTCATAATCCGCAAACTCATGTGAAGCGTGTCAACGGAATCAAAGGTGGGTTCCTTATCCTCACTCATATCGGTGTTGAATGCCAAAGGCAACCCCTTCATCATCGTTAGCATTGCCTGCAGATTTCCGAACACACGCCCCGCTTTTCCGCGAATTTTTTCAGCGATATCGGGATTTTTCTTATTAGGCATGATGGAAGAACCCGTGCAGAAATCATCAGACAATTCAAAAAAGTGAATGTCTTGACTGGTAAAGAGCACAATTTCTTCGCACAAACGACTTAAATGCATCATACAAATAGCGGCAGCGGAGTCTGTTTCAATCAAATGATCACGATCACCGATCGTATCGACTGAATTTTCACTCGGTCCCTCAAAGCCCATTTCTTTAGCGGTCATTTCACGATCAATCGGGAAAGTGGTCCCTGCCATGGCGGCTGCGCCCAATGGGCAGACATTTAAGCGTTTATAAGCGTCTTCAAAACGCCCGATATCGCGCTCAAGCATCCAAAAATAAGCCATCATCCAATGGGAAAACAAAATGGGTTGCCCGGTTTGAAAATGGGTATAGCCCGGAAACATCACCCCCATGTATTGCTCAGCTTTGGCGATAATCGTTCGCTGCAAATCACGGATCGCTTTAATAATTTCTTCGATTGCGTGTCTCGTGTAAAGTCTGACATCCAATTGCGCCTGATCGTTGCGGGAACGCGCCGTGTGCATCTTGCCTCCCACCGCGCCGACGAGTTCGGTCACCCGTCGTTCGATAGCCATCTGAATATCTTCATCAGCCACATCAAATACAAATTTGCCGTCCTCAACTTCTTGACGAACGGCTTCTAAACCCTGAAGAATCGTATCGGCTTCTGACTGCGTCAGAATGTTTTGCGCAGCAAGCATATGCACATGCGCCGTGCTGCCTATGATAGAAAAAGGCGTCACGCGTTTTTCTATCAAAATCGTCGCATTGAATTCCTGAACCAAATGATCCATCGGCAGGTCAAATCGCCCACCCCACATAGCATCGGACATTTTTCTCTCCGCTTAACACAAAAATATTTCATATTTTAATCGTCTTGACGACGGTCTTTGTAGTCGGTTTTGCTTACAAGTGTCTTATTTCTGTCCCCAAAACGACACACCATAGATTGGAAAATATGCCCTTTTTACAGCTATTCATGGTATATATTGTGTGTAGTTTGACAGTTAGAAAAAAATATTTCGTCCTGGTCTTGATATCGCGGTCATTTATCCCTAATATCGCGGTGTCAAACAACCAAAAACTGTTAAATGTGTTGACCACCGTATCGGGGGAGACAACCTCCGAGAAAACGCGAGATGAACGTTTGGACGACGGACATCTTTTTAAAACAAGTTGTTATTGTCGGACTAGCTTCGAAGCGAGAAACTACTCGTCGAAGACAAGATCCTGAGTCCTTGGGTAATAGCCTGTGTACCCTCGGCGCTAGAACGCAATAGCAGCACTTTGGGGGAAAGGCATTATGAACTCCCAAAACATTACGGCGAACAACGAGTCCCAATTTCAACGCTCGATGCAGTTGCGCCACTTGATTATGTTGAGTCTTGGCGGCGTGATCGGTAGCGGACTCTTTTTTGGAACGGGTCATATCATCGCAAACGTCGGTGCTTTCGGTACCGTGCTTGCGTACTTGATCGGTGCATTTATGGTGTACCTGATCATGTTGAGCTTAGGCGAACTTTCCGTCGCTCACCCTGATCCCGGTTCTTTCCATCTTTATGCAAGCAAATACATCTCCCCTGCTTCGGGTTATGCCGTGGCATGGCTGTATTGGCTCAACTGGACCGTCACCCTCGGCACGGCTTTTACCGCTGTGGGCTTTGCCATGCAATACTGGTTCCCGCAGGTGCCGGTGTGGTCCTGGTGCTTGATTTTCGGCACGATTATTTTCTTACTTAATGTGGTGGATACGCGCTTTTTTGCTGAAAGCGAATTTTTCCTCTCCATTATCAAAGTCGTGACGATTCAGGTTTTCATCGTCTTGGGCGCATGCGCGTTCTTTGACGTGATTCCCTTCGGTGAATCCGGCTCTCCGGGTCTGACGCACTTGGTGGGCGAAGGAGGTTTGCTGCCTAATGGCATCACACCGCTTCTGTTTACCATGGTGACGGTCTGCTTTGCCTACTCCGGCACGGAATTGATCGGCGTGGCCGCCGGCGAAACCAATAACCCCGAAAAGGTTATTCCGATGGCCGTGCGCGCTTCGCTTTTGCGCCTGGTGGTCTTTTTCGTGGGTACGGTTTTGATTGTCGCAACGCTTTTGCCCTCAGAAGCGGCCACAGTCTCCAAGAGCCCCTTTATCACGGTCTTTGAACAAATGGGCATCCCCTATGCCGCCGACATCTTCAATTTCGTGATTATCACGGCGATTTTGTCTTCGGCCAACACGGGCTTGTTTGCTTCCGGCCGTATGGT
>ENA-OOXJ01000099-OOXJ01000099.1-human-gut-metagenome-genome-assembly--contig:-NODE-99-length-79469-cov-7.979273_pt1 | contig 79469 bp, 76 predicted proteins | sample MGYA00241587_ERZ501343 | MGnify/ENA primary metagenome ERZ501343 (study PRJEB25962, sample SAMEA2042918) | human gut metagenome | biome: human gut; feature: human-associated habitat; material: faeces... | reverse complement strand
CAAAAAGGACATTCGCAACGCCTGTTTGCCGGCGTTGCAGGCATGGTTTTTATAGATTGATAAGTTTTAGCGGACACCAATGATTTGAAAACCTCGCTACGATGCATAGATGTTTAGTCGATCGAGAGAGATTATTTCCTGCATTGGATTCGCTCTTTATACGGTTGTAGAATTTGCCTAAATCGTATCAGATGCGGTGTCGATGCAATTTTGCGTAGGCTTTGAAAATGTGTCATTTTGTTTTCTGAAATTGGACACAAAAGGTTGAAATGCCTTTTGGCAATCTATAATGTGGCTATCCTTTAAGATATTTGTATGCCTCGATATATTTGTTCAATCTTGCCAAATCCTTTTCAGTGACTTGCGGCAGTCGAGAAATATCCATATTGTCTTCTAAGTCATGTATTTTTACTTGCTTGCCGATTGCGTTTTTCCCACATCGTTTGATAAAGTCACTGTAACTTTCGTTTTTATTTCGAGTAACAGATAGGATTGCATCGACTATTTTGTGGGGGAATCCTTCTGACAGTAAAAAATCAGTTGTAATGTGTGTATCTTCTATGGTGTCATGAAGTAATGCAACTATCTTTTCTTCGTTGGTAACGCATTTACACGATACCCGTATTGGATGGAAGACGTAAGGCACACCAGCTTTGTCTGTTTGCCCTGCATGAGCTTTTGTAGTTATGAGTAATGCTTTTTCAAGTAAAGGATTCATAATAATATATTTTTTTCAGACTTATAGACGGGCTGCCAATCTTTTGGTTTTTATTTGTTTTCAAATCCTTTTATAATGGAATGGGCATCAACATAGTCCAATGTATTTATGATTGAATCTTGTTTCTCTTGGTCTAATTGATTAAAAAAAAGCATATCGTTTTCCCATCCGTTCGTCTTGAACAAAGCATCCAAAGAATCTTTCTTTTCTTTCAATAGGCTTTTGTATAAAGATTGCATGTCATAATTTGCAGGGCTCGAAATTTGAAAAGCTCCACTTTCTATCCTCATGTTTACTCGTGGAGCAGTAATCAGGGTATCATTGAATATAAATCCCATCCGCTTGCCTATAAGTTGTTCCGTCGAATCCGCCCATGCTTGCAATTTATGCTTGCTTATATTTCCTATTATCACTGCCTTTCCAAAAGAATCTTTATCCAACCGCAAGGTGGCAAATTCCTTTACAGTAACTATGGGCCAAGATGCGATGCTATCCTCTTGTCCATCTATGATACGGTACCAACCGTTTTCCCGATGCTTGACCGATTGAGAATAATTCAAGCAAACGGCACTTGATAACATTACGAATAAAATTATTGTTCTCATGCAATATTGTCCTAAATAAATTTGCTACACTACAAAAAAGGTAAAACTGATTTTGGCAGGGAGAGCAACCAACTTCTACCATGACACCCCCTGTGACGGCAAATTTTATATCAGCATTTTTGTTCTTTCCTTAATTCATTCAATGTTTTGCCATTATAACTAAAACGTAATTATATACTATTTACACCAAATGTAAGATTTTCATTTGAACTTTCCCAATCAAATAGTATTTCTTTTGGATGCTCCCATTTTGATAACTTTCTTCTCAATAGACATCTTTTTTCGTTTTTGATATACTTCAAAAAGAGAAAGAATAAATAACAAGCCAAAGATTATGCTTATGGCAATATATAAGTTTTCGCGCTCTGGTATGGTGTTAGAAATACATGCAACAATAAACCCTACAAGGAAATTACACAATAAAGATGCAATAAATACCCATAACTCATAATCATTTAAAGATGACGCATCAACCATCTTTATTTCAATTTTTTCTGGGATTGATAATTCAAATTGAAGTTCATTGCCGATTGGATTTGATTCAATCTCCGCTTTGTTATTTCCTTCGTTACTCATAGTGATGTTATATTGTTTATCTCATCCCATTCTCCTTTTTGTAATATTCCATTATACTGTCCTCCTGACATCGCTGGACTCATTATGAAATGTAAAGTTTCAGGAACTTCCTGTGCTAATGCAGTTAAAGAAGACCGAATAGCCTCCCATTGTGCTTCATTCTGTATATGAATAATGAAAAATGTGGTCAATCTCTTAACATGACGATAAGGAGATAAAATATTATCAATACGCTCTTCGATAGAACTTCTACGCTCTCCCGTGGCGCTTAAATCATAAGATAGTACAAAGTGCATATTATTTATTTTTATTTCTGCAAAGATACTCAAAAGCATAGAATAAAGAATTTTTTTATTGTTATAAAAATAACTACTTTTGCATCCGAATTTGAGTGCTTGCACTCTATTCGGACATAGTGCCTAATTCGTCTCGAAATCACCACCTCGAAAAAGAATAAAGGCAAATATCCAGTGTTTAGGCAAGTTCTGCGCATAGCGTAGAGCCAAGCCTATACTGGATATGGTTTGTGGTGAACCACGAGACGATAGGCAACGGCTCTACGTTTTTACGTTCACTCCGTTTGCCGTTTTACAGATTAACAAGAAATGTAAAATGGGAAAAAGAAAGCCTTTATTGAAAACCTACATAGTGTCTTGGTATGGTCCATTTCATAGTATAGAGGAAATGAAAGAGTGGCAGAGCCAACAAGATATTGATTTCTGTTTATATCTTATACAAGGTAAGAAATCCAATGCCAAAACTTACTCCTATTATTGTGGGCAAACAAAAAGGACAGTCCCCGAAAGGTTTAATGATAAAAATCACCATATAAGAGAAATTCCCAACCGCAGAAGTATCTGGATAGGTGCTTTTGAAAACCACCATAATAAAGAGGACATAAACATTGCCGAGAATATGTTTATTGACTTGCTTTCCGGGGAAATAAAAGAAAGACAGACACTAAATAGACAAAGCCTATACTTCAAAAAACAAGAGCGCAATTTCTTTCTCCTAAGTAAGTGGAGCAATCCTAAGCACCGTTGTCAGCCGGAATGTTCTCTAAAATTTTTGTTGCCGGAAGTAGTGGTTTACTTTTCAGATACGGATGAAATAAAAGTTGCCAAGAAACTACGCTCTTTATAATTACGTCTTCAAAGTTTCGCTTGACAAATCCACAAGCGCGTCAAAGTTTTGCATTGTTTGCAAATGCTTGTAGTAGGCTTCAAACTCACTAAATGACATTTCCGCATTAAGAAGTAATTCCTTTACACTCTCATCGGATAGCATTTTCAAATGGGGAACTTCCACGTGGAGTTCCCCTTTTTTGAATAAGGTACACTCTGTGAGAATTGTCGGTATAAAATCGTGTACTCCTAAAAAGTCCTCAACTATTCTCGTGTGGAAACAAGTGGGAGTACGGGTCTCTTGGTGGTGTGAGTTCTGCATATAATTCTACGATAATGGGTTCTTTAATTTTTACTGCAAATATCCTTTCGGTACGTTGTATCAGTTCCTCATCTGCAAAGATAGGTGGTTTTGCCGAATTTTCAGACACTTCCCAGCCTCTAATTTTTAGATTACGGTAATGAATACGTCCTGCAAGGTCTCTTTCAAGTCGGTCTTGCATATAAGCAAGTAATTTTTCAAAAGAAGTCATAACGTGGAACGCGCCTAATGCCGGACAGTAACCACAATACTCCCCCTCCTCGTGCATGGTCTTTTGTTTAAACATCACGAGTTTCACAGAAACTTTTTCCATAATATTGAATTGATTTTATGTGCCGACTATATCCGTATAACCGACACGGATTAAATTTTTGTCTATGATTTGATTGAATTTTTCCAGTGGCGTTTTCTTTCGGGTATTGTAGGTAAATTCAAACTCCGCACAGTATTTGGAGAGGTGTTCCTTACTCGGTCTGTGGTAAGTACCCATCATCGACCTTTTCAGATGCGACCAAGCGCCCTCGATAGTGTTTGTGTAAACATCCCCACGCACATATTCCTTGCGTTTGTGTTTCACTACGTTATGTTTATAGTCCTTATCCAATTTAGTGTAAGCCCACCATTCATCACTCATAATATGGGAACCGCCTTTTATCCGTTTATGGATTATCGGCTCTAATGTTATGCGTTTGGTGTTCTCCACTGGCGTAATTGACAAGCGACCTTTGCGCTGGACCGCCCCGAATACTGGTGTTTTGTTTTCTGAACCTCTACCACGTTTACCCTTTTTCTTACCACCGACATACGTTTCATCCACTTCGACCGTTCCCCGTAATTGGTTATCGGAATTACGACGTTCCAACATATATCGTATCTTGTGCAGTAAGTACCAAGCCGACTTTTGCGTCACGCCGATAGCCTTTGACAGTTCAATGGAACTGGTACCTTTCTTTGACAGTGAAATCAGATAGAAAGTCAGAAACCATTTCTGCAAAGGAATGTTGGAGTTCTCGTAAATCGTGCCGGTAGTGACCTTGAACTGTTTACCGCAGTGTGCACACTTAAAAGTCTTTCCGTTTTTGTAGCGGTAAACCTTTTGTGTGTTGCCGCAATGCGGACAGACGGGAGTATTGCCCCATCTGCGTTTTTCAAGATACTTTCTGCAAGCGTCCTCATTGGGAAACTGCTTGAAAAAGTAGAAAAGATTGTAATTTTCACTCATTTTTTCATCGCTTTATACATAAAGTTACGAAAAAACGGTGAGTTATCCAAATGACTATGAAACAATTTCTTATGTTATTTTTATAGCAATAATCACTAAAACCAAATCCGTATAAAGGTCTTATGCATGTCTGCGAATATGATTTTGGTGTAAGAACTTCTACTCACAGACCTGAATACGGACTTTGGTCATATAAAAAGAGCCTACTATAAAAGTAAGCCCTCAAATATTTTCTTTCATCCAGTCAAGCATATCTTCATTTATACGATATGTAGCCCATGCGGAGTCTGTTATATTGATAACTACTATTTGCCCTTTGCCGTCAATTGCCTCAATTAGTTCGTCTCTCACTCGTTTCGATGACCTTGTTGTTTTGATAATCCATGCACGGGCAAATAATTTGGCCCAGTTCGGATAGCGTTTTAGTCGCCTACTAAGGGCTGTATAGCTTGATTGGTCATCCAATGTGTATGTAACAAAATATGTATTCATTCTTTTGATGCCTTAAAATAGTAACCAACAATAAAGCCAAGAGGCCCAGATAATACACCCGAAACGGTTACGAGCATATCCTTAAACTCATCCACCTTAAAGCATTTATATACTCCTACTCCAAAAACGATTAAGATAACACCAAAGAACGCACAGACGTATATCATTGCAATTATGCTTCGTGTGTTCTCTTTTGGGTCAGAGCTTCCTTTGGGATTTATTTCTGATTTTTCTGTTTCAGCCATGTACTTACAATTTTACTCGCAAATATACACAGATTTTCTCGAACCTCTGTTATCTTTATTAGAGTAACTTTTATTCACCCAAATTGTTTAGGTTAGGATTGTATATAATTACGAACTAAAATATTTAGGACCTTGGTATGCTCCCGATGCGTTCTGCTTTTCTTCTGGCAGAAAATTTGCTGTAAATGCGGATAAGCTATATAAACGGCCTTCATATTCAATTTTGTCATCGCTGGCAATTTTAACGGGAATTTGAAGAGCATCAAAAATGACGGTATCGCCAACATTTAAGCCAATCATATGAAATTTAAATGGAGGTTTCTGGGCCTTCCGTTGTTTTTCTTTATATTCTGCCTCTATTTTTTTATCTTCTTCTTTATTCTTGCTAATAATAGGTTTGCCATCGACATATACAGATAGTTCTGCATCATCAAGCAAATCTGCTATATCGCGCATAATATCTAATGCTACAGAAGGAGCAATATTGAAAAATTCACGATTTTGTCTTATGCGTAAATCTGTCAGGCGATCGATCTGTTTATGTATTTGTTTTTCAACCTTAGCATATTTGGTTGTCTTGAGTGTTGCGTAAATTTCAAAAGGAAGCGGCACTGCTGTGTTATCGAGCTCCTTGCTTCGCACATCAACAGGGCGGGCGCTTTTGCCGATTTTGACCCAATCTTCTCTAAAACTTGGATTGGTCAATATATAAACATAACCATCTGTTTCATTTTTCATAATTATGGGTTAGATTATCGGTGCATGTATTTGGTTACGTTGTTTTCGGAGCAGATGATGTAGACGCCCATTGGCGCAGAAACGCGAACACTCCCCTTCCCTGTGGCTATTTTTACTCCGGAAATGGAATATATGGCAATTTCGCTATCTGCGGCGGTTGCGATTAATTCGCCATTATTCGAGTGGATTTGCAATGTTTTTGCCGATTCCATGGCAACTCCGGAAGGAATGCCCTCGGATTCAATAAATTCGATGGCTTCCAATTCTGTTTTCCATGCTTCCTCGTATAGTGCTTTGGTGCCAGCCGGAATATATACTTTGATTAATCCGGTACTTGTTATATTCGGTGAATTTAATGTGCCTGATTCAATTTCCGGTGGAGTTGTTGCGTCGATCGATATGCTTTGAAGGCATGTATTGTCAAATACTAGTTGGCTGATATTTTTTATTTTGCTTCCAAAAGATACGCTTTTCAAAGACGTGCAGTTGTAGCACGCATATTCATTCAGCGTTTCCAATCCTTCTGGGAAGTTTATTTCTTCCAATGATATGCAATTGGTGAAAGTATCGGAAGCGATTTCTTTCAAACCTTGCGGCAATCGGATGACTTCCAATGTTTTCATCTTAGCAAAAGCATGATCGCCTATTGTTGTCACTGTTTCCGGAATTGTCAGCGTTAGAATATCGTCATAGTCGCCATATTCGCTGAAAAAAGCGTTTGCGCCAATTGCTGTAATGGTGTATGTCGTGCCATCATATTCAAATGTTTCCGGAATGACAACATTTTCATCATAATACCAATCTTGAAATTTCGTAAGCGTTGCCGTTTCCAAATAACTGTCGATTTCGAATTGAGATGAGTTTAGGATGTCATCCGGATTCTCGTTGTTGTAGTACGTTATTGTTTCTCCATTTGCCGGCATGATGCACAATGCGGCTGCGAACAGCATTGCTGCCAATTTAGGTCTTTTTAGGTTTGCCATTTTTTATTTTATTTTTGTTATTTAATTCGTTGTATTTCAAACATCCGCAGCTATATGGGCATGAAGAACAACCTACGTTCTTTTTACTCTTTTTAAAGTTGCGAACAACAATTATGACCATCGCTATGAAGACGATGGCAATAACTGCATATTGTATTTGTTCACCGGTCATGACCATTGCTTAATACGTTAATCAAAGATACGGCAAAGTTGTCAATATTTCCAAATGAAGCGAATTTATTTTTTCAAATTCTGCAATTTTTCAAATTCGAGTTCGAAATTAGGCGTAAAGAAACCGGTTTTTAGGCGAGTGGAAATTTCGAAGGGCGAGAAAAAACGGCCTTCCGATATTTCAGCAGGGTCGGTTTTGATTGCCGACGGATCTGCAACGCAGCGAAATGTATGAACCAATTCTCGCTCAATCGCGCTTTCAAACAAGTAGGTATAGAGCCATTCGAAATTGATATCGACAAGTCCCAATTCTTCGCTTGCTTCCCTTTTTAACGCATCGTGAATCGATTCTCCGAAATCAACATGTCCGCCTACCGAAGTATCCCATCGTCCGGGTTGCACGTCTTTTGTTTCAGCCCGATGTTGCAGGAATAATTCCCCTACTGCATTGAAAACATGCAAATGCACGACAGGATGCAAAGGGCGGTCGCCGCTTGCAGAATGGCATTCTGCCCTTGTCGCAGAGCCGATGACGTTTCCGGATTTGTCGACTATTGGGAGCAATTCTCTTTTGTTATTGTTTGGCATCTCGATTTGGATATTTCTTTTGGATTAGTTTATAGAGGCGTGTTGGCGTCAAAGAGTCGGATGCTTCCGCAAATGGAAGGCGAAACGTGCATCCGGTGCTGTAATTGCTACAACCATAAGCCGTTTTTCCTTTGATGATGTGTCCTTTGTGGCAAATCGGGCATGGGATTTGCGCTATGTCCTTTATTGACGTTTTTTTCTTTTTGGGGGCTGTTTTGTCGGCAGTTGCAGGCGACGTTTCTGTCGTGATTTTATACCCGCTGTTGTCGCTTAACACGTCGATGACAATTTGCCCTATCAATTCTTTCAATTCGTTGATAAACTGCGCTGCTTCATATTCTTTGCGTTCGATTTTTCGAAGCTTGTTTTCCCAAATGCCTGTCAATTTTGCCGATTTGAGCAAGTCAATTTTGATTGTGTCGATCAAGGCAATTCCGGCAGCGGTGGCTTTCAGGCTTTTTCGCTCTTTCTGGATGTATTTGCGTTTGAACAATGTTTCAATGATTGCCGCACGCGTGGAGGGCCGCCCTATTCCGTTTTCTTTTAAGGCTTCGCGCAAATTCTCGTCGTCGACAAATCGTCCGGCTGTTTCCATCGCTCTTAACAGCGTGCCTTCTGTGTATGGTTTTGGCGGTTGTGTCGTTTTTTTGACAACAGAGGGAGAATGCGGCCCGCTCTCCCCTTCCTTGAAATCGGGAAGAATGCAATCGTCGGCTTCCGATTCGTCGTTTTTTTCGTTTTGTTGCGATTTGTTCGATTTGTACACTTCTCTCCATCCTTCTGCGACAATGTGTTTCCCGACGGCTTTAAATTCGCAATTGCCCGATTTTCCCATTACGGTTGTTTGATCGAATTCGCAATCCGGATAGAATGCAGCGATGAATCGGCGAGCCACCATGTCATACACTTTTTTTTCTTCTATCGAAAGATATGAAGCAGGGGGCACATTGGTAGGGATAATCGCATGGTGGTCCGTCACTTTTGCATTGTCGAATATTTTCTTTGACTTCGGGATTTTTTTGTCAAGCAAAGTCGCAGTCAAAGATGCATATGGGCGGAGCGCCTCTAAAATGGCAGGGATTTTCGGGTACATGTCGTCGCTCAGATAGGTGGTGTCGACACGTGGATAAGTCGTGAATTTCTTTTCATACAGCGATTGTATGAGCCGCAATGTTTCATCGGCAGAAAATCCATATTTCTTATTGCATTCGACTTGCAAGGAAGTCAAGTCAAACAAGCGCGGCGCTGATTCCTTCCCTCTTTTTGTTTTGCAATCGACAATGGAAAATGGCAATGTCGAGATTTCATTTAATGCTTGTTGCGCTTTTTCTTCCGATTCGAAACGTCCTTTGGCCAAATTGAAAACGACATCGCGATAAACGGTTTTCAGTTCCCAATAATCTTCTGCTTTAAAATTGTCGATCTCTTTTTGCCGCGCGACAATCAAAGCAAGCGTAGGCGTCTGCACGCGTCCGACGGATAAGATGTTGCGGTTTTGGCCATATTTCAAAGTAAACAGCCGCGTAGCATTGATGCCTAAGACCCAATCGCCAATAGCGCGCGACAGTCCGGCGAAATACAGGCTGTCGAAATCGCTTTGCGGCCGCAATTCAGAGAATCCCTTGCGGATGCTTTCGTCGGTGAGCGAAGATATCCATAATCGTTTGACAGGCTTTTTGCAATCTGCTTTTTGCATGACCCATCGTTGAATCAATTCGCCTTCCTGCCCTGCATCGCCGCAATTCACGATTTCGTCGGCTTCTTCAAATAAAGTCTTGATGACTTTGAATTGCTTTTCAATTCCTTTGTCGGCAATCAGTTTGATGCCAAATTTCGGAGGAATCATAGGCAATGCACCGAGGCTCCATGCTTTCCAACGGTCGGTATAGTCTTGCGGCTCTTTCAAGGAACACAAATGTCCGAAAGTCCATGTGATTTTATAGCCATTGCCTTCAAAAAATCCGTCACGACGCGTTGTTGCACCTAAAATAGCTGCAATGTCTTTTGCCACGCTTGGTTTTTCTGTTATGCAAACAATCATTTTCGATTTTTTTCCAAAGCTTTTGCTTCATTCCAAAGCGCGTCCATTTCGGAAAGCGACATTTCTTTAAGTTTCTTTCCTTTCAATTCAGTTTGAGTTTCGATATAATTGAAACGATGAATGAATTTTCGGTTGGTTTGTTCCAAAGCATTGTCGATGTTCACCTTGTAAAGTCGAGCCGCATTGATGAGGCTGAACAAGAAGTCGCCAAACTCGGATTCAAGCTTTTCGGCATTGCCATTTGTCATTTCGGCTTGCACCTCGGTGAGTTCTTCTTTCACTTTCGTCCACACGTCTTCTTTCTTTTCCCAATCGAAACCGTAGTTTGCCGCTTTTTCTTGAATGCGTTCTGCTTTGATCAGTGAAGGCAAAGCAGCGGGCACTCCATCCAACACCCGTTTGTTGCCTCCTTTTTCTTTCAATTTAAGTTGTTCCCAATTTTGTTCCACTTGTGCGGATGTCTCCGCATGTCCGGAGCCGAACACATGGGGATGGCGATAAATCAATTTGTTGCGGAGCGCGTCGCATACATCAGCGATGTCGAATTTGTTTTTTTCGTCGGCTATTTTTGCATAAAAGATAATATGAAGCAACACATCGCCAAGCTCTTTCTTAATGTTCTCGGAGTTGTCGTCGAGCAATGCTTGGCTTAGTTCATATACTTCTTCTATTGTATTGCACCGCAAGCTTTCATTGGTTTGTTTTTTATCCCACGGGCATTTTTCTCGCAATTCGTCGAGCACATCGAGCAGTTTCCCGAATGCTTCTAACTTAGATTCTCTTGAATTACTCATTTGTCAGCATAGTTTTTAAGTCCGACGTTAAGGAATTTGGCAAATTTGTTGATGTCCTCATCATAATACACCGGTCCGGAAAGCAAGTTCCCATCATTGTCCAACACAACGTAATATGGTTGCGAATTGGCTTTGAATTTGTATTGTTGCAAATAACTCCACAAGTCGCCATAGGTTCGCAATTTCACATTTTCTCCATTTTCGTTGAGCTCGATGATTTCCGGCAATTCTTTCTTATCATCGGTCATTAATGTAATCATAACGAAATTGTCTTCTATCAATTGCCGGATTTTTTCATTTTCAAAAACAGATGCCTCCATTTTCCGGCAATTGACACATCCATATCCCGAAAAGTCGAGAAATACCGGTTTCCCCATTTCTTTGGCTGCATTCATGCCTTCATCGAAATTGTCGTATTTTACAAATTTGCCGGATTCATACAAAGAGAAATCTTGTGTCGACAATGGAGGCGTGAAAGCGCTAACGCTTTTTAGGGGCGCGCCCCATAATCCGGGAAGCAAATATGCTGCAAACGACAAAGAAATAATTGCCAAAATCAAGCGGAATGCACCTATCGATTCTTTCTTGGAATCGCCTTCAAATCGAATTATTTTTAATAGATACAAGCCGAGCAAGGCAAATATTATTATCCATAAGGAAATAAACACTTCACGGTCTAAAATTCGCCAGCCGTAGGCCAAGTCGGCAACCGATAAGAATTTCAAGGACAATGCCAATTCTATAAAGCCGAGCACTACTTTTACGGTGTTCAACCAACCGCCGGATTTGGGCAGCCCTTTCAACCACGACGGGAAAACGGCAAAGAAAGCGAAAGGTATAGCCAATGCCAATGCGAATCCGGCCATGCCGACAGCCGGTCCCGTCAGATTGCCCAAAGTGACGGCTTCGACCAACAAAGTTCCGATTATCGGGCCGGTGCAAGAGAATGACACCAATGCCAACGTGAATGCCATGAAAAAGATGCTTATCAATCCTGTTGTTTTTCCTGCTTTTGAATCAATTGCGTTGGTCCATTTGCTTGGCAATGTGATTTCAAATGCTCCAAAAAATGAGATGGCAAAAAATACAAGAAGCAAGAAAAAGAAGATATTGAAAATGGCATTTGTCGACATTTCGTTCAATTTGCTCGGTCCAAATGCAATTGTTATCAACAAGCCCAAAAGCAGATATATCACCACAATCGACAAACCGTACACAGCGGCTTGGCTGATTGCTTTTTTGCGGTTGTTGTTTTTCTTTAAGAAAAAGCTGACTGTCAGAGGAATCATAGGCCAAACACAAGGAGTGAGGAGTGCCAGCAAGCCTCCTAAAAAACCTCCGATGAAAATATAAAGAAGAGAATGGTCGGCAGTGGCACTATTATTGGCAACGACCGGTTTCCAAAAGTCGGTTTTTTCCAATTTAGCCGATGGAAATGGAGTTGCAGGCTTGATTGTCGCTACGGTAGCAGGGACAGTATCGACTGTTTCTTTTTTTTCTGCGATATGTGAAAATTTGAATTCTTTTTTATTGCGTTGGCATGTTTGGTCGTTGCATACTTGCCCGACAATGGCGCCTTCCAAGTTGTAATCGTCGAGGTTGAGCAATTTTATTTTTTGTTGAAAAGACACGGAGCCTTCCCAACAACCCAGCATCAAATGAAAAAACATGTCGAAATTCTCTTCTGCCGGACGATTGGGATGCAAATCGCCGATGATTTCGACGTTTCTCAACCGGCTTTCATCCCACGTTATTGAAGTCGGAATCGGGCCGCCCTCAGGCAATTGAGTGGCATAAAGATGCCATCCCCTTTCTATTTGGGCATCAATGATAATTGTTCCCTCTGCCCCATCGGATTCAAACCGGACGTTCCATGTCAGTGGTTGTAAAATTTGTCCGAACGACACGTTGATGCCGCAAATCAACAAAAAAGCAATAAGATGCAAACGAAAATATTTCATGTCGCAATATCCCTTTAAAACATTTAGAAAATAGAACCACAAAAATAATGAAAGTTGTGCGCAATGCAAACATGGCTGCGCACAAGTATTGGCAAATACTTGCAAGAATGAAACAAAACGGCATTGAAAAAAATGAAAAAACGGCGTGTAATCCATGTTATTTGCTAATTTTGCAGAAAAAGAGAAAAATTATGATTTTATCAATGACCGGATACGGGAAATATTCCGTCGAAGAAAATGGCGAGAAAATTACCGTAGAAATCAAATCGCTAAACAGCAAGCAATTGGATTTGTCGATGCGGCTTCCCGCTCAATTCAGGGAATATGAATTGGCAATACGCGCATTGGTTGCGCAAAGATTGGAACGCGGCAAAGTGGAAGTGGTTGCAACGATGGAATCCATTGAGGCAAATGCGCAAACATCAATTAATTTGCCGGTTGCTTTAAAATATAAAGCCGAAATAGAGTCGATGGCATCTGCGTTGTCAATACAAATTCCGGAAAACATGACGGAAATCTTGTTGCGCATGCCCGAAGTTTTGAAGCCTGCGATGGCTGATATCGACGATTCGGAAAAAGCTTTGTTGCGTTCGGCTTTGGACGAAGCAATCGACCGGCTTGTCGAATTTCGCACCCAAGAAGGAAACCGCTTGGAGAAGTTTTTCGTGGAGAAAATCGCTGCGATTCAACAATTGTTGAATGAAGTGCCTCAATATGAAGCCGAACGAATAGAAAAAATCAAGAAACGCATTCAGGAGGCATTGGAAAAATTGGGCGAAATAGACTTCGACAAGAATCGATTTGAACAAGAATTGATTTTCTATATTGAGAAATTGGATATTGCCGAGGAAAAACTGCGGTTGCAAAACCACCTTGATTATTTTCTTTCCACAATGGAAAAAGATCCGGGGCAAGGGAAAAAATTGGGCTTCATCGCGCAAGAAATGGGACGAGAGATCAACACGCTCGGCTCGAAAGCCAATCATGCAGAATTGCAAAGGATTGTGGTGAGAATGAAAGACCATTTGGAACAAATGAAAGAACAGATATTAAATGTAATGTAAGCATTATGGAATCTTCCGGTAAAATCATCATTGTATCAGCACCTTCCGGAACGGGGAAATCCACGATTATCGGACGGCTCATGCAGAATGAAGAATTAAAATTGAAATTCTCGGTTTCTGCAACCAATCGGCCTCCGCGGCCGGAAGAGAAAGACGGAGTGAATTATTATTTTCTCACGACGGAAGAATTTCAGAAAGCAGTGGCAGAAGGAAAGTTTGCTGAATACGAAGAAGTGTATTCCGGCCGATATTACGGCACACTCAAATCGGAGATAGAAACCGTTTTGAAGCAAGGATATAATTTGATTATGGATATTGATGTCAAAGGCGGGCTCAACGTGAAGCGCCAATATCCCGAAGCGTTGTCGGTTTTTATCAAACCGCCGTCCATTGAAATTCTACGGGAACGGTTGATCAAGCGCGGGACAGACGATATGGATACAATCAATCAACGTGTGGCAAAGGCCGATTTTGAATTGTCGTATGCCTCGAAATACGATAAATGCATAGTCAACAACAATTTGGACGATGCCGTAGTCGAAATCACTCGTTTAATTCATGATTTTATTTCTTAACAATGAATATTGGAGTATTTGGAGGATCGTTCAACCCGATACATGAGGGGCATTGCATGGTGGCAAGTTATATTGCCCAATACTCCCCCATTGTCGATGAAGTTTGGCTGTTGGTCACTCCGGTTAATCCAATTAAAAACATTGTCGGAGAAAGTTATGATTGCCATAGGGTTGAAATGGCGAAATTGGCGGTAGAGGGTGTCCCATTTTTGAAAGTATGCGACATCGAATTCTCTCTTTCGGCTCCTTTCTATACCATTCGCACTTTGGATGCTTTGCAAGAACAATATCCCGAACATCGGTTTCGGCTCATCATCGGAAGTGATAATTGGTTGTGTTTTGACAGGTGGAAGGATTCCGAACGGATAATCAGCGACTATGGCGTGATAGTCTACCCTCGCCCGAATTTTCCATGCGACGAAAGGGCTTCGCATGCGAATGTCGAATTTGTCGATGCTCCTCAAATAGACATATCGTCGACATTTGTCAGAAATGGTTTGAGGGAAGGCAAAGACATGTCATTTTTTTTACCGGACAAAGTGGAAAAATACATAAAGAACAACAATCTCTATTCTCTATAACCAATGGCAAAGATTAGCAATAACAGTATTATGTTTATCGGGCTTGCAAATGAATATTGCAATTTGCTGGAAAGTTCGGATGGCATGGAAAAATCTGAATTAATCGACAAGTTGTTGAAGCTGCTGCCCCGTTTGTATATATCGATTTCAGATTTTGACACGACAGAATCGGAAAATGAAATTATGATAGATGCATACCTCGAAGAGCCTTACTACGACAGTATTCGTCGCCGAATAGAAGCGGTTATCGGAGAAGACGATACATTCCTTGAAGCTTTTGAGGAGGATATGAAATATTCAGACTCGCCGGTGGCCGTCAGCGTATCTGAATACCTGTCTGATATTTTTCAATATTTGTATGATTTTATCCATGCCGTCAAAGATGCGACCGACGAGCATCTCAATGATTGCATGAGCTTGTGCAAAGAAAATTTTGAATTGTATTGGGGACAAGCGTTGTGCAACGTGTTGCGAGCCTTGCATCGGATAAAATATAACAGTAATTCATTGTAATAATTTTGAACATGGAGAAATACGACGCACTGTCTTTATTGGATTTTTTAAATGAGAGCCCATGTAATTTCCGGGCAGTCGATACGATATGTCGGGAGTTGGCAGCAAATGGCTTTCAAGAATTGAACCTGTCGGACAAATGGGAATTGACGAAAGGCGGCAAATATTTTGCAACAAAAAACGGATCTGCTGTTTTTGCTTTTGTCGTAGGAGAATCTCCAATACCGGAGTCAGGATTTAATATTATAGCAGCGCATAGCGACTCTCCGTGTTTCCGAATCAAGCCGCATCCGGAAATGCCGGGACATGGCGTGGTGCGATTGAATACAGAAGTCTATGGCGGTCCAATTTTGTACACATGGTTTGATCGGCCGCTTTCCGTGGCCGGACGCGTCATGCTCAAAAACCATCGGAATCCGATGCAACCTATTGTACGATTGGTCGATTTTAAAGAACCGATGGTAATTATTCCGCATTTGCCAATTCATTTTAACCGTAATGTCAATGACGGCAATTCGCTATCGAAGCAGAAAGACATGCTGCCCGTGGCCGGAATAATCAACGAGGCTGTCGGGCAAGGCGGATTATTGATGGAAAAGCTTCAATCTTATTTGCATCTTGATTCGCAAGACGACATACTCGATTTCGATTTGTTTCTCTACAATGCCCAAAAGGCAGAACTTGTCGGATTTGAGAAAGAATTTGTTTGTTCCGGAAGAATTGACGATTTGGGCATGGCGCATGCCGCAATGTGCGCGTTGCTCGAAAGTTCGAATCCAAAAGTGACGAAAGTGATGGCTGTTTTCGATAATGAAGAAACAGGCAGCGGCACAAAACAAGGTGCAGCCTCCCCTGTTTTTGCCAATATATTGCGGCGAATTTGTTTGAGTTTTGGACAGACGGAAGAAGATTTTTATCGTTCCATTGCGAATACTTTTATGATTTCTGCCGATAATGCTCACGCTGTGCATCCAAATTATCCGGAAAAATACGATCCGACAAACCATCCTGTGATTGGAGGCGGACCGGTGATCAAGATTAATGCGAATTGCAAATATATGACTGATGGCTATTCGTCATCGGTATTTATGGAATTATGCAGAAAAGCAGGAGTTCCTTGCCAATTTTTTGTGAATCATTCCGATATAGCCGGAGGATCGACATTGGGCAATATATTGACTTCGCAAATCGACATTAACGGTGTCGACATGGGCAATCCGATTTGGGCAATGCATTCAGCTTTGGAAACGGCGTCGATAAAAGACCAAGAATATACGATAAAAGCATTTACGGAATTTTTTAATACGGCGCTTCATTGATTCGTTTATTTAAATTTATGCAGCCATGATATGATAGAAAATGCTGATATTTTCAATCTTGAAAAGCCACAACCTGCTCCAATGCAAGGCGGATTGATATTGTCGGAACCTTTTTTGGCCGACATGCATTTCCATCAGGCATGCATTTGCCTTGTCAAATACGGATGTGATAAACGGCCGCTTGGGCTTGTTTTGAACAAAGAATTGACCATTTCCTTAAACGACATTGTTGCTGAAATCAAAACTGATCGCTCAATTCCCTTATTTTGCGGAGGACCTGTCGCAGTCGATCATTTGCTGTTTATCCATGATTTGGGATTTTCGATTCCCAACGCAGAGCAAATATGTGACAATCTTTATTTTAATGGAGATTTTCAAAGCATCATAGAATATATCAATGCGGGCAATCCTGTCGACGGGCATGTGAAATTTTTTCTCGGATACAGTGGTTGGGAAACGGAGCAAATGGAAGAAGAATTGGGAAACCATGTGTGGGCCGTGTGCAACAATGCGCCTCGAGAGTCTTATCTGAATTCAAATGTAGATGGATATTGGAGGGAATGCGTGCGATTGCTTGGCAACGATTATAGGAATTGGCTGCTTTGTCCTGAAATGCCTATTTTGAATTGATGTTTTCCACAAGAGCTTGCCATAGATTGTCGTTTGGCACGGGAGCGGAAACATCTATTATGTCACCCGATACAGGATGCGTGAACTTGATGCGGTGTGATTGCAGTGAAATGCCTTTATCCGGATTGCTGCGACGGTCCCCATATTTCAAGTCGCCTCGGATCGGGCAGCCCATGGCTGCCAATTGCACGCGTATTTGATGCTTTCTTCCGGTGTGCAATCGAATCTCCAACAAATAGTAATAGTCGGTATGCGATAGAACTTTGTAGTCCAGCACAGCGCGTGCCGCCCCTTCGCGTGGCATTTTGCTTGCATAGGATTTGTTGTTGCGTTCTACCGTTGATATATAATCAATTAAAGTGTCTTCTTTTTTAGGCGGTTGAAACCGTGTGATCGCCCAATACACTTTTTCGACTTCTCTATTTTGAAACATCCGGTTCATGCGGGAAAGGGCCTTGCTGGTTTTGGCAAAAACCACCAATCCGCTTACCGGCCTGTCGAGACGGTGTATCACTCCGCAGAATACATTTCCCGGTTTCCGGTATTTTTCTTTCAGGTAGTTTTTGATTAAGTCGGACAAAGGCGTGTCGCCGGTCTTGTCGCCTTGCACGATTTCTCCCACAGCTTTGTTGACAATGATCAGATGGTTGTCTTCGTAGACGATTTCCATTTAGACGTCGTGTTTGGCTAATTCCCCATTTCAGAAATAAATTTCACTCGAACAAGGCGAATTTCATCCTCGGTGTAATCGCCGCCAAGTTCTTGGATTGCTGTTTCAAGGTCGTCGCTTTCGCTTTCTTTGAAATAGTCGAAAATATCATCCAAATGGTCTTCGTCCATCACTTCATTTAAAAAATAATCTATATTGATTTTTGTTCCCGAGTAGACAATGGCCTCTATTTCGTCGAGCAGTTCCCCGAATTCCAATCCTTTTGATTCAGCAAGCTCGTCGAGCGCAATCTTTCTGTCAATGCCTTGTATGATTGAGATTTTCAATTTGCTTTTGTTGGCAACTGTTCGAACACGAAGATCTTCCGGACGTTCGATTTCGTTTTCTTCCACATGAGTTTTTATCACTTTGATAAATTCCTCGCCATAACGTTTCGCTTTGCCTGCGCCTACGCCTTGTATCGTTTGAAGCTCTTCCAATGTAATTGGATATGTGGTTGCCATGCCTTCAAGCGATATGTCTTGGAATATGACGTATGGCGGCAATTCCAACTGTTTGGCTATCTTTTTCCTTAAATCTTTCAGTATTGAGTACAATTCAGGATCAACGGCGCTTGTCCCGCCACCTTTCAATGTGATGGAATCGTCATCGTCGCCCTCATATTCGCGATCTTCAACGATTTTGAAGGTTTTTGGATTTTTCAAGAAATTGTGCCCTATTTCAGTCACTTTCAACAGACCGTAATTTTCAATTTCTTTATCCAAGTATCCGGAGATTGTGGCTTGATAAATCACGGCACTCAAGAATTTCTCGGAAACCGACTTCATGCAACCAAAAGATTCAAGTTGGTCATGCTTGTATGCCTTTATCTTTTGAGATGATTCGCCTCGCAAGATGCTAATTATGTAATCGGATTTAAACTTCTCCTTTAATGCAAGGACAGTCTCAATGACGGCGCATAATTCCTCTTTTGCTTCAACTTTCTTTTTGGGGTTTAAGCAATTGTCGCAATTTCCGCAGTTGTCGTTTTTATACTCTTCTCCGAAATAGTATAATAATGTTTTCCTTCGGCATACTGAAGATTCGCAATAGGCAGCAGTTTCCAAAAGCAATTGTTTTCCGATTTCTTGTTCGGCAATCGGCTTCCCTTGCATGAATTTTTCCAATTTTTGCAAATCTTTGCTTGTATAGAACGCAATGCATTGCCCTTCTCCGCCATCGCGTCCTGCCCGTCCCGTTTCTTGATAATATCCTTCAAGGCTTTTGGGGACGTCGTAGTGGATGACATACCTGACATCCGGCTTGTCTATTCCCATGCCAAATGCAATGGTGGCAACAATTACATCCACCTTTTCCATCAAAAAAGCATCTTGGTTCTGACTGCGTTGCGTGCTGTCCATGCCGGCATGGTAAGGAAGCGCTTTTATGTCGTTTAGCACCAATGTTTCTGCCAGCTCTTCTACTTTTTTCCGGCTTAAACAATAGATGATGCCCGATTTGCCTTCTTGCGATTTGATGTAACGAATGATTTCTTTGTCGACATTTTTCGTTTTGGGGCGAATTTCATAATAAAGATTGGGGCGATTAAACGACGATTTGAAAACCTTGGCATTTTGCATTCCAAGGTTCTTTTGAATGTCGTGCTGAACTTTCGGCGTCGCGGTAGCGGTTAGCGCAATTACCGGATGAATCCCTATCGCATTGATAATTGGACGTATTCTGCGATATTCGGGACGGAAATCATGACCCCACTCGGATATGCAATGAGCTTCGTCGACCGCATAAAAAGAAATGGGAACTGTCGACAAAAAATCGATATTTTCCTCTTTGGTCAAAGATTCGGGAGCGACATATAGCAATTTGGTTTTTCCGCTGACAATATCGGCTTTGACTCGTTCGATTGATGCTTTATTCAAAGACGAGTTTAAAAAATGAGCAATGCCGTCGTCTTCTCCGAAATTGCGCATTGCGTCTACTTGGTTTTTCATCAATGCAATCAACGGAGAAATGACAATTGCCGTCCCTTCCATTAACAATGAAGGCAACTGATAGCACAGAGATTTGCCTCCTCCGGTGGGCATCAAGACGAACGTATCGTTGCCCGCTAAAAGATTCTTGATTATTTCTTCTTGGTCGCCTTTGAAGGTGTCGAATCCGAAATAATTTTTCAATTCTGTCCTTAAATCAGTTTTTGCTGTCATAGCCTTTTCTTGTTTTGAAATACAAATCGCATATAGACAAAGTTATAAATCAATTGGCAAAACGCAAAGGTTTATTTAAATTAATTTTAGTCGCGGAGCAAATCCATGTTGGCTTTTGCCAATTTTTCTTGCGCATAATCTTTGGTTACTGTGAATTTCTTTTTCTTGGTCGAAGGGGTTTCATACATGGCGTCTATTACAATTGTTTCCGTCAACGCTCGCAACCCTCGTGCTCCAAGTTTGTATTCAATGGATTTGTCGACAATCAAGTCTAACGCATCATCTGTAAAATCCAGTTCGACGCCATCCATGGCAAACAGTTTCTTATATTGTTTGATTATGGCGTTTTTAGGTTCGGTCAAGATGCGTTTCAGCGCGTTCCTGTCGAGCGGCTCTAAATTTGTCAGGATTGGCAATCGTCCGATTATTTCCGGAATTAAGCCAAAAGCCCTCAGGTCTTGCGGCGCGACATATTTGATGAGATTGTCCCGTTGGTGTTTTCTTGAAACATTGTCGGTGCCGAACCCTACGACGTAGGTGTTTAATCGTTGGGCTATTTTTCTCTCGATGCCTTCGAATGCCCCTCCGCAAATGAAAAGAATATTTTTTGTGTCGACCGGTATCATTTTTTGTTCCGGATGTTTTCTGCCACCTGCCGGCGGCACATTGACAACCGAGCCTTCGAGCAGTTTCAACAATCCTTGTTGAACTCCTTCTCCGCTGACATCGCGTGTGATAGAAGGATTGTCGCCTTTTCTTGCTATTTTGTCGATTTCATCGATAAATACAATTCCTCGTTCAGCTTGTTTGACATCGTAGTCGCATGCTTGCAACAGCCGTACCAACAAGCTTTCGATGTCTTCTCCCACGTATCCGGCTTCCGTCAGCACGGTCGCATCCACGATGGCGAAAGGCACATTCAGCAAGCGTGCAATTGTCTTGGCCAGCAATGTTTTGCCGGTGCCGGTCGGCCCAACCATTATGATATTGCTTTTTTCTATTTCCACGCTGTCGTCGGTCGGTTGCAATAGTCGTTTGTAGTGGTTGTATACGGCCACTGCCAAATATTTTTTTGCTTGTGATTGACCGATGACATATTCATCCAAATAGTCAACAATGTCTTTTGGTTTGGGGATGTCGGTCAGTTTGATATTATTGTTGGAAGAAGCCTTTTTGGCGTGATTCTCAAGATACGGTTGCAGCATGGAATATGCTTGTTCGACGCAATTGTCGCAAATGGCGCCATCTCCGTTCAGGGTCGGAATAAAAAATAAAGCATCTTCTTGCGATCGTCCGCAAAAACTGCAATGGTGGGTAGGGCCTCCGTTGTTTTTTCCTTTTGTCATTCTTTTGTCGTTTCTCGTTGCATTACGCTGTCAATCATTCCATATTCTTTGGCTTCTATGGCTGTCATCCAATAGTCGCGATCGCTGTCTTTTTCCACTTTTTTGTATGGGACACCTGAATGGTTGGAAATGATTGTGTACAATTCTTTTTTTAGTTTTTGTATTTCGCGTGCGGTGATTTCGATATCCGACGCTTGTCCTTGCGCGCCTCCCATCGGCTGATGAATCATCACTCGCGAATGGTTGAGGGCGAATCGCTTTCCTTTTTCTCCGGCAACAAGCAAAACGGCAGCCATGGATGCCGCAATGCCGGTACAAATTGTCGTAACGTCGCTGGATATGTATTGCATTGTGTCGTAAATGCCCAAACCTGCATAAACCGAACCGCCCGGAGAATTGATGTATATTTTGATGTCTTTTTCCGGATCGGAAGAATCTAAATACAATAGTTGTGCTTGTATCACATTTGCCGTGTAGTCGTCAATTTGAGTTCCCAAAAATATGATTCGGTCCATCATTAATCGTGAGAACACGTCCATTTGCGCTACATTGAGTTGCCGCTCTTCAATGATGGTGGGAGAAATATAGCTGCTGGTTATTTTCATGTAATCGTCGACAGCATGCCCGTTAAATCCTAAATGCTTTACGGCAAAGTCTCTAAAATCATTTTTCATTTTGTTCACTTTTATATATTGAGTTCACAGAATCCATGCTTTCTTTGATACAAAAATAATCATTCTTGGCTGTCTTTAAAAGCAAATACTTGAAAAAACAACACTTCATTTCTTTTTTACGCATTGTTTCAAAACAAATTGAGCAAGCATGTTCGTTTTTCTGACAGCTCGCATTATCTTTGTAATTCTACTAATTTGAACGAGATGAGAATTTATTTTGGCATATTGTTCTTGGCGAGTTGCTTTTTAGCAAAGGGAGAATATGTGTATCGCGATTTTTTGACAGGATTTCAAGATATGTCGCAATATTGCTCGGCCGATGGCTATATACGCATGGACAATCAATCGGATTCTACCTTATTTGAATGTCAGGAGTATGATATTCGAAATAGGCATTTTGAATATACCGTATGGATGAACGACGGCGAAGAGCCATCGACCAAAAATCGTTTTTTGCAGTCATCCTGCCCTACCGCGTCTTTTGGGCTGGTGTGGAATTTTGTAGATGATAAAAACTATTATGCAGCATCTTTTTCCCGCATTGTAGAGAATAATTACGATGAAGTAGCAAGAAACCAATATTTTAAACTGGTTATTAAAAAGGTATCAAATGGGGAATGTTCGGTTTTAAGCGAAAAAGAAATAAAATCGGGCGTAACTCCCGATCCTTATGAATACAATGCTTTCAGAATTGAATATGATGGCCAGACTTTGTCTGTTTCAGTTGGCAATGTGACGTTGGGCACTGTTTATTCTTCAAGGATGGAATTGCCGGACACGTCTCAAATCGGATATTTTGCAAGGGAAGGATGCTCGTTGAAAGTCAAAAGAATTTGTTATGAGGACTCTCCTATTCCGCAATTGCTGTTTGCAACAAATTATTCCAAAGAGTGGCTTGACAAAAAGATGGCAGAAAGTTCCGATCCAATTGAAGGCTATTGGATATATTTGGATAGGAGTACAGATGATCGTTTTTTTGAGTTGGGTGGCAAATACACGATAGCAATCATTAAGGAAGATGCCGGTTACAATGTGCTTTATGTCGATGGCGCAGAGCTATATTCCGGATATTGGATTCCATATATGAGCAAAGGCCGCCTTTCCGAAACGCCATTTGTGGGGCATTTCGATTTAGAATGGCATGATGCCATGAAAAACATAATTGACGATGAGACGTATGCCGTCTTGTCCGACTTCGTGCTGACGCTCCATTTTCCTATCCAGAAATCACAAGTCAGATTTAGAAAGTTGAATCCTTCTTATGATTCCCCGTTGGGCGACAATGCGAATCATTAAGGCGGCACTTATCGGATATTTGCAATGCTGATGATGTCGGCAAACACTCCGGCTGCTGTCACTTCTGCGCCGGCGCCATATCCCTTGATTTCCATTGGATAGTCTTTGTATCGATCGGTCGTGATTAGAATGACATTATTGCTGCTTTCCAATGCGTAAAACGGATTGGAGCGGTCAACTTCTTGAATGCCTACTTCCGCTTTGCCATTTTCTAATTTTGCGACAAAACGAAACCGTTTGTTTTCATGTTCGGCAGATTGCCGTTTTTTTTCGAACTCGTCGTCAAACGATTTGATGTTGGCAAAAAAGTCGGACAAACTTCCGTCCATTAAACTCTCCGGAATAATTGGGCGTTTTGCAACTTCTTCAACTTCAATTTTATATCCGGATTCCCTCGAAAGTATTACCAACTTGCGGATCACGTCTTTGCCGCTTAGGTCTTCCCGTGGATCGGGCTCGCTGTATCCGGCGTCCATTGCCATGCGGATTGCTTGGCTTAGACGGATGTCTTTGCTTAAAATGTTGAATATGTAATTCAATGTGCCGGAAAGCACGGCTTCTATTTTTAAAATCCGGTCTCCTGAATTTATCAAGCTGTTGATGGTGTTGATGATTGGCAGTCCGGCCCCGACATTTGTCTCAAATAAGAATTTCACATCTTTTTTTCTTGCCACTTGTTTTAGGTTGGCATATTCAGAATAGGCCGAAGATGCTGCTATTTTGTTGGCAGCTACGATGTTGACATTGTGCGACAAGAGCGTTGCATAAAGGTCCGATATTTGGGGATTTGCCGTGCAATCGACAAATACGGAATTAAAGATGTTCATTTTAACCACTTCTTCGCAGATAATTTCCGGCGAAGTCGGTTTGCCACATTCTGTCAATGATTTGTGGTAGTCGTTTATGTCAATTCCATTTCTGTCAAAGATGCACGAACGGGAATTGGAAATGCCGACCACGTTAAGGCGCAAAGCTTTGTCTTTCTTCAATTTTTCTTGTTGGTGCCTGATTTGTTCTATCAAATATCGCCCAACATGTCCTGTGCCGATGATGAATAAGTTCAATACTTGGCACTCTGATAAGAAAAAAGAGTCGTGGATGACGTTCAACGCTTTTCGTAGGCTCTTCCCGTCTACGACAAAGGAAATGTTCATTTCCGATGCGCCTTGCGCGCATGCTACGACGTTGATGCCATTTTTGCCTAACGTATTGAATAGTTTGCCGGCCACTCCGGGTGTATGCCTCATGTTCTCTCCGACTACTGCAACCGTGGCCAAGCCGGATTCTGCTTCAATGCTTGTTATTTCCCCGACCGACAATTCTTTGGCAAATTCATTTCGCAATACTTTTACTGCATTTGTCGCATCGCATTCTTTTACGGCAAATGTCGTATTGTGTTCCGATGATGATTGCGCTACCAAGAATACGCTGATTCCATTTTTTGCCAATGTGTTGAATATTCTGGAATTTACGCCTATCACTCCCACCATTCCTAAACCGGAAACTGTAACCAATGAAGTATCGTTGATTGATGATATTCCTTTGATTTCCCTTGTGTCTTGATCCGTAAAATCATCGGAGATCAATGTTCCGGGGGCTGTCGGGTTGAATGTGTTTTTAATTATAATGGGGATATTTTTGTGGTATACAGGATATATTGTCGGCGGATAGACCACTTTCGCTCCAAAGTTGCAAAGTTCCATGGCCTCTGCAAACGACAAATGGTCGATCACATAAGTTTTGCTGATTACACGAGGGTCTGCCGTCATAAACCCATCGACATCCGTCCATATTTCAAGCACTTGCGCATTTAAGCTTGCGGCAATGATGGCAGCCGTATAGTCGCTGCCTCCCCTGCCTAAATTCGTGATGTCGCCGCTTCCTTTGTCGGATGAGATGAAGCCGGGAACAATAGCTATTTTTTCAGTGAAGTTTGCAAAGGTTTGATGGATCAATTGCTCTGTCAATTCAAAATCGACGACATGTTTGCCGAATCGGCATTCAGTTTTAATAAAATCGCGCGAATCGAAAAGTGCCGCTTGTTCTATGACACGGCTGATGATGGCGGAAGAAAGCCGTTCTCCATAGCCGACGATTACATCCAAAGTGCGAGATGACAAATCCTTTATTAGGGCTACTCCTTTATAAATATTCCCTAATTCTTCCAGCAACGGAAGTATTGAGGAGAGCGTGTCGCTTTGTTTCGCCGGCGGAACAATGCTTTCGACCATCTTGATATGGCGATCTTTGATTTGCGCGAATTTTTCATGATAGTCAGCATTATTGGCCGCTAAATGCGCGGTGGAGATCAGCATGTCTGTCACTCCGCCTAATGCAGAGACAACAACGATTGCTTGATCCGTGATGTTGCTTACGATTTGTTTTACTTGTGTCAAACTTTCTGCCGTGCCTACCGACGTGCCGCCAAATTTTAAAACTTTCATTGTTCCTATTGCAAAATTGACTGCAAAGGTAGTCATTTGCTTCGACATGGCAATATTAAAATTTTAAACCATTATGTTTTCAGACAGTTCTGCACAAAAGCAGCAATCAATTTGCATGTCGTTATAAATTAATTAGATACAGACAAGTTGAAATTGCCGGTAAATTTATTTAATGTTTCATTTGCGGATTTCTAAACTTTATGTTTATTTAGCGCACAAAATCATGGCAGCAATGGCGAAAGAACAATTTTCTCTTGAATATGACATGCGGAACACCCCGGTAGCATTGTTATGGTCGTATATAGCTACCGACAATGGCCTCAAAGAATGGTTTGCCGACGATGCGCGGACTGTCGACAAAGAAATCGTTCTTGAATGGAACGGCACGGAGCAAACAATTCAAATTGTGGGATTCCGTTCCGAAAAATTTATTCGCTATCATTGGAAAGACGATTCCGATAAATATTATTTCGAACTGCGTATTTCTTCGTCGGAATTGACAGACAATGTCGCATTGACCGTGACAGATTGGGCTGAACCGGAAGAAGTGCAGGAAGCCAAAGATTTATGGAACTACCAAATAGAAATTTTACAACGGATGTTAGGTTGCTATTAATAAAAACTCAGCGATGCCAATAGCATCGCTGTTTTAATTTAATTGGGGAAATTTTCGAGTGCGATTGCTTATTTCTTTGGGAATTTCCCATCCGCTTAAAGATTATTATTCGTAATTTTGCCGTATAAAAACACAAACTATTAACATTATGACTTTATTCGAAAGGCTTACTAAAACTGCCAAAGAAAACAAACAACGCATTATTCTTGCAGAAGGATTGGAACCGAGAACGTTGAAAGCGGCCGACCGCCTTATCGCAGAGGGAATTTGCCATATCACTCTAATTGGAAATCCGGATGAAATTAAGACGATGGCGGCCGAATTGGGGTTGACCCACATCAATGAAGCCGATTTTGTAAATCCGAAAGATACTGCTTTTACAGAAAAATACGCACAATTGTTTTATGAGCTTCGCAAAGCAAAAGGCGTGACAATCGAGGACGCTCGGCAAACCGTGCAGAATCCGTTATATCTTGGATGCTTGCTCATTAAGAATGGAGATGCCGACGGGCAAGTGTCCGGAGCCCTCAGCACGACTGGCGACGTTCTTCGTGCCGCATTCCAAATCATTAAGCCCAAAAAAGGAATTAGCGTAGTTTCCGGCGCGTTTTTGATGCTTCTTCCGGAAGGCGTTTCTTACGGAACAAATGGAATGCTTGTATTTGCGGATTGTGCCGTTGTCCCCAACCCTACCGCGCCGGAATTGGCGCAAATTGCTGTTTCTTCGGCAGAAACAGCAAAAAACATTGCAGGAATCGAACCGCGGGTTGCCATACTTAGCTTCTCAACGAAAGGAAGCGCTAAACATGAAATGGTTGACAAGGTGATAGAGGCGACCAAAATTGCGCACGACATGGCTCCCAATCTCGCCCTTGACGGAGAATTGCAAGCCGATGCTGCCATTGTGCCGACAGTTGGCAAGAGCAAAGCTCCCAATAGCGATATTGCCGGAACTGCCAATGTCCTTGTATTCCCGTCGTTGGAGGTGGGCAACATCACGTACAAATTAGTGCAACGCCTAAGTGGAGCAGAAGCGGTAGGCCCTATTTTGCAAGGATTGGCAAAACCTGTAAACGATCTTTCGCGCGGTTGCAGTGTCGAAGACATTTACAAGACAGTTATCATTACGTGCAATCAAAGTATAAATGCTGAATAATGAAAATATTAGTTTTAAATTGTGGCAGTTCTTCTGTAAAATATAAATTGATAGAATTGTCGGATAACGAACAAAACATTTTAGCCGAGGGCGGCACGGAAAAGATTGGATTGCCGGATTCTTTCTTGAAATTCAAATATAATGGCGAGAAAGTCACGATTCCGGCTTCGATGCCTAATCACAACGCTGCCATTCGAATTATTCTCGACACGCTGACAAGTGCCAAATATGGTTGCATTAAAGATTACAACGAAATCGAAGCTGTGGGGCATCGCGTCGTGCACGGCGGAGAGAAATTCAATAAAAGCGTGCTTATCGATGCGGAAGTTATTGCGAAGGTAAAAGAATGCTATCCGCTTGCTCCGCTTCATAATCCGGTGAATATCGCCGGCATTGAGGCTGTAAAGGAAATCATGCCCAACGTGCCTCAGGTTGGCGTGTTTGATACGGCATTCCATCAAACGATGCCTGCGTATGCATACATGTATGGCTTGCCTTATGAAATGTATGAGAAATATGATGTGCGCCGATATGGATTCCACGGGACAAGCCACCGTTACGTTTCACGTCGCGCATGTGACTTTTTGGGAGCTGATTATGAAAAGCAACGCATCATCACATGCCATATCGGAAACGGAGGGTCCATTACGGCAATCAAAAACGGACAATCGGTCGACACGTCTATGGGATTGACGCCTGTCGAGGGATTGATTATGGGCACGCGATGTGGAGACGTAGATCCCGGAGCTTTGCTTTATATCCAACAAAAAGAAGATTTGGATAATGCAGGGATGCAAGCATTGATAAACAAAAAAAGCGGGGTCGCAGGAATCTCCGGCGTTTCTTCCGACATGCGCGATATAGAGAAAGCTATCGAAGATGGCAATTCTCGCGCCGTGCTTGCGTTGAAAATGTATGAATACCGCATTTTGAAATATATTGGTGCATATACGGCCGTTTTGGGTGGCGTTGATATAATTGTTTTCACGGGCGGTGTCGGCGAAAACCAAATCGCCACACGGGAGAGAATATGCAAGCAACTGTCTTACTTGGGTGTCGAATTTGATGCTGAAAAAAATAAAATCAGAGGAGAGGAAATTGAAATCAGCAGCAATAATTCGAAAGTAAAAGTTGTTGTCATCCCTACGGACGAAGAATATATGATTGCTTGCGACACCAAAGCAATTGTCGAAGCAATGAAATAAAATTGTCTTTTTGCGACGACGAATCCTTGAACTGCAAAATAGGATTCGTCGTTTTTTTAATTTGATATACTATTTAATACGGTAAATATGAAAACATTCCACGACTTGTTGTTCCATCGTCGAAGCATTCGAAAATACACAGAACAATTGCTGTCTCCCGATGATGTAAAATTAATAATGGAAGCCGGTCTCGTTGCGCCTTCATCCAAAGGGAAAATGCCGTGGCAATTTGTTGTAGTCGACGACAAGCAAAAACTCGCCGCGCTCAGCCAATGTAAGGATTTCGGCGCAAAGCCAATTGCCGGTTGCGCTTTGGCAATAGTTGTCGTTGTAGATCCGTATGAAAGCGATGTTTGGATTGAAGATGCATCTATTGCAGCATTTGCGATGCAACTGCAAGCGCAAGATCTTGGCTTGGGAAGTTGTTGGATACAAATAAGAGATCGTTTTGACAATCAAGCTATTCCGGCAGAAGACAATGTAAAGAATCTTCTCGATATTCCGGAAAACATGCGTGTTGTATGCATTTTATCGATTGGACATGTCGGAGAAGAACGAAAGGCATTGGAAGAAAGTAAATGTCGTTGGGAAAAAGTCCATGTAGGAAGCTGGAGACATGCAGGGGATGAATAAAGTTGTTGTCATTGGTTCCGGCAAGGTTGCTTCATGTTTGGGCAAATCGCTTTTCGACAGTGGCAGATTCGAAATTGTTCAGATTTATAGCCGCTCGTTGAGCCATGCGCAAAAAATGGCTTCTTTTGTTGGTAATTGTCCTGCAATCGATGATGCTTCATGTTTGATAGATGCCGATTGTTACCTTGTCGCGATCAAAGATGATGCTATTGCCCCATTTCTTTCTACTGTGCCCGATCGATGCAAGGGCGCATTATGGATGCATACCTCAGGAAGCGTAGATATTTCAGTGTTTAAAGGGTTTAATGGACTAAATGGAGTCCTATACCCATTGCAAACGTTTTCTGTCGATTCAAAACCGGATATGCGCACTATCCCCTTTTTGATCGAAGGTTCTTCCGACGAAGCAACTGCTTTATTGAAAGAATTGGCGTGTGCCATGTCGCCTTCTGTATATGAAGCGACCAGCCAATTGCGAACGAAAATACACCTTGCAGCTGTTTTTGCTTGCAATTTCACGAATTGCCTTTATGCCATCGCCGATGACATTTTGAAGAAAAACAATATCCCATTTTCCATATTGTTGCCGCTTATAGGGGAAACGACTCGGAAATTGTCGACTCTTGAACCTTGGGATGCACAGACCGGTCCGGCAGCACGAGGTGACATGGCAGTAATCCAAAAACATTTGGACATGCTCAATCATGAAGAAAAAGCTATTTATCAAATTCTTTCAGATTATATATTAAAAAACATGCCCTATGAGCGGAATACCATATGATTTAACGCATATCAAAGCCTTTGCGTTTGATGTCGACGGAGTGCTTTCCGCCTCGTCCATCCCTTTGCATCCATCAGGCGAGCCGATGCGTGTTGTCAATATAAAAGATGGTTATGCCATTCAATTGGCAATAAAATTAGGTTATCCGGTGGCAATTATTACCGGAGGAGATACGGCGGCTGTCAGAAAACGATTTGAAGGATTGGGCGTTGTCGATTTGTATATGAAAGCATCGGTTAAAATTTCGATATATGACGAATGGCTTGCAAAACGCCATTTGACAGATGCACAAGTCGCCTTTATGGGAGACGACATCCCCGACATGGAGGTTATGAGAAGGGTCGGATTGCCTTGTGCGCCGGCAGATGCTTGTGCTGATATTTTGAATGAAGCCAAATATGTATCGCCATATAAAGGCGGCGAAGGTTGCGCGCGCGATTTGATAGAACAAGTGCTTAGGGCAAATGGCGATTGGATGAAAGACAAACGGGCATTTGGCTGGTAACGAAATAACTAAAATATATGCTTTCCAATTTATCCGGATACGATATCATATTGGCGAGCGGTTCGCCGCGTCGCAAGGAGCTGCTTGCCGGATTGGGCTTGAAGTTCCGAACATTTTGTTTGCCTAATATCGACGAATCATATCCACATGATTTGCACGCTGAAAAAGTGGCGCGCTATGTTGCTGAGAAAAAAGCTGATGCATACAAGCAAATTATATCAGAAAATGAACTTTACATAACGGCCGATACAATTGTCGTCTGTCAAGATAAAGTATTGGGGAAACCTTCCAATCGGCAAGCAGCAATCGAGATGCTAAAACAATTATCGGGAAGAGAGCATAAGGTTGTGACTGGTGTTTCTATCGTTTCTCAGAATCGACATGTATCGTTTTCGGTTGAAACAGAAGTAAAGTTTTGCGACTTGACAGCCGATGAAATCGCTTTTTATGTTGACACATACAAACCCTTCGACAAAGCCGGAGCTTATGGGGTGCAGGAATGGATTGGATATATAGGTGTAGAAAATATATCAGGCAGTTATTTCAATGTTATGGGACTGCCGGTGCAACGATTATATCAAGAATTGAAAAAGTGGTAAGCTAAATTTATTCAGCAACAGCAAGTGTAGCTGTGTATCTCGTGTTGTTGGTAATTGGGACAAGCGACAATGTGCCCTCATACAGGAATCCGTCTTTAAATACAGCCTCTTTCCATTTGCTTTTGGCTGCGATCAAATCTGTTTCGGTTGGATGGTAAAGTATGCTCATCGTTCCAATTTTGTCGGGATGGACAACACGATCTCCCAATGCAGCAGAAACAACGCCCATCGTGGCTCGCAGGTTAACTTCTATGCATGGATTAATGGCTATTTGATTGTCGTTTGTTCGATATGCCATCATGTCGACACCCACATATCCGACGTATTCGCTTGGAAGAAAAGAAATCAAACATTCAGACATGGCTTTTTTTACGGTATCTATTTCTATTCCGGCTTGCATGAAATATTTTGTTTTCAGGATATGTCCTAATTTTTCTGAGGTCGTAACTATTGCATGGTCATACGACATTTGGGGTGTATTGTAGAAAATAGAAAAGCCGACAAATCGGGCTCTTCCCTTTTCTACATAATATTCCATTGCAAAATCTTGCAGTTTGTCGAGATATTTCTCACATATAAGCGCACCTTGTTTCTTTAAAATCCCTTCGGCCCAAATTTTATATATTGGCAGGTTTTCGTTTTTCATTCGGCAAATGCCTCTGCCGCTTCCCGACCATGGCACTTTGGCAATCATGTCTTTAAAGTGTTGGGACGCTTCTTCTATTTCCGAGAATGTGTGGCAAAGACAAGGCGTTTCCGGCAGAGGAATATTTGGATAGTTCCTTTTTAACCATTGAAATACATAAATTGAAATGCGTCGATGCGATATATCTCTGAGGTATTTTGCATCGTCGAATGAGAGCGGGCATTTGATTCCCATTCTTATCAATTCGGATAAAATTGCAGCACTCCATCCCCATGGCTGCACATGGTAATTTCCATTCGAAACATTTCCGATATCGACAGCGCCGATTCTTGGCAGTTTATGTCGAATCATTTCGATATATTGCAAATTCTCCTTGTTGCATTTTGCCAAAATATGGCATGGATAATTTGCATACCATAGTGGGAGCAATTGCAGGTCGGAACGCAATTGGCTTGCATGTGCCGGCGCTGTATAGTTTTTTGTGCCGGAAGCGAGCGCCAAATCGTTTTCCGGATTGAAAATATAAAGCTGTTTTTGCATTATTCCACGACGACCGACACAAATTCCACGTCTTTTCCCATAGGTCTGATTTCTATGTTCTCCATGGAATATGGTAGCAATACCGTTTCGCAAGAGGATAAATATTCTGTTCGCTTCTCGCTCCCATAAATCAACTCGGCATTTCCATGATAACAAATCAAGATTCTAAAACTGCCGGTCGATTTGATTGGCAGGGTTGTTGGCCGTTCGATTCTAAGCAAAGAAGATGTGAATTTATCGCATTTTTTTATCAGCACCTCCCCTTCTTGTTCGAGTTCGAGATGATTCTTATAGTCATGGTATTCATCATAATCAATCGCATCCAATGCCATGTCGGTGTGCAATTCGCGTTTCTTTCCGTCTTTGTCCACGCGATCAAAATCATAAATGCGGTATGTGACATCCGATGCTTGCTGTATTTCTATGAGGAAGTTGCCTGCCCCTATCCCATGCACGCGGCCTGCCGGCAAGAAGAATATATCCCCTTTTTGTGGATAGAAGCGGTTTAGATGCGACATCACATTGCCGGATTCGATTTGTTTGCGAAATTCGATTTCATTTGTTTTTACGGAAAATCCGGAGTATAGCACAGCCCCTTTTTCGGCATTTAAAATATACCATAGTTCGGTTTTCCCGAAACTGTCGTGCATTTGCTTGGCGATATCGTCGCCCGGGTGCACTTGAATAGACAGATCTTTCGCAGCGTCGATAAATTTCACCAACAATGGGAATGTGTTGCCAAATTGTGAGTAGACAAACTCGCCCACAATGTCTTTTCCAAATTCGGAAAGCAATGATTTGATATTGCGTCCTGCATAGATTCCATTGTTTACAATTGATTCTCTTCCCGGAACACCCGAAAGTTCCCAACTCTCTCCAATATTGTCGCCTGCGTTTGGCAAATTTTTCAAACGCTTTATTCTGGAACCGCCCCAAATGACAGTTTTTAATATCGGTTCAAATTTTAATGGATATATATCAAACATATTAATCCGCTGTAATTTAATTACTAATCCATTCGTGAACGATAATCTGAATAATCAAATTCTCTCAACAGTTCAAAAGTGCCATCTAAATGGCGCAATACGAAAGAAGGATGCTGAATGCCGTTAAACATATTGGTTTTTACAGTCGTGTAGTGATTCATGTCTTCAAAAACAAGTTTGTCGCCGGCTTTTAAAGGTTGCTTAAAGCTCCAATCACCCATGAAATCGCCGCTTAAACATGAATTTCCGCCAATCCGATATGTCGGGAATCGTTTGTCGGCTTTTTCCAAAGCCGATGTAATAACCGGTTTATATGGCATTTCAAGGCAATCCGGCATGTGGCATGCGAACGATGCGTCTATTATTGCGGTCTTTATTCCATGGTGTTCTGTGATATCAAGCACCGTAGTGACCAACTCCCCTGTCCTCCAAGTGAAAGCGCTGCCCGGCTCCATGATTAATTCCAGCCATGGATATTTTGCATGAAACTCATTAAGCAATTTGATGAGATGCGCTGTGTCGTAATTTGCGCTTGTCATCAAATGCCCGCCTCCCATATTTAGCCATTTAAGGGATGGAAGATATTGGCCGAAGCGACTTTCAAATGCCGATAGGACCTTTTCAAGATCGTACGATGTCGATTCGCAAAGGCAATGGAAATGAAAGCCGTCCAAACCTTCGGGCAACAAGTCGCCCAATTCGTCGGCTGTGATTCCGAATCTTGAGCCTTGCCGGCATGGATCGTAAATTGCCGTTTCAATTACCGAGCATTCCGGATTTACCCGTAATCCGCAACTCACCTTCTGTTGCTCGGAATGGGTCGAATTGTATTCTTGAATATAATTTCGATATCGATTGTATTGAGCTACAGAATTGAAAACAATATGCGAACAGCCTTCGACAAATTCCTTGATGGAATCGTCGGTATACACAGGACAATAAGCATGAACGTCGTGACCTAAATACTCGAGCGACAATTTCATCTCATTCAATGAACTCGCAGTCGACGATTGGCAATATTCTGAAATAATGCCAAATGTTTTCCAAAGCGCATTGGCTTTGAATGCCATTATGATTTTCACATTGGCTTCTTCCGAAATCCTCTTGATAATTTCAAGGTTCTTTCGCAATTTGTCCTCATGAACAATATAATATGGCGTTTTCAACTCTTTCATGTCAGACGATCGTAAATTTTGCAAATTTAACCAATAATGTTTTCATTCCAACATTGTCAAAATTCACATTGATTTTCAGATTCGGATTTGTTTCGATTTTCATAATCGTCCCGATGCCGAATACAGAATGCTTGATTCTCATTCCTTCTTTTAAATCTGTTGCATTTAAAGCCGCGTTACCGACATTTTGGCTGATGCTTTGAGAGGTGACCGGCTTTAATTTCTGTGTGTTAAGAATTGGTTCAATTCGTTTATTTTGCCATTGGGGTTTGTCAAAGGATGATTTGCGATAAGGCACCTCGGCATAGCTTGACATTTGTGCCGGCAATTTTAACAATGAACTGTCGATATCTTTCAAGAAACGGCTTTGGTTGGTCGGGTGTGTCATGCCGTTTCGATAACGTTGCCGCGCATACGTCATGATGCAATTTTCTTTTGCACGAGTAATCGCGACATACAACAAACGGCGTTCTTCTTCGATCTCCATAGGCGATTCTGCCCGTGCAGAAGGGAAAAGTTCATCTTCTACCCCGACAATGATAACATTGCGAAATTCCAATCCTTTGGCTGCGTGCACGGTCATCATTGTGACGCGAGGCACATTTTGTTGTTCTTCTTCGTCTTGATCTGTGGCAAGCGACACTTCCGATAGGAAGTCGCTCATCGTCGTTCGCTCGTCGCCCTGCGACATGCGGCTTTCCGAGAATTGGCGTACTGCGCTCAACAATTCATTCAAATTCTCTTGCCTGCTAATGTTTTCAGGCGTGTTGTCTGAATACAAAGACGACAATATCCCTGAGGTTTTGAATACAGTTTCTCCCAAATCGTATGCGGTTGTTCCGGATTCGTTTTGCGCGATGTAAGTCGCAATCAGCTCACGGAAATCCACAAGTTTTTTCAATGTACCGGAATTTACGTCCAACTCCGTGCCTGCCGGATCGCAAAGGACATCCCACATGCTTATGTGCCTGTCCATGGCAGTTTGGTGGATTTTAAACACTGTGCGTTCGCCAATTCCGCGAGCCGGGTAATTGATGATTCGCCGCAACGATTCGTCGTCGTTGGGATTGACAGAAAGGCGAAAATATGCTAACGCATCCTTGATCTCTTTTCTTTGATAGAACGACAATCCACCATAAATGCGATATGGAATGTTGCGTTTGCGAAGACTTTCTTCCAATAAGCGGGATTGCGCATTCGTACGATACAAGATTGCAAAATCGTCGTAGCTCCCAGTTTGAAGCATTTTCAATTGCACTATCTTGTTGGCAACGAGATAGCTCTCTTCAAAATCGGTATAGGTTTCCAACACTTGAATCTTGTCACCTTTTGCGTTTGTCGAGAATATATGTTTCGGAATTTGCTCTTTATTCTTTTCTATCAAGCTGTTGGCTACGTTCAATATGTTTTGTGTCGAACGATAGTTCTGTTCCAATTTAAAAATATGGAGATCGGGATAAACCGACGATAAATTGAGAATATTATGTATGTTCGCGCCTCTGAATGAATAAATGCTTTGCGCGTCGTCGCCTACCACGCATAGTTTTCGACGGCGGTCGCACAATTTGGAAATAATCAGATGTTGGGAAAAATTCGTGTCTTGATATTCATCGACCAATATGTACAGGAAAAAATCTTGGTATTTCGACAATACATCTTCGTTATCGCGAAATAAAACATTTGTATAAAACAAAATATCATCGAAATCCATCGCATTGGCCCGCCGGCAAGTATCGCTGTAAATGCTATATATGTCGGCGAGCTTCGGTCTTCCTGCCCGAGTGTCGCGAGTGCGTTGCTCTCTGTCGTTGGCATAATCTTCGGCAGAAATCAATGAATTTTTTAACCGCGATATGATAGATGCCACCATGACGACGGGATATGTTTTTTCATCGAGTCCCATGTCTTTGATGATTGCCTTCAAAGCTGATTTGGTATCGGCAGTATCGTATATGGTGAATCTTGGGCGGTAACCGATTCTTTCTGCATTGTATTGAAGTATTCGAAGAAAAATTGAATGGAATGTTCCCATCCACAATTTGGAGGCTTCAACTTCTCCTATCAGAAGGCCGATGCGTTCGCGCATTTCTTTTGCGGCTTTATTTGTAAAAGTCAAAGCAAGTATTCTGCGAGGATCATATCCTTCGGCTATCAAATATGCGATTTTATTGGTAAGCACGCGAGTTTTCCCCGAACCGGCTCCGGCAATTACCAACGATGGCCCGCCATCGTAGCGCACAGCGGCAAGTTGTTGCTCGTTAAGTTCTTGTAAATAATTTTCCAATTTATTTCGCTTACCAAATACAAATATCTCGCAAAGATAATGCAAATCGAGCGCAGAAACGCCAAACTTGTTTGAAATTGTGCCTTTGCAAATGGATTGTTTGCCTTATTTCAAGATGAGACGCAAAATCCATTTGCATTGTTCAAACAGTTTGCGTGCAATACGCATTTAAGGATTTAATTCCGACAACTTCTCATGACTTGGCAATTCCGAAATAAATTCGTATTTATTTTCTTTGTAATTCATTCGGCAACAATAGAGCGACAAGCCATTAGTGACAACTAAATATTTCACTTGCAATACCATATTATAGCGATATATTTGATCAAAGACTTGTTGAGTGAGGCTTACGGACGGTGCTTTGTATTCGACAATCATGACAGGATTGCCCGAGTGGTCGAAAACGACAGTGTCGCATCGGCGACGAATACCGTTTTGCACGATTGCCACTTCATTGCCCATCAATCCTGCCGGATATTTCAACACATTCACCAAGTAATGTACGAAATGTTGCCGCACATCTTCTTCGGGTGTCAACGGAATGTATTTTTTGCGCAATGCATCAAATATCAAAACACCTTTTTCAGTGTGACGGGTTTTGAATTTTGGCAAATTCTCATTTTCTTTCATGAGCAAGACGAATTATCGATGATTTTATGTAAATTTACTTCAAATTTACGATTAAGCAAAATTTATGGCAAAAACTGCAGGGACAACACGCCAACAAATAGAAGCTGCTATACGAAAGAACGAATTTGCAGCAATATATTTGTTAATGGGTGAAGAAGCATTTTATATCGACAGGATTGCAGAATCGATAATTCAAAATGCGTTGACTGAAAGTGAAAAAGATTTTAATTTGGCAACTTTTTATGGCGCAGATTCGTCGATGTCGGATGTAATTCTTGCTTGCCGTCGTTATCCGATGATGGCCGAACGCCAAGTTGTCATTCTCAAAGAAGCCCAGTCTGCAAAAGCAGGAAAACAGATGAATTGGGATTTATTGCGCCAATACGCTTTAAATCCGACTCCTACGACCATTTTGATTGTATGCTACAAAGGCGGTACAATCAAATCTACCGGTTTGACGAAAGCCATCAATCAGTCAATGCTCGAAGGCAAGCAAGCAGGAGTGGTGTTTGAATCGTCATTATTGAGAGAGTACAATATCGACAAAGCATTGATGGAATATGTCGCTTCCACCGGATTCCGCATAGAAAGCAAAGCGCTTGCAATGCTTATCGATTATGTCGGTTGCGATATGGCAATGCTGGCAAAAGAAGTCGACAAATTGGAAATGTCGCAGCCTGACAAGATGATTACAGCCGATGCCGTCGAACAAAATGTGGGAATCAGCAAGGAATACAATACATTTGAATTGGTCAATGCGATTGCAAGTAAAGACAAAGTTAAAGTATTTAAGATAATAGAATATTTTCGCGCAAATCCCAAAAAAGGTCCCGGCGTGCTTGCTGCATCAACCTTGTTTACATTCTTTTCCAACTTACTGATTGCCTTTTACGCAAGGACAACCGATGAACGAGCGTTGATGGAGGCGCTACGATTAAAATCGCCTTTTCAACTGAAAGACTATCGCATAGGCATGAAGCGCTATACGGCAACACAAAGCATGAAAGCTATTGTTGCGCTTCGGGAATTTGACACGCGGAGCAAAGGAATCGGCTCCAATCGAAATGAATACGATTTGTTGGAAGAACTTATACTAAAAATTTTCGATGCATAAGCATAAAAAAAGAAGCTGCCCTGCAATCAAGGCAGCTTCTTTAAGTATTTGATTTCGTCGCCGTTGTTTATTTATATGAATTTAATTCTTCGGGACGGAATTCGGTTACAAATGCATGCAACTTTCTTACTTCTGCTTCGCCATAGCGGACATAGACATTTGCCGACTTTGTGAATGCATCATTTCGAGTCGCATCCGACAAGAGGAGATAGCCCATGATGATGTGTCCTGCCATTTCGACAAGGCGACGGGCATGGAAATCAGTGTATTCCGTATTTTTATATTCGACGACAGAATTGACAGCCGCTTCATATAATGCTGTCATCGCCATCAATTTTTCTTTCAACGGTGCCAATTCAGCGGCATACTCCCCTGCTTCATAAGCCTTAATTTGGTTTAGATAAGTGCCGGTTGTGACGTGGCGAATTGCTGCGACAACTTGCAATTGAGTTGTGCCTTCGTAGATAGAAGTGATGCGAGCATCTCTATATATGCGTTCGCATGCATAATCTTTCATGAAGCCGGAGCCGCCGTGCACTTGGACGGCATCATAAGCATTTTGGTTGCAAAACTCGCTGCTCATTCCTTTTGCAAGCGGAGTAAACGCATCAGCCAAACGTTGATATTGCTTCATTTCGGCACGTTCTTCCGGCGTTAAGGCACGGTCGCTTCTTGCGATGTCTTCATAGATCTTGTAAATGTCGACGAAACGAGTCGTTTCATAAAGCAAACTTCTGGACGCGTCCAATTTGGCTTTCATCAATGAAAGCATTTCATAGATTGCCGGAAATTCAACAATGGCTTTTCCGAATTGCTTGCGATCATGTGCGTACGACAATGCTTCACGATAAGCCGCTTCGCTAATACCGACAGATTGAGCCGCGATACCAAGACGGGCACCGTTCATCAACGCCATGACGTATTTGATCAAGCCTAATTTGCGCGATCCGCATAATTCAGCTTTTGCGTTTTTAAATACTAATTCGCAAGTTGGCGAACCCTTGATTCCCATTTTGTTTTCAATGCGGCGAACAGTGACTCCGCCGTCATTTCTATCGTATATGAACATCGACAAGCCGCGTCCGTCATGGCTGCCTTCTTCCGAACGAGCAAGAACCAATGCGATATGACCGTCGCCGTTTGTGATGAAGCGTTTTACACCGTTCAAACGCCACGTTCCGTCTTGTTCGTTGTAAGTGGCTTTCAGCATCACAGCTTGCAAGTCGCTTCCTGCATCTGGCTCTGTCAAGTCCATAGCCATTGTCTCTCCGGCGCAAACACGAGGGAGGAATCTGTTTTTTTGGTCATCGTCGGCAAATTCATAAATTGTTTCCGCGCAATCCTGCAATCCCCAAATGTTCACAAAGCCTGCATCTGCACGGCTCACCATGTCGGCCGCCATGATATATGGCACTTGTGAGAAATTCAAGCCATTATAACGGCGTGGCAGAGAAATGCCCATCAAGCCGGCTTTTACCAAGGCATCCAAATTTTTTTGAGTGCCTTGCGCATAAACGACATGCCCATCTACGACATGCGGGCCTTCCTTGTCTACATCTTCTGCGTGGGATGCAACTATCTCGCCTGCTATTTCGCCTGCTATTTCAAGCACTTTCTCGTAAGAATCCATTGCATCCTCAAAGTTTTGAGGAGCATAATCATATTTGTCTGCATCTGCGAAATTGCGTTCCTTCAATTCGACAATTTTACGCATCAGGGGGTGCGTCAGATGATGTCTTAAATCAGGATTATCTGTATAAAAATTAGCCATAGTTACTTAGAATTTTTTTTGTAATACTTAATAAGTGACGGAATCACTTCTTCCAAATCCCCGACAATCACGTAATCGGCAATCGAGTTGATTGGAGCGTCCGGATCATTGTTGATTGAAATAATGATAGAACTGTCTTGCATTCCGGCAATATGTTGTATTTGTCCTGAAATGCCGCATGCGATATATAGTTTTGGATGGACAGTCACTCCTGTCTGCCCGATTTGACGTTCATGTTCCGTAAATCCGGCATCTACGGCGGCACGCGACGCGCCTACTTCTCCGCCCAACGTTTCTGCCAATTGGTGCAAAAGATTGAAGTTTTCTTTGCTGCCGACTCCATATCCTCCTGCAACTATAATCGGTGAATTTTTGATGTTGATTTTGGATTTGGCGATATGCCGGTCAATGATAGAAACAACGAAATCGGATGCAGGAATATATTTTGAAGCGTCTAATTCAACGACATTTCCTTTGTAGTTTGCATCGAATATTTCTTTTTTCATGACGCCTTCTCTGACAGTTGCCATTTGTGGGCGACATTCGGGATTGACGATAGTTGCTACGATGTTTCCACCAAACGCGGGACGTATCTGATACAACAAGTCTTTATATTCTATTCCGGTTTTAGGATCGGTATGGTCGCCAATTTCCAATGCCGTGCAATCGGCAGTCAAGCCGCTATGCAAGCATGAAGAAACTCGCGGACCCAAATCGCGACCGATTGAAGATGCTCCCATCAAACAGATTTGCGGATGAATCTCTTTAAATAAGTTGATTAAAGCGGATGCGTGTGGAAGCGATGTGTAAGGATAGAGTTTTTTATCTGCAATTTTATATACAGTGTCGACTCCATACGGGAAAATTTGCGATTCTATGCCGTCGAGGTTGTCGCCGATAACCACTGCTTCCAATTTGACTCCGAGCCGTGTAGCCAAAGTCCGACCTTTTGTCAGCAATTCAAGGCTCACATCTGCGATATTGCCGTCTTCGTATTCGCAATATACGATAAGATTATTTTTGTCTGCCATAATAATGTCTTTATTGATTTATTGTCAAGGCTTAACCAATTGTATGATTTGCTATCAAATCCTTAACGAGATCTTCCAATGCAGTTTGGTCTTTGCCTTCCATGCGTTTGCTTTCTTTCGCTTGAAATACCACGTTCACGATACCTTTGACTTTTGTCGGCGAACCTTTCAATCCTATTTGTTCCGGATCGGCATCGACATAAGCCGCGCTCCATTCTTTCAATTCCAAATATGGACGGTTTTCCACCAAGGCTAAACGTTCCGGCGACAATGTCGCTTTTTCACTGGGCGTGACGGCATATTTGTATTTTTGAATGCGTCGTGCGTTTCGCGGGCGGCATTCATCTGCCGATCCGTTTACGGTGATTACCAACGGAAGCGGAGCTTCGACTGTTTCCACACCGGCTTCTATTCTGCGAGTGACTACGGCTTTTCCATTGGATATGCTTACGATTTTCTCGGCATACGTCACTTGCGGAAGATGCAACTTCTCTGCCACTTGCGGAGCCACTTGCGCGGTATCTCCGTCGATTGCTTGACGTCCGGCAATGATCAGGTCGTAATGCCCTATTTTTTTAATTGCGGCAGAAAGCGCATAAGAAGTAGCGAGCGTGTCGGCTCCGGCAAATGCGCGATCTGTCAGGACGATTCCCGTGTCAGCACCTCTGAAAATTGCTTCTCTGATGATTTCTGCCGCACGAGGAGGTCCCATCGTGAGGATCGTGATTGTCGTGCCGGGATTTTGTTCTTTAATTTGCAATGCCTGCTCTAATGCATTTAAATCTTCCGGATTGAAGATTGCAGGCAAAGCTGCGCGATTGATGGTTCCATCTTCTTTCATCGCATCTTTCCCTACATTTCGAGTGTCAGGCACTTGTTTTGCTAAAACAATGATATTATAACTCATAGTAAAAAGATTATTAATTATTTTCTTTTAATTCAGCTCATTGGAAGCATGTCAAAATTTGAAAACGAGCGACATTGAAATGTGCTCGTTTTCTTATGGCGCGATGCTTATTTTTTCTGGATATCGGCAGTCGCTTTTGCTTCCCATCCCAAAGCGCTTGCCCCGAGTACGGCAGCATCGCTTTCTTTCAATTCAGATAACAACAGTTTCACTTTGCCCCGATAAATTGACAGGGTGTTTCTATCCATTGCCTCTTTCAATGGTTTCATAAGCAAATCGCCCGATTTAGACAAGCCACCAAACAAGATAATGGCTTCCGGACTGGAGAACGTGATAAAATCAGCAAAAGCTTCTCCCAAGATGTTGCCGGTAAAGTCAAAAACATCTTTGGCCAATTTGTCTCCTGCGATTGCAGCATCGTACACATCTTTTGAGGTTATGGAGTCGACATCCATGGAGCGAAGCAATGACGGCTCTCCGGCGCGAGCGTCTAAGAACTCCCGTGCAGTGCGCGCAACGCCCGTGGCAGAAGCATAAGCTTCCAAACAACCGCAACGGCCACATCCGCACGAACGGCCATTGTTGCGTTTTACAATCACATGGCCCAATTCGCCGGCAAACCCGTCGTGTCCATAAACCAATTGCCCGTTGACCACTATTCCGCTTCCGACGCCCGTTCCGAGCGTAATCATGATGAAATCTTTCATGCCGCGTGCTGCGCCATAAGTCATTTCTCCAATTGCGGCTGCATTGGCATCATTGGTGATGGCTACGGGAATGTTAAATTTTTCATACACAAGGTCGGCCAATGGGATTGGTGTTGGCCAAGGAAGATTTACGCCATCTGCGATAATGCCCGTAAAATAATTGGCATTCGGCGCTCCTATGCCAATGCCCGCTATTTTGTCGACAGCATCGTTAGCTTCAATTAATTTTGTCAATTCTTCATGCAATTCGCTTATATAATCTTCAATCTTGGCGTGTTTGCATGTTTTGATGGAACTGCTTGCCAACACTGTTCCGCGGGCATCTACGATCCCAAACACAGTGTTGGTGCCCCCTATGTCGATACCGACAACGTATGGTTTGCTCATTATGTATTTATTTAAGATAGAACGTTTTTATATCGTTACAAATATATGGTGAAAGTTTGAATGTGAAAAGTTTTTTTCGCGTTTTATTATTTGTCGGGCATGTCGCGTCCACACATTTCTTTGAATTGGCAATATGCGCAAGAATGAGTGTCGGCAGTTTGCGTAAACGGAATATCTCTGTTGAAAATTTCATGCATGGTTTCTTTTATCCGGTTCATGAAGTTTTCGTTGTCGATATCAACCCGATAGTCGGATATAGCTTTTTTCCCGTTGATTATTTCATATTTGCCTTCTCGGCATGTGTGGCTGTTGCGAAGTTTGTAGATTACAGGTGTTATTGCCTCCCGATAGCCCGTTGCTTGCGCATAAGCGTTGCAATACAATAAGACTTGGAGGATGGCTTTGTTTCTCTTGTTGCCTTCAAATAATGAAGAAAATGTTTTATCGTCGGAAATTTTGATTTCGTCAGAACCTGTCTTGTAATCCACAATTCGCAGGTTTCCGGATACCCGATCCAATCGGTCGACGATTAGCTTGAAATTCACCGTCAACCCATCGCCAAAATCCCAATTGAATGCCGTTTTCATTTCACTGGCGAGATAGTCGAACGGAGTCAATCGCTTATCGTGCAATATCACATTCCTAACATAATATGCCACGATTTTGCCTATCAGAATTGCTTCTCCGGACAAAGGGCGGGAAACATCGTCAATATGGTTGTAATATGTATTGAGCGCTTCTGTCACTACTGTGTCCAACGCCGGACTATGGGGTGCTAAATACTGATCTAAATAGGAAGCTGTCACTGTGTGGCCACACATTGGCGCATACAATCGCTCGAATACGCCGTGAACGACTTGTCCGAAGGTCGCGCGATCGATAAAATCGGTCATTTCAATTTCCTCATTGATGCCTTCTACTCGTGTGAGGTAAAACTTTAATGGGCAATCAATATAGGCATTCAAAGAACTTGCCGATAGGAATTTCCCTGACTCCGGACGAAGATACTCAGACAACTTATTCCAAATATAATCGTTTTTATACACGCAAATTGGAAAGGTTTCAGGTGTTTTTACATCGTATTCGTATAGGATATGTTTGTTTTTGCCGCGATTGTACACTTTGTCCAATTGGTATATGTATCTTGATTCTTCGCCGCTCGATGTGCCTTGCGTACGCGAATCGTATAGCAAATATACGTTTTGCGAGCGGCTGATCATTCGATAAAAATAGTAAGCGTACATTGAGTCTTGATACTCGAATGTCGCCATCCGGTAGCCTGTTCGCAGATTATTGGGAATAAATGAACGTGAATAGCGTTTTGTCGGAAAAACTTTTTCATTCATCGACAATACTATCAAATTTTTAAAGTCGAGGAGGCGTGTTTCCAAGACTCCCATGATTTGCAATCCACGCAACGGTTCGCCTTCGAAAGCGACAGCCATGCCCGATAGCAGCCGCGACAGCAAAAAGAAAAACGACTGCCCCCCTATTTCAATCTCATAGTTGGCTAATGTTGTTTCCAGTTGCTTTAATGATTGGCGTGTTTTGTCTATGAAGTATTGTTCGATTTTGTTTTCTTGTTGCTTTGACAACCGCATGTATATTTGCGACAAAATATTGTCGCAGTAGGCTATGACGTCGTTTGCAAAATCATTGAATATGAATGAAAGTTCATTGACCGATTCTGTCAAGAAGGAAATCGGCACAAAGAAATACCTTTTGTCTTTTGCATTTTGAAGCATTTGCGATATCCTTGAACTGCAAATGGAATTTATATACGGATGGGATACGATAGCTTCAATGTCTTCGTAAAAATAAGCTGTTTCTCCATTCACAATCCTTTTGCGCTGATTTAAAATCGCCAACGAAGAAATCAATGATTGTACGGGTGTTTGCGAAAATGGATAGCCCATCGTGATATTCAGCGATTTTATTTTAGGAGGAATTGAATACAAGACTGCATTCAGGTATTTTTCCTCCGGCAACACGATTGCGGTATCGATGTCGGAATCCGTGCCGGTAATTTTGCCCGATTCAATCAAGTTGTCGACAATCTTTGCCACTATTTGCGCTTGTCCGCTTCCGGATGGAATGGAATGCACTTCTATGTTTGGCGATTGTGCCGGTTGCGACAAATCGTATTTAGAAGGATATTCTTTTATATAATCTCGAATGAAAAAAGAGCCTTTATTCCAATCGTCGAAGAAAGGAGATTCAAAATCCCAATAAAAATCGCCAATTTTCAATGTCTTGAATTTGTCGAATATTTGGCGCTCTGTTGCCGACAATGTGCTAAATCCTACAAAAACAATTCTTTTAAATTCGAAATCGGTTGCACTTTTTTCTTTCACCGTTTCTGCTGCCAAACGGTATATCATTCCCCCATATCCTATGCCTTCGCTTGAAAGGGCTTTTCTGAAATTTGCATATAAAGGATACAATAAATTCCACAGTTGCATATATAGCGTTTTGCAGCTTTCGCGCGATTCCTCTTTCATCCACAACGTGTCCGAGCTTTCGATGTCTTTGTCGATGCCCCAAAAATCTTTTATGACGCTTTTTTGTTCCGGTGTCAAAAAATCGGCTTGAATCTGTTTTAAATTCTTTACGTTTGTGAATAATTCCCGAGCATCGATTAAGTCCCTATCGACATCGTTGAAGTCGTTTAATATCATATCTCCCCAATGGAGAAACTGCTCGAAATCAGATGGATGCTCCGACAGACGGCAATATTCGCGATACAATATCAGCAGCAACTCTACCCTGTCTGTTTCTATCAAATTTGATAGCTCGGATGCAAAATCCGATATTGTAGTAATCGCCGGAAATATAAAAGGATGACCGCAAAACGATTCTTGCAGGTATTTTCTAAAAAATGTGCCGCTTCGCCGATTTGGAAACACAAAGCAAAAATCGCCAAGATTTTTCTCTTGAGCGAAATGGATTTCTGCCAATTGCTTTAAAAACGGTTTCATTGCATTGTTATTTCCTAAGCGCGACAATCACTTTAATGGCATAGTCGAACAAAACGATTTTAGCATTGGCATTTCGAGCGATATCGGCATTTGCACGGTCTGTCTCATTGGCAAGGATTTCGATATTCCGTTCGTTGACAAATGGGCTGAATTTTGAACTGAATGCCTCTTCTTGTGTTGTCATGTAGTTTAATTCGGGTCGATTCAAATTATAAATGAAATTTTCTCGAAGCATGCGTGCCGTATATGTCAGAAACAGGCATATTTTTTCTCTTTTCAACTCAGCGACTTCTTCCGACCATATTTTTAAATTCCTCACATCTTTCATGTAGGCCAATCGCATCAGTTGTTTGAAAAAATCCAAGAAAATCATATTGTCGGTTTCCACATCCAGCAAGCTTATCGCCCTTGTGGCACTGCCTTCCGACAATTCCGCCAAACTTTTTGCCATGTGGGAATCCACAGCATATCGGCGCATCAAATAGTCGGAAACGATTTCGTTCGGCAATCGTTTCATCAGAATCCGTTGGATGCGGGAATAGATTGTGGGCAAAATTTTTTCAGATTCATTGCTTACAAATAAAAACAAGGTGTTTTCATAGGGCTCTTCTATCATTTTCAGCAATCTGTTGGAACACTCTGTTTTTAATTTTTCCGGAAGCCACATGATCATGATTTTGTATTTTGCCGCGTATGGCTTTATGCTTGCTTTATGAATTATGACATTGCCTTCGGAGTTATATATCACCGGTTGTTTTGTCCCCGGATTTAAAGTGTTGACCCAATCGGAGAAAGAGGAATAAATGCCATGTCCCAAAAATTGATGCCATTCCGGCAAGTACTCATCGCAAAAAGCAGTTTGCTCGCTTCCTTTTTTATAGATGGGAAAAACGTAAAACAAATCCGGATGGTTGAACGTTGCATGTTGCAGGCATGAATCGCAGTGTCCGCACGGTTCGCCATCGGGGGTCTTTTCCGTGCAATGCACATATTGGGCAAATGCACGAGCCATCGCCAATTTCCCTATTCCTTCAATGCCTTCGAAAAGCAAAGCATGTGGAATCTTGTCGGAAACAACCATCGAACGCAGTCGGCGTTTCACGTCTTCATGTCCGGGTATGTCGCTGAATTTCATATTTAATAAATACTTTTTGCTACTTCTTTTACGCTGTCGACAGCCATCAGTGAATAAAAATGAATACTGGGCACGCCTTTTGATTTTAATTCTTTTGCCTGCATTGTGCACCACTCGATTCCTACTCGCTTTGCTGCCTCGTTATTCTTGCAATTTGCAAGTGCTTTTGCCAAGTCGGTCGGCAAATCGACATGAAACACTTTTGGAAGCACATTTAATTGGTTGGGAGTGACAATCGGTTTCAATCCGGGAATAATTGGCACGCGAATGCCCAATGCCCTGCATTTTTCCACAAAGTCAAAATATTTTTTGTTGTCAAAAAACATTTGTGTCACAATGTAATCTGCTCCATTGTCGACTTTTTGCTTTAAGTACATCATATCGATGTCCATGTTGGGCGATTCGTCGTGTTTTTCAGGGTAGCCGGCCACGCCGTAAGAAAATTTCTCTCCCGTCACAATCTCCATTTCCGTTCCGTCGGAAAACAGCCCGTTATTGAAATCATTGACTTGTTGTTGCAATTCTATCGCATGCGTATGTCCGCCGTCTGTCGGGACAAACCGGTTTTCATGTTTGGCCTTGTCGCCTCTCAAAAGCAATAAGTTGGTAATTCCCAAGAAGTTCAAATCAATCAAGGCATACTCGGTTTCTGCTTTGGTGAAACCGCTGCATATCAGGTGTGGCACTGTCGGGATGCCGTATTTTTGTTGTATCGCGGCAGCAACTGCCACCGTTCCCGGCCTCACGCGTTCGGAAATTCGTTGGTAAGACCCGTCGGCATTGCTTTTAAAGATATACTCGCTTCGATGAGTTGTAATATTGATATACAATGGAGAGAATTCCCGTAGAGAATCAATGGCATCATAGATTTGAACAATGCCACGTCCTTTCAGGGGTGGCAATATTTCAAAGGAAAAGCCACACTCTGTCCTATTTTTAAGCAAATCCGCAACTTTCATGTTTTTTATTGTTATATGCGCTCGTTTAACTCTCTCTTTAAAAATTGTCCTGTAATGGATGTTTTGCAAGCGGCAATTTCCTCGGGAGTTCCCGAAGCGACGATAATGCCTCCATTTTTGCCGCCTTCCGGTCCCATGTCGATTACATGGTCGGCACTTTTTATGACATCCATATTATGCTCAATAACCAAGACCGTATTGCCTCTTTCCACCAATTTATTCAATACATCCAACAATATTCGAATGTCTTCAAAATGTAGTCCGGTTGTCGGTTCGTCCAACAAGTATAAAGTACGTCCTGTATCTTTTTTTGCCAGCTCGGTTGCCAATTTCACTCGTTGGCATTCTCCTCCTGAAAGCGTGCTTGAAGGTTGCCCCAATTTTATGTATCCCAAGCCGACTTCTTGCAATACTTTTATTTTGTGAAGGATATTCGGGAATCCGTCGAAAAACTCGACTGCCCTATTGATTGTCATGTCCAACACGTCGGCAATGGATTTCCCTTTGAATCGCACCTCCAATGTCTCCCTATTGTATCGTTGCCCGTTGCATGCCTCACATGGGACAAGAACATTTGGCAAGAAGTTCATTTCAATTGTCTTGTAGCCATTGCCTTTGCAGGTCTCACAACGCCCGCCTGCCACATTAAACGAAAATCTCCCCGGCTTGTAGCCGCGTATTTTGGCTTCTGGCAGTTCGACAAACAAATTCCTGATGTCGGAAAAAACATTGGTGTATGTGGCCGGATTGGACCTCGGTGTTTTGCCAATGGGCGCTTGATCGACAGTCACTACTTTGTCGATATTCTCCAACCCCTTGATTTCTCCGTATTCCAAAGGTTCTTTGAGCGATTTGTAGAAATGCCGGCTTAATATCGGCTGCAATGTTTCGTTGATGAGCGTTGATTTGCCGCTTCCGGAAACTCCCGTGACGCAAATAAACATCCCCAACGGGATTTTGGCATCGATATTTTTTAAATTATTTCCATTGCATCCTTTCAACTCTAAATATTTGCCATTGCCTTTTCTTCGAATTTGAGGAATTTCTATTTTTCGTTTGCCGTCGACATAGTCGCCTGTCAGGGTACCGCTATTTTTAAGGGCTTCCGGATTGCCGGCAAACACGACATTTCCCCCTTTCCTGCCGGCTCCCGGACCGATGTCGACAACGTAATCGGCTTGCATCATCATATCCTTGTCGTGCTCCACGACAATAACGGAATTGCCAATGTCGCGCAAATCTTTCAAGGAATGAATCAATCGGGCATTGTCTCTTTGATGCAATCCAATGCTTGGCTCATCCAATATATACAGCACATTGACCAATTGCGAACCGATTTGTGTGGCCAATCTGATGCGTTGGCTTTCTCCTCCGGAAAGCGCCAACGAACTATGGGCTAACGACAAGTAGTCCAATCCAACATCGTTCAAAAAATGCAATCGGGCTCTGATTTCCTTTAAAATCTCTTTTGCCACGATTCGTTGCCGGTCGTTCAGGCGGTCTTCCACTCCGTCAATCCAATTTTTTAATTCCGACAATTCCATGCGGGAAAGATCGTAGATGTTTTTCCCGTCGATATAGTAATGCAGCGCTTCTTTGTTTAATCTTGCACCATGACACTCCGGGCATGTCGTTTGCGAATAAAACTGTTCTGCCCATTTTTGGGATTTTGACGACATTTCGTCGTTTTGCTGCATTTCGATATATTTCAATATTCCTTCGTAGGTCGGGAAATATCCCATGGAATAGCCTTCCACCGTTTGGACTCCGTTCGTCGTGCCGTTGAGTATGGCATCCATCACATCTTCGGGCAAATCCTTAATGGGTGTTTTTAGTGTGTATCCGGCTTTCTCGCATATCGAAGCTATCTGTTCGAATATGAAATTGTTTTTATAGCTTCCTAAGGGCAGGATGCCTCCGGAGAATATGGATTTCGTATTGTCAGGTATGATTTTTTCATAATCAATCAAGTTGATGGTCCCCAAGCCTTTGCACTTCGGACATGCTCCCAATGCCGAGTTGAATGAAAAATTGTGTGGTGCGGGCTCTTTATATGAAAGTCCGGTGATGGGATCCATCAAAGATTTGCTGTAATAGAAGGATTCGGCAGTGTCGACGTTGTAGACCATGATGATGCCGTTGCCTTGTTTCATGGCTATTGCAACTGTGTCTTTCAAGCGTTGACGGTCTTTTTTGTCAACTTTCAACTTGTCGACAACCAGTTCAATGCTGTGGTTGCGGTATCGGTCCAATCGCATGCCTACGGATATTTCACGGATTTCGCCATCCACGCGCACATTCAAATAGCCTTTTTTCCGCAATTGCTCGAATAATTCTTTGTAGTGGCCTTTACGGTTGTTTACCAATGGGGACAGCACCATCACTTTGGCGTTCTGGAATTTTTCGATGATTAGATTTACGATTTGCTCCTCCGTATATTTTACCATCTTGCTTCCGCTTTCATACGAAACGGCTTCACCGGCTCGCGCGTAAAGCAATCGCAAGAAATCGTAAATCTCAGTGATTGTCCCGATGGTGCTTCGAGGGTTTTTATTTACTGTTTTTTGTTCAATGGAAATTACGGGGCACAATCCTGTGATTTTGTCCACATCGGGGCGCTCCAATACGCCCAGCATGTTGCGGGCGTACGAAGAGAATGTTTCGACGTAACGACGCTGCCCTTCGGCATATATCGTGTCGAATGCCAAAGACGATTTTCCGCTTCCGCTCAAACCGGTAATTACGGTCAATTTGTTGTGCGGTATGAGCACATCTATATTTTTCAGGTTGTGAACTCGTGCCCCATAAACGGCAACGGAATTCGCTACGTCGTCGATGTTTTCTGTTATTTTACCCAATTTTGATTATATGTTTTTAGTTGTCCGCTTGTAAAACTGCCATTAGCCTTCGGCACGTTCACTTTATACGTTTTGCCTTGTGGATTTGGCAATGAGTCGTTGCGAATCCATGGGTTTAGTTCACGCAACAAGGCATACGATATTTTGTGTTTGCGCGCCCAGTCTATCCAGCTCTCCACAGGCTCGGACACCGTCACTTTCCGGCATTCCAATGGTTGGTACAGCTGATTTGCTTTGAAACGGAATCCGTATTTTGCAGGATTTTCCATGATTGTTTTCATGGCAAATAAACGGAATATATAGCGCGAAGTTTCGTTGTTGAGATACAAATCTGTCACACAATCTGCTTTTTGATCCGCCAACGCGTCAGAAATGCGCCGCATTCCGGCATTGTACGACGCGGCAACCGCAAGCCAGTTGCCGTACTTGGCATAAGCTTTCTTCAAATATTTGCATGCTGCCACGGCCGCTTTCTCAGCGTCGTATCGTTCGTCCACGTATTTTGTCACTTCCAAACCGTATTCTTTCGCGGTAGCCGGCATCATTTGCCACATGCCGGCCGCTCCGGCCGGCGACAGGGCTGTGTCGTCGTAATGGCTTTCTATGGCAACCATGTAGACGAAATCGGCGGGAATTCCTTCTTTTTGCATGATAGTCGACAGGACAGGCAAATAACGGTTTGCGCGCTTTATGGTAAGAATGGTGTTGATATGGCCGAACGACATGGATAGCAATTCTCTGTCCAATCGCTCTTGGAAATCAGCCCTGCTTAAATCGAATTTTTCTCCTGCAAATTCAATTTGTGTCGGCACTTCCGGCGCGCTAACGGTGTTTTGGGCCAATCCGCTGCAAGGCGCGGCCATCAATAATGCCAATGCCCAGCATTTAATTCGTCGTGTTGTTGTCATCCCCTGTGCTTTTTAATATGTTTATATCTCCTTTTAATTTATATTCTTTGCCATCTGCGCCGGTCGCTTCTATCACGTAGTAGTATACGCCGGCCTTGACGAATTTTCCTTTGTATTTGCCATCCCAGCCTGCCGCCGGATCCTCAAACGAAAAGATTTGGGTTCCATACCTGTCAAAAATCCAACAGCGGAAAGATACGATGGATTTATACGACACTTTCCATTCGTCGTTAATGCCCGGAGATGCGTTGGGTGAAAACGCGTTTGGGCATTGCAACGCTGATTCGCCAACCGTTATCGTATATACGTCGCTTTCCGTCGAACAGGATGCATCGCTGTTGCTTGCCACGAATTTCACGTAGTAAGTTCCATCTTCCCTGAACGAATAGTCTAAATCGTCTTCATTGAAGCGCAGCTCGATGGCAGCAAACTCCGGATCTCTCGAAAATTGCCATTCCTTGTGAGCAACGGCATCGGTGCAATAGGAACGGAATGAAATGTCGACCGGAGCCGAGCCTCCCAAATTTTCACTTTCTTCTTTTTGCTCGTTGGCATTGTCGCGTTCGGCTTGGACTGCTTCTGTTTTCACTTCTATCGATTTGGTCTCATACGTGTCTGTCGTGTACCCGACAGCTTCCCCCCATGCCTCGAGGAAGCGGTCGCCTTCCACCGAAAATGTCGTGTTGCACAGAGGAGCCTGAACCACTGTCCTTGCATTGATTTGATCCAGAATCATGTCCGTTTCGAGTTCCGCATAAACGGAATTTTCTTCATCCCATACAAGCGTCGTGGAGTATAGATGAATTCCTCGTTCCAATGTTTTGGGCACGCCGGTAATCGTGTAGTACGTTATAGGGTCGCAATCGGCATCAAATTCCAATGTGGCCAAACCGCAATCTTGCTCTTCGGGAAAACCGACACTGCGAAGCTCGAAGCGGTAATTCGCGTAATTCACAACCCAAAAATAATATCGCTCCGCTCCATCCTCAATGATATATCCGCAGTTGCCTTCGATTTGGCGCAATGTCGAAGCGTTGCCGACGTGCTCGACATTGGTCAGTTCAGTGGCATACGCGCCCCCCTGCTCCTTGTACGAATACCATTTCGCATTCGAGCCGCCAACCGGCGAAGTGTAGGAAACCGCAGTGCTTTCGATGTCGTACAACACATATATGGCATCCAATCCCGTGCCGGGATCGGGTTCAACAGTCACAATGTCCCTTGTGTTTCCGGTAAAGCTGATTTGAGCGGAAACAATGGGCATGTATGCCAAAAAGCATAAGACAAACAAATTTTTCTTCATGACAGAACGTTTGGTGCAAATATAGTGAAAGCCGAGCGGAATGCAAAGAGCTTGCTCAATTTGCATCCCCGAGGCGCATCCTATATTATTCAAATATAGCGAAAGTCGAGTGCAGAACAATCAAGCTTGCTTGAAATTGTTATGCCGAGGCGCATCCTATATTATCCAAATATATCTTTTGTGCGGTGCGGAATGCAAAGAGCTTGCTTAATTTGCATTCCCGAGGCGTGCCCTGCAAGGTTTTTAATCAGAGTGCCGCAAAAAAGAATCGCTTTTGCAGATTGAAAAGATTTTGTGAATTTTTCAACAGCACGGCAATAAAAAATCGTTTTTTCTTTGTTTGTCTCAAAAAAGTGAGTAACTTTGCAGTCGCAAACGAAAAAATGGCTCCGTAGCTCAACTGAATAGAGCATCTGACTACGGATCAGAAGGTTACAGGTTTGAATCCTGTCGGAGTCACTTTTTTATGGGACGGCTCCATAGCTCAATTGAATAGAGCATCTGACTACGGATCAGAAGGTTACAGGTTTGAATCCTGTTGGAGTCACAAGAAGGTGTGTCAGGAAAACGCATCTTCTTTTTTTGTACACTGTGTCTAGTCCTAAAATAGCGTTACACTAAAAAAGTAACGAAATGGAAAAGACAGGAAACAAGTACATTAGACGTACCCAAAAGGATTACAGCATGTCCTTTAAGCTATCGGTAGTTCAGGAGTATGAAGGCTCTAGCATAAGCTTAGGGTCCCTTCAACGCAAATACGGCATACAAGGTAGCCAGACGGTGAAGCGTTGGATTGAAAATATGACAACTTTGACGTGCCAAACAAATCCCATCACCCAATGGAAAAGAGCAAGGATCAGAAGCTTCTGGAACTGGAGCAGAAAGTACGGATGCTTGAGCGTAAAAATGCCCGCCTGGAAAAAGAATTGGAGCAAAAGGATATGAAAGCCGAATTCTTCGATATGATGATAGATATCGCGGAGAAGGAATATCACATCGATATCCGAAAAAACTCCTTTCCCGAACAGTCTTCCGATACAAAGAAGAAAAATCCGTAAGCATCAGCGGAATCTGCCGACTGCTCGGGATAAGCAGGCAGAAATATTATCGTCAGCAGTGGAGCATGGACAGAAGCCGGCGCAAGGCGACGTCAGTCGTAGATATGGTACAGGGCATCCGTATGGAGCTGCCCCGCATAGGCACACGCAAACTCTATCACATGCTTTATCCGTTATTGAAGGAAAAGAAGGCCGGTCGCGACAGGCTGTTTGACATCCTCCGTGCCAACCATCTGCTTATAAGTCCGAAACGTTCTTATCATGTAACGACCAACTCCCGCCATCGCTTCCGCAAGCACAAGAACCTTGTAGAAGGAATAGAGCCGGCACGTCCGGAAGAAATCTGGGTATCGGATATAACCTATATTGGAAGCAGAAACAGCCAGATGTACCTGTCATTGGTTACTGACGCCTACTCAAAAAAGATTATGGGATATGACCTCTCGGGCTCATTGGGCACTCAAGGCTGCCTGAATGCTTTGAAGATGGCCAACCGGAACCGTCTGTATCGGGAAGAACCGCTGATACATCACTCTGACCGCGGCATACAATATTGTTCGGATGCATACCAGAGGTTATTGAGCCTGTACCATATAACACCGAGCATGACCGAATCCTATGATCCTTATGCAAACGCTGTTGCAGAAAGAATCAACGGAATCCTCAAACAGGAATTCCTCCTTGAAGACCTTGATCTTTCCCTGGCAGACATGAAAAAGGCAATCAAGGATGTTGTTTATAAATACAATAACCTTAGACCGCATTGCTCCTGTGGGTATAAGACACCGGAATATATGCATCAACAGAGGCTGATAAAAATTAAGAATTATAAAAAACACACAGCTTGACAAGGCTAGCCTTGTCAAGCTGCGGTGAATGTGTTATTTTTGTCCAAAACCTGTAACGGTTATTTAGGACTAGTCACGGCTTTCACTCCTTGCCACGTCCGCAAATTAATCTAAAACGCGCAAAACCCTTTTCTTTTCTTCCCCTCAAAACAATTTTCACAGTAGCCATTATTCCATTCCTTTTTTCTCAATGCAAAGATAGTTCTTTTGCCCGACATTTGCCCGACATAATGGTAATTTTAAGTAATACCGTGTAATATCATGTAATAATTAACATGGATGCAAGTTGTTGAAATTTGGCGGTTTACGGGCAAAATAAATCCGGCCGCATTACGCGGCCGGAAACGAACTTGTGATCCAGGCGGGATTCGAACCCACGACCCACAGCTTAGAAGGCTGTTGCTCTATCCAGCTGAGCTACTGGACCCGAAAAACGGTGCAAAGGTAGCCGAATCTTCGCAATTGTGCAACCCGTTGCGCCGATTTCTTTTTATGAGATTTTGCAAGTCCTGTCCCCGACTCTCAACGCAAACGCTCGGAATCGTGCAATAAGCGATAGTCGGCGTCTATGCGACCTTTGGCCAACAACAAACAAGCGAAAGCAAATGCCGGCAACAAAGCCGCCAGATTCCATTCGGCAGGCATCGGCGACAGATACCAATCTATTCCATTGACAACGTAGTAACCGATTATCAATAACTGTCCTACGGAGCACAATTGCTTCTGAAACTTTAAATTCTTAAATTTAAATATTGCTACAAATAGCAACACTGCGGTCAATGCACACAATAGGCTCGACACCACCATCATTTTGCCACTCTGAATCCAAATTGTATTTCCTTGCGGGAGTTGCCCCATTGCAGGAAAAAATGCTGCTATTCCCATTGCTATAACGGAAATGAGCATATAAACCGTTTGCCATCGCTGTAGTATCATAACTTTATTTTTTTGCAAATATAATGCAAATCGAGCGCAGAAACGTCAAACTCTGTTTGAACGTTTATGCCGAGATGCAGCTTGTATTATCCAAATATAATGCAAATCGAGCGCAGAAACGTCAAACTTTGCTTGAACGTTTATGCCGAGATGCAGCTTGACGCTTGATCCCAACCGGAAAAGTCATTTCAAATTGGTCCTGACTTCTTCCAAGAAGCATTTCATTGCGTCCGAATCCTTATGCGCTACAATTTCTTTTAGCGTTTCAAGTTTCTCTTGAATTTTATTGATTTGCGCGACAGTGTGCGGATTAAATAAAATTTCGGTCAACAAGAAATCGTCCTCCGACATTAAGCCGCGGGCAATCGCCATGTGTCGCTTGAACGTAGTGCCCGGAGCGTCTTGATGCTTCATCACGCTACCAAACACCAACGTCGAAGCAAACGGGATAGACAACGAAAACGCGATCACCTCATCGTGTTCTTTAAACGAATATTCTCGGATGTTCAAATGCAATTCCGTATACAAATCCTTGAAAAAGATTTTGCCCAAATGGTCACCCTCTTTAATGATTATCGCATTTTCGTTGGAAAGATTGCTCAGGGATGCAAAAGTAGGACCAAACATTGGATGCGTGCTTACGAATGGATGTCCGCACGATTCGTAAAATTCCGGAAGCCCGTTTTTCACAGAAGCGATATCGGCAAGGATGCAGTCAGGCTTCAAATAAGGCATCACCATCTTGAACGCATCGATGGTATATTTCACCGTTGCGGCGTTAATCACGAGTTGCGGCTCGAATTCAGCAATTTCTTCAAGAGCAGTCATTCGTTGCACGTTGAAAGCAAACCGCAATCGTTGCGGATCGGTGTCGAATATGCCAACTGTATGTTTGAAACAAAGCAGGTCGGAAAAAAATGTTCCCATCTTCCCTGCTCCAATGATTAGAATTTTCATAATCTTAACGCATTCTATTGTTCAACACTTCGATTTGTTGCCGGACGGACTCTTCATGGATGGCTTGATATACGACTTTCATGAATTCGCCGTTCATACCCAGTTCTTCTGCCGCTTTTGCACGGGAATTCAACACGTCGTCGTAGCGACCCGTTTGCACGACAGGCATGTTGTGCTCCTTCTTGTACTGCCCGATTTCTCGCGAAACCCTCATTCTCTTTCCAAGAGCTTCCAATAATTCATTGTCGATTTGGTCGATTTGCTGACGCAACAGCGACAAACTTTCCGTTGTCTGTGTCGTGTCACGCACGACTAACGTGTTCAAAATGTAGTTCAACACTTCGGGCGTGATTTGCTGTGCTTTGTCGCTCCATGCGCAATCCGGCTCGCAATGAGTTTCAATAATTAGCCCGTCGAAGCCCATATCCATCGCCTGTTGGGAAATTGGAGCAACCAATTCCCGTTTGCCTCCGATGTGCGAGGGATCGCAAAAGAGCGTAAGCTCCGGCATCCGCCTCCGAAGTTCGATGGGTATGTGCCATTGAGGCATGTTTCGATAGAGGTGTTTCCCATAAGCGCTAAAACCGCGATGGATGGCTCCAATGCGCCGTATGCCGGCATTGTAGATACGCTGCATGCCGCCAATCCACAATTCCAAATCCGGATTTATCGGATTTTTGACCAGCACCGTTGCATCCGTGCCGGAAAGCGAATCGGCAATTTCCTGCATGGCAAACGGATTAGCAGCCGTGCGAGCCCCTATCCAAAGCACATCGACTCCGGCATTCAACGCTTCTTCGACATGTTTGCGATTTGCCACTTCTGTCGCAGTCAGCATTCCCGTCTCTTTTTTCACTCGGCGCAGCCATTCCAAGCCGACAGAGCCGATGCCTTCGAAGCCCCCCGGCTTTGTACGTGGTTTCCATATTCCGGCACGAAATATCCGGATACCGTTTTTTGCCAGTTCCGTGGCTGTTTCCATCACTTGTTCTTCCGTCTCCGCGCTGCACGGGCCGGCTATGACAATCGGGCGTTTTGAGCTCACCCCTTCAAATTGAATCGGTTTTATGTCTTTCATAAGTTCAGTTTTTTCATTGTTTGTATTCTTGCAAGTGCCTCTTTCAGTTTTTCTTCCGTCGCGCAAAGCGATATTCTGACATATCGTTCGCCATTGCTTCCGAATATGAATCCCGGCGTAATGAACACGCGAGCTTCGTATAGTATTTGGTCTGCAAATTTTTCCGACGATGTGGCATTTTCCGGAATGCGCCCCCATAAAAACAAACCGCGTTGAGAAACGTCGAACGTGCATCCCAATGCACGCATGATGGCTTCCGCCACTTTGCGGCGGCGTGCATATTCATCGTTTAATGTGTGGTACCATTCAGCATCGCACGACAATGCCGCCACAGCAGCTTCCATGGCAGGACGGAATTGGCCCGAGTCGATATTGGACTTCACTTTCAGCACCCACTCCACAAAACGCGCATTCGAGGCCAGCATGCCCATGCGCCAACCGGCCATATTGTGCGACTTGCTGAGCGAATTCATTTCTATGGCAATATCTTTTGCCCCTGCCACAGACAGCATGCTAATCGGCCGATCGTTTAAAATAAAACTATAAGGATTGTCATTGACAATCACGATTCCGTGGCGTTTGCCGAAATCCACTAATTTTTCATATAATTCCATGGTGGCAGGCGCCCCTGTCGGCATATTCGGATAATTGACCCACATCAATTTTATCCGTTCGAGCGGTAGTCGCTCCAATTCGTCAAAATTCGGATACCATCCATTCTCCCCTGTCAAATTGTATTGCACCACTTCCGCTTCGGCAAGCCGGCTGACAGAGGTGTAGGTAGGATACCCCGGATTTGGCACGAGCACGGCATCGCCGGGATTGACAAACGCCAATGTGATATGCAATATGCCCTCTTTTGAACCGATAAGCGGCAATATTTCCTTTTCAGGATCGAGCGTCACGCCATACCAACGACGATACCATTCGGAATAAGCGCGGCGCAATTCGGGTATTCCCACATAAGATTGGTAGCCGTGCGTGTCGCTGCGCGATGCTTCGCGGCAAAGCGTGTCGACTACTGTGGAATGCGGCGGTCGGTCGGGACCGCCTATGCCAAGAGATATGATGTCTTTGCCGGCGGCATTCAATTGTGCCACTTCTTTCAATTTGCGAGAAAAATAATATTCTTGCACTTGCGTCACACGATGCGACGATTGAATTTCTGTTATTTCCATTTTATTCATAATGAGCATATTCTCCTAATATCTTGAAATCGCTGATAAGCGGACGCACCGCTTCGATCGACTGTCTGTAACGAACATAATCGTCGAACGTCAAGTTGATGAAAAAGCGATACTCCCATTCTCGCCCGATAATCGGAATAGACTGTATCTTGGACAAATTAATATCATAGAATGAGAAGATAGTCAGTATTTTTGCGAGGCTGCCTTGTGTGTGAGGCAATGTGAACACGAGCGACGCTTTGTCGATGGTCTGCCCTGCGGTCAATTCTTTTGCCATTACCGGATCGGCAAGGATCAAGAAACGCGTGAAATTCCGTTTGTTCGTTTCGATGCCTTCTTCAAGCACATGCAATCCGTACAGTTCTGCCGCGTATTTGCCACACACTGCCGCATGCCCCAACAAATGGTTTTCGGCAATCTCACGGGCACTTCCGGCAGTGTCCGTTTTTTCGACGATTTTCAGATTCGGATGCTTGTGCAAATATTGACCGCATTGCATCAACGCCATTGGATGGGAATTGACTTCCGTCAGATTGTCGATGGTTTGCCCGGGCAAAGCGCAAAGCACATGGGAAATGCGCATTTTGTATTCCCCGACAACAGTCAAATTGCTTTGCCGAAGCAATTCATGATTTTGAAGCAGGCTTCCCGCAATAGTGTTTTCTATTGCCATTATCCCTATCAACGAAGCGTCGCCTTTGAGACGGTCGAACATGTCGTCGAACGCTTCGCAGGCCACTGTGTCGACTTCATCGTTGGCGAAATATGCCCGCGCTGCCGCGTCATGGTAGCAGCCGCTTACTCCTTGTATCGTTACTTTTCTTTTCATCATTTCCTTTTCAACAAAAAATCCCGTCGATTTTTCGGCGGGATTCATATATGATTCAAATAATACTTATGTCTATTTTTTTTATTCACATATCATCCCGCTTTTATTTCCACCAAAATAAAAGTAAAAGCTAAAATAATATGCAAAAAAGTTAGCGTTCATAATTCACATGCAAAGTTAGACATTATCGTCGATAATGCAACAATGATTTTGTTTTTTTTGAAAATTCACGCTAAATTTTTCTTTTATCTGCCATTTGAAGTTAATTATGCTTATTCGGCGAACATTCGCAATCGCCCAATCGTTTACTTTGCGGTTAATCAAATAATTCGATAAATATGTATTTCATTCTATTTATTGCCATAGCCATTGCGAGCTATGCCGTGCAAGCTTCTTTGAAAAGCAAATTCGACCGTTATTCCAAAATTCCGACAAACGGAAGACTGACAGGTGCCGAGGTTGCGGAAAAGATGCTTCACGACAATGGCATTTATGATGTGAAAATCACACAAATCGAAGGACAACTGACCGACCATTACAACCCTATGACACAAACCGTCAACCTTAGCCGCAATGTGTATTACGGCGACAACATCTCTGCCGCTGCCGTGGCGGCGCACGAATGCGGACACGCCGTGCAACACGCTGTCGGGTATCGGCCATTGCGACTTCGATCCAACTTGGTTCCCGCCGTCAGTTTCGCATCGAATGTCATGCCGTGGATATTATTAATCGGGATTTTGACGGTGCAAGCATTCCCGCAATTACTTTTGTTTGGCATCATTCTGTATGCCCTTACTACATTGTTTTCTTTTGTCACCCTGCCGGTAGAAATCAACGCGAGCCGTCGCGCTGTGGCATGGCTTGAATCGGCGGGGATTGTGCATGGCGAAGCACGAATGCAAGCAAGCGACGCTTTGCGAGCTGCCGCATATACGTATGTAATTGCCGCGCTTGCCAGCCTTGCCACGCTAATTTATTACATATTCATTTTCATGGGCCGACGTGAGTAATTTCGGATATTTTGACGTAATTTTGCGCCATTAAATCATCTTGGACATGGCTCAGAAACCTTCTATTCCCAAAGGGACTCGCGACTTCTCGCCCGCCGAAATGGCAAAGCGGAATTATATATTCGATACAATCAAAACCGTATTTGCCCTTCATGGGTTTCGACAAATTGAGACTCCGGCGTTGGAAAATTTGTCGACATTGATGGGAAAATATGGAGAAGAAGGCGATAAACTGCTTTTTAAAGTGCTCAATTCCGGTGACTTTTTGAAAAACGTCGCCGACGAGCAATTGCAGGAACGCAATTGCCCCCGACTTGCCACAATGCTTTGCGAGAAAGGGCTTCGCTACGATTTGACAGTGCCGTTTGCTCGGTTTGTCGTACAGCATCGGAACGAATTGCAATTCCCGTTCAAAAGATTCCAAATACAACCGGTATGGCGTGCCGACCGTCCGCAAAAAGGGCGGTATCGCGAATTCTATCAATGTGATGCCGACATTGTCGGTTCCGATTCTCTTCTTAATGAAATCGATTTGCTGCAACTCATCGATGATGTGTTCTGCCGCTTTGGCATCAGTGTCACCATCAAAGTGAACAATCGAAAAATATTGAGCGGCATTGCCGAAATCATCGGAGAACCGGATAAGATCGTGGACATTACGGTGGCAATCGACAAAATTGATAAAATCGGCATTGAAAATGTCAATGCGGAATTGGAAGAAAAAGGCATTGGCAAAGATGCCATCGAGCGATTGCAACCACTATTGGCGCTCTCCGGCACGAACGATGAAAAACTAACGGCATTGTCCACACTTTTGGCATCGTCCGAAATTGGAAGAAAAGGCATCGAGGAATTGCGCTACGTAGTTGAGCATGTGTGCTGCTGCGACTTCCATTCCACAGTGGAAGTCGATGTGTCGCTTGCTCGCGGTTTGAATTACTATACCGGAACAATCATTGAAGTGAAAGCCAACGATGTAGAAATTGGCAGCATCACCGGCGGCGGCCGCTACGACAACCTCACCGGCGTGTTCGGCATGGACGGAGTTTCCGGAGTCGGCATCTCGTTTGGAGCCGATCGGATTTATGATGTGCTCAACCAGCTTAATCTATACCCCGCCGATACGCAAACAGGCGTGACTGTGCTATTTGTCAATTTTGGAGAAAAAGAAGCACAAGCATCATTGAAATGCATTCTTAGATTGCGCAATGCCGGCATTTCATGCGAACTTTATCCGGATTCGTCTAAAATGAAAAAGCAAATGGGTTATGCCAACGACAATGGCATTCCATACGTCGCAATCATTGGTGAAACGGAGCTTGCCAATGGCACAATCATGCTGAAAGACATGGCAAATGGGACGCAACAAGAATTGTCGATAGAACAACTTATCGAAAAATTCAAATAATTTTTCAAGAAACCAATTACGGCGGAATGACAATGCATTTCCGCCGTAACCGATTTATGTATAAATATTTATCTGTCTATTTATTCGTCTTTGACGATTTCATAACCGGAAGCGTCGATGTGGTAGAACGACAAATAGGCTTTGCCCTCTTTTGCTTGCCGTTCTGCTATTTTGTCGCGATAGTCTTGCATGCGGGCGGCAAAAGTATCAATGCCTTCTTGTCCTTGTGCGGCTTTCTCCGCATCGCACCCTACTTCCACATTTTCTCCATGTACTTGCTCCAATTTGCCATATTCTTCTTCCATTTTTTTCACAGCTGCTTCGTCAATGCGATCTTCCACGACTACGCCCGTGATGCGAAGCACTTGATGTATCGTTTCTTTCGGAAATGCTTTGAATTCGCCTTTGGCCTCCGCCCGAAGCGATTGATCGGATTTGGCGCTTACTAAAAATGCTTTTACGCCGCCATGTTTGCATAAATGCGAACACTCGCCTTCCACCACAACGGTTTTGCCGACCAACGAGGCCGCGTTTTCCAATACGTCGTCGACACTCAGCACTGTCTGAGTGCTTGCATTGTCTTTTTGTGCCGATTGATTTTCATTTGAAGAATTACCGCAACCAGTCAGAACCAATCCCAACATGGCCGTAATTGCCAAGAAAGTTTTTTTCATATCAATACTATTTGGAATTAATAAATAATAAACAAGGAATAAAAACATAAATGCCGCCGATGAGCGTTGCGCATCCGACAATGATTGCTTTGCGACGACTACCACGCCAATGCCACAAGGCAATCAATGCCAACACGGCATGCAACCAAATGAATTGCCAACCATTAAAGGCGATGCGTGGATACACATATTGATCGTTGGAGGAAGTCAGCGACAAAGAGAAAGGAAATATGTACGATGCTGCTCTTTCATACCCCGTCGGTTTATTCTCGACACGATACGAATCGAGCAATGACAACGTTTGATTGTCGATTGCATAATAGTCTGTATTATCTGCTCTTTTGACACTGGCAACCCAATTGAAAAGATTTGCCATGATCAGCATGCGTTCTTTCTCCGGATTCCACTTAAAAGGAAGCTTGTGCAAAATATAGGTTGAAGATTCAAGCATATATGCTTGATGCTTGTCGTCTGTCACGATCCCGAGGAAACGACGATCCGGATTTTCCGTGACAAATACTTTTTCCACACAGACAGAATCGGCCGAAGAAACTCGACGCACATAAGGCCTGCCCACTTGCATTTTCACATGAAACAGCTGGTGCTCGGAGTCGACCATCAAATAACCCTCATCGTATGGTTTTCGTGCTGTTATATTTGCATTCATGGCAATTGCGGGAAATGCGAATCCGCTTTCTTTCATCATATTCGTGAAACGATTGCTACGTTTTTCAAGCACTTGATTTGTGGCCATGTCGACAAACTCCATGCCATCGCTTGTCATCCGAAACACAACAGTGGGATCTTCCAACTCCAATCGGGCCGGCATCGATTCCATAATTAAGGAAACATCGGCTGCAACTTTATTCACATCGCGGGGATTCATCATGAACACCCACGAATTTTCTTTCAAAATTTTAGGAGAAATCGCTTTCCCGCACACCGAATCCGGTAACAAATCCTTACCCGACAAAACGGTATAATAAATTTGCGGCAGCAAGCTGTCGCGTTCTGTTTTCGAAAGTTTTTTCCCTTGCTTGCCTTGTCGCTCAATTTCATAAATTGTCTGTCCGTGTTCTTTATCGGATTCCGACAGGATAAAACGATTGCACAATGGACTATATGACACAAGTGCCGAACTCGATGCCGAAGGGAATGCAAATTGCGCGATCCATGGCAAAAACCATGCTAATACACATGCCGACAATAATATCAGAAACAATTGACTCGTCTTTTTCATAATTAATCTTGAAGTCCCTCCTTAAACCTGAGAACAGAACGATAAACAAGCAGTGAACATAGCAACGAAACAATACCAAGCGGAATTACAATTCCATTATACGCTTCGGGAGTGTCTTGCATGAAATACCACGAAACAACGGCAACTCCAATCAACGCCAACCATACTCGTTGCAATCGACACCCTTCCAAGCAAATCGAAGCTGTAAGGAAATAGGCGTTAATTCCGCAAACAATCCATGGCAGCATTGTCATCACTACCCTATGCACTAATTCGGGTGCTAAAATCGAATAATCGTAAATTGCAATGCAGCCGGTCATGATCAGTGAAACGAAAAGCAATTCGGCGAATCCGACCATAAGCATCATAAATATCATTTTCTGTTGAGGATAAGGCAAATGCAAGGTCAATTTCAACCTTTTCTTCGACATTTCCGGAATCATTTGCGACAGTCCGATGCCTATTCCTGCAATCAAAGGCAGATAGCATAAATGATTGACAAAGACATTGTCTTTCATCAACATGATTTGCCAAATATGTTCGACGCCGTGCATTGTGCTCACGCGGTTCATATTTAAAATGTCGTATCCCGTCATGCATAATGCCAATAACAATCCGAGCAAAAACACATTTCGTGTTTTCAACCATTCCTTATAAATCACAGCTTTCAACATATCCTTAATATTTTCCGGTCAAACCAATAAACACATCTTCCAAAGAAATTGCTTCCCTATGCAATTCTGAAAATGAAATGCCATGTTCTTGCAAAATCCGGCGGATCGATGTCTCGCTCTCAAAGCTATATGTTTCACATTGTTGCCGAATTTGCGACGTACTATGCAATCGGGCATCATTTTCCAATCCCGCGCACGAAGAAGCTGTAAACACATAGCGGGCAAAATGATCCGTTAAATATTTCACAGGCTTATGCACAAGGATTCGTCCGTAATCGAGGATAATGCAATCGTCCACGAGCCGTTCCATATCTTGAATGATATGAGACGTCATAAACACAGTTTTATTCTCAGCCTTGGCATATTCTCGAAGATAATCGACAAAAAGCCGGCGATAACCGGGGTCTAAACCCAAAGAGAAATCGTCAAGCACAAGCAAATCCGCATTCTGCGCCAAAATCAACCCCAAAGCCACTTGCGAACGCTGTCCGCACGACATATTTGCAATTTTTTGACCCGGAGAAACTTGCAATTTGCGCATCAATTCATAGTATGCGGCTCTATTCCACTTCCGGTAAAAAGCGGAATAAAATTTCTCAATCTGTTCGATGGTCATAAAAGAATATTGGACATGTCCTTCCAATAGCAACGCGATTCTTTCGCGCGTGCCGGGACTCAGGCGGGTGACATCTTCTCCAAAGATCCGGCATTCTCCACACAATGGTTTCAAATATCCCATGAGAATATTAATTGTTGTGGTTTTGCCGGTCCCGTTTTTCCCCAACAAGCCCAATATGCGCCCTTTCTGAACATCAAACGAAAGATTTTCATAAATGAGCCGCCCTTTCCCATAACGTTGGGATAGATTTTTGACAGAAATTACTATATCGTCATCTTTTGTCATTGTATCGACATGTTTTAATTGTTTTGCAAAAGTATGGCGATACTAACAGTTGCCCAATACCTATTTGTTGGTATTGGGCAACTGTCTGTTACCTTCAAAAATCGATATAAGCAAGATTTTTCTACCGTTTCTTCAAAATCTTTTCACAAACGTTGCCAACCTTGACGATATATAATCCGGTTGGGAAATCAGATATGCTGATGGCATTATTCCCAATCGGAGAAAAAGAAGAATATACCTCTCGCCCGTTTTGATCAAAAATCTGAACAAGCTCTGCCGACAACAACGTAAATTTTACAATCCCGTTTCCGCATAGATAAATTCGCAGATTATCGTTCCGCGACATTGATACAGAACCATATTTGTCGAGGAAATCAGAAAGCACCGATTCGTCCATGACAATGGATTCGTCCACGACCTCCTCTGCTCCGACCATTCTCGTATGCATGTTAATCACGCGGCAAACCTCCGAACTATTCTCTCCCAACCAACCGTTATATTGGTTCACTCCGGTATAGATTTTCACAAAATCGACACCGGGCAACTTCACGGAATTTCCATTGCCATCGACAGCCCAGTCAATATCGATCATCGCGCCGACATTGCGATTCCCGGAATCGTCCAAATTTGGATAATTATCGGCATATCCGTAATCGAATCTCGACATCATGTAATACGGATTTTCAGCCGTTCCTTGATTCACTGCATTGTCGGGAAGTCTTGTGCCGGTGAATACTAATTTCTCTTCATTGCGCAACCATTCCGGCCAATAGCATTGGGCGTGCCATGGGTTTTTCCGTATTGTTCCGGAATTTCCTTTATTGTCCGTCCATTGAATGTCTGCTCCATCCGTTTGGGGACGGTAGTACACAATTTCATAGTCGCGGATGGAATTGCCGTATTCGCTGCCGGCGATTTCAAACCATTGGTCGTCGGGCAACCCATTTTGATTGGCATCGTACGAAACCATGACCACCCCCGGCTCTACCCCGCCACCGCTAATGGTCGAGCCGCTTGCTTGGAAAGAATTGCCTTCAATGTATATATCGCGTTTGCCTTCAACATTTACAATCGTTTTTTCAAATCCGACTGTCACATAACCGCCCCATGCACCTAACGAAACCATCGTTCCGACGTCTTCATTATTGCCTTGCATACATGTCAAAGCTTTATTTGCCATCGTCGACGCATCGTCGCCCTCTTCCCATTCGGGCAGCATGTTGACAAACTGCCCGGGAGCAGGCACGAATTCAAACACTTTGTTATGCACCGGACTTGCTCCGTAGATCAAAGATGCGCCAAATATGGCGGCCAGCGACAAAGTTATTCTTATTCCATTCATAACACCTATCATTTTATTTTGATTTTTCCTTTAAATGCAAAATGTGCAGGGATTTGTCCTGCTGTTTGTTTCCACTTCATGACACCATCACTGCCATAGCAATATAATGTACCCGATACCACATACGACTTCGCATCTGTCACATAAAAATCTTTGGTAATCGGATTGACTGCAATCCCATAAGGAATTTTTATGTTCGCATCACTCCCGTCTTTTATGATATTCCGATCGAGAATTTCCATGCTTTGCATGTCTATTTTAGCATACGAAACAGTATTTTTCCCCGTTACATAACTCCATTCCGCACTGATTATGTATGCGTAATTGCCGTCTACCCACATGTCGGAAACAGGAATCCCCATGTCTTTGATGATTTGTTTCCCTTTCGGATCGACCACGTATAAATTGGAATTCATATCGCCGAAGTAATTGCCTCTCGAACTTAGCCATAAACGTCCCATGCTGTCATGGTCAAGACGATGGAAATTTGCAGTCTTGTCAAGTTGGATCACATCACACAACGTGAACTTATCCAAATCGATGACAGAAATCGTATTATCGTAATTCGGCGGCATGTATCCACCTGAATTGACTACATATAGACGGTTGCCTACGATTGTCATTTCCTCCGGTTGATAACCTACTTCCACGCTTCCGACCACTTGCATCGACAGTGTGTCAACCTTAAACACCGCACCTTTTGGAGCTGTCGGATCGATTTGAACAGGACCGACATAACTGCTCACATAGACATATCCTTCGTTGCCTACGATGTACCGGCAATTTGGGATATCGATTTTGGCTATTCGGGTCGCGTCGTTCGCATTCATTACCTCCACTTTATGCGAGCAATTGATCACTGCATACATTTTTTCACCATAAATGAGCAAGTCGTTCCCGACATCTCCAAGTTCTTTTACGACAGTAGGATTGCGTTCTGCATAGATGTTTTTATAATATGTGCCTTCTTTATAGTCGAAATAGTCCAACGTCGATTTGTTATTGCCCATATTGCCTTCGTTAAGCAAATAAAAACCATCAATTTCAGTATATTCAGGCGTTGTTACGACATGAGTTTCTATATCGACAAGAACTTCTTCATTCCTGCACGAAACGATAAATAGCGACATCGCAAAAATCAACCACCAATTTTTCATCTTGATTTTCTAATTTTATATCGACATTTTCAATGATATTCTGAAATTGCGTCCGGGCATCGGATAATTATGAATAACCTCATACGCTTGTCCGAATATATTGTTCAGTTCTCCGGTAACTTTCAGCAATATCTTATTAATATGAAATTCTTTCGAAAGCGACATGTCGTGCGTATACCACGGTTGTTCGTAATTGTACCGAACATTTTCTTGTTCGTTATATCGTTCCCCTGTATAAATGAAGCAATAGCCTAATTCCCATCCGCTCCAATGTCCGAAAAACGATACCGAGCCACTATGCAACGGCGTATATGGAATTTGGTCTCCGTAAAAACTGTCGGAAGGATCTGTGTAGTCGCATGCTTTTTGATATGTATATTGCAAATTTAAATCAAGCCCTACATCGCCAAGATGTCCGGAAAGTCGAGTTGATGCCTCAATACCTCCTATTCTCACCTTTCCAAGATTGAGCATCGTCCAACGAAATTGCTGGCCGGTGGGATAAGCGATAATTTTATCCGTCACTTCATTGTAGTAACCATCCACCTTCAACGCTATTCCCTCGAAAATCGGATGTTTAAACGTTTTTTCAAACGTCATGCCCAAATCGTATTGGTATGTTTTCTCCGGCTTTAAATTCGCATTCCCTATTTCTGTATAATACAAATCGTTGAATGTAGGCATCCTGAATATGCGTTTGAAAAAGCCATTCAGATATAAAGCTTGATGTTCAAACGGTTTGTAACTGAAAAAAACAGCCGGCGACCATTCGTTCCGATTTGGCGACGACGCATACGCTTTGCGTGAACGGACATGTTCTTGAATGAAGGTGCCCAATAGGCTGGCTTGCAAACTGAATTTATTGAAATTGAAAGATGTCGCCACAGATGCAAGTTCTGTCCAACGCGTCGGATAAACAAAATCTGTCAAATCGGCATTCATTTTGTTCATTTGGCCATCGACCGATGCCGACAATTTCCACCAATCCGTAATTGTAAATAAATTGGCAACAGACAAATATATCTCCTGCTGATAGTAGTGGTTATTTAAATATAATTCTTTGGGATCGTCGCGAAGGAAATTTGAATAATCCCACGCGAATTTTCCATTGATTTTAATTTCATAACGATTCGTTATCCGTTTCTCGAAAGTTCCTTGTCCAAAAGCCGCTTTGTCCCATTGCCGTTCGCCATGTCGAAACACATTGTTGACAATTGCTCCGGGAATCCCGCGTTCGGAAGTGTAGAAATATCCGTTGATATTCCATCTCCCGTCTGTCATAAAGCCATATAGCCCGACTTCGGCGCGCAATGCTTCGACATCGCCGTTACGACGCACTGCTGTCGTATCGTATGCCACTTCTCCGTTCAATTGCAACCGTTTGTATCGAAATTTATATCGGCCATTTGCGTTCGTGTACTCCGCATTTGCCGACAGGTAAATATTTTCCAATATTTTTTGTTCCCAAAGAATCGACGGGTTTGCCAAACCGAAACTGCCTGTTCGCATTTGCGCCGACAGGTGAAAACGTTCGTCTTCTTTAAAATGCGGGTGTTTTGTCCTTATGTATATGGCGCTCGACGTGCTAAAATCTTTTGCCGGTTGGAATATGTCGCTTTTTTGTCCATTGTATAAGGATATTGCTTCCACATTATCAAGAGAATACCGCCCCAAATCCACTTGCCCGTTTTGCGCATTGCCAAGTTGCATGCCGTTGTAAAACACGCCGACGTGGTTTGTCCCCATGCTTCTGATATTGACAGTTTTAATGCCGCCAATCCCTCCATAGTCCTTAATCTGCACACCGGAAAAATAGCGCAATGCATCAGCTACAGAAAGCGTGTTAAGCCGTTCAAGTTCAGCGCCGGATAAAGATTGCGGCTTGATAATCGCCTTGTTGCGAGTTTCGACAACCACAACCTCATCCATCATGTATACGCTGTCGCGCTCACAATCCGGCAAATCCGTTGCGGCCGCAGTTCCCGTCCACAGCAGCACTCCCCAAACAAACGCCGAAAAGAATATTTTTTTCATCAAATATTTTTTAAGCCTGATAGATCTGCCGATCAACTCGCAGGCAATTAAAAACAGAATCTTTAATACTGTATTCCGGCTTCTCTCCTTGTTTGGTCGACACAGCCTTCCCAAGATTATCTCTCAGTGACTGCATGCACAGGTTTCATTAGAGTTACGGCAGCGAGTACTGCTCAGGTTTTGCACCTGATTCCGACAACAATTGAAAATCGTTGTCATTATTAAAGACATGGCAAAGATAGTGAAAGTTGAGTGCAAAACAATCAAACTTGTTTGAAATTGTTTTGCCGAGACGCATCCTCGAAACTTCATTAAATCCCGCAAACCGAATTTATGCAAAATTCCGGATAAATGATAAATCATTATTAACTTATTTCTTTTTGTTTTCAACGTATTTTCACATCATCTGCATTTAAGTTAAATTTAAAAATCAATATATTTGCAGTGTGTTACATTATAGTTAGAAAATCATGAGCAGCATGTATGAAATGTTGATGGATTTACCCCTTTTTCAAGGAATAAGCCATTCAAAAATATCTGAATTGATTGAAAAAATTAAATTCAACTTCCTCAAGTACTTGAATAACGAACAGTTTATCCAAGCCAATGATACTTGTAGACAGTTGAAATTCCTCATTTCCGGGAAAGCTCGAATTGAAATTTATAATCGAAACGGCCGGATCAAAGTGTCTGAAACAATTTCAGCGCCAAACGTCATCGGAGCGGAGTATCTTTTTGGCAGAACAACCGCATATCCATATAATGTTTATGCGTATCCCGACGCCGGCATATTGCAAATTGAAAAATCCGACTATTTGAAAATCCTGAAATCCGACTCTATTTTCCTGTTCAACATGTTGAACTACCTCTCCAGAAATTCACAAACTCCCATGGAGGCTGTATTGTCGTTGACATCCGGAAGCATTGCAGAGAGATTGGCATTTTGGATTACATCGCTCACCCACAAAAGTGCGACCGATATTGTGATAAATAGCAAACAAAAAGACATGTACACGATGTTGGGCATACAGCGGTCGTCCTATATGAATACGCTCAACGAATTGAAGGATGCCGGTTATCTTGACTACACGACAAACACGATTACCATAACCGAACGCGAACGGCTGTTCAATCTTCTTAATATCGATTATTGACGGCGACAACCGTATTCAAAAAAGAATATCCGTAAATTTGCACTAAATTTAATTGCCCATGCAACCGATATTAGGATTTGTAGTACCTTGCTATAACGAACAAGAAGTTCTCGACGACACGATAACGCAATTGTCGGAGCTGTTGGCTTCCCTTTGTCTGAAAAACATGATATCGTTGGAAAGCAAAATTTTGCTTGTCGACGACGGAAGCAAAGATTCCACATGGAGTATCATCGAAAGTTATGCTCTTATAAAAAAGCACGTATGCGGCATTAAATTGTCCGGCAATGTCGGGCATCAAAATGCGCTAATTGCAGGGTTGACTGTTGCCGTGAAATGTTGCGACATCATCATTTCGATCGATGCCGATTTGCAAGACGACATCAATGTCGTAGAACAAATGATCGAGAAGTACAAAGCCGGAAACGACATTGTATATGGCGTTCGGGAATCGCGGTCGACCGACACTTTCTTCAAAAGGCAATCTGCGTTGATGTTCTACAAATTAATGAACGCATTGGGTGCCAAAACGATCTACAATCATGCAGATTACCGCTTGATGAGCAAACGGGCTGTCGAAAAACTTCTTTCTTATCCCGAACGCAACATGTTTATTCGGGGAATCGTGCCTTTGATCGGATTCAAAACCGACACTGTCGCCTACGATCGCAAGCCGCGCATGGCAGGAGACTCCAAATACCCTTTGAAAAAAATGCTCAGCTTTGCCGTAGACGGCATTACGTCTTTTTCAATCCGACCAATACGATTGATATTTACCGCAGGCATTATCATGCTTGTTATCACGATTTCTGTTCTCATCTACACGTTGATTGCCTATTTTGCAGGCAAAACCATCCAAGGATGGACTTCCCTCATGTTGTCTTTATGGTTTATCGGTTCGCTCATGTTGATAGCATTGGGCATTATTGGCGAATATATTGGGAAAATATACGTGGAAGTAAAAAGTCGTCCTCGTTTTTTCATTGAAAAAACCATCATTGACAGTACAGTAAAACATCAATAGCTAATAAAATCTGAAATCTATGAACTTCGGATATGTCCGCGTGGCGGCCGCCATACCAAACGTAAAAATTGCCGACTGCGCATATAATACGACACAAATTGCCAACCTTATGCGAAAAGCCGGCGAAAAACACGTCGAAGCTATCGTTTTCCCCGAACTGTCGATCACGGGCTACACATGCGGAGATTTGTTTTTTCAAACGGCATTGCTCGACTCTGCCGAATCTTCTTTGAAAGCATTGCTCAAAACCACCTCCGACCTTGACATGCTTGGCATCGTCGGGATGCCGATTGCAATACATGGCCGACTGGCAAATGCCGCTGTCGTTTTTCAGCATGGAAACATTCTTGGCATTGTCCCCAAAACTTATTTGCCCAATTACAAGGAATTTTACGAAAAGCGTTGGTTTGCTTCCGCCCTTCAACTAAAAGAACAAGAAATCGACATCTGCGGGCAAACTGTTCCTTTTGGCACAAATTTATTGTTCGCGACAAAACATTTTTCGTTTGGCATTGAAATATGCGAAGACCTTTGGGCCACTATCCCTCCAAGTTCTCGCATTGCGCTTAACGGCGCCGACATCATATTCAACCTCTCTGCCGATAATGAATTGGTCGGCAAGCATGAATACCTATGCCAACTGATTTCCCAGCAAGCAGCTCGTTGCATTTCCGGCTACGTCTTTGCGTCAAGCGGATTCGGAGAATCAACCACTGATGCTGTTTTTTCAGGCAATGCGATTGTTAATGAAAACGGATGCATGCTTGCACAAAGCGAACGTTTTTCATTTGAAGAACAATTGGTCGTTGCGGATATTGATGTTGAACAAATTCGCAACGAGCGGCAATGCAACACGACATTTGCCGAAAGTTGCAATCAATATGCCGATACAACGAAAACGATTCATGCGCAAATCGCAGAACATGCCCTCCATGCAGATTTGTATCGAACGATCGAGCCTTATCCCTTTGTTCCTGAATCCGACAAACGCGACGAACGCTGTGAAGAAATATTTTCCATTCAAACTTCTGCACTCGCCCAACGGTTGTTGCATACCCGCGCGCAAACTGCCGTAGTCGGCATCTCCGGCGGATTGGATTCCACATTGGCATTGCTAGTATGCGTGCGCGCTTTCGACAAGTTAAATTGGGACAGAAGCAAAATCTTAGCCGTCACGATGCCCGGATTCGGCACAACCGACAGAACCTATGAAAACGCCATCAATCTGGCACATTATTTGAAAGTCACCTTGCGCGAGGTTTCCATAAAACAAGCTTGCTTGCAACATTTTTCCGACATCGGACATGATGCAAACGTTCACGATGTGGTTTACGAAAATGCCCAAGCGCGCGAACGAACGCAAGTGTTGATGGATATCGCAAACCAAACCGCAGGGTTGGTGATAGGAACGGGCGATTTGTCGGAATTGGCATTGGGATGGGCCACATACAATGGCGACCATATGTCGATGTACGGAGTAAATGCCGGAATTCCAAAAACATTGGTAAAATATCTTGTTGCATGGTTTGCCGATGCCCATGCCGACCAAGAGACCCGAAAAACACTCACGGACATCATCGCCACGCCCATCAGTCCTGAATTGATTCCGGCAGACGAAAACGGCATGATCAAACAAAAAACGGAAGACCTTGTCGGCCCTTACGAACTCCACGATTTCTTTTTGTTCAACATGCTTCGCAACGGATTCGCTCCGGATAAAATTTATTTTCTTGCTTGCAAAGCTTTCGAGAATGAATTTTCGGAAGCAACCATAAAAAAATGGCTTGCCACATTCATGCGAAGATTCTTTAATCAGCAATTCAAACGCTCATGCATGCCCGATGGCCCCAAGGTCGGCATGTCTCTTTCGCCTCGCGGAGATTGGAGAATGCCAAGCGATGCCACAGCACGTCTTTGGCTCGACATGTGCAACAATCTATAAAAATCTGATATGAACAATCTTTCTTTCATTGGCATCATTCCGGCAAGATATGCCTCTTCCCGATTTCCGGGCAAGCCTTTGGCCAAAATTGGCAACATGACCATGATAGAGCGCGTATGGCGGCAAGCAAAAAAAGTTTTGCCGGATGTCTGCGTTGCCACCGACGATGAGCGCATTGCGCAAACTGTCGCTCAATTCGGCGGGGTCTTCATCATGACAAGAAGCGACCATAAAAGCGGCACAGATCGATGCTATGAAGCATATCTGAATGCCAAATCGAATGCCGATGTCGTTATCAACATTCAAGGTGACGAACCGTTTGTCCATGAAGAGCAGATATGCAAAATCATGGAGTGCTTCGACGATCCTGCCACTCAAATTGCCACATTGGCTCGAAAGTTCGACCCCGAAGGGAATTATGTAGCACTTTCCGATTGGACCAAACCGAAACTGACGATCGATAACAATTGCAATGCCTTGTATTTTTCCCGCTCTGTCATTCCATTCGTAAGGAATGCCGATCCGCAAACGTGGCCTTCCGCCGCGCAATTCTATATGCATGTCGGCATGTATGCCTACAAAATCGACGTGTTGGAACAAATCACGCAACTTCCGGTTTCATCGTTGGAGGCAGCCGAATCGTTGGAGCAACTCCGGTGGCTGCAAAACGGCTATAAAATCAAAGTTGGCATAACCGACAAAGAAACGATCGGAATCGACACGCCCGACGACCTTCAACGCGCCAATCAATTTCTTGCAAGCCAAATTTAATCGAATTTCATCCATGCAACGACCCGCCATCCATCCGATAAAAGATCTGAAAATGCTTCGCCCCTCGCGTGTCGTTCTAAGCAATGGCATTCCGGTTTATGTCATCCAATTTGGCGACGACCAAGTTTCGAGAATAAACATTTTGACGGAAGGAGGCAAATGCGACAGTAACAACGCATTTACTGCCGAGTTGATGATTGCCGCGCTCCGTGAAGGCTCAAAGGATATGGACGCCGACCGAATTGCCGAGCGGCTGGATTTTTATGGAGCTTGGCTCGCTGCCGATGCCGCCACACACAATACTACCCTGACGTTGCACACGCTCAATCGAAACTTCGATCAAGTGCTGTCGATTCTTGCCGGCATCGTTCAAAACCCTGTATTTCCGGCACATGAAATTGGCAACCTCAAATCGCTTGCCATAAACAGGCTGCGTACCAACAAAGAAAAGGTCTCGTATTTAGCACTTCAACAATTCGGGAATTTGTATTTCGGGCCGAATCACAATTTGGGTGCAGCCATGTCCGAACAAATCATCGATGGCGTTTCGACGACGCAATTGCAAAATTTCCATTCGCAATGGTTTGCGCCCGAAAATATCCGAATCATTGTTGCCGGATCGGTTTCCGACGAGATGATTCACATGTTGGATCAAAAATTCGGCTCGATGAAGCATGGCGTCAGGCGGCAGAGCGCGTCGGATTGCCCCGACGTGGAATTCTGTCCCCAAACCGCTTTCATAGAAAAAGCCGATGCGCTCCAAAATGCCATTCGGATTGGAATCCCTGCAATCGCGAGAACCGACCCCGACTACATTCCCCTGAGAATCCTCACAACGGCATTGGGCGGATATTTCGGAAGTCGCCTGATGACAAACATCAGGGAAACCAAAGGCTACACTTATGGCATTTCCGCTTCGTTGCTCGGCTATCGCAACAATTCGGTCATTTCAATTTCAAGCCAATGCGATTCTTCTTATACGGCGGCAGTCATCGAGGAAATAAAAAAAGAAATGGCAGAATTGTGCCAAAACACGATTCCGCACGACGAACTCCGTCGCATCCGTTCATACATGCTCAGCGACTTGGCCCGTTCGCTCGATACGCCTTTCTCGGTGGCGGACTACTACGTCTCAATGCTCAACAATCGCATACCCGAAGATTATTTCGACCGTCAAATCGACATCATCAATGCGATAACGCCGGAGCGACTCCGCGACGTCGCGCGACGATACTACGACACGAGCAATATGCTCATTGTCGTTGCCGGAAGAGAAACGACATAAGCGGCAAGCATTCAAAACGTTTTTTAGCATATCACGCAAGGATTACTATTCATTACTTTAAATAAAATTTTTACCTTTGCACTAAAATATAACATAGACTAATCTACAAAAATTATGACAAAGAAAAGCCCATTACAAATCGCACGTGCGGCTTACAAGCCCAAATTGCCTTCTGCATTATGCGGCGCGGTGAAGGTCATTGAAGGAGAGCCCACGCAGTCTGTTGCCGACATGGACGAAATTAAAAAATTGTTCCCGTCCACCTACGGCCTTCCGGTTTTAAAATTCGACGTAGATTCTTCGTCCAAAAATAAAGTGAAAGAGCCGATTAATGTCGGCGTTATTCTTTCCGGAGGTCAAGCACCCGGCGGACACAATGTGATCAGCGGCTTGTTTGACGGCATCAAAGCAATAAACAAAGACAGTCGTTTGTATGGTTTCTTGTTGGGACCCGGCGGATTGGTCGACCATAAATATATGGAACTGACAGCCGACATTATCGACGACTATCGCAACACCGGCGGTTTCGACATCATCGGTTCGGGTCGCACGAAACTCGAAAAGAAAGAACAATTCGACAAAGGCCTTGAAATCCTCAAAGAATTAAACATCAAAGCGCTTGTGATAATCGGCGGCGACGATTCAAACACAAATGCTGCCGTTTTGGCCGAATACTACAAGCAAATCAATGCCGGCGTGCAAGTAATCGGTTGCCCGAAAACAATCGACGGCGACTTGAAAAACGATGTCATTGAAGTATCGTTCGGCTTCGACACCGCTTGCAAAGTCTATTCCGAAGTTATCGGCAACATCCAAAGAGATTGCAATTCCGCGAAAAAATATTGGCACTTCATCAAGTTGATGGGTCGCTCGGCATCGCATATCGCCCTCGAATGCGCATTGCAAGTGCAGCCCAACGTCTGCATCGTTTCCGAAGAAGTCGAAGCGAAAAACATGACGCTTGCCGATGTCGTGAACTACATTGCCGACATTGTGGCAGCTCGCGCGAAAGACGGAAACAACTTCGGAACGGTTCTTATTCCGGAAGGATTGATCGAATTTATTCCGGCAGTCAAATCGCTTATTGCAGAGCTCAACGACCTTCTTGCCGACAAAGGCGCGGAATTTGCAGCCGTCGAAAAAGACAAACAGCGTCAATTCATTATCGACAATTTGACAAAAGCAAACGCCGAAATCTACGAAAGCCTTCCCGAAGGCGTGGCTCGCCAGCTCACGCTCGACCGCGACCCGCACGGCAACGTCCAAGTTTCGCTCATCGAAACAGAAAAATTGCTTAGCGAAATGGTGGGCAAACGCCTTGCCGAAATGCAAAAAGAAGGCCGATACAACGGCAAGTTCTCCGCGCTTCACCACTTCTTCGGCTATGAAGGACGTTGCGCCGACCCGACGAATTTCGATGCGGACTATTGCTATGCCCTCGGCTACAATGCTTCGCAACTGATCAAAACCGGTGTTACCGGCTACATGTCGTCGATTCGCAACCTGACGAAACCCTCTGTGCAATGGATTGCCGGCGGTATCCCCATCACTATGATGATGAACATGGAGAAGCGCAACGGTGTCATGAAACCTGTGATTCAAAAAGCGCTGGTGAAATTGGATGGCGGTCCGTTCAAGAAATTCGCCGAACAACGCGAAAAATGGGCAAAAGAGACATGCTACGTTTATCCGGGTCCGATCCAATATTTCGGCCCGTCGGAAGTGTGCGACCTGCCGCCCAAAACATTGGTCTACGAACAACAAGGAAAATAAATACAAACTTCCTATACGGCTTGCAACGAAAGGGGCTAACTGCATCAAGTCAAGCCCCTTCCTTTTTGCTTTTTGCGAAACCCCAACCAGTAAAGAGCGTTTCTAAAAACATTGCTACGCTTCATCCGCGCACTCACAAACTTCACAACATGTTTGCCCAACTTCATCAATCTCTCAACCCTCATCCCTCAACCATAGACCATTATCGTCAATGTCCCCCTCTGTGTCGCCGCGCCAGCAGCGATATAGCATATTATTCTATGCTGATGCAACCGCTCTCCATAGCTAATAATTAAAACATAGCAATGTCTTCCTCTGTGTCGCCGCGCCGCCGACGATATAGGGGAAGTGGCAAGCTTGCGAGCCGAAGGGGTTGACCCACAGCCGCGTAGCGGCTTTTCAGCGCGGTAGAAAGTTGGAAAGTTTGTGAAGCTGCAACGTTGATTCTTGCCGAACCCCTCCGCCTGCGGCACC
>ENA-OOXJ01000096-OOXJ01000096.1-human-gut-metagenome-genome-assembly--contig:-NODE-96-length-80273-cov-7.438368_pt1 | contig 80273 bp, 67 predicted proteins | sample MGYA00241587_ERZ501343 | MGnify/ENA primary metagenome ERZ501343 (study PRJEB25962, sample SAMEA2042918) | human gut metagenome | biome: human gut; feature: human-associated habitat; material: faeces... | reverse complement strand
GAGTGCAATACAAAGAGCTTGCTCAATTTGTATTGCCGAAACGCAGCCTGCCCTACTCCGACACTCCGATAGCTTGCCTCATGGCGAACCAGAGACAGCCGAGGAAAAAACAATCAAACTTGCTTGATTGTTTTCAGTCGAATCTATTCACATGCATTATGCAAAGAAGAAATATGCCACCGCTATTCCGGCTATCGTCCCCGTTATATCGGCTATCAAGGCGAACGGTACGGCGTAACGCGTCTTGCGGATGCCCACGCTGCCAAAATAAACGGCAAGGATGTAGAAAGTAGTATCCGTGCTACCCTGTATGCAACCGGCAATCCGCGCAGGCAACGAATCAACGCCGAACGTATTGATCACATCCACCATCATGCCCCGGCTGCCCGTGCCGCTTAGCGGCTTCATGATGGCCGTTGGCAACGTTTCCACCCATTGCGTGTCAAACCCCATGTTGCCAACGACATAGCGAATAGCGCCGGTAATGTCGTCCATCGCTCCGGAAGCCCGAAACATCCCGACTGCCACAAGAATCGCAACGAGATAAGGAATAATCATCACGGCTGTGCGAAAACCGTCTTTGGCGCCTTCTATAAAGCATTCGTAGACATTGATTTTCTTCTTGATGCCCGAAATGATAAACAGCAAAATGACTCCGAAAAGCAGCACATTCGCCACAAACGAGCTATAACGTTGCATTTCTTCGGGCGACATCGACGAGAAAACCCAAACAATTCCCCCAACAAGCGCAAGAATGCCGAGAAGCCACGAAAGAATCACCTTGTCGAAAATCCGAATGCGCTGTTTCAAGCAAAGCGCAAGCAGCCCCACAAAAGACGAGATAAACGAAGTGATCAATATCGGGATGAACACATCGGTCGGATTTGCTGCTCCGCAAGCGGCACGATAAGTCATGATGCCTATCGGAATCAGGATAAGCCCCGACGCATTCAGCACAAGAAACATCAACATGGCATCGGTTGCCGTATCTTTCTTCGGATTCAAATCCTGAAGATGCTGCATTGCCTTCAAGCCAAGCGGCGTCGCCGCATTGTCAAGCCCAAGCATATTAGCCGAAACATTCATGAAAATCGACCCCATCGCCGGATGATCTTTTGGAACGCCCGGAAACAAGCGAGAGAACAACGGGCTGACCATGCGCCCGAAAAACGGAATGATCCCTCCGTTTTCTCCAATCTTCATGATTCCCATCCAAAGCGACAACACGCCGGTAAGCCCCAACGACAGTTCAAAAGCCGTCTTGGCCGAATCGAACGACGATGTCATGATCGTCGTCCAAATATCGATATTGCCATTGACAAGCGTTTCGTACAACGCGAAAACACACGTCACTACGAAAAACCCAATCCAAATATAATTCAATACCATATCGTTATCGCCGATTGCTGCGTGCCGATGAAAACCAGACACAAATTTTCTGCAAAGGTAATTAAAAATTACGTAAATAACGCAAGGCGCAAAAAACGCACCAAATTTCGCACAAACGACACAGTTAAAATTCAACAATAATCCACACATGTAATATTCAAAACCATTCATATTTAGAAAACACTCGGATTTTCAAAGGCCCTTTTCGCTGGAACGAAATTTTTTAGGACATTTTCAAAGCACAAGGCATATAGCAATAACACACTGCGAATCAAACAAATAAAAGAAACATAACCCTCTCAGATTTTAAAATTCCAAACGTTTCGCCGTCTCCCCCGAATTTTTCACAAAGAAACGCGACAAAAAATAGCATTTTTTGGCAGAGTCGATTTCGAAAAAGCCTCGTGATTAAAAACGAACCTTGACAGACGACTATAATGGTTGCCGGCTTCACATTTTTGCCATGTCGCCTATCCCCTCTTTGGATATTTCTTCTTTTTCCTGAACATTTCTCATTCTATATATGAACCCATCCGTTTACACCATTTTCAATATCCGTCCAGACAGTTGCATCAAGAGGGCGCCTTCATTATAGACACAAAGGCAGATCCGAAATTGGGACAAAATGTCGTAATTTTTACAGTTAAAAACCTTTAATTTTTAAAATTAAAAAACTTGTTTGCAATTATTTTTGCGTATTTGCAAAAATATCCATACGTTTGTAACGGACTATATTGCCTCGAATCTTGTTAATTGCGATTGGACGAATTCTTTCGTCATAGCAACAGGAGGGCAGCCCACGCCGTGCTGAGTATGGCGGAGTCTCAAAACGACAAAGCAATACGAAGCGGGCATTGGGTGGGAAATGTAGTCCAGACATAATGAAGGCGTTTACTCGACGCTGCGTTTGAGACGAGTCGAATCTTGCAAATTCAAAAATCCAGTCTTGAACCTAGCAACGGTAGATGTCCCGGGTGTGACATATCCAACCCGTTAAGACCTTGCAAACATTGTGCCCTTTCGGGAACAACAAATTGTTTTATGGGGTCGCTTAACGGCAAGCGATTATTCATATCGGCGTGGGCTCTGACGTTGTCTGTTCATCTGGATTAGGCAATGCAAGAGCCTCGACTCGTGGGACGGACAATGGTACGATCTCACGCTTTTTTATGTCCATAACCGAATTCTGTATAGAATAAAGTTAGGCCATCGATATGAAATATGGTGATATAAACACCCATGGAGGCAGCAAACGACCTCCCAGCATCGAGCTTGCCCCCGATGCTCTCCCCAAAGTTCAAAAGCCAGTTTCGGCAAAGAACTCACATACAGGGGCGTCTTCTAAAAACGCTCTGTCGGCAACTGTCACTAAGAAACACAAAGATATCCCCCATTGGCTTGCTCGCCGAGTTGCATACGAACGGAGGAAAAAGACCTGCGATTATTTGGTAAAAACTGCCATAGAGGCGTATTGCCCAACTATGACGATTGTCAAGGAATTTGGCGATAAAATGAAAATAGTTGAGGATTCTCGTCTCCCAAATATATTCTTTGCTCGCAGAACTGAAAACGCCTCAAAGCCATTCGTCTGCGGCAACGCAAATCTCCCCCTTCTCCGAATTTCTTACCGTCACTTCCGCAAAGGCGCGCGAATCGTCCAAAAGCCCTTAATCGTTCAGAACTATCAGATTGAGACGCTCATTAATCCTGTTTCGATACATATTTAACTCTATGCATAAATTTATAAAAATCAAAAATATGAAACTAAAACAATTTGTTATTCCACTATTTTTATGTGCCATACTTGCCAATGTTGCTTGCGGAGGAAAATCCGGTTCAGCACAAGGAACGGGAACAGAGAACGACACAGCAAATAGCACTCAAAAGCCAACAGCAATCGTCGACTCTTTCGTGAAGAAGCCTTCTTCTGCAACATTCTTATTCGATGCTTCTGCAAGCATGGAAGGATATTTGAAAAGCAGCGGAGATTCACGGTTCTTTGGCGTCATATCGTCTTTTGAAAATATGTCTGACAATACAGTTGTTAGACTTTACGGAGAAGAAGAGGGGAAGCCTATTGAAAGAACAGAATTTGACCGTATGCTGAATAACGGACAGATTGATTGGAGCAATGAGTCGAACTTGAAAGCAATGGTACGTTCAATGATAGGACATGTTGATAGCGGAGATGATATTTGTTTCTTGCTTACTGATGGAATATTGAGCGGGTCGAATGCCGACATCAACAGTACGCCGGACAAGAGCTACAATATACGCATGCGACAAACAATGTCAGAAGACCTTTTGTCCATGCTTAGCAAAAAAGAAGGCAATTTGAGTGCTTTAATAGTAAGGTACAGCGCAAAGTTCAAAGGCAAATATAGTTGCTACAACAATGCCGAAAAAAGATTGGAAAATAAAGACCGCCCATTCTTTGTCATTGCCCTTGGCAAATGGGGACACATCAAATATATTGAACGGAAATTGAATGAAGCGAAAGCTGCCAATGGAATAACCACTCCATACGAAGACATCGTAATGATCGGTGATGCGTCTTCGTATCAAAAGATTAAGTTATCGGCAGCAGAAGGACTTAACCCAAAAGAAGGATATTTAGTTATAAAAAAAGATTTCAGAAACGACAATGTTGCGCTTAGCGCTGATTTAGGAGAACTGCCTGCTTATATGCAGACCGATGACTACATGAATGCGAACGTAGAATTGTATGTCATACATGGTCAGAACGCAGAGAAGGCTCTCGACAAGGATTATTATGAAATATCAGTAAATAATGCTAACGGGAAAAAGAAGCTTCTCCTAAGCATCAAGTCCAGTCAATTGAAAAACACCAAGTTGATTTTCAGGCTTAAATATGCACTGCCGGAATGGATTGAGAAGAAGTCGGATGATAACGACCTCGACATTGCGACAAACCCTGCAAAGCTAAGCAAAACATTCAATCTGAAGTTTTTTGTAGCCGGTTTTACCGGTCTTCACAAAGGAAAGTACATAAAAGAGCAAAGCCTTGATTTCAAATAAAATATTAACTTAATATAAATCCATTATGTTTACAGATTTCTACAAATGGTGTACCTCCTTGGGAGAAAAACTTCTGAATGGAGGTGAAAACGAAGAGTTCGTTGATTATTACACCGGTTACTTTGTCGACACGTCGGTTTGCAGCACAATCTTCTGGACCGGCATGGGAATTGCAGCAGCCATTGCTGTGCTTTACTACTTTGGCATTTGCAATTTCTTTTTCAAATTAGCAAAGCGGTGGGTATGGTTATGTGTGCTTGCCCTTGTATTTGTCATTACGCTGTTTACTACTATTCCGCAGATTGTTGGTCACGATGCCGACAATCCGGAAGATGCCACCGGCATTTTCCATGTAGCCTACAACATCGAAAGCAGCAAGCTTGAGGGAACAGACGACGACAGCATGCGCGAAGAACTACAGCTGACAGCCTCGGATTTTCGCGAACAGTTCCTTGCCAAAGAAGATAGCATCATGATGCGTGAATCGTTGCCATTGCAAATGGCATTGACAAATGCAGTCTATGCTATTCTGCTTTTTATTATTCTATCCTTCCTTTTCAAGCGTCATACAATTCATGGCGCAGCCGTACCAATCTAAATAACCCAAATACAATTTGAAATATGAAATTATACCTTTTTGCAATCGGAGGCACAGGAGCACGCGTTGTTCGTTCGCTTACCATGATGTTGGCCTCAGGCATTGATCGCTTGGACAGTTCTGTCGAAATTGTCCCCATAATCATTGACTATGACTTGTCGAATGGTGATAAAACGAGGGCCATCAAAGCTCTTGAAAGTTATTCGGCAATCCACCAAAGTTTGTACCCCGACACTGCTCAGGGAAAACAGTATACAGACCATTTCTTTATGACAAAGCTTACACCGCTAAGTCATGCCGGCGTGGCTAATGCCGGAAACGAATTGAAGAATTTTGAGTTCTACTTTGGTCCACAAGGTCATTCCATCAAGTTTTCCGACTTCCTAAATGTGCAAGCTTTAAACACGATACCACAAGTTAAGCTTACTGAAGATTTGCTGTATGCGCTGTATGATAGTTCCGGAGAAGAAAGCAAAAACGCAGAATTGAAACTTGACATGGCTAAGGGCTTCAAAGGAAATCCCAACATTGGCTCCGTTGTGTTTCATGATTTGCGTGAAAGCAATGAGTTCCAACAGTTTCAGAACACATTCAATGCTGCCTCCGATAAAGTATTTATAGTAAGTTCGATATTTGGCGGGACCGGAGCATCCGGCTTTCCGGAGATTGTCAATGCTATTCGCACTAGCAATTTAGCAACTCTTCGTCCTGCTACAATTGGCTCTGCATTGGTTTTGCCCTATTTTAACCTTCAGCAATTCGATCGCAGAAAAGGGGATACGGGTGCTATTGATGCCTCTTCATTTAATGCCAAAACTCGTGCGGCTCTTGGCTTCTATGCGGCATCCGATGGCATTAACAGCAAGGTTAATGCGCTATATTATATTGGCGACGAAAATCATGACGCCTACGACTACAACGAGGGCGAGGAACGACAGAAAAATGATGCCCATGTAGTTGAATTTGTCGCAGCCAGCGCCATCATTGATTTCTTGTTAAGACCCGTAGACAATACTCAACATCGTGCTTATGAATTTAGCATCAAAGATGCAAAGGTCGAACAAAGCATACAACTGCCGGATTTTGAGGAGAGCACCAACAACTTGTTTTTAAACGATTTATCAGCTTTTGTTATTGCCATGAAATACTATCGCGAAGTGATTTGTGGCGACAGAAACAAAATTAGCGATACCACTGCATATTATGATCGTTTTGGACTTTCCACAAAGTTAGGGAATGGCGTGTATGGCATGTTGGATGAGTTCTTGAATGCAAGTTATACAGAAGCTTTCGACTGGGGATTTTATCCTTGGATGAAAGAACTTCAAAATCATGCTCATAAACTAAATCCTTATGTATTAGACAATACTCATGACATGCGAGAAGTATTGGCGCATACAGTAATTAAAGTCACCGGAATTAAGCCGAATCCGATAAAAGATAGTACACTTTCTGAAGAGCTCAACAAAAGCAGTAAAGGACTGAACGACTATTCCGATCAATCATTTTTCAAAGTGCTGAGAGATGTAATGAAAGCAAAATATAAACAAGTTAAAAAGTAGTATATAATATGGCATACGTATTTAGAATACACGAGCCCAAAAAAGCGGGTGATCCTGCCCCCACCGCGGCTAACACAATGCAAGGATGGACTGAGACAAGTCATATTGCAGGCAATCTTTTGGGAAACATTCCTTTGGGGATGAATAGCAACAAGATGGGGACTTCCATCCCATCGCTTTTTGCCCGTATCTTTTTGTTTGAAGGAGCGTTTCAGACATTAAGGGGCGCTAACATAGACCGATTGCGTCAAGTCGATTCAGACACTACACTCATTTCTGAATGTCTCGACCTTATTGAATTTATTTTTCAGCATGGAAATGATCCGAAGCTTGTTGTAAAACATTGGAATGCCACAGAGCAGATTGACTACCTTAGACAAGACGGCTTTTCTGAACATACTAAATTGGCAAAGGTCATAGAAGACGAAATTTCGCTTTTCCCTCAATTGAAAGACATTTTTCTTTTCTTCTGGAAAGATGCAACACCAACTAATTTGCAGCCACAAGAATTCTTGATCGGCGGCACATCGCCATATACGCTCGCGTTCACTTCTCCTAATTGGCTTCGATTTGTAAAGGAGAATAATTTTTCCTTCAATCGCATAAACGGCCGTCCTTTGTTTAATCCAAACGACATAGAGCCATTAGCGACAAGAGACAGCGCGTTTAAGGACATGCTATATTCGTTGAGAATGGCCTTCCAGGCAGATCTTGACTCACAAGCATCTTCATTCAATAAATACATTACAACCACATGGGAAGAAAACGGTCGTCCGGATACTACTGCCATTGACATAGGTGGATTTATGGCTTCCTTTGAACACATTGTCGATATAAATGGCGCTAATGTTCAAGCAGCCATGCTTCCCTTGTGCTATAAACAAGTACGACCGACGGCTAGCGGATATGAGATCGTCCCAAAATCTGATCGTTATAAGAACTATACAGCTCAAGATGGCAGCGAGGTGACCTTGGATGCTCCCCTCGCATTGAACGAAAACGGACTGAATGGAGTTCCGTATGTTGGTGCAGCAGTGTGGAATGCCAGAACTTGTCGTATAAACGAGGCGACCATTAGGAACACAGAAATGCATAAACGTAAGGCTCCGGGTGACATGGGCGTGCAATATCCTTTCCTCATTTGGAGCGACTTCTTGGAGGATAAGATTATAAAATTGCCCTATAAGGTGAATAAAGATTCGTTCTGTACGGCATTCGATGGCGAAACTCAGTATATTCTTCCTTTGAAACGGACCTTCTTTAAGTATTTCAATGTTGAAGATATCAATCAGAAAGCCTGCCCGGAACTTGACAAGAAACTGGTCGAGATTCAGGTGAATGATAATGATGCTGTGGTCGTAACGATCAATGTGCCTATCCGCGACACAACATATCGTGTGATTGAGTTCAAGAAAGTATACTCCGGTGCAGACATTGTAAGTGGAAACTTCCTGCTCGGGTTCTTCCCATTCTATCGTTGCGACGACGATCGGCTGAATCGTTATAGCATTATGAACTGTGGCTCTGGCGCAAGGCTAAATTTTGTAAGCATTGACAGCCTTGATCGAAATATAGATGCTCCTTCTAAAATCCGCACACCACAACAAAAGATTACCAGCCAAACAGAATATCATCTGGTTAAAACATCTTTCGACTTGGTTGAAGTATCCATCGGCGGCGTAAAGGGCTTGATTATTCCACAGATGCAGAAGGTGGGGGGAAACGCAGACAACCACTATAAGTTTGCCGTGGACTTTGGAACGTCGAATACATACATTGCCCATACAACGAATGCTCACTCCACACCGGAAACACTTGAAATTGATAACCATGATCAACAGACCGTTTATCTGAACAAGGCAAACAACGACTTGGGCAACGATTTAACAATGATGCGCCCATACATGGCCCGTGAGTTTGCACCTGTGCATCTGGGCAAGGAATTCGACATCTCATACCCTGCCCGTACAGCTACCTGCGAAACAATGGATTTTGAAAATAGCACTCCTGATTTGTTTGGCAACATTTCCATCGGTTTCTATATGATGCATGAGCCGCAGGCTTTAAATATCTTTAAATATAAGACAAGATTGAAGTGGCTTTTGGAAGAACATCCCGGCCACCAGCATCACACTAACCGCGTAAAGTACTATTTCCTTCAGACATTATGGATGTTGAAGAATGAATCGCTGATGAACGGCGGCGATGACACATTTGATGTTTATATCACCTTCCCTGAGTCCATGAAAGACCGAGATACTCTGATGAGCCTATGGAGTTGGGCAAAGACAGAACTTAACATCAATTGTGAATTCTTCTATGGCACTGAATATAGCGAGTCAATAGCTCCCTACAATTGCATGGCTACCGAAATAGGCGGCTCCAGCTTCTTGAACATTGACATTGGTGGAGGCACAAACGATCTTCTCTTCGTCAACAAAGATGCAAATGGCCATATCGTCAGTGCCCGCTATTCTTCCTCAATGTTTGCCGGCGACGACCTATGGGGTGATGGCATACAGATTTCTAACACTGCCCATTTGAACAATGGCTTTGTCGATTATGTGATGGGGGAGATAGAAAAAGCCGAGAAGACATATGACCAAAATGTTCTCTCTCCGTTAAAGTCGCTTAAAGGCGGCGTCTCGACGTCGTCAGCCGATGTGATGGGCTATCTGTTCAAATACGACAACGTGTTCCAAACATCTGCAAAGATAAAGGGGCAGCGGAATCTATATAGCATCATCTTTATACACTATGCTGCATTAATGTATAATATGTCACGCCTTATCAAGAAGATGGACATTGACATTCCCCTTAAACTGTCGTTTACAGGCATGGGTAGCAAATATATCAACTTGATTTCCACCGATCCTATGACTGTCAAGAGCCTCACTGTCCTTCTTTTGGAGAAATACACAGGCAAAAAGGTCGATCCCGCGTTTGCCATTATCAATGCAGGCGAGAATGTCGATGTCAAGGAGATTACTGCCAAGGGAGTCTTGGAAGGATTAGGCTTAGCAGATGAATTCAAAATTCCCGCAGATAAGTTGAAACCAATTATAGATTATGGATTTGACTGGGATGGAATTTTAACTTATGCCAATATTGCAACAGAGGAAGTGCGTGAAGCTGCCCTGCAAAGTTTTAACGAGTTTATCGACTCGTTAAAAGAGCAAGACTTTGCAAACTTCATTTTTACAAACTTCAGTCATCTCACAATCTCTGAGGAGCTAATTGAAGATTTGCGGAAGTTTGCCAAGGAGAGCTTCGTCACAATGTCTGCCAGCGTACCAAAGAAATACCAAAAGCTCAATGTGACAGAAACTCTGTTCTTCTGGCCATTGAAGAATTCACTGGTTAATCTCTCTAAGAATTATGCTGCGTATGAGTAATTTCTAACAACGGGGTGCGTATTTTTATGCGCACCTCATAAATAAATAAAAATATGAAAACCAGAGTTTTAGCAATCACTATTTTGCTTTGTTGCTTGCATGCAATCTATGTGTTTGGCGCCACTAATGAGAAAAAAAACTATACGGTGGTGGGTAAGTCTGAATTTGGTGCAATAATATCAGTTACAGGGGATTGTGCAATAGAAGTAGCAGACCTTGTCCCAAAAGGGGAAGCCGTTTATGGCGACAAGGTCGGGAGTACCGTTTATGGTAGTAAGAGTGATGATCTTTTTGAGGAACTCCAAGTAGACCCTAACAAGGAGGTAAAAGGTATTAATATATACCGAAATTCAAATGGAAGAGTTATCCTGACAATAACTTATTCAGAATTAGAAGATTATTCAGAATTAGATCCTTCAGAAATAAATGAATATCTTTTAAACTCAAAGCTTCCAGGAAGAATCCAAATTTATTTAGCCAAATGGGTCGAAAAACAAGGATATTGTCCAGATGAGGACAATCCATTTTCTATTGAGATAGAAAAACTCGAACCGGGAGAAAATGCCGAAGCAACCACTGAAGCAGGAGGGTCTCAGCAAGAAGATACACGCGCATATATTTATGAGATAATAAAATCTGCCTCGGAAGGTAGCCAATCGAAAGACTCCCAACTGAAAGACATTAATAAAGAGCTGCATGACGCTTTGCCTTTACTTATCACGCTACTCATTGGACTATTTCTCGGATACTTGCTCTTTAAGCAAAATAGAAAAGCGTTGAAAAAACTTTCCAAGGAATGTTCTGACTTGAAAAACGCAGTGGCCAACTTGGAGAAGAACAACGTTCAGGCCGTTTCTCATCAGGCTACACCGCAAAAGAACTCTATGACGGAAGAAGAAATTAAGAGGTTTATTGTACAACAGATAAAGAGTTTACAGACACAATTTGCTCCGTCGCAGCTTCAACCCTCCATCGCCGTCAATCCTAATGTGAGCCCTGCCGCAAAACCTGCCAAGAAAGAGGAACAAGCTACCGACACCGATAATGTAAAGTATCATCAAGATGACAATTCTTTCACTTTGGAACAGGGAAGCATAAAAATCTTTAGGATTTATTCCAAGGGAGGAGAGTACTATTATACTATCGTAAACGATTCTACCGTTCGCGAAGAACTTATAGGTACGCTGCAAACGTTTGAGGGTTGTTTGACCTATCAGACCACCGATGGCGTAGCAAAAAGAATAGAGCCTGTCAAGGATGGAAAACTCCGAAAAGATGGCAACAAATTCTACGTTGATGTCAACAACAAACTGGTCGTGAAATTTGCATAAATTGCAATAGATATGGATATATTGGACAGAATAAAGCAATTTATCAAAGAATCCATACAGTCTCTTTTTGTGCGGCAAAAAGAAGATCTTAGCATTATTATCCGCAAGGAAGCGCTTTCTGCCGTGTCAGACTTGAAAACGTTTGCCGGCCGGCAGATGAAAACAACCGAACTCGAAATGGCAAATATGCAACGGACGGTGTTTTCACTGAATCAAAGTGTAGAAAAGTTGTTGTGGAGATTAGATGCCATACAAGAATCTATCGACAGTTTAAAAGAACATCAAGCCGAATTGTCTTTATCGGAAAGACAAGCACCACCCAAGCCCGTAATAACAACCTATTATGCAAAGATGGTGGATTCAATGAATCCTCCGGGTTTTAAGATAAATAATCTGAAGCGCACAGAAGATGGGTGTGCTTTCAAAATAATCCTTACGGATGATTTGAAAGGCAGTTACGAAATTGTCGACAACAAAACAATCCGACAGGAAATGCTGGCCGCATTCATTCCTCTCATTTCAGACTCTTCAGTTTACGACTTTGTTCCCCAAAATCCGACGGGCATTTCCGTCGTTCTGCCGGGAACTGTCGTAAAGGAAAATCATGTACTCCGAATTGTAGATAAACAAAAAATAGAAATTATTTAACAATGAAAAATATAACAAAAACCTTGTTTTTCCTATCCGCATTGATTGTTTGCGTCAGTTGCGGCGGTAGTGGAAAGTCTGGCAAAATCAAAGTTGATGGAATCCAGAACAAAGTCCAAAAAGTTATTTCCGGAAATGAAATTGAATTAATAAATGGCCTGAAAGTTGAGATTCTTGGAATCAGGCCAACGGAGCATACCAAAGATTATCTTGAAAAACATGTCAAAGGGGAAACCGTAACAATTATTGCCGATTCAAGACAGAAGCAGTTCATAAAGACATATAAGACAAAGGTGAAAGCTTATGTGAAATTGAAAGGCGATAAATATTGCATTTCAGGGAAACTACTGCTAAATGGGATTGCGGATTTAAGGCAGACTGCTGTTCACGATTCATTGGAACATTTCAAAACCTATCCAAATATTGGGGAAGAAAACCGTCCTGTCATGTCTCAGACAGAGTTGCTGACCTATATGAAACCGGCAACATTCATGATTTATTGCCAAGATGAAAGCCTTGGGACAGGGTTCTTTATCAATGACAACGGATTAGCTCTGACCAACAATCATGTTTTTGACGGAAGCCAGAATGCAGTAATATATTTCTTTGGAGACGATGGCAAAATTGATGCAACAAACTACCGCAATATTAATCGTGTGCTTTACACCACGCGCACAGGAGAAAGAGAGCGTATCGATTTTACAGTATTCCAAGTACAACTTGACAATGGAGAAAAGGTTCGTTACATGCCGCTTGTTAAGCAGCATGCAAGAGATGGCGAGAAAATTGCAAAAATAGGCTGCCCCTTGGGAACAGCTCTGTGTGACTTCCAACCCGGCACATTGAGCCACTATAATGAGGGATATTTTACTCATAACATCCCGACCAATCATGGCGACAGTGGCGGCCCGATTGTCAATTTCAAGGGAGAAGTGATAGGTATAAACCAATCCATTGATATTAATCAGGTCATTATGGAACAAGCCAAAGGCATAGCATACGGAGTAGATGCTGTGCTGATACGGCAAGTTCTTGACGAATACGGTATTCAATATGGACGCTAATTTCGAATATTTCGAAAAGTTTATCGTAAAGCAGATAGTGAATACGGTTGACTATCGTCCGGAAACGGATGAATATGAAATTAACCGTATTCACATCTCAGACGATATTATCAATAATATTGAGAATGAAGGCATTAGATACGGGCTGAAAAAGGATCAAATAGGCCAAATCATTTCTCAAGTTGCTAAAAACATTCGAACTAAACCTGCCATTAAGCTGAGATACGACAGCATTGACGTGGCCGAGTTCAAAATCGGACAGCATATCAAAATCAATATATTACATCCGAAAAAAGGGCCTCACTATATTGAACTGCTTGTTACAAACAAGTACCACTTCTATGTTCTTGCATCGGACATAGTCGGAATTCGGTATGGGGATGAAATACATGCGTTAGACTGCACGTGGAATATTGGTTATCATGCCGATTTTACGGTTACTTTTGGAAATAACCGGCATCTTAGCGAGGAGTCAATACTAAGGCTCGGCAAACTACAATGCGTTGAAATGTTTAGTCCTTCTGTAGTGCACGAGATTCTTGATTCTGAGTCGACATTTTCCTACGACAGCTTAAAAGCTATCCAAGGGGAAAAAATTGTCGATAAAAGCAAGGATATAAAATACTATTTCTGGATACCCGACAGATGCCAACCAGTTACTTTCCGTTGGCGTGAAGGAGATGCCCAAGATAAAACACGGCCCTTTATCATCATCGACAATGAAGATGCGCCAGAAGCGAAAATAACCATAAACAAAGCATTCCGCCTGCTGCCAACAGAAGGAAATAATCCAGACTCTTCGATAGAAATCATTTTTGATTGCTGCAAATGGAGGAATGACTTTAATGGAATTGACAACCTGAAATATATAAAGCCAGTCAAACCGGGGGTTGTCAAAAGAGTTGTATCGGATTTAGGTTATAAGGAATGGGTACTTATAAGTCAACCCCAAATAAAGTTTATTTATGAGTGAGAATTCATTAACATTTCGCGAATTGATAGAACTGATCGACATGTCTGTCAAGTCAGGGAAAATACAAAAGGATTACCCTTACTTTTTGAAAACCTGTCGAGATTTAGGCATATCTTCCTATATTTTAAACACCATCATTATTAGAGCGAAAGAAGACAGCAATAATAAGGATGATGACGATCATGGGGGAAAGACGGATTGTGCGTTCTTCATACCGTCTAAACCCAAACGAAAAAAAAAGAAAGACGACTCTCAAAAAGAAATACAAATAGTCACAAAAATACAACGGAAAAACAGCAAGACAGCATGGCTGCTTACCGCCTTTCTTCTATGTTGTTGTGTGGCAGAAGGTATTTATATGTATGACATTTTTAAAGATAGAAAAAGGGCTTGGCGGAAGAATGATATTATAAACAATGAAAATGCAGTTCTCAGACGACGGCTTGCCACTATTTCTAATATGGCAAGCGATCTTCCTGTGGACTTGTCATTTAGTGATTGGGAATCTTATAATCATTCTAACAATTCAGAATCATCTGAGAATTATCGTTTTACAGCATCTAAGGGTGACAAACTCTCGTTCGATTATTATGTATCTTCTGAATACAATTTTGATTTCCTGACAATCACTTTAAGTGGCGATAGCATTACTTCTAAAAAATTGGTAAAAAAATCCGGCGTGTCGGAAGACTCATATGTTTTTGAATTTGAAAAAGGAGGTGAATACAAGCTACAAGCAAAATACTCAAAAGATCATTCTTACAATAGGAACAACGATTTGGCAAGAGTAACAAATATCTGTATACATCGTAATTATAAAAACATTCTTGAGAATATTCATTTAATTAGCGATAGCATCGCGGTAGAATAAATATAATATACAACCTAACTTTATGGTAAATCAAACCATGGTAATTAGTGCATTAATCAGTACAGCCGTAAAGATTATTATCGGCTGGATTCTCATTGACAAAGTGCCTTCGTGGCTTAACCTTCGTGGTATCATTGCAACAATCATCAAAGTGGTTGGAGTGTTGATTATTATCAGCGCATTATTGGATTGGATATGAAAATGTATTCTTATCTTTTCAAGGCATCTTCCTAAAACGCCTATCTGCCAACAACTTTGCTGCATTTTTCTGTTTATCACTTTTTATTCATACTTTTACAGTGACAAAAACAGAGACTATGGTCGACACGATTCAAATATTTTGCAAAAACACGGGGAACTACGTGGATGTGAGAGGAGGCGAAACGCTTCTTGAAATTTACGAGAGGTTGAAAAATGAAATTCCGTTGCGCCCGATTTGCGCCCATGTCAACAACAAGACAGAGGGATTGACTTATCCGGTATTTAAGCCGAAAGTGGTGGATTTCATCGACGAAAAAACGCCGTCGGGACAACGCATGTATGTGCGCTCGCTTTGCATGGTGCTTGCAAAGGCGGTGCGCGATTTGTTTCCCGACGACGGCTTGCGCATAGAGCATTCCATCTCAAAAGGATATTTTTGCTCGTTGAAGCGACAGGAAGAATTGGTGGAGGAAACAGTCGCGGCAATACGTCGGCGGATGGAAGAGATAATATCGTCCGACATGCCTTTCGTGCGGCATGTGAAGCTGGCTTCCGACGTGACGGAAATGTTCCGGCAGGAAGGAATGTCCGACAAAGTGCAATTGCTTGAAACATCGTCGGAATTGTATGCCGCTTATTATTGCTTGGATGGCTTCATCGACAGTTATTACGGCGATTTGGTCCCGTCGACCGGCTATTTGCGCGTGTTCGACTTGCAGAAATACAAGAATGGAATGTTGCTTTTGCCTCCGGATTTTGCAGGCGATTGCCGCGTTCCGGCCAAAATGATTCCGCAAGAAAAATTGTTTAAGGCTTTTACCGATTACATTCGCTTCAATGGCATCGTCGGGGTGAGCAATGTGGGCGAACTCAACAAGATTGTGGAAAAACGCAGCAATGTGGACATGCTTATCAATGTGGCAGAAACATTGCACGACAAAATAATCGGGCGCATTGCCGACGAAATCACCGAACGCTACCATGAGGGCGGCGCGCGCGTCGTGTTGGTGGCCGGCCCTTCGTCGTCGGGGAAAACCACTACGACAAAAAGGCTTTCCATCCATTTGCTTGCCAATTTGATAAAGCCGCAAATGATATCGCTCGACAATTATTTCGTAGACCGCGAACATACGCCTCGCGACGAGCATGGCGAATACGACTATGAATCGCTTTACGCGCTCGACATCGAGCAGTTCAACAAAGATTTGAACGCTTTGATTCGCGGAGAGAAAGTGGCGATGCCTACCTATGATTTCGCGACAGGAAAGCGTGTCTACAAAGGCGACACAATGCAACTGACCGACAATTCCATTTTGCTGATGGAAGGAATCCACGGGCTGAATCCGGAATTGACGAAAAGCATTCCGGAAAAGCAGAAGTTCAAGGTGTATGTGTCGGCGCTCACCACGCTCAGCATCGACGACCACAATTGGGTGCCAACGACCGACAACCGCTTGCTGCGGCGCATCATCCGCGACTACAAATACCGTGGCATTTCGGCGCTCGACACAATCACGCGATGGCCGAGCGTGAGAAGAGGAGAAGAAAAATGGATTTTCCCTTATCAGGAGAATGCCGACGCAATGTTCAATTCGTCGCTTATTTTCGAATTGGGCGTGATGAAAGACTTTGCCGAACCGCTATTGAAGAAAGTTCCGCACAATGTGCCCGAATATGCCGAAGCCCATCGGCTGCTGAACTTCCTCGGATGTTTCCGCGAGATAGGAAACCGGCAAGTGCCTTCGACAAGTTTGTTGCGTGAATTTTTGGGAGGAAGCAGTTTCAAGTATTGATTTTTGCAGCAAAACAATTAAAAAAGGTTAAACATAAAACTTTTTGACTTCTTTTTCGTTCTAAAAGGAGAATATTTTTTTGACAACCAAACTATAAACTTATGAAGAAATTAGGATTGATTATTGCCGGCGCATTGGTTTGCTCGGCAGGGATTATGGCGGCGGTTGCCGGAGAAAAAGTGATTACGACAACCCAACTGCCCCAAAAAGCGCAAACGTTCATAAAGAAGCATTATTCGGGAACGCAAGTGGCTTTGGTAAAGGAAGACAAGGAAATCATTTCGACCGATTATGAGGTGATTTTTGCCGATGGGAGCAAAGTGGAATTCAATGCGAGCGGCGATTGGAAAGACGTCACAAGCTTGACGGAAGTTCCGGCAGCGGTGGTCCCGCAGGAAATTGCCACATTCATCGCGACAAACAACTATAATGCCAACGGCGCGAAGATTGTGAAAATCGACCGCGACCGCAGCGGCTACGACGTGGAATTGAGTAACGGGCTTGAATTGGAATTCAATCCGCAGTTCCAGCTTGTCGACATCGACGATTGACAGTGGGAAAAAACGTGATAAAAACAGAATCGGCGTGCGGCTTTTGCGGCATGCCGATTTTTTTATGGCACATTGCTTTGCCGGATTGGGTTATTTTGCATACTTTTGAAAAGAATTTAACCGATATAAAATCAATCGAATATAAAATAAACAAACTATGAAAACGAGATTATTCAGCAAATTGTCAATGCTTGTCGCTTTGTCGACGGTATTGTTTTTTGTGTCGTGTTCCAAAACACCGGAAGATTTGATTAACTATGTTCCGAAAGAATCGATGGTTGTAGTGACTGCCCGTCCGGCCGATTTGGTAAAAAAGGCGGATGCGGAAGGCTTGATGAAAAAAATGGGAATGGACCGGTCGGACAGAAAAGAATTCGACAAGGTTCTTGACATTTTCAATGGTGAAAGCGGCGTCAACATGGAACAAGTCGTCCTTTTCGAGTATGACCAAAGGGGCGCATTCCTGTCGTTTATCATCGACGATGAAAAGAAATTTGAAGAGATCGAATTGATAGCCGACTATACGACAAAGCACGACAATAAGGATCTGACATATTATGAATTCGACGATTTGGAGACGTTGAACCTTGTGGTCGACGGCGGTTATGCTTGGCTTGCCATGGGCGAATATGATGCCGATGAAGCCATCGACGCAGTGAAAAAGTTCACGGATCTCGGCAGCGACGAGTCGATCGCGTCTGTTCCCGGATTTACGGAAAACATGACGGCCGGCGGCGATATAAATGTCTACGTGAATATTGAAGCCGCGATAGATTTGGCCGGCTTGTCGGAAGATGCCATCGATCGCCAATTGTCGGGAATGGGGCTTACAGCCAAAGACCTTCATATAGAAGACTATACGACTTCTCGCTTGTACATGTCGCTTGCAATCAACAAAGACGACATGAAGCTGACAATGAAAATGCTTGACGGAGAAGGCAAATCCATTATGAGCAAATTGGCTCACGGAACAGTCGACACCGGCATGTTGAAATATTTCGATCGCAACACGACGTTTGTCTATGCAATGACGCTTCCCGATTATATGAACAAGCTGTTTGCCAATTTGAAAGGGATGATGTCGGCGAATGCCGGAGACACGTCCATGCTGATTGCGGAAAAACTTCTGAACAGCGTTGGCGACAATGTGGCTGTGGGCATTTCTTTCTCGAATGATTTCCTTACAGAAGTGTATGACGAATATTGGGGAGAATACAGAATAGAACCCAACGAAAGGGCGATTGGAATGACGTTTGTTGTCAAATGCAAACGGAATATGGCGTCGGAGTTGAGCAACATTGCCACGATGGCCGGCATTCCGACAGAATCCGACGGTTCGTTGGTAATACCTGTCGATGAAAACATGGCATTCAAGGTATGGGCCGATGGAAACTACTTGATTGCCTCCAACCGTGAAGCTCCGACGGCAAGTTTGAGCGATCCGGGATTCTTTGCAGGAAAGACGGCAGCTGCCTATTTGAACATGTCGAAGAACTCGGGTTTGTCGCAAAGCATACGGAATAGTTATGGATATGACATTGACTTGACGGCAATTTGCTATGGCGACAAAGAAAACGGCGTACTCGAAGTGAAGATAAACAACAATAAGGAAGACAGCGCACTCGCCTATTTCTTGCATTTGTTTGTCGAATTGGCAAATGATTCCAATTTGTAAATCCCTGCAAGTTGAGGAATAAAAGCTCCGGATGTCGCAAACGGCGGCATTCGGAGCTTTTTTGTTGCAGAGATTGAGACGGGGTTGATTTGGATTTGTCGCCGTATTGGGCTACATTTGGGGGCAATAAAAACAGAAATGGAAAAAATCGAACTTGACGGGATGCTTCCTCGCGTGTTTGCGGGACAGCCGGACATCCATTCGGATGTGTGGCTGCGGAAAATTGTTTTCGAGCGAGGCAAAACATATTTGATTTCGGCAGAGAGCGGACGTGGAAAATCGTCGCTTTGCGCCTATCTCTATGGGTATCGCCGTGATTATGAAGGCGAATTTTATTTCGACAGACGAGCCGGCAGGGCGATTGGCGTGGCGGAATGGTGCGACTTGCGCCGCCGCTCGATTGCCTATCTGCCGCAGGACATGCGGCTGTTTCCCGAATTGACGGCATTGGAGAATGTCGCTTTGAAAAACCGACTGACGGGGCATAAAAGCGACAGCGAAATATCAGCGATGTTTGAACGTCTCGGCATTGCCGACAAGCAGCAGAGCCTTGTCGGGAAAATGTCGATTGGGCAGCAACAGCGCGTGGCAATCGTGCGGACGTTGTGCCAGCCTTGCGATTTCTTTTTGCTCGACGAGCCGGTGAGCCACCTTGATGCCGGCAATAATCGCGCTGTGGCAAAATTGGTCATGGAAGAGGCTGCGCGCCTTGGAGCGGGGATAATAGCCACTTCGGTGGGCAACAATCTTGACATTGCGGTGAAGGAGGCACTGAACCTATGAAAAATCCGTTGATGTGGAAACTTTTGCGCAAGCACGTCAGCAAAACACAGCTGATCGGGTTTGCGGTGGCGAATTTGGTGGGCCTGACCATCGTGTTGCTCGGCATCCAGTTTTATGCCGATGTGCGGCCTGTTTTTTCCGACGAGGATAGTTTTATACGCAAAGACTACTTGGTGATAACCAAAAACATTGGCAATATTTCCATGTTGAAGAGCGCGATTGGCGGCACGGACATGAATGCATTCAGCGAGGAGGAAATTGCGGAATTGGAAAGCCAGCCATGGATGCGCAAAGTGGGCAGGTTCACGACGAGCAATTATAAGATTTACGGCAATATCAGCCTTGGCGGCCGGTCGTTGAGCTTGCGCACGTATATATTCTTTGAATCTGTTCCGGACGAGTTTATCGACACGAAAGGCATCGATTGGGATTTCGATCCGGAGCATCCAGTAGTTCCGATATTGCTTTCGCGCGACTACTTGTCGCTTTATAATTTCGGCTTTGCCACGTCGCAAGGCATGCCGCAATTGAGCGAAGACATGATAGGCAAAGTGCCCATTGTGCTGTCGTTGATTGCATCCGATGGCCACCGCGACTATGTGGAAGGACGGATTGTGGGATTTTCCAACCGCCTGAACACGATTATCGTCCCGGAAAAATTCATGCAATGGAGCAATGAGCGGTATGCTCCGGGGGTCAAAGTGCAGCCTTCTCGGTTGATTCTTGAAGTGAAGAACCCCGGCGATGCGGCTATCGGCGACTATATGAAGAAGCATAATTATGAAGTGGCGGGCGACAAGATGAACAGCAACAAAGCCGGATACATGCTGATAGTGATTATGAGCATTGTCATCGCCGTGGGGTTGGTGATCAGCGTTTTGTCGTTCTTCATTTTGATTTTGAGCATTTATTTGCTGTTGCAAAAAAACACGCAGAAACTTCGCGATTTGCTAATGCTCGGCTACAGCCCGGGGCAAGCGGCTTCGTCCTATGTGCGTCTTACGGTGGGTGTCAATGCCGCGGTTTATGTGCTGTCGTTGGCGTTGATGTTTTATGCGCGCTCTCTGTATTTGCCAATGCTCGAAGTGTTTTCTGTCGAGGCGGCGCCGGTGTGGCAAGCTGTCGGTGCGGGGTTTGTCATAATCGGGTTGATTACGGCAGGCAATGTCGTGGCAATCAAGCGGAAAGTGGCAGCTTTGTGGTATCTTGAAAAATAAAAACGAACATATTTATGAAGATGAAGAAACTATTATTCGGCTTGTGTGCAAGTTTGATCTCGATTTCGGCAACGGCACAAACAAACGTGATTGCTCATCGCGGCTATTGGAAAACAAACGGCTCGGCGCAAAACAGCGTTGCCGCATTGCTAAAAGCCGACGAGGCGGGCTGCTACGGCTCGGAATTCGACGTATGGCTGACGGCCGACGGGCGCTTGGTGGTCAACCATGATTCGAGCTTTAAAGGCGTAGGCATCGAATCGTCGAACTATTCGGACATGCACGCCCTGACGCTTCCCAACGGAGAGAATATGCCTTTGCTTGAAACATATTTTGCAGCGGCTAAAAAATGCTCGGTAAAACTTGTTTTGGAATTGAAAAAACATAGCTCGCCGGAACGGGAAACGGAAGCTGTGGAGAAAATCGTGGAAATGGCCGACTCCTTCGGGCTTGCCGGCCGGATGGAATATATTTCGTTTTCGCTTCATGCTTGCAAGGAATTTGTGAGATTGGCTCCGAAAGGGACGCCTGTGTACTATCTGAACGGCGAATTGTCGCCGAAGGAACTGCATTCGCTTGGCATGGCGGGTCTCGACTATCATCTATCGGTTGTGAGAGACCGTCATCCGGAATGGATTGGCGAAGCTCATGCGTTGGGGTTGAAGGTGAATTGTTGGACAGTCAATTCGAAAAACGACATGTTGTGGCTCATTGAGCATGGCGTCGACTTTGTCACAACCGACGAGCCCGCCGTGTTGTTGAATTTGTTGAACAAGCGTTGATTGCAGAGGATTTTGCTCCTGCCGTGGAGCAATGGTATGCCGTTTATGGCAGGAATTTGCCGTGGCGGGCTACGCGCGATCCGTATCGGATTTGGATTTCGGAAGTGATTCTTCAACAAACGCGCGTGGAACAGGGATTGGCATATTACACCCGTTTTGTGGAACGGTTTCCCGATGTGGCATCGCTGGCTGCCGCCGACGAAGATGCCGTGATGCGGCTGTGGCAAGGATTAGGCTATTATTCTCGGGCGCGCAATCTGCATGCGGCCGCTAAGACGATTGGCAACAAGCCGTTTCCTAAAACTTATGAAGAGATTCGGGCTTTAAAAGGTGTAGGCGAATACACGGCTGCCGCCATTGCCTCGATTGCCTACGACTTGCCTTATGCAGTGGTCGACGGAAATGTGTATCGCGTGCTTGCGCGATGCTTCGGCTTGGACACGCCGACAGATACAGCCAAAGGGAAAAAAGAGTTTTCAGCATTGGCAGGGCGGCTTCTCGACCGGCAACGGCCGGGACTTTACAACCAAGCATTGATGGATTTCGGGGCATTGCAATGCGTCCCTCTGTCGCCGCAATGCGACAATTGCCCGCTGTCGGGCGGTTGCGCGGCGTTGGCATCCGGAAAAGTCGCACTGTTGCCCGTGAAACAAGGAAAAACGCGAATCCGCAATCGCCATTTTGTTTATTTCGTCACGTTTTGCGATGGGAAGATGTTGATACGGAAGCGCACCGACGCAGATATTTGGCGTGGGCTGTGGGAATTTCCCATGATTGAAACAGCCGGCGCTTTTCCCGACGAAAAGTCTTTGGTTGCCGACGAGGCTGTTCGCGCATTGTTTGGCAATGCCATAAAGGAAATAGCGTTGTTGAAACAAGGCGTCCGCCACGTTTTGACGCACCAACGCATTACAGCCGACTTTTATCGCGTCGAACTTGCTTGCGGCGGCATGCCGCAATTTGAGGCTGTCGAAAAAAGCGATCTGCCGGCGTATGCTTTTCCTCGATTGCTTTTGTCGTTTTTGCCGTGAGCGGAATTATCGGCGATAGTCGATGAATGTGAAAGCATGGTCGTTTTTGTCGTCGGACTCGTGATGCTCGCGAGCCGTTTCGGTCCATTCTTTCAGATTTATCTCAGGAAAAAAAGCGTCAGCTCCTAAGAACGTGGCTTCGATGCGCGTCAGGTAAAGGCGAGATGCGAAAGGCAATGTTTCCCTGTATATCTGTTCGCCTCCGATGACAAATGCTTCACCGTCGTTTTCCACCATGCGAAAAGCGTCTTCGATGGAATAGGCCGTTTCGATGTTGGCAGCCGAAAAGTTCGGGTTGCGCGTCACGACGATATTGCGGCGGTTTGGCAAAGCTCCTTTCGGCAACGATTCAAACGTGCGGCGACCCATGATGACTGTATGCCCCGTGGTCAGTTCTTTAAACCGCTTCATGTCGGCAGAAAGATGGCAAAGCAGTTTGCCCTTTTTCCCGATTGCGTTGTTGCGCGACACGGCAACAATGATGGATAAATTCTTCATGCGAGTTTGTGGTGGGAAAACGGGTTAAACAGAAACGATTCCTTTAATGTGCGGGTGCGGATTGTAGCCTTCCAGCGTGAAGTCTTCGTATGTGAAATCGAAAATGTTCTTCACGTCCGGATTCAAGTGCATGACGGGCAAAGCGCGAGGCTCGCGCGACATTTGTTCGCGCACTTGCTCGAAATGGTTCGTGTAGATGTGTGCATCGCCGAGCGTGTGGACAAAATCTCCGGCTTTCAGGCCTGTCGCTTGCGCTGTCATCATCAGAAGCAACGCATAGGAAGCAATATTGAACGGCACGCCGAGGAAAATGTCGGCACTGCGTTGGTAAAGTTGCAGGCTGAGGCGGCCGTTGGCAACGTAGAATTGGAAAAACGCATGGCAGGGTGGCAGATTCATGTTTTTCAAATCGGCAACATTCCATGCGCTTACGATGATCCTGCGCGAATCGGGGTTGTGCTTGATTGTTTCTATGGCTTCTGATATTTGGTCGATAAACCCTCCGTCGTAATCGGGCCAAGAGCGCCATTGATATCCATAAATGTGTCCGAGATTGCCGTCGGCATCTGCCCATTCGTTCCAAATGCGCACGCCGTGTTCTTGCAAATAATGGGCATTTGTGTCGCCGCGCAGAAACCAAAGCAGTTCATAAATGATTGATTTCAAATGAAGCTTCTTTGTGGTCAGGAGCGGAAAGCCGTCGTCAAGATTGAAGCGCATTTGATAGCCGAACACGCTTTTTGTGCCGGTCCCCGTCCGGTCGTTTTTCATTACGCCGTTGTCCATGACGTGACGCAACAGGTCGAGATATTGTTTCATAGGGCAATATTATATTTCAAGTCCGTTTATATAAATCGCTTTTTCCGGAGATGCGGGGCATACGTATTCGCATTTTCCGCATCCTATGCAGGCTGTTTCGTCGATTTTCGGAATTTTAGTATTCCCATAGCCAACCATTGTTATGGCATCGACAGGGCATTTTCTCGCACATGCGCCGCATTCGACGCCATCGGTTTGCGTAACGCAATTTTCGAGCAAAAATATTGCTTTTCCTACGGGATGGCGGCGTTTTTCTTCCAATGGGAGCGGACGCAACGCGCCGGTCGGGCAAACAGAAGAACAAAGGTTGCAATTATATAGGCAATAGGAGCGCTCATAGTCGAGATAGGGTTTGAATGCATGCAGCAAGCCGTATTCGGAAGTAGCGGGTCGCAGAATGCCTTGCGGGCATTTGCTTACACACAGTTGACATGCCGTGCAGCGCAACAAGAAAGAATCGCGGCTTTCGGCGCCGGGCGGTATGATCGCTATTGCTCGTGAACGAGGAGAACCGCTGTTGCCTGCCGTTTTGTCGATTTCGTTCATGGCGTTTTGCGCTTTTGCCACAATGCCTCCAATTGCTGCGGAACAAACGATGCCGGCAAAACGCCGCCGCTCGATGTCGGTGGCAGCGGCTTGTTTCGGCGTGGTTTTGAGGATAGGGCGGTATGCGATTGCATTGTCGTGGCAAGCCGTCAGGCAGTCGAAGCAAAGCACGCATCGGCTTGTGTCGATTTTGTGTTGCTTCACGTCGATGCACGAGGCTTTGCAAATAGCTTCGCATCGGCGGCATCCGATACATTTTTCGGAATCGATTGCCATGCGGAATACGGATTTCCGGCTGATGATGCTCAGTGCCGACCCGACGGGGCATACGGAGTTGCAAAATGTGCGTCCGTTTCGAAAAGCCAATATGCCGACAATGACGAATGTCAGAATGCCGACAGCCAATCCGGCAAAGCCGGAAAATGCAACAATTGCAGGCGGAATTGTTTCCGCAGAGGCGGTCAATGCGTTGTACGACATGCCGACAAGCGGTTGCAGCAAATCGACAATCATGCGGGTATATGCGCTATACGGGTCGATTAATGCCGGAATGACGGAAACTCCGAAAATCAAGCAAAGCACGACGGCAGCAAGTATCGCGTAGCGCAACAAATTGAGCGGGCGGGAATAATGGTAGCGAGCGTTTTTGGGCTTTCTTGCCATTTTCCCGATTCTTCCAAAAATATCTTGAAACACGCCCATCGGGCAAAGCGAAGAGCAATAAACGCGTCCGAACAAGAACGTGGCAATTGTCCAAAACAAAATGATTCCGATGCTGAACGACAGGACGGCCGGCAGAATCTGCCATTTTGCGAGAAAAGCGAAATGACGGGGAAGCATGCCGCTTGTGTCGGCAATGAAAATTGTCGTTGCAAGGAATAATGCAATCGACAGAGCTACTCTCAATATTTTTAGCTTCCTCATTTGTTTTTACAATTTGCTTTTCTTTTTCGCGATTGCTTCGCGGGCAACGTCGATGATTCGTGAAATATGGTTCATTTGCGAGGGGATGGCTATGCCTTGCGGGCATCGAGGCAGGCATTGGCCGCATTCGATGCAATGGAATGCGCTTTCCCGCGCTGCCATGTTGGTTGAGAACGTTTTTATCAGATATCCGCTTTTTTCGAGAAACGCCTCTGATGCCGTGTCGTCGTAGATATTGGGCAATTTTCCGGATTCCACGGCGTCGTTGTAGAGCATGAAATTGAGCGGGATGTCGACTCCGTAAGGACAAGGCATGCAACTGCTGCAATTGGTGCATCCGACGGTTGTATTGTTGATGAAAGCCAATAGGGCGTTGTGCCATGTTTTTTCTTCTGCTTCGGAAAACGAAAGTTCGCCGGAAAGCGACATGATGTCGTCTTTCAAATCCGTCAAATTCGATATGTGGCTGTCGATTGCCGCGGCAACTCCGTTTGCGCAGATAGCTTCTCGCAATGCCCACCCGACGAGCGGACGATCGGGGAATGCGCGGAGCAAGATGTCGGAAGCATCGCCGTTCATTGTGCGCAATGTCCCGTCCTTTGTGGGGTTGGACGCAAAAACGATGAACCCTTTTTTGGAGGCGTTTTCTATCATTTTGGCGAGGGATTGCCGCATTCTCAGGTTGTCGACACTGTTGAAGGGTATTTTGAAGAAATCGAAACACTGTTTGCCGATAAGCGTGTCGAGCAAAGATTCATCGCCAAGAAAGTCGACGCCGAGGCGGCGGATTCGGCCTTCTTTTTTTTCGCGAATCAAAAAGTCGAGTATGCCGGATGTTTCGTAGACGGCTTGAAATTTCGATGCGCTGTTGACGGCTTGGAGCGCATAAAAGTCGATGTGGCCGGTGCGCAAGAGGGAAATTTGCCGGGCAAAAATGTTTCGCGCTTCGCCGAGCGTTTCAATATCCCATGTAGGCATCGACGTGGCAACAAAATACGAGTCGCGGTTTCGTCCGGAGAGCGCGTCGCCGAGGAGACGTTCGCCATCCCCGTCGCAATATGCCCATGCTGTTTCAAATAGGGAAACGCCATGTTCGGCGGCCATGCGGATGATCTTGCAGCCCTCTTCGGTATCCATTTTGTTCCCTGTTTTGGGCATGGACATGGTTGAAATGCCGAGAGGGGATATGGATGTGGCAAGTAGCGGAATAGCGCGTTTTTTTAGAACCGGAAGCGAAGCGGGATAGGCAATCTTTGCTTTCAAGCGGGATGGCTCAACCGATTTTTTGCATCCTGTCGGCAGCAAGCCTGCCACGGCCGCTCCGGCAATCCCTGCCGCGCTGCGCCGCAACCATTCGCGCCGATTCATTTTCGGATACTTCACCTTCTCCATTTGATGCAAAATATGAGCAACGGCAAAGATAGTGCAAGCCGAGCGAAGAACAATCAAACTTGTTTGAAATTGTTATTCCGAGGCGCAGCCTATCTTATTTAAAGATACAGAAAGGTGAGTGCAGAAGAAAAAGAATTCATTCATTTTTCTTCTGCCGAGGCGCAGCCTGTCTTATCAGAAACAAGAAAGTTGAGGACTGATTTTGTCGGAAAAATGTGGGGATTTCCGGAAAATCCGTAAGTTTGTAAAGTCTGCAAATTTATTAGGCGATGAAGAGGATATTTGTTTTTGTAGCGCTCTTTTGTGCCGTTTTCTTGGCTCAGAGTGTGGATTTCCGGCTTTCCGATCGTTCGGGGGCTGATTTCCGGCTTTCCGACGTGCAAAGCGAATATGTGTTGTTGTTTTTGTACAATTCAGATTGCGATGCGTGTGTGAAAGCCGCTTCCGACATTGCCGGCTCGGAATTGATGAGTTCGCTTCCGCCGGAACGATTGGCGATTGTGAGCATTGCTTTGTTCGACGACGGCCGCCATTGGAAGCAGAAAGCTGAAACGTTCCCACATAGTTGGATTCACGCTTTCGACAAATACGATGACATCATTTTCGGCGATGCGCTTGAATTTTCGACGGTGCCGGTTTATGTGCTGCTTGGAAGCAACCATGAGGTGTTGTTTTGCGGCTGTTCGTTTCGCGCTGTGGAAAGCCATTTGAAGTCGCGTTTGGCGGCAGAGCCATAAAAAGGCACTTTCGGGACAGTTTTTTTGCATGAGAAAGCAGGAAAGCATCTCCAATAATTCGTAATTTCGCAGAATCAAGGATGAGAAGATGAAGATATACAAACATTTGATAGTGGCGTTGGCCGTATGTTTTGCCGGTGACGCAGCGGCGCAGGAAGTGCCATTTTTCGACACGTCGAAACCGGATCGCATTCTGACGTTTGGCATTCGCGCAGGTTTGAATTCGTCGGGCGTGTCGACCAACTATATGTCGATTCAGCCTGAACTGATACAAAGCAATTTCTATTGGCGCTCGGGCGGACAGGCCGGAGGAGTGGTGGATTTGCATATTCGCAATTTTTTTGCCATTCAAGTCGGATGCTTTTGGGAGAACAGAAGCTACGATTGCACGTTGATGGCTGCTGCGGCAGAAGAAGACTACATGGGCAGCCTTTATACGCATGCGCGGTTCAACTATGTGAATTTGCCCGTATTGCTGTCGTTTCGGTTTAATTTGCTTCCGCAGGCTGTGTGGCAGGTGGATGCCGGATGCTACTATGCTTATGGCATTAGCGGCAAAAAAGAGATGGACTCATACATAGCGTTTGGAGAGTCGGAGGGACAACTTGTTTTTGACCACGCCTTGTCGTCTCCTTCTTACTTCGGGGCAGATCCGAAAGAGTTTCTTGCCGTGAATCGTGCAGACTTCGGGTTGAAACTTGGAACAGGATTGACCTTCTTCGACCGGTATGTCGTCGGCGTATATTACCAGCGTAGCATAAAGAATGTTGCGAAAAACTATGAGGGAGGACCCGACTATCATCTGCGCAATTGCAGTTGGAGCGTCAACATCGGATATAACTTTTAAGATAAAAGAAAGGCGAACCTCTTGCAAGGCTCGCCTTTCTTCTGCATTGGCAAGTATGGAAATTATTCGTTTGATTTTTCAAATTCGTCTTTTCCAACTCCGCAAAGCGGACACACCCAATCGTCGGGAAGATCTTCAAATGCCGTTCCCGGCGCAATGCCGTGCTCGGGATCTCCAATTGCAGGGTCGTAGACCCAATCGCACACTGTGCATACGTATTTGTCCATAGTCGTATTTGTTTTGGTGATTATACGTTGTAAAAACGTGTGGCGGTTTCGGTTTGTTCACGACGGAGGGAGAATTTTATTTGTTTACGACGTTTGCGCCTCCTTCGATCGACACTTTGGAAGAACGCGACGAGTCGACATAGGCATTGTTTGTGGCGTATGCTTTCACGGATGAAACTCCTGAACTTTCAACGTTCGCTATGTTGCATTCCAAATTCGAAGCATCCACTTTGCTCGATCCGGAGCTGTCGTAGTCGGCATCTTGGGCTTTTCCTTCCAATGCGATTTTGCTGGCGCCACTGGCTTTGGCAGCGATGTGGCTCACGCCGATTCCGGTGATGTTTAAGTTGCTCGAACCGCTGGATTTGATCGCAGCGCTCGTGGCTTTCAGGTCAGAGAAGGAGCTTTTCGAAGCACCGCTGTTGTCAACAGAAATGGAAGAAGCGGCCGAAATGGAGCTTACTGCAATGGACGACGATCCGGAATTGTCGATGGAAACCTTGTCGGCTTGCAGTTTGTCGAGTGCCATTTTGCTTACGCCGCTGTTTTCGATATTTATCGTGCTTGATGCTTTCAGCGATTTTCCGATAATGCCGGACGCTCCGGAATTTTCCAAAATGAAAGAATCAGACGTGATGTCGTCGAAGAAGAAGCGTACTACGCCGCCATTTCGGATAGCAGAAAGGGAAGGAGCCGTGATCGTGACATAAACCTGCTCGGGATTGTTGTGTTTGGTCCATGTTATGTCGTTTTGCATCCGTTGCACGGTGAGCGTGCCGTTTTCCACGCGATATTCCGTTTTTTCGATTTCACCTTCATCGAGGCTTGCCAATTCGATGGAATACCGATCGGCTTTTACATACTTCACATAGAGCACGCCGCCGGTTTCGATGGCATCGAAGCGTGGCAGTTTTTCGCTTTTCTTTGTTGCTTCTGCGGGAATTTCGAATCTCCCGTTTGAAGAATCGGTTGCCGTTACGCTTGAGCACGAAACGAGCATGGCGGCGAGAGCGGTCAATAATGCTGTTTTTTTCATTTTGTGTTCGTTTTTATAATTTTATATTAGACGTATTTATTTCTCGAAAAGTTGCGCCGGCATTGAAAAAATTTCGTGGAGCAACTTCATTTTTTATATGACGGACATTTCCCTGTTTTGTGACATTAAAGTTACGAAAATTCCTGCCGTTTTGTCTGTATTAATTCTTTTTAGCCTAATGCGTTTTATTTTAACCACATATTTCGTATGTTTGCGTAGAACTTTATGTTTCACTGCCTTGTTATAAAAACACAAGTCTCATATTAATTTAAAAATACACTCGAAATGAAAAATTTGAAAGGAACAAAGACAGAAGCCAACTTGATGGCTGCTTTTGCCGGCGAATCGCAGGCTACAAACAAATATTCTTATTATGCGTCGAAGGCAAAGAAAGACGGATATGTGCAAATTGCCAATATCTTTGAAGAAACTGCCGGAAACGAACGCGAACATGCAAAATTGTGGTTCAAGCTCCTCCACGGCGGACAAGTGCCCGGAACGCTCGAAAATCTTGCCGACGCCGCTGCCGGAGAAAATTACGAATGGACCGACATGTATGCCACTTTTGCCAAAGAAGCGCGCGAAGAAGGTTTCGACCACATCGCCAACTTGTTTGAAGGCGTTGCCGCCGTCGAAAAAGAGCACGAAGCCCGCTATCGCAAATTGTTTAAGAACATCGAGGACAAAATCGTGTTCTCGCGCGACGGCGATTGCATGTGGCAATGCTTGAACTGCGGACACATCCACATCGGAAAGGACGCGCCCCAAGTATGCCCCGTGTGCGCTCATCCGCAATCCTATTTCCAATTGGTTGCGAAAAACTATTAGAATCCCCCTATACACCAAAAACGACAAGCGGATGCCCTGCAAAACGGCATCCGCTTGTTGCTTTAACTTGTCGCCGGAAAACGGCTCAATCTTCCAACTTTCCGAGGGCTGCGGCAATGCGCCGGCAAGCCTCGCGAATGTTTTCGTCGCTTGTCGCATAGCTGAGACGAATATAACCCGGAGCGCAGAACGCATCGCCGCTCACAGCTGCCACATGCGCTTCTTCAAGCAGATACATCGCCAAATCGTTGGCATCGCCTATGACGCGATTGCCACAATGTTTCCCGAAATAAGCAGAAACTTCGGGGAACACGTAAAACGCGCCGTCGGGCAAATTCAACTGCAACCCCGGTATTTCTTTGAGAAAGCCTACTATCAAATCGCGACGGCGCAAGAAAGCCCGACGCATCGTCTCGACGCAATCTTGCGGGCCGAGGTAGGCTGCCTCTGCCGCTTTTTGTGCAATCGACGAAGGATTCGACGTGTATTGTCCTTGCAATTTGGTCGTCGCTTTTGCCACCCACAGCGGCGCGGCAATAAAGCCGATGCGCCATCCGGTCATTGCGTAAGCCTTCGAAACGCCGTTGACAATCACCGTGCGGTCGCGAACCGACTCAAATTCCGCAATCGATGCACGCCATCCCGTATAATTGATATGCTCGTAGATTTCATCTGAAAGAATCAGAATGTCGGGATGTTTCGCCACGACTTCGGCAAGCGCTTTCAATTCGTCGCGCGTGTAGACGCTTCCTGTCGGGTTGGAAGGCGAGCAAAGCAGCAACATGCGCGTTTTCGGAGTAATGGCCTCCTCCAATTGCGCCGGAGTGATTTTGAAATTCTGCTCCACGCCGGCATGCACCGTCACCGGAACGCCCTCTGCAAGTTTCACCATCTCCACGTAGCTCACCCATGCCGGAGTAGGGATCACCACTTCGTCGCCACGATTGATTGTAGCTAAAATCACATTGCACAACGACTGTTTCGCTCCACCCGACACGACAATCTGTTCCGGAGCAAAATCCAATCCGTTTTCATTCTTCATTTTCGCCGCAATGGCCTTGCGGAGCGACAAATATCCCGCCACCGGCGTATAGAATGAAAAATTGTCGTCGATAGCCTTCTGCGCCGCTTTCTTGATATGATCCGGCGTGAAAAAATCCGGCTCTCCGACCGACATGTTAATCACGTCGACGCCTTGCGCCTTCAATTCGTTGCTTTTTTGCGACATCGCCAACGTTGCCGACGGAGAAAGCGACTGAACTCGTTGTGAAATATGTTCCATATCGATAAATTTTATGCAAACGGCCCTTCGCGCCGCTTTTCTGCAAAGTTAAGGATTTAATGTGTCAAAACGGCCATAAATGCGCAAAAAAGAGAAGGACGCGCCTTGCAGCTTTATGCCTTCGGTGCGTCCTTCCTTTTCCATTTTATCAGCCTTTCCGCTTATTGCCGTCCGGAAACGACAGCGTCGCGATTGATTTTCTTAATGAGGCCTTGAAGCACGGCTCCCGGGCCAAGTTCCGTAAATTCTGTTGCGCCGTCGGCAATCATGCGTTGCACGATCTGCGTCCAAAGCACCGGAGCTGTGAGTTGCGCTATCAAGTTTTTCTTTATTTCTGCAGGATCCGTATGAGGAGCGGCATCGACGTTCTGGTAAACAGGGCAAACCGGAGCCGAGAATTGCGCCTTTTCGATGGCAGCGGCCAATTCGTCGTGAGCCGGTTGCATCAACGGAGAATGGAAAGCACCGCCAACTTTCAATTTCAATGCGCGGCGAGCTCCGGCAGCAAGCGCTTTTTCGCAAGCCGCGTCAATGCCTTCTTCCACGCCCGACACGACTACTTGCCCCGGGCAATTGTAGTTGGCAGGAGCGACAATGGCATCGACCGATGCGCAAATTTCTTCCACTTGTTCGTTTGTCAATCCGAGGATTGCCGCCATTGTCGACGGACGCGCCTCGCACGCTTTCTGCATGGCAAATGCGCGCGTTGCCACCAAACGAAGACCATCGTCGAACGTCAACGCTCCGGCAGCCACCAAAGCGGAAAATTCGCCCAGCGAGTGTCCGGCCGTCATGTCGGGACGGAATTCTTCGCCCATCGTTTTCGCCAAAATCACGGAATGCAAGAAAATGGCAGGTTGCGTCACTTTCGTTTGGCGCAAATCTTCTTCCGTTCCGGCAAACATCAAATCCGTAATGCGGAATCCGAGAATATCGTTTGCTCTTTCAAACAATTCTTTTGCTGTCGCATTGTTGTCGTAAAGGTCTTTGCCCATGCCGACAAACTGTGCTCCCTGTCCGGGAAATACAAATGCTTTCATTTTTTCTTATTTTGTTGTGATTGAAATCTGTAAAAACAAACCTAAACCAATCTGTTAAAATCCAATATCATAAAAAACTGCCGCAAAATTACTACTTTATTTCATAATGCAGCCATTAAATCACGAAAAATTTCCATAATAACACATAACACTCAGCACACCAACATCTTAAACAAAAAACAGGCAGAAATATAAATTCCGCCTGTTCCTAACCAAAACTTGTATCGCATCAGATTTCAAAGTTCGTGTTGTTGAGCGTTCGTTGCGATTTTTTCAATTTCTTTCCGAAATTCATATTAAACGTAAGCCCAATCATGACCATGTTCCGCTGGCTGCGTATCATCGTCTTGCTGCTGCCCGGATGGACGGCCGACCAATTTTCGCTTTCATAAACCCAGCCTTCTTTTGCGAAAATGAAATTCCAAGACGCGAAAAACATGAAATTGTTGTTCAACCGATAACGCACGCCCAAACTCGACGACGACTGGTCTTGGGAAATATTCTCTCCCTGCAAGTATCGCGCCGGCGCACAATACCAATATCCCGAAATCGACCACTTGCCGAAGTAAGCGAGTGCCTGCACCGATGCAAACACATTGTCGTATGTGTGGCGATAGCTGTCGCCTTCGGAGATGAAATACGTATAGCCAATGCGCCCCGAAAGGTCGAGATGATCCCACAACCGTTGTTTCGAAAGCGACAATTCCACGCCGGGGTCGTCCAAATGCTTTTCATTGTTCGGGCGACCGATGAATTTTTCTCGTGCAGCATCGTAGTAAACAGTCCTGACGATCGGATTGAACGTGCGGCCGTATTTCAATCGAAACGTGGCGGAAAAACCATTTTTATGCGCGTAGCGGAACTGAATGCGGTTGTAAATCATCTGCCCCGACTTCAAATCGGGATTTCCTTGATAAATATAATAGTCGTCTACCACGCTTTCCACCGTCGACAATTGCGAAATCGAAGGCGGGGTGGGGTGGTGGAATACGATGTAGTTCAAACTCCAGCCCTTGCCAAAAGGCATCATCAACGTAAGCGTCGTGTTGTTGGACACTGTCGTATGGCTGGTAGCGCCGTTTTTCGTGGTAAGCGTTTTCAATCCGAGTCCGAGATTATAGTTCAATTTTCCAAAACTTCCGGTCAATTCGCCGTAAGCATAGCCATGGTTAGTGGAAAGCTCTTCGCGTCCGGAAAGTTCGGTTTCCACATAGTCGGTAATGCTCTTGTTGTATTGGTATTGTCCGCCCACGCGGAGATTCACCTTTTCAAACTCTTTTCCATACACCAGTTCGCCACCGATGCCCCATCCGTACACATCGTTGTCGCGATCGTAGCGCCAATCGGGGATGACAGGATCTGTATAATCATACAATGTCGATTCGCGCGGGTTGCTCCTCGAATATTTCCCGACGGCATTCACTTCGATGGTTTGCTTGTTTTTAAACGATTTTTTGAAAAACAAGTCAAGGACAGGAATATTCAATAAATTTTGCTGATGCAGGCTGTTTTTAAATTCCACATCCGAGCCATCCCATGCCGTTTCACGCACAATCGACGTGGGTGAACTCTCCTGATCGGAAAGCACGTGAGACAGCCGTGCGCTGAACAGCGTTTGCAAGTCGGGCTGGTAGTTGTACTCCAATTGGAAACTGTGCGTTTGGTAGTACATGTCGGAAAACAAGCCTGTCGACACGCGTTCCATCTCGCGATCGGGCGCGATATAACGTTCCCAGCTGTCGTTGCGCCATTTGTTGAAATCACGCAAACTGAAATAATATGCAAATAGTATTTCCGATTTGTCGGTATTGTACGAGCCTTGCACGCCCGCATCGGCTGTTCCCGTGGTCAATGCGCTCTGCGCATTGCCATAAACGCTTCCGCCGCGCGTTTTGGCGCGAAGTACCACGTTGATTACGCCCGTGTAGCCCTGCTCGATGTAGCGCGGGCCGGGATTGTTGGAATATTCTATGCGCAAAATGTCCTGCGGATTCAGATTCAATATGCGATTGAGGTCCTGCTGCCGGCCATTCACCAAATAGACCGGCGAACCGCCTTCGACCCTGATTGTCCGCGTAACAGGATCGGAACGCAATCCGGGCAAATCAAGTTGTGAAAACAAGTCGATCGAAGCCGGAGCGCGATCGAGTTGCGCCTTGCTCGGAAGCACCAAGTATTTGTCCACTTTCTCAATGATGCCGCTGCCATAGACGGTCACTTCACTCAAATTCACGGCCGATTCCGTCAGATAGACATAGCCGGCATCAATTTCCGGAGCATCGGCAAACAAGCCTATCACCTCAGGCTTGCAACCCAGCAGCGACACTATCAACAACATTTTTTCCGCGCTTTTTTCAGACGCCACAGTAAACAATCCGTCGGCATCGGTCTGCGTTTGCGCTACCGGAATGCTATCGTTGAGATAGAGCGTGACAATCGCGCCCACAGCGTCTTCCGATGTCGACGACATCACGACATGCCCTTTCACCGAAACTTGCGCATAGATGCCCTGTGCAAGCAACAACGCCGCAGACAGCAGAAGTCTTTTCAATAAAGAATTTTTCATATTCAAGAAGATAATGGTTTTAGTAGGTATTCACACATACTAGACGGCTTCCGCCTTACATTGTGACACAAAAGTAATAGGAAAATCGCAAAAAAAATCTTAACTTTTATTCACATTTGAAGATCCAGTATTTTTTGCCCTCTCAAAGGCACGACAATCGTCCCGACAGCCCATTTCCCACACCACGGCGCATCAAAAAATACGCGATAACGCCCCTGAGGCACGCCGTCGATACAGAAATGGACATCGGCAAGCGCCTCCGGCGACACTTCCGCGCCGCCAACTCGCTTTTCCACAATCTTGATATTGCGCCCTTCACGCGCAATGGAATAATTTACTTCGCAATTTTCCGCCGGCACACGAACGCTCTTATGCACAAAACGCAAACGACCATCGCCCTCTCCCGCAATTGCCACAACATCGTCGATTCCCGACGCCGGGACAATTTCGCCACACGCGAAAACAATGCGACCCTCCTTTTTAGCGGAAGGCCGCATCAATATCCCTACAACGACTATTGTCGTTACAAACGCAATCACATAAAATTCAACCGACCCGACAAACATGCCTCGTCTGTCAACTGTGTGCCACCGACTGCAAAATCTCTCCTACGGTCGGATGCGCATGAACGACGTGTTTCAAATCGTCGAGTGTCGCTCCGGAAGCAATCAAGGCACACGCTTCTTGCACGACATCGGCCGCATGAGGCCCGCACACATGGCAACCCAACAACGTGTTTCCGCTCGTTATCAGCTTGCAAAATCCGTCGGTTTCGCCCAACGCCACAGCCTTTCCGTTGGCTCGGAAAAATGCCTTTTTGCATTCATGTGCGATTCCGCGTTCGCGGCATTCGTCCTCTGTCATTCCGACAGATGCCGTTTCCGGCATCGTAAACACCGCCGCCGGCACGATATCCAAACGAAGCCCGTCGCCCTCAGCCCGACCCATGATATGGTTCAAAGCCCGCATTCCTTGGAAAATGGCAGCATGAGCCAACATCAATTGCCCGTTCACGTCGCCCACGGCATAAACATGCGGCACGTTGGTTTGCATCATTTCGTCCACTTTGATGCCTTTTGGCGTAAACTCAATGCCTGCATCGGCAAGATTCAACGCCGTCACATTGGCTTTGCGTCCCACGGCCATCAAAACCATATCGGCGTCGGCAACGCATTCTTTCCCTTTTCGCCGGTAAGCCACATGCACGCCGTCGCCGTCTTTGGCTATTCCCGTCACTTCGGCTTGCGTCTCGATGGCAATGCCGCGACGTCCCAACAATTGGCGAAGCCGCTTGGCCAACTCCGTATCGAAGTGGGGGAGAACTTCTTTTGCATATTCGAGCACCGTCACTTCGCAGCCAAAAGCGTCGAACACCGAAGCAAATTCCAATCCAATCACGCCGCCGCCAACGATGCACAGCCGCTTGGGAAGCACATCGAGCGACAATATTTCGCGCGATGTCAGCACTTCCGGCAAATCGCATCCCTCAATGGGAAGCATGGCCGGCACCGAACCGACAGCGATAATGACATCGTCGGCCTCATAGCGTTCGCCGTCCACTTCCACCGTGCGCGCTTCGACAAAACGCGCTTCGCCGCGCACGAGGCGTATTTTCGGATTGGCAAGCAACGACTCCACACCGCCGCGCAACTGCTCCACGACAGCATCTTTCCGCGCCATGGCGGCAGGGAAATCGAATGCATACGAAACGTTCTTCACGCCGAACTTTTCCGCATCGGAAAGCATGGAAAGTATTTCCGCCGTTCGGCAAAGCGCCTTTGTCGGGATACATCCCTCATTGAGGCAAGTGCCGCCGACTGCGCCTTTTTCCACAATCGTCACGTCCAAGCCGCGACGGGCAGCCAGCAGGGCGGTTTCGTAACCGCCCGGGCCGGCGCCTATGATCAGCAATTGGGTGTGCATGCTTGCAATTCTTTGAAAGTCAATATCGGATGTTTCGCTGCCGTCGTTTCGTCGAGACGACGCACCGGCGTGGTATGAGGCGCCGTGTGAAGCGACTCGGGATCGTCGATGGCTTCTTGCGCGATTTTACGCATCACGGCGATAAACGCATCGAGCGTGTCTTTCGACTCCGTTTCCGTCGGCTCTATCATAATCGATTGGTGGAACAGCAACGGGAAATAGACCGTCGGCGCATGAAATCCGTAGTCGAGCAACCGTTTTGCCACGTCGAGCGTCGTGATACCGGTCGATTTGTCGAGCAATCCGTCGAACACGAATTCATGTTTGCACACCGTGTCGATTGGCAATTTGTAGCAATCTTTCAAACTTTCCTTGACGTAATTCGCGTTGAGCGTTGCCAACGGGCCGGCCATGCGGATGTGGGTGCGCCCGAGCGTCAAAATATAAGCATACGCGCGAGCCAACACCGCAAAGTTGCCCATGAATCCCGACACGCGTCCGGCCGACTCGGCAGTGCGCGTCACGCTAAAAGTGCCGTCGTCGTTGCGGCGCACCTTCGGATCTGGCAGGCAGTCGATCAAACGAGCCGACACACCGACAGGACCCGCGCCCGGACCTCCGCCGCCGTGAGGCGTGGAAAACGTCTTATGCAAATTCAAGTGAAGAACGTCAAAACCCATGTCGCCCGGACGCGCTTTCCCCAACAAAGGATTGAAGTTGGCGCCGTCGTAGTAGAGCAAACCGCCGCATTCATGCACAAGCCGAGCAATTTCCATGATTTCCGTTTCAAAAAGCCCGAGCGTGTTCGGATTGGTCATCATGATTCCGGCAATCGTGTCGTCGAGCAACGGCCGCAACGACTCGATGTCGATAGTGCCTTGCGGAGTCGATTTCACTTCCACCACCTGCAAGCCGCACACAGCCGCGCTCGCCGGATTCGTGCCATGCGCGCTGTCGGGCACAATCACTTTCGTGCGCCGCATGTCGCCGCGCAATTCATGGTAGCGGCGCATCACCATCAAGCCTGTCAATTCGCCATGCGCACCGGCAAACGGATTCAGCGTAAATTCCGCCATTCCCGTTATGGCCGCCAATGCCCGCTGCAATTCATAGCAAAGCTCCAATGAGCCTTGCACGGTCGACTCCGGCTGCAATGGATGCACGTCGCGGAAGCCCGGCAATGCCGCCATTTCTTCATTGATTTTCGGATTGTACTTCATCGTGCAGCTGCCCAACGGATAAAAACCGGTGTCCACGCCGAAATTCATCGACGAAAGGTTCGTGTAGTGGCGCACCACATCGGGCTCGCTTGCCTCCGGCAATTCCGCCTTTTGTGCCCTCCGCAAATTGTCAGGCAATTCGCCGGACGCTTGATGCGCCCATTTGTTTTCAGGCAACGAACAGCCGCGGCGTCCGGATTTCGACAATTCAAATATCAGTTTATCGTAGTATTTCATAGTTCCAAGCTGTTTATCAAGTCAACCATTCTGTCGATTTCCTCTTTCGTACGTTGTTCCGTCACGCAAAACGACACATATCCTTCTTCCGTCGGGAGAGCGGCAAAAAAGCCGCCGTCGAGCAACGCCTTTTGCAACTTGTCGACGGGCAACGACGTTTTCATCACAAACTCTTTCAAGAACGGGCGGTCGAACACCGGCGAGAATTTGCCGGTTGCTTTCAATTGCTCGTAAAGATAATGCGCGCCGCCATACGACAGTTCGTTCACTTCGCGCAAACCCTCTTTGCCGACCAGCGACAAATAAATCGTGACATAGAGAGCCATCAACGACTGATTCGAACAAATGTTGCTGTTTGCCTTTTCGCGGCGTATATGTTGCTCGCGCGCTTGAAGCGTCAGCACAAAAGCCCGTTTCCCGTCGACATCGGTCGTCGCGCCGACAATTCGTCCCGGCAATTTGCGCACATAATCTTTCCGGCAAGCGAGAAATCCCACATACGGCCCGCCGAAACTCAACGGGATGCCCAAACTTTGTCCATCGCCACATGCAATATCGGCACCCCATTCCCCGGGCGTGCGCACAACAGCAAGGGCCGACGGATCGGCATAAACTGCAAGCAACGCCTTCCGCGCATGGACAGCATCGGCAAAGCCTGTCAAATCCTCAATGATTCCAAACCTATTTAAACTCGGGACAAGCACTCCCGCCACGTCATCGGTTTCCAACAAGCGCGACAAATCGTCCAAGTCGGTAACCCCGTCGCGACTGCCTATTTCTTCCACTGCCAATCCGTGGTATTTTCCATAAGTTTTCACCACTTCCCTTACCTGCGGAAGCAACGTCGATGAAATCAACACGCGCGTGCGCTTGCGCACCGACGCCACAGCCATCATCATCGCCTCAGCAGCGGCAGTTGCCCCGTCGTACATCGAAGCGTTGGAGCAATCCATCCCCGTCAATTCGGCAATCATGCTCTGAAACTCGAATATGTAGCGCAACGTGCCTTGCGAAATTTCTGCCTGATAAGGCGTGTAGGCTGTCAGGAATTCCGAACGGCTCAACAACGCGCCAACGGCAGCAGGAGCATAATGGTCGTAAGCACCGCCGCCGGCCATGACAACCAATCGACGGTTTTTCTTTTCCATTTCAGAAAAACGACGGCGCACTTCCGGCTCCGACTTTGCTTCGGGCAAATCGTAATTGCCATCGAACACCACATCTTTCGGAACGTCGGCATACAAATCGTCGAGCGTCCCGACTCCTATTTTTTCCAACATCGCGCGAATCTCGTCGGCGGTGTGCGGAAAATAAGCGAAACTCATATCCGTGCGCATTTTATTCCTGCGTTTCGCAGTATTTCTCATATTCCGCCGCGCTCATCAACGAATTTACCTCGTCGGCATTCGCGAGTTTCACTTTGATAATCCAATTGGCATAAGCATCCTTGTTGAGCAATTCCGGCTCGTCGGCAAGAGCGGCGTTTGCCTCTTCCACCGTTCCGGTAACCGGCGAAATCAAATCGCTGGCTGCCTTGACGCTTTCCACTGCACCGAAATCTTCGCCTTGTTCCACTTCGTCGCCGGCTTCCGGCATATCGACATAGACGATATTGCCCATTGCCTGTTGCGCATGGTCGGTAATGCCCACGTAACCATATTCGCCTTCCACTTTGAGCCACTCATGCGACTCGCTGTAATACAATCCTTCGATAGTTTTTGCCATAATCGTAAATTCTTTATTGTTTATTTCTTGTATTTTTTATCGTAAAAACGTTTTTTGCAAACCGTCCCTTTGAACAGTTTTTTGCGGATGCGCACCTCCACTTCCGTGCCAAGTGCGGAATAGCGCCGCTCGACAAGCGCCATGCAAACGCTTCTGTCGGTCGACACCGTATGGTATCCCGTCGTGACGACGCCCACCGTTTCGCCGTCGGCCACCACTTCGTAGCCTGCACGCGGAATGGCTTTGTCGTGCAACTCGATGCCAACGAGTTTCCGCTCCGTCCCTTCTTCTTTTTGCTTCACGACGGCTTCTTTTCCGACAAATTCCGGCTTGTCCATTTTGACAAACATGCTCAATCCCGCCATGACAGGCGAAATATCGGCGCTCAACTCGTGTCCGTACAATGGCAATCCGGCTTCAAAACGCAACGTGTCGCGACAACCGAGCCCGCATGGACGCACATGCGCATCGGTCAGCAGCGTGTCCCACATTCGCGCCGTAACCTCCGGAGCCGCATAAAATTCGAATCCGTCTTCTCCCGTATATCCAGTGCGGCTGACAATGACGGGAGCGTCGTACCACTTTATTTCCTTGAACGTATAAAACGTCAAATCGGCAACATCCATGTCGAGCACACGCTCGGCAATACATTCCGATTTCGGGCCTTGCAACGCGATTTGCCCCCAACGCTCGGAAGCATTGTCGATTGCCACATCGTAGCCTTCGCTCTGCCGGCGTATCCATTCTTCGTCTTTGTCGACATTGGATGCGTTCACGACAAGCAGCCACGTATCGGGCGACGACATGCGATAGACCAACAAATCGTCGACAACGCCGCCATCGGGATAAAGCATCATCCCGTAGAGTATTTTTCCGGCAGGCAAACCGGTCACATCGTTTGTGAAAATGTGGTTGACAAATTTTTCCGCATCGTTGCCGGTGATGAAAATTTCTCCCATGTGCGACACGTCGAACATTCCCGCATCGTTGCGCACCGCATTGTGTTCCTCAATGATGGAGGAATATTCTATCGGCATCATAAATCCGCCGAACGGGCTCATTTTTGCCCCCAATGCCACGTGTTTGTCGTAAAGACAAGTTTTTTTCAGGTTTTCCATAAAAGGTCTTTTTCAAGCGTTACAATTCTTTATGATGTCTGCCAACTGCATGGCAGTCAAATTAGCAATATATTCCGGCACGTCCATGCCTTGAAGCGCGGCTGCGGCTTCTTCCGGCTTTTTGCCGCGAAGCCGTCGGCTCAACTCCGCATCCGGCGATTTCAGCATGAAAAAGTCGCCCGCGAGATGCACCTCCCGAACCAACCCATGCCTCATCTTCAAGCAAACGCGCACCGACCCGACACCCTCCACCGCTTGCTCTTGCTCCACGGCATACGCGGGATTGCTCCCTTCCACGAAGCGCACGTCGGCATACGTTTGCGCTATTTCTTCGATGCGGCCCAACTCGGCCGCCGTCAATACGCGCGTCTCGCCGCCATCGTTCAATCCTTCCGCCAATCGCGTTTTGAAAACTTCAATGCCCAACGGGAAAAATTCCTTCAAATTGGCCACGCGCTGCCTCACCGACGCTACGCCGTGGCTTCGCAACTTGGCTTCCGAAGGCGTAATGGCTTGCCTGAGCATGTCGAAATCGCTATCGAAAAGCAACGTCCCGTGCATGACGCATTTTCCATTCGGAATTTTATAAAACGCATTTCCTGACACTTTCTTTCCTTCTACCAAAATGTCGTTGCGTCCCGACGTTTGCGCATCTATGCCCATGCGCCGCAGTTCAAGCGCAAGCCGCCGCAAATAGCGATCGAACATGAACCCGACATTCTCTCCTTTTTCCACACACGAAAGCATAATGTTCCCTCGATCGGAATAGACGCAACCGCCGCCGCTCTTGCGCCTCACGATGCGAATGCCGCGCTCGTGGCAATAGTCCACATTTGCTTCCGATTGAATCAATTGGTTGCGCCCGCAAACGACTGTCGGAGCCGTCTGCCAAAGAAAAAACGCGCTGTCTTCGTCGATTTCGCGCGCTACAAACTCCTCCATCGCCAAATAGAATTCAAGCGGGCGGTCGATATTGTCGGGCAACGCAATGTGCTTCATCCGGATTTGCTGATTTTTATCAAATCCCAAAATTACGCTTTCCCCGCCACCGAGACAAAAAAACCGCTGTGTTTTTCAACATAGAAAAATCTGCATCCCCTCATGTGAATGAGAAAATGCAGATTATTAAGATTATACCGCCGATGCTATCGGCTAACGATTGTTTCGCCACGAATTATTTCGCCGGAGCGCGTCACGCCTTCCACACGCACCGTGTAGGCGGTATCGCCGGTGTCCGACGTATAAAACGAAAACTCCGAGCGTCCGTCGCGGTCGACCGTCACGCATGGATTCCAATAAAGCGTAGGCCGCAAATCCGGAATCGTCGACGCGAAAGCTTCCGACGTATCGTATTTAGGCGAATAGAACTCGGCTTTGCGCTGGTAGCCGAGCGGTGCCACCGTAGCAAACTCCGGATATTCTGTTCCTTCCACTTCTGTGCCAATCTTTGTCGTAATCATGATGGCACCGCCACTCGTCGCGCTCGGACCCAGCATGACGGCTTCCGTCGGGCGAATGAAATCCACGCGCCGGACGAAATCGAAAGGAATCCGCTCAATCAAGTCAAGCGTGGATTCCGCTGCGATTTCAAAAGCCGGAAGCGTGTGTGGATTCGGGCGGCCGAGAATCAAATGGTCGGTATATTTTTGCGATCCCAAAGGAGGTCTTTTTTCCAACCCGAAACCATCGTTCGCTCCTTCTGTCGGAGTCGGGTTTTGCAAAACATTGTCTACATAAAGAGCCACCGTGTAGCCCCTGAATATATAATCGCGTTGCGCGTCGAGCCACAGCCCCGGCACCTTGCGAAGCATTTCTTCAACGCTCGTCACTTTGGCCTGCTCCATGGCTTTGTAGTCGTACGAACGATAGGCCACAGCTTCGTATGCGTCTTCCGGAGCGCGAATCAAACGGCCTCTCACGATAATCTCGTTGAGCATCACTTCCATCCCGTTGTAGAGCGAACGCTCGCGGCTGTTCTCCACAAAACTCGCCCATTTTGCATCTTCCGACTCTTGTTCCGGCAAAAATTTCACTTTCAAAGGCGACAACTGCGGAAACCGCTCATGGTCTATCTCGAAGTTAGGATACATGCGTTCGCCTTTGCTGTTATAGGCTTGCAGCATGATGACCGTGTTTTCCGGGAAATCGAAACCCTCGCACACAAACCGCCCGAGGCTGTCCGATTCGAAAACGCCCGCATAGCCGTATTTCGGAACAATCGCATTGACCAGCACGCCCGCTTCCGGCTTGTTGCGCCACTTGCTTTTGATTGTCCCGCTGACGGTTTGCCCGATCTCAATCGCGCTTTGCGGATATGCCATTTCTCCACGCACCACTGCCGGAATGTCGTAACGTCGCCACCCCTGCGTCATCAGCAATGCGTCCAAAGCGTCGCCGACATCTGCCGCTTCGGAAAAATAATATTCCGGATTTTCGACGCCACCTCTTATTTCAGAACTCAACAGCAACGACGATTCCACGGAAACATGCTCTTCCGTATCGACAATGCCATTGTCGGTGACAGACACTGAATAATTGCCTTCCGGCATGGAGAAGTCGTTCAACTCCACCGACATGCGCACCTTCTCGCGCTCGCCATAAACCGCCTTGTCGGATTTTATTTCAACTTTTTCCTTTTCATTGCACACAAAAAACAGCCGTTCGCTCAAAGGATTCCAAGTGTCGTCGAACAGCACGGCATTGACCACCCCGTCGGGGAAATCCGAAAGCGGAAACGACACGCTGCGATTCGCATCGGTCAACAAGCCGGAATAAAGCAAATTGCCTCGCTCATGCACAACCAAACGGCAATCTCCCCGCATCGCTCCGACAACTTCCACACCGACGTGCGAAGTGCCGGCATCGATATGAAGCACGGCTGCGTCCTCGCTTGCCAACGGAAGCTCAAATTCCTTCTTCGCTCCTTTGCCGTTGACACACACGGCACGATACGTTTCGCCCACCTCAGGCTTCATTTTGAAAAATCCCATGCCGGCATGAATCGCTGCAAAATTAGCCACGGTATCGCCCTTGCTGTCCACCACGCTGCCTTTCACCATTTCGCCCGAACCTGAAGCCGACACCGCCTTGAACGCCACGCGGCATTCCGCACCGGCTATCAAATAGCCGCCTTCCGGATGAAACGTCACGTCGTAGTCTCTGGAACAATCGGGCAACACGACGAATTTCACATAATCGCCGAATGCCACGCGAATCCAATTGTCTTGCATTTGCCTCTCGTCTATTTCCACCGTTATTTCATCGCCGATTTTTTCACCCGTTCGCTCCGTCCCGTCCGGCAATTCGCATCGGAATTCGCCAACGTCGGCCGGCCGCTTGGTCGCCTTGTCGATCAATGAAAACGCCACCTTGAGTTTTTCCGATTCGTCATCGTAATCGTAACGAATCTTCATGTCGCTGAGGGTCGAAAACGCGCTTCCCACGCGAAGCATTTTTTTAAAGAAATACGGCTCGCCCAAACTTTGCATGAAAGAGGTGTATGCAGTCAGCGTATAGTCGGCTTCGGCTGCCGTCTCCGGCAAAACGACATAACCGGCATAAACGCCATTGCTTTCCCTTATCTTTACCCGTTGCGCCGTCTCGCCGTCGGGCAATTGCATTTCCACATACAAATATTCGCTGACAGACACCGGCTGGTGGCTGACGGCATCCACCACATAGCCGCGCATCCAAATCGTGTCGCCGCCAAGATAGACATTGCGATCGGTATGCACATACACTTTCTCCTGCGGATATTCATACGTCTGCTCCTTGAACCGCGCCCCGATATCCACCTCCGCCGCTGCGCCACACAACGCCGACGCAATAGCTGCCAACAAGTAAATGTTTTTCATCTCCATGCTTTTTATTATTACAAATTTACCAATTATGGCGCAATATAATTATAAAAATTATATTAAACGGGGGGGGGTAGAAAAAGTTATAATTTTATTGTTTTTTAACAATTTCTGAGTACATTCTACAATGTGCCTTGTTCGATTCGCGTGGCAATACGGTTGATCATGGCATCGGTAGCGTCCGTTTCCGGTTTCCAATCGGCTTTCAAGTTGACGCTGAACAGTCGACCGAAAGCCTGATAGAAAGTGGCACGAAATCCGCCAAGAAAAGCTTTGATAATGGAATATGATCGTTGGTTAGTCTCTCGATTGACAAGTTTTACAAGCACTCGCGCCTGTTGCCGCGAAAAGCGTTTGAGTTCCGGCTTATATTGGTTGAACACCTCTTTTTCCATTTCTTTCAGATAGTCCTCCCGCTCTTTTTTGGTGGGGAGGGTAGAGATGTATTCATAGGTTTCGATGACTGTGGCGCTGATCAATTTGGCATAGGGCAGTCCTTTTCTCACATCGCGCACCATGCGCCAATAAAACTGCTCCGCTTCCTTGTCTTTAAATTTTTCAGGAGGAAAGACAGTCACGTCGTTCAACACCAACATCAACGTGCTGTCGCCCTCTTCCGACAAAAAATAATAAAACCCCCGATAGGTTTTGTTTCTCGGAGAAGGCAGTTCGTCGAATGCAAATGCTCCAAAAGCGACGAAAAGCAACAAGACAAATACGATTCGTTTCATCTTTCAAATTGCAATTCATGCAAAAATACATTTTTGAAATGATAAAGCATAGCATTCTTGCTTTTTTTCGTACATTTGTAAAATCTGCGCCAAGTGCTCAAAAAGCAGAGTCAGTGAAAAAATGGAAAACTACATCGTATCAGCAAGAAAATATCGTCCCGCCACGTTTAAAACCGTCGTTGGCCAACATGCATTGGTCAATACGCTGAAAAACGCCGTCATATCCGGAAAGCTTGCCCATTCTTATTTGTTTTGCGGGCAGCGAGGCGTGGGGAAAACCACAATGGCGCGCATTTTTGCAAAAGCCATCAACTGCGAGCACCTCACAGCCGACGGCGAGCCGTGCAACGAATGCGAATCGTGTCGCGCTTTCAACGAACAGCGTTCGCTCAACATCATAGAACTCGACGCGGCATCAAACAACAGCGTGGACGACATCCGCCAACTCATCGACCAAGTGCTCATTCCTCCCGTGACAGGCAAATACCGCGTGTTTATCGTCGATGAGGTCCACATGCTGTCGCCGGCAGCTTTCAACGCCTTCCTTAAAACGCTGGAAGAGCCGCCGGCATACGTCATCTTCATCCTTGCCACCACCGAACGGCAAAAAATACTTCCCACCATTTTGTCGCGATGCCAGAAATACGATTTCCAGCGAATCACACCGGCCGACATCGCCGAACAATTGAAATATGTGGCCGACTGTGAAGGCTACACGGCAGAACCGGAAGCCTTAAACGTCATCGCGCAAAAAGCCGACGGCGCCATGCGCGACGCGCTTTCCGTGTTCGACCAAGTGGCAGCTTCCACAATGGGAAACATCACCTACGAAGCTACCATCGACAATCTGAACATTCTCGACTACGACTATTATTTTCGATTGACCGATGCTTTTCTCGACGGAAACATCGAACAATCGTTGCTCATCTACAAAGAAGTGCGCGACCACGGCTTCGATTCCAAAATTTTCATCAACGGCGTGGCTTCCCACTTGCGCGAATTGGCAGTCAGCCATTCTCCCGAATTAATGCCGCTGCTGGAAACAACAGGAGAAACCGCGCGACGCTATCAGGAGCAATCGGCTCGATGCCGCATGGGAAAAATCTATGCAGCAATGGATCTCTGCAACACATGCGACCTCAATTACGCCATGGCAACCAACAAGCGTTTCCTCGTGGAGCTGACTTTAATCAAAATTTGCCAACTTTTCAACAATGGGAATCCGTCTCCCCAACCCACAGGCGAACCAATCAAAAAAATAGAAAAGCCCTCTTCCGCTCCCGCAACTCCAACAGTCGCGAAAACTGAAAACAAGCCTCAACCTATAAAAACTGCCGAAAAGAAATCGGCACAAATGCCAACGCCGCCGACCAAACATCAAACGGCCGCGACTGTTTCGCCGACATTCAAACCGGTTGGGGTGCCGTCTATTTCCTTGAAAGAAAAACTTTCAGAAATAACGGTGAACGAAAAAAATATCGATTACGAAACCAAAAAGGAAGAGCAACCAAATCAAATTTCCACCGCCACTGCGAGAAACGAACATTATTCGGACGAAGATTTGAAGGAAGCGTGGCGGCAATTTGTCAGGACTCACCCCGACGACATCATACTCATCAACTCGATGAAAACCGGTTTTCCCGTTCGCAACGGAGCAGAAAACTCTTTCCTTTACGAAGTGGAAAACAAAGCGCAAAAAGAGGCTTTCGACCGCAAAATAGGGGATTTGACCCGTTTTCTCCGCGACAGCGTCAAAAACGACAATATCCAAATAGCTGTAAAAGTAAGAGAAATAGGGGAAAAAGAAAAACCTATTACTCAAAAGGAATTGCTCATCGATTTAGTGGAACGCAATCCCAAAGCTAAAAAATTCATAGACAGGTATCATCTCGGCTTTTCAAATTAAAACATGGGAATCATATATTTTGCTTTAACTTTATCGGTAGCCTTTGTCCTGTTTTTGTTTCTTTACAAAGGACTTAACCGCATCATCAAGCCGACAGAATCCATCGTCCGTTTGCTTGTTGTCGTTCTTGCAATAACATTAGACATTGCCATTATGTTGGGAATGTTGTTTTTCATTGCGCTGTACGCCAATTTATCTTAGAAATTCATTTCTTTTTTCAGTTTTTCCACCAAGCGAGCCACCGTCACTCGCGTTTCAGCCGCTGTTTCTATTTCCGACGTATCAAAAATCAAATTTGCCTGATTATAGAAGATTTCCCTTTCAGATATGTTTTTTTCTATGAAAGCCATCAATTCATCGTCTGTTTTTGATGCTATGACGGGTCGTTTAGCTTTCGATCGTGGACGAGAAAGGCGAGAAAACAAAATAGACACGGGCACATTCAAATAAACAACCATCCCTTTGCTTTTCATGATATCCATATTATTTGAATGGCACGGCGTTCCTCCACCGCATGCAATTATGGTATCTTGAAAATCGCACACTTCTTTCAACAATCGCGATTCAATGCGCCGAAATTCTTCTTCGCCATAGGTATCGAATATTTCCTTAATCGACTTGTGCCTGCGATTTTCTATGAATACATCAAGATCCATGAATTCCCAACCTAACTGTTCGGCAAGAACTTTCCCGACAGTAGTTTTACCGGCTCCCATATATCCAACAAGAAAAACAGGCTTCATAATTCTTTCAATATAGAAAAAGGATGCATCCTGCGGATACACCCTCTTTATTGTTTTTTGAGCGGAAGACGAGGCTCAAACTCGCGACCCTCAGCTTGGAAGGCTGATGCTCTATCAACTGAGCTACTTCCGCAGTTTGTGTGGGCGAAGATGGATTCGAACCACCGAAGGCATAAGCCAGCAGATTTACAGTCTGCCCCATTTGGCCACTCTGGTATTCGCCCTTCGTAAATTGTGGCGACAAAGTTATATCAAAAAAAAATAATACGCAAATAGAATTTATTCTTAGACAAAAGAAAAACAATAATACTCTTTATTAACAATATAACAAATTGAATATAAGTTGATTATATTTTTATAAACATTATATTTCAATTTGTTAATAACATTATATTCAATTATGAATCAAACATTTATATGATTTTATCATCAAAGTTATCAACAATATTTTGAAAACATTTCCCACATGACAATGCCGGCAGTAACAGCCACATTCAGTGAATGTTTCGTGCCATATTGAGGCAATTCTATGCAATAGTCGGACGCATCCACCACTTCTTGTTGCACTCCTTTTACCTCATGACCAAAAATAACGGCATATTTTTCATCTTTTTCCACATTAAAATCAAAAAGGCTGATGCTATCTTTCACTTGTTCGATCGAACATATTTTGTAACCTTCTGATTTTAATAATTCTACAATATACAATGTGTTTTCAGCATATTCCCATTCCACGGAGTTTTCAGCTCCAAGCGCAGTTTTATGAATTTCAGGACTTGGAGGTGTTGCCGTTATGCCGCACAAATAAATTTTTTCTATAAGAAAAGCATCGGCCGTTCGAAAAACAGAACCTATGTTGTTCAAGCTTCTCACATTGTCGAGAATAACTGCCACAGGTATTTTCCTTATCTTTTTATATTCCTCGCAAGACACTCTTGCAAGTTCTTCCATTGTCTTCTTTTTCATCTAATTAAATATTAAATTGCACAAAGATAATTATGTATTTCCTTACTTATTCACAATTTGTTGATAAGTATGACAAAAACACGCAATAATGTTTTAATAATTATTGAAAACCAAATATTGCTTTTCCAATATGCTTTCTTGTATAAGAAAAAGCATGAACAAACCTTGAAAACATATTACAAGATATTGATTCATATTCAAACAAGTTTTCAACACAAAACAAAGTAAACAAGCATATAAATTATTAACTTTGCCAATTATTTACAAGTTGTTGATAATAGCATAAAAATATATGATAATCAACTTTATAAGTTGTAAATAATATGTTGATTCATTCTTATTACTATAAAATAAAATCATATACAACAGATATACGAAAAAGTTACTACACTTTTCAACACGCTATAATAAGCAACATAAAATTCCTTTTTTAAAAAAATAAAAAATTAATTATATATTAATGACTGTGGATAAGATAAATAAAGAATCTTACATGCGTGATTTGGCAGATGATATTGTTCGTTTGAAAAAAGAAAAAAATGCTGTCATACTCGGTCATTATTATCAACGCGATGAAATACAAGCTGTGTCCGATTATATAGGCGACAGCCTTGCTTTGGCTCAAAAAGCGATGGATACGGATGCCGACATCATTGTGAGTTGCGGTGTTAATTTCATGGGTGAAACAGCCAAGATTCTTTCTCCCGACAAGAAAGTGCTTGTTCCGGATATTAATGCCGGTTGTTCGCTTGCCGACAGTTGTAAAGCAGAAGATTTGCAAAAATTCATAGATGAAAATCCCGATTGTTTAATTGTCAGCTATGCTAATACGACGGCAGAAGTGAAGGCTTTGACCGATATAGTGGTGACTTCTTCCAATGCTTGTAAAATAATTGAAAGTTTGCCTGTCGAACAACCTATATTGTTTGGTCCTGATAGAAATTTGGGCAATTACATAAATGTTCAGACAGGACGCAAAATGAAACTTTGGAATGGGGGATGCATCGTGCATGAGAAATTTTCCGTTCATAAATTGGAACAATTAAAGAATGAACATCCGGAAGCAAAAGTATTGGCCCATCCGGAATGTAAAAAAGAAATACTTGACTTGGCAGACAAGATAGCATCTACAAAAGGATTGCTTGATTATGCCATAAATTCAGATTGTCGGAAATTCATAGTAGTGACAGAGCCGGGTATTTTGTATGAAATGAGAAATAGATGCCCGAGCAAAGAATTTCTGACTGTTTCTGCCGAAAACGGATCGTGCAACGAATGTGAATACATGCGTTTGAACACTTTGAAAAAATTATACGCATGTTTGCGCGATGAAACTCCCGAAATAAAGATAAGCAAAGAGTTGTGTGAAAAAGCGGCGCAACCTATTTACAGAATGCTTGAAATATCGAAACAATGCGGATTAATAAAATAATACAGAACTATGGAATACAATCATAAAGAAATAGAGAAAAAGTGGCAGCTTTATTGGAAAGAAAATAAAACTTACAAAGTAGATATAAACAAAGACAAGCCGAAATATTATGTTCTCGACATGTTTCCTTATCCTTCCGGTGCAGGACTTCATGTGGGGCATCCTCTTGGTTATATAGCATCCGACATTTATTCGCGTTACAAACGTTTGTGCGGTTTTAATGTATTGCATCCGATGGGTTACGACGCATACGGATTGCCGGCCGAACAATATGCCATTCAGACGGGACAACATCCTGAGGTTACAACTGTCAACAATATTAACCGCTATCGCGAACAATTGGACAAAATAGGTTTTTGTTATGATTGGAGCAGAGAAATAAGAACATGCGATCCCGATTATTACAAATGGACTCAATGGACATTTATGAAAATGTTCAATAGTTACTATGACTTAAAAGAAAATAAGGCTTGTTGCATAGACAAACTGACAGAACATTTTGAAAAATATGGAACAGACGGCGTTCAAGCCGCTTCAAATGAAAATTTGAAATTTACTGCGGAAGAATGGAATAAAATGTCGGAAAAGGAAAAATCCGATGTATTGATGAACTATCGCATCGCTTATCGTGGAAAAACAATGGTGAATTGGTGTCCGAAACTTGGTACGGTGCTTGCCAACGATGAAGTGAGCGAAGGTGTTTCCATAAGAGGAGGATATCCGGTAGAACAAAAAATAATGAATCAATGGTGTTTGAGGGTGTCTGCCTACGCTCAGCGTTTGTTGGAAGGATTGGATAAGATAGATTGGACCGACTCGTTGAAAGAGACGCAAAAGAATTGGATAGGACGTTCGGAAGGCGCAGAAATGAAATTCAAAGTGGATGGCAAAGATTTGAATTTGGAAATTTTCACAACGCGCGCCGATACCGTTTTCGGAGTCACTTTCATGGTGCTTGCTCCGGAAAGCGAATATGTGGAAATGGTAGTGAGCGACGACCAAAAGGAAAATGTAAACAAGTATTTGGAAGAAGTAAAACATAAGACAGAACGCGAACGATTGATAGACAAGCAAGTGACAGGCGTGTTTTCCGGTTCTTATGCTGTCAATCCATTGACAGGAAAGAATGTACCCATTTGGATTAGCGATTATGTGCTTGCAGGTTATGGGACGGGTGCCATTATGGCTGTTCCTGCCCACGACAGCCGAGATTATGCTTTTGCTCGAAAATTCGATTTGCCCATCATTCCGTTGATAGAAGGATGCGACGTGTCGAAAGAAAGTTTCGACGCAAAAGAGGGAAAAATGATAAATTCTTCCAATGGCGAATTGAATTTGAATGGGTTGGAAGTGAAAGAAGCCATAGCTGCCACCAAAAAATACATAGAAGAAAAAGGAATAGGCAAGGTAAAGGTGAATTATCGTTTGCGCGATGCCATTTTTAGCCGTCAACGCTATTGGGGAGAACCTTTCCCTGTTTATTACAAGGAAGGTGTTCCTTATGTATTGGATGAAAAGGAATTGCCTTTGAAACTGCCGGAAGTCGACAAATTTCTTCCGACAGAATCCGGCGAACCTCCGTTGGGACGTGCAGAAAATTGGAAAACAAAAGAGGGTTATCCTTATGAATTGTGCACAATGCCGGGATTTGCAGGTTCTTCGGCTTATTATCTTCGCTATATGGATCCGCATAACGACAATGCGTTGGTATCGAAAGAAGCCGATGAATATTGGAGAAACGTGGATCTTTACATAGGCGGCACGGAACATGCCACGGGCCATCTTATTTACAGTCGTTTTTGGAACAAATTCCTATACGATTACAATCTTGTTTGTGAAGACGAGCCTTTCAAAAAATTGATAAATCAAGGAATGATACAAGGGCGTTCCAATTTTGTATATCGCATAAAGGACACGAACACTTTTGTTTCTTACAATTTGAAAAATCAATACGAGACAACTCCGATTCATGTCGATGTAAACATCGTGTCCAATGACGTGCTCGACATTGAAAAATTCAAAGCATGGCGGCCTGAATTTGAAAATGCCGAATTCATATTGGAAAACGACAAATACGTATGCGGATGGGCTGTTGAAAAAATGTCGAAGTCGATGTTTAATGTAGTTAATCCGGATGATATCGTAGAATCCTACGGAGCAGACACATTGCGTCTTTATGAAATGTTTCTTGGCCCGTTGGAACAAAGCAAGCCGTGGGATACGAATGGAATAGACGGTGTGAACAGGTTCATCAAAAAAATGTGGAATTTGTTCTATAAAGGCGACGAATTGATTGTCGACGGCGAAAAACCTTCGGCAGATGCTTTGAAGTCCATACATAAGCTCATAAAAAAGGTGACTTGGGACATAGAGCATTTTTCATACAACACTTCGATAAGCGCATTTATGATTTGCGTGAATGAATTGACGTCCATGAAATGCCGTTCGAAGGAAGTTTTGAGCGATTTGGTCGTATTAATAGCTCCTTTTGCTCCTCATATAGCAGAAGAATTGTGGCATGCGCTTGGAAACGAAACTACCGTGTGCGACGCGAAATGGCCAATATTCAATGAAGCTTATTTGGTTGAAACGACGGCCACCTATGCAGTGTCGTTCAACGGAAAAACACGGTTCAGCATGCAAGTGCCGGCCGATACCGATAGAAACGAAGTGGAACGATTGGCTCTTTCCAATCCGAATGCGGAAAAATGGATAGAAGGAAAGACGCCCAAAAAGGTAATTGTCGTTCCGAATAAGATTGTAAATATCGTGATATGAAATAAAAGCAGGCATTTTACGTTGTTAATAACAAACAAGGCAGAGACTTATGAAAAAAATGGTATTTGCTACGAATAATGCAAACAAACTTCGGGAAATAAGAGAAATTATAAATGGCAAATACGATATTCTCAGTCTTTCCGATATCAACTGCAAGGACGACATACCGGAAACATCCGACACGATCGAAGGCAATGCGTTGCTTAAAGCAAAATGGGTGAAAGACAAATACGGATATGATTGTTTTGCAGACGATACGGCTTTGGAAGTTGAAGTGCTGGATAATCGTCCGGGTGTTTATTCCGCAAGGTATGCGGGAGAAGAATGCAATTCGGAAAAAAATATCGACAAATTGCTTTTTGAGATGCAGGATTGCAGCAACAGGAATGCTCAGTTCCGAACAGTGATAGCGTTGATAAAAGGTGAGGATGTTGAATATTTTGAAGGCAAAATAAAAGGCACCATAACGGAAAAAAGACGTGGAGAAAGCGGTTTCGGTTATGACAAAGTTTTTTTGCCAAACGGAAACGATAAAACTTTTGCGGAAATGTCGGAGGATGAAAAAAATGCAATAAGCCATAGGGCAAAAGCAGCCGCTTTGTTGATTGATTACTTGAAAAAATCATGATGATGAAAAAATATTATTTGCTTGTATTATTATTGTTTGCGTCGATTGCAGGTTTTTCCCAACAGGTTGGAAGTTGGAATATCTATGGTATTTTTTCAGGAAATAATTTGCAGAAATTGATCGATACGGACAACAGCGTGTTTGTTCTTTCCGACGGATGGTTGTATTCTTACGATAAGGAAAACGAAGGATTGGTTTACCACAACGTGATGAACGATCTTTCGGATACCGGCGTGTCCGACATGTATTATAACTATGACGCTAATTTTTTGTTTGTAGTGTACGACAATTCCAACATCGACATTGTGCGGGATAATGGCAGGGTAGACAATATACCGGATTTGAAGAATGTGATCATGACTGCTTCCAAAAAAATCAATGCAGTAGATTTTCTTGGAAATTATGCGTATGTCGCCACCGATTTCGGTTATATGGTGGTTGATTGCGAAAAAGAAGTCATAAAGGAATCTTTCAACTACGGGAAGCAATTCAATTCGATGATTGCCACCGAGCAATATATTTATGCCAATTTCGACAAACGGCTATACGTTTCTGAAACGAATGCCGCTCATTACGAAATAAAATCGTTTTCGACAACGAATGTCACAGGCACTTTTGATTTGATAAAAGCCGGAAATGGCAGTTTCTTCACCAATGGAGGCGGCTTGTATTTTTCCACCATTGGAAACGATCCGGCACAAATAACGAGAACACGTTTGGATAGCGGGAATGCCGAATTGGTGACAAAGTGCGGAAATGGATTCATGGCATCCTACGATCGTTATTATTTGAAAATAGGCGATTCCGGCGTTGTGGAAGAAAAAGTGGCGTTGCCCGAAGGAATTGACGGCAGCTTTTTGTCGTCGTACGATGGAAATGGCTTGTGGAATATGGATAAGGCAGGAATAAAGGAATTCAGCATTAGCGATAATACGTTTACCTATTTGCATGAAAATTTCCGCCCGAATGCCTCTTCCGCATTCCAACCGTATTTCATGTTTTATAAAAACGGGATACTTTACGAAATGAACACAGGCCCGAATCCAATCAACGCTGAAAAAACGGAATATGGCGACTATCCTTTCGGATTGAGCATTTTGGTGGATGGCACATGGAGAGATTGCACTCCGGACAATCCGACTTTCGTCAATGGAAATTCAAGGAACACGTTGAAACGGACATACGGTTTGGCTGCCGATCCGCAAGATCCGCATTGTTTATGGTTTGGTACATGGTTTGAAGGCATCTATTGTGTCAAAGACAACAAGCAGATTCAGAAATTCGACAATTCCAATTCGCCGTTCTATTTGGATTACGTTTGCTGTGTTCCGGATTTGGATTTTGATGCGGAAGGAAATCTGTGGGTTGTTTTCCACAACTACAACAATACGTCGTATTCGCAATTGTTTGTATTGCCGGCTGAAAAAGTGTACGATGAAAACGTTACGGCCAACGATTGGATAGATTTTAATTTTGGTGAATTGACGATGGCTTATTATTGCACGGAACACGTTGTCGGCAATTCCAATTACGTCGTATTCGCCAATAACAATTGGACGACACGATTGTGCGTGCTTGACCACAATGGCACGATCAACGACAAATCGGACGATCGCCAAGTGTCGATTTCTTCTTTTGTCGACCAAGATGGCAAATCGTTTGAAATAGGATATATATTCTGCTATGCTGAGGATGCCGACGGTAAAATATGGATAGGGACGAACACCGGCGTTGGTGTCATCAACAACATAGAATCGGCATTTACCAACAATTTCACCGTGAACAGGGTGAAAGTGGCTCGCAACGACGGGACAAATCTTGCCGACTATCTGCTGGATGGAAATTCCGTTACTTCTATCGCAATAGACGGCGCGGGCCGGAAATGGTTTGGCACGTCGTCGTCGGGCGTTTATCTTGTAAGCAAAGACGGGTCGGAAATATTGGAACATTTCACGACCGACAACAGTGTCCTTCCCGACAATTGCATCACCGGCGTAGCTTGCTCTTCCGACGACAACCGCGTGTTTATAGGCACGAAAAAAGGCACATTCGTTTATAGGAGCGATGCCGTTCAATCGGCAGCAAATTATGATAATGTCTATGCCTACCCGAATCCGGTGCGTCCTGATTATACAGGCTATATCACAGTGGCCGGCTTGATGGACAATTCGCTTGTGAAGATAACCGATTCTGCCGGCAATGTCGTTTATTCGGGCAAATCCACGGGTGGCATGTTTGTTTGGGACGGATGTGCAGCCGATGGGTCTCCGGTCAACACGGGGGTATATTTCGTATTGGCATCCCAAGCGGATTCGAAAAGCGGGAGCGTTACGAAAATTTTGATTGTGAGATAAAGGAATTACGGCAGAATGAAGTCGCTCTACGAGGCAGAGGGAAGAAAAGCATGGGTCGACTTGGGAAAAGGAATCAGCATTCTTTTGGTGGTGTTGTTCCATTGTGAGGAATATCTTCCGATTGTCGACACGGGGACGGCGGGGCCGTTTTCGTTTTTCAGGATGCCTTTTTTCTTTTTCCTTTCAGGATATATTTTTGTTTCCGATTATACGCAATTTTCTTTGCGGAGAAAATTGAAACAGATATTGCGCGGCATCGTTTGGACGTATTTGATATTCGCGTTGATTCTTGTAGTCCCGAAATCTCTGTCGAATGGCTATCCTGTGGCCGACGGTTTGAAGATGATTTTTTTAGGGTGGGCATCATGGTTTGTGGTGTCGCTTGGCATGGCGCAATTGTTTTTTGCGCTATTCTTGTGGCGATGCAAGAAGCAGAAAGGCATTTTGATGTTCATGGCAGGTTGTCTTTTGGCCGGAATATTAATAAAATGTTGTAGCGAAAGCGTGTTGCCTTTTCAGTTGGACAAGGCATTTTTTGTCGTGCTGTTTTTTGGAGCAGGCTTTTTCTATCGAATCTATGAGGCGGTGGTTGAGCGGTTTGTAGGTAAAAAATATTTTGCATTGAGCATTGTCGTTTTCTTGTGCTTGATGTTGTTTGAATATCGTTATATGCATGGATCGACTTCGAATGTTTTTTGGGGCAACGGGATTCGAAATTTTCCGCTGTTTGTGTGCTACACGATGGCCGGAATATGGATGATGTTGCAGCTTGTGAAAAATTTGGATGCGACACGGCTTAAAACGATATGCTACATAGGGGCAAACAGTTTGGTTTTTTACTATCTGAACGGGGGCGCAGTCAAGTTTTGGCGTTTATTATATTATAAGGTGAACAATGAATTTCTTTTGCAGCACCGGTGGTTGAGCTTTTTGATTGTTTTCTTTTTGGTGTCTGCCACATTGTTTGCTGTCGTGGTGGCGATAAAGAAATATTGCCCGATTTTGGTGGGCGACAAGAAAGCGTTCAACCGTTGTTTCCCGAAATACAATTGGTGACGAAAGAACTTGTTTGAAGTCGCTTTTTGCGAGGCGGCTTGTCGAAATCGATTAAAAATGTGTACGTTTGCACAACCATTCTTTTTTAGAATGCAAAATAGACGTTGAGTTATGGAAGAAGACAAAAATAAAAGAAAGCCGGCAACATTGGCAGAACGGCTGAAAGCAGTGAAAAAGACGCGATGGATACGTTTTGGCATCGTGTCTGTGATTTTCTTTTTGTTTGTGGTGTGGTTGAATAATTATTGGGTTTTGCTGATCTATCCTTTATTGTTCGACATATACCTCACGCTTTATATTCCGTGGAATTGGTGGAAATCTTCCGAAAACAAAGTTGTGCGGACCGTGATGAGCTGGGTAGATGCCATTCTTTATGCTTTGGTATTGGTCTATTTGATATTCACGTTCATCGGTCAGAACTATAAGATACCTTCGTCGTCGCTTGAAAAAACGTTGCTTGTCGGCGACTATTTGTGGGTCAACAAAATGTGCTACGGGCCGCGTGTGCCGATGACACCGATTCATTTTCCTCTTTGCCAAAACACGTTTCCGTGGATTAATGTGAAAAGTTATACCGACAAGCCTCAATTGAAGTATCGTCGTCTTCCCGGAATCAGAGACATAGAACGGAACGACATTGTGGTGTTCAATTATCCGACCGGCGACACGGTTGCTTTCAAAGTGCAAAATCCGGACTATTATACGCTTAGCTACGTGGAAGGCCGGAAGGCTTTGGCCGGATATGTGCGCGATAGCTATTCACGTGGCGACTACATTGATATTGGAAGTTACGAGTTTGGACAGCGTTGTTTGGCTGCCGGAGGTGAAATAATAAAGAAAAATCCGGAAGTTTTCGGCGATGTGTTGTATCGGCCTGTCGATCGGCGGGAAAATTATGTGAAACGCGCCATCGGGTTGCCGGGAGAATATTTGAAAATAAAAAATGATGTGGTTTACATAAACGGACGTCCCCTGCAAGAGCCGGAAAATGTGCAATATGCTTATAGCATTTATACGGACGGGACCGCTATTTCCGACGAAAATTGGGAAGAAGCGGAGGTGAGCCTTGCAGATCGCTGTGTTCCGGTGGAAACGGCCGGCGGAGTCGTATATGCGCAGAAATACGGGGCAGACGGGCAGCTTTATGAGGCCGGCGTTCCATTGACGAAAGCATCTGCGGCCTATTTTCGTTCGCTTCCGTTTGTGACGAAAGTCGAGAAAATGCCTACGCTTTACGATCCGGCATTTAGGGATTTGGTATACCCTGTCACGAAGGATTACGGCTGGACGAGAGCCGACTATGCGACAAATTTGGAAAAAGGAATTTGGATTCCGAAAAAAGGAGAGACGCTCAAATTGTCATTGTTTAATTTGCCGATCTACGAACGCGCAATCAAGAACTATGAAGGGAACGACTTGCGAGTTGAAAATGGCAAGATTTATATCAACGGAAAACAGGCAGACAGTTATACGTTCCAATTGGATTATTATTGGATGATGGGCGACAATCGCGACAATTCGCTGGATTCCCGCTATTGGGGATTTGTGCCGGAAGATCACGTCGTGGGAACGCCGATGTTTGTGATTATTTCAATTGATCAGGACAAGGGATTCTTGCAAGGATTCCGCTGGGATAGAATCTTTAAGGACGCCAATCCCGACAAATAATGGCAGAGGCGGCATTGTTCAGTCTCAGGTATGCGGGCGGCGTGGATTATTATGCCGCCATGCTTCGTTGCGGAAAGGTGTTTTTGGATTTTAGCGAGCAATACGATAAGCGCAACAAAGGGTTGCATCGCATGGATATCGTCAATGCCAACGGATGCCAGTCGCTTTCCGTGCCGTTGTGCAAGCCCAACCGCGCAATGCAGGTAGGGGAGGTCGGTTTGTCGGAGCATGGAAATTGGCGGCACAACCATTGGGGCGCGTTGTTTTCGGCATATGGGCGAACTCCCTTTTTCGACTTTTTTGCCGACGATTTGAAGGCGATTTATGAGGATGAGACGATTGAAACCATTGCGTCGTTGGACTATAAGATTCATTGTTCCATCGTGTCGTTTCTTGATTTGCCAATAGAGACGATTCCTTTTTTTGCAGATGGCAATTGCAGCGACATGCCGCGAATCGACATGCGGGATGGCGTGTTTGCGACGACCTATTGCTTTCCTGAATACAATCAGATATGGGAGGCAAAGCATGGCTTCCGGCAAGGGCTCAGCATTTTGGACCTTTTGTTTAATATGGGGCGGGAGGCTGTTTTTTATTTGGGGCGCTGACGTGGACGGCGGTTGCGCACATACGCATAAATGTCGTAAACGGAGATTGCCGCCAAAATGAAAACAAAAGGCATGAATGGCGCTTTGAAGCGTGTTTCGCCATGAATCACGGCCGTCAGCATCAACGTGCCGCCAACGATGATGAAAAGGGGCAGGCTGAGTGATTTGAATTGCTTGCGCCGGAGGAGCTTTATCGTTGAGGCAACTGCGCAACACATGACAAAGAAGTAGGCGAGCGAGGCGACAATTGCGAGGTATTGGCTTCTGTTCAGCGAGCCGAATTCGGAAAGAATGTTCCTATATGGCACGACGACAAAATTATTTTCCGGATTGCTTTTGTCGGGCAGGGAAAACGAAATATTGTCGATGTCGTTTTTGTACATGTAGAAAATCCGGTAAGGGATTTTTTTGAGCCATTCCGTTTTATGGTCTAAAATCCACGGAAGGCATCGCGATTTCCATATTTCGGAACATTCGAAACATGTCAGCGATTCCATATTTTCGATATAGCGGGGTTTGCCCTTTTCGTAGGTTTCTTGTCCATAGTGCGGGCCGACGAATGCTCCGTCGTAGGCATCGTCGCAAATGTTGAACCACAGCGTGTCGCTCTGATAGACGAAGTAGCCTGTCCGCAAATAGCATTCACCTCCGACAACCAAAATGCACAGCAAATATCCGGAAAGGAAAGGCGCAACTTTGCGCAATAGCTGTTTCCGTTCGAAAACGACATAGTATGCGCAAATTGCCAAAATGAAAATCAAAGCGATGCTTCTGAACCAATTGGCAAAAAACAGCAACGCGCCGGCGATGACAAGCATGCTTGTTTTGTCGTATTTCAACAGAAGGTAAAGGGCTGCAAGCATTAGCAAAATCATGGGCGTTTCGCTCAGTAGCAATGTGCATTGCCCCCAATTGTTGGGATAACACATGTAGACGAGCATGGCCGTCAATCCTACTTTCCTATTGAACAGAAGTCCGCCTATTTTCCCGACGAAAAGAGCAATAAGCGCGTTCATCAGGCAAAATAGCGGCAGTAGCGGGTAGACGCTTCCGAATGCGGCAAGCGATGCGGCAATCAGGTTGATGATGCCAATGTTCCAAATGAACGGTTGTCCTTCGATTGTGCCCAAGCATGGGTAAGGCTGTCCTTCTTCGATGCAGATGCGGGCGTATTCGATGTATCCTTCTGTGTCGTTGGCAGGCGTGTAGCCGAAAATGAGCAGCACGAGCAATAGAAAAACGAAATATATGCCGGAGAGCGCGTATTCGTTTAGCAAAGCCGACGGTTTAAATGAGTTTTTCATCGATTGTCATTTAAAATAATCGTAAGTGTTTGCCCAATTGGCCCGGTCGAGATTTCTGTAGCCAATGGCTTCTTGGATATGTACGGCTTGCACTTTTTCGCTTTCGTCCAAATCGGCGATGGTGCGAGCCACGCGAAGGATGCGGTCGTAGGCGCGTGCCGACATGTTGAGGCGGGTCATGGCTTCTTTCAGCCGTTTCAATCCTTCATTGTCGGGAAGCGCGTGGGCATGAAGCATGCGCGATGTCATTTGCGCGTTGCAATGCACGCCGTTGGCGTTTTTATAGCGATTGGTTTGGATTTCTCGTGCGCGAATCACCCGTTGCCGTATCGTTGCGCTGGATTCGGCCGGAGCAGTCGAAGAAATGTCGTCGAATGCCACAGGGGCTACTTCCACTTGCATGTCGATGCGGTCGAGCAACGGGCCGGAAATGCGGTTCAAATAGCGTTGCACTGCGCCGGGGGGACAAATGCATTTTTTTGTGGGATGGTTGTGGTAGCCGCACGGACATGGATTCATGGATGCAACGAGCATGAAACCGGCGGGGTAGTCGACGGTGTATTTGGCGCGAGATATTGTTATATGCCTGTCTTCCAACGGTTGGCGCATCACTTCCAGCACTTGCCGGTTGAATTCCGGAAATTCGTCGAGAAAAAGAATGCCGTTGTGTGCAAGGCTTATTTCCCCGGGCATCGGATAAGAGCCTCCCCCGACAAGGGCAACGGGCGAAATCGTGTGGTGAGGCGACCTGAAAGGCCGTTGCGTCATGAGCATGGAACCGCGTTCGAGTTTGCCTGCGACGGAGTGGATTTTGGTTGTTTCGAGTGCCTCTTGAAGCGTCAGGGGCGGCAATATGGATGGCAATCGTTTTGCCATCATCGATTTTCCCGACCCGGGAGGGCCTATGAGCAAAATGTTGTGTCCGCCGGCGCATGCCACTTCGAAAGCGCGTTTCACGTTTTCTTGTCCTTTTACATCGGAAAAGTCGAGGTCGAAACTGTTTGCATGCGTACGAAACATTTCGCGCGTGTCTATTTCCGTGGGTTGCAATTCGCATGAATTGTTGAAAAAGCCGATAACTTCTGTGAGGTTGTCGGCGCCGTACACTTTCAGGCGATTGACGACGGCCGCTTCCATCACGTTTGCCTTAGGCACAATGATGCCTTCCAAACCGTCTTCGCGTGCTTTGATGGCCATCGGAAGCACGCCTTTTATCGGTTGGAGCGAGCCGTCGAGCGACAGTTCGCCCATCAGCATAAACCGGTTGAGACGTTCGGCACTTATTTTTTCGTCGGCGGCAAGTATGCCGACGGCTATTGGCAAATCGTAGGCAGCTCCTTCTTTTTTTATGTCGGCGGGCGACATGTTGACCACGACTCTGCGCCGAGGAAAGTCCATTCCGCTCAATTTCAACGCCGCTTTGATGCGGGGATAGCTTTCTTTGACGGCAGTGTCGGGCAGTCCGACAAGGCAAAACCCGAAACCGTTCCCGATAGTCACTTCTATTGTTACGGGAATGGCGTCGATGCCTTGCACGGCGGCTCCGTTGATTTTTGCGAACATGGCGTTAGTTGTTTATTTTGTTGTGGACGGTTTCAGCGGCTTTGTCGCATTGGTTGCCTCTGTATATTTGCGTTCCCGTAGAGTCGGCCACAATGAAGAATGGCGTGATTCCGGCATTGAGCTTTTCTATTGTCCGGTCGACGGGACCTCCGACGGCTTTGTAGCGATGCCAGTCGACGGAATCGCGAGCGCAAAGCGCACTCCATCCCATTGTGTCTGTGTCGAGGCAAATGTCGATAATGCGGACGCGGTCGGTGTCGATTTCTTTCAGTTTGGATATGTTTTTGTCGCGATTGGCATCGTGGCGTTTCCAAAGATGAAACATGGTGAACGCGTAGTCGCGCATGTTGACGAGTTCCAAAGAGTCTTTTCCGTTGCGCAACGTGAGTGACGGGATTTTCTCGACGCGCGGGGGCGTTTTGAACATTTCCGAGTAGAGCGATACGAGTTGCGGCGGGCGGGCTTCTTCCGAAATGCTGTTTAAGAGTTGTCTTGCTTTTGGGGAATCAGGGGTGGAATAGTCGTGCATGAGCAACAAGGTGCTTACGACATTGTCGGGGTTTTTGCGGATGAATTCGGCTATCGCATTGTCGGTTTTCTCATAATTTTTTGAGTTGAAATCTGCGGCGTGCGAATTGAGGAATGAGTGCCATTCGCTGTTGATGTCGGTCCCGTCGACAGTGATTTCATAAATGTTTTTGATGTTTCCGTCGATTGTGATTTCGTCGCCGTTTTGCACGGCCACGTTTACGATTTCCCTCATTTGGGAAGAAAAGATGCTGACGACGGTCAGTTCTTCGGCGTTGCCTTCGATGCGAAAAGTCCCGTTGACCACCGGCACCCATGCCGAGATTATCGTGTCGCCGGAGAGATAAATGGCTCGCAAGTTTTGTGTTCCTGCATCAGGCAACTTCCCGTCGATGGAAAATTTGTTTTCTCCGCACGACGAGACTATCGCTGCCGCTAAAATGGCGATGAGAGGGAATAGCTTTTTCATAATGAATAGGGGTCTGCCATACACTTGCAAAAGTACATTTTTACCATAAAAAGCGCAAATTATGGAATTATTAATGCTTTTGCCGTATCGGCGATGGTGGCAAAATGGTTAATTTTGCAACGAAATGAAAAAAGGGGCAATATTGTGTTTGCTGCTGTTGTCTTCGATTACGGCTTTTTCGCAGATTCTCAGCACGCCTACGTCGGGACCGCTCGATGCCGACAGTATTCGGCGCGCCCTCGACAACGGTCCTTACTTCTCGCTCTACAAAGACAATTATTTCACCATGGGCACGACGGTCAACCGGAAACCGTCGCGCACCAATTCCGACGTGAAGTTTCAAGTGAGCATCGCGCAGCGTCTGACGAAAAGCACGCTGCCTTTCAACACGTATTTGTTTTTGTTCTACACGCAGAAATGCATGTGGAATGTGTTTGAAGAGTCGATGCCGATGCGCGACTTGAATTTCAACCCTGGCATTGGATTGGCAAAGCATTTGTTTGTGAAAAACCGTTATGTCGGGAAATTGACTTTGCTCGTGGAGCATGAATCGAACGGACGGGATGGCGCAGATTCGCGCAGCTGGAATAAAATTTCGCTGGCTTGCAACGTTTTTATCGACCCCAACTTCATGATACACGGGAAGGCTTGGATTCCGATTGTCGACGGACAAAACAACAAGGATATTCTCGATTATTGCGGCATATATCAAACGGGATTCACCTACACGACGCCGAACAAACGATTCGGTTTCGCGCTCACGTTGGTGAAGCGTAGGGGGTGGAATTTGAACTACAATTCAATATGGGAAATCAACTACCGGTTGTTTAAAAAGGAAAACCAATTTTTATTCCTGCAATACTACAACGGGTATGGGGAAAATTTGCTCGACTACAATAAGTTTCATTCGCGATTGCGTGTGGGAATTGTGATCAAGCCGGCTTTGTTTAGCGATTTTTGATGTCGGGCGGCATGACCGCGTGCAGGTTGGATGCGACAATTTGTGTGAGCGCATGCGGGGAAATGCCTTTTGCAGACGCTATTTTTTCAATTATTTTTTCGATGGGCAGTTGCGACATGTCGGTTTCCACGAGCAGGGCATTGTCGGGAGTGGCGACGACGGCTTCTGCATTGAACCGTTCGCCGAACGAAAGCAAAAATCCGTGTTTGACGAGAGTTTCGGCAGTATGCCTGTTGCCGCGAAATCCGTGCCAAATCCAAGGGACAGGCGGATTCTCGCGTTTTTTTGCTGCGAGGATTTCGTCGAGCGACTTTACGGCATGGACGATAAGAGGCTTGTGCAGGCGGGATGCTATTTTGGCTTGCATTGCAAATATTTCCATTTGTTTTTCGATCGAAGCTCCTTTGAGCTTGTCGATGCCTGCTTCTCCGACAGCCGCTACTTGCGGATGCGCGGCAGCTTCGTGCAAAAGGCGCAACGCGGAGGCGGAAACATTTTCGCTGTCCCATGGATGGATGCCTACGCAATAATATTGTCCTTCTTCGGGGGCAAATGCTTCCGGCGATACGCATGCAATTGCGTTGCGGCGGTGGATGTCGTGGCTATGGGCGTCGAGAATCATGGCGTCAAGGCACAGGGTCGTAGCCGCTTCCTCCCCCCGGACGGCAGCGGCAAATTCTTTTGATGGCAAGCCAAAGCCCTTTGACGGGACCATGTTTGCGAAGCGCTTCGATGGCATATTCGCTGCATGTCGGGGTGAACCGGCATACGGGCGGAAACAACGGGGATATGCAAAGCCGGTAGAATTTGATGGGTGCAATGAGCAAGGCTGAAAAAATTTTTTTCATTCATTCCCCCTTTCTGCTTCGATGGCGGCGATGCGGTCGGATATGCCGTTCAGCAAAGCGCGCATTTTGTTGGAAATGGTTTCGTATTCGGCCGGCTTGTCGGAGAGGTAGATAAAAGCAATGTCGATTTTTGTCTCTGTTTCGGAAAGGGTGGCTTTTATCAAGTCGCGATTTAGCCGATACGCTTCCCTTATCCGCCGGCGGAGCAACACGCGCCCGACGGCCTTTTTAATTTTTTTCTTCGGGACGGAAGCAAGAAATTGAGCCGGTGCGCCGCAAGCGCGGTTGGTGGTGCAAAAAACAGCACGAAGCGGGTAGGCCGTGACCGATGTGCCGGAGGCAAACAATTTGTCGATTGCAGTGCGTCCGCATAATTTTTCCGATTTGTGCAGTTTGAAGTTCGGCATAGACCGAAATATTGTTGTCCACGTTTTCCGGCGTGGTTATTTCTTTTTGGATAAGCCTTTCAGATAGCGGTCGAGAGCGGCCGTCATCGACGGGGCTTCGACAGTCGGCGCTTCAAGGTCGAGGCGGAATCCGGCATCGGTGATGGCTTTTGCCGTTGCCGCGCCGAAACATCCGATTTTGATGTCGCCTTGCTGGAAATCGGGGAAATTCTTTTGCAACGATTTGATTCCTGTCGGGCTGAAGAACAGCAACATGTCGTAGTCGAATTCTTCGCCTTCCGTGAAGTCGTTGCTGACCGTGCGATACATGACGGCTCGCGTGTAGTTGATTTTGTTTTTGTCGAGCACGCTGTCGTCGTTTTTCTGCACTTCCGACACGACATAGAGGTATTTGTCGTTGCTATGTTTGAGCATCGACGGGATTAAGTCGTCGAGTTTGCCCGATTTGCCAAAGAAGATTTTGCGTTTTCTGTATATGGTGTATTTCTGCAAATACAACGCGATGGATTCCGTTGTGCAGAAATATTTCATGGTTTCCGGAACAGCAAATCGCGATTCCTCTGCGATTCTGAAAAAATGGTCGATTGCAGATTTTGCCGTGAAAATGACGGCAGTGTGTTCGGAAAGAGATATCTTTTGCTGCCTGAATTCTTTCGATGTCAGGCCTTCCACTTTGATGAAAGGGCGAAAAACAATGTCGATTCCATATTTTTGCGCAATATCGAAATATGGTGATTTTTCGGAGGCAGGTTTCGGTTGGGAAACTAATATCTTCTTGATTTCCACTCTATTATAAGTTTTAGCTATAAACAAAAGTGATGTTTTTAAATAGCAACAACAAGGGTGCGATTTCTAAGGCGCAAAGGTACAAAACAAAGTAGAAGCACTGAAAAATATTGCTGTAAAAAATCCTAAATGTTTTTGCCCAGAACACAAGTCTTGCAATAATATATAAAATGAAGGCAATGAAAATCATTGATTTGTCATATTGAGGGACAAACAAAACGGCTAAGGCAAATGGCGTTAGCGCTAATCCGGCAAGCACTTGCGTGGCGTTGAAGCCTTGTATCCAAAGTTTTGTTTCTGTTTTTTCCGAGAATACGAAGCCGGTGAATTTCAAGCAGGCGAGTTGGAATAAATAATAGAAACCGGCGACGGCAACCGATTTTGCGATGTTCGATGCGCCTTCGACAGTCCAGTCGGAAACTCCGGCGGCAAGCGCGGCATGGAGGAGGATGCCTTCCATGATGACGGTCACGGCAATGAGCGCGGCAAGCAGTAGCGATTCGTTGGCGGTGTGTTCGTCCAAATGGTTTTCGGTGCGTTTCACCGACCATGTGTTTCTGAAAATGTAGTGAAAATATTTTGCGCCGCGCCGGTAGCAGTAGGCGATGAGCAGGAAAGACACGATGAGCAAAATCGGGACAGTCGTCGTGTGGGCCGGCGTTGGGGCATAGGGCTTCGGATCGAAACTTTGGCGGTCTTCTATCGAGGGATAAGCCGTCAGCGGCTTTGCCGGCAGTTCTTGGGCGAGAGCCGAGTCGGGAAGCCCGTCGGGATAGGCCGGCGCGTAGTATGTCGACGTTTGCGCGTCGGCGAAAGCATGTTGTCGGGTATGTAAAGTGTCGACGGGCATTATCGTTTTGGTTCGATGTAGGATTCTTCCGGATTGTTTAGTATGAGGTTAACGGCTTCTTGTGGCGTGGCAGCCGTGTGCCACAAGTTTCTATGCGATGCTTTCATGAATTTCGCATCAATCGCTTTTTCGAGCATGGCAAGCAGGGGGGCATAGTAGCCGTCGGTGTTGAGCACGACGATCATTCCGTCGAACAGGCCGAGTTGCTTCCATGTGATGATTTCCAACAGTTCCTCCATTGTGCCGCATCCGCCGGGCAATGCGACGACGGCATCGGCAAGCGTTGCCATTTGTCGTTTGCGCGCATGGATGTCGGGCGTGACAACGACTTGCGTAAGCCCGGCATGTCCCCAGCCCTTGTCGGCCATGAATTGGGGGATTACGCCGATTACGGTGCCATTCGCTTCGAGCACGCTGTCGGCAAGTTGGCGCATCAGGCCTTCGTTTCCTGCGCCACACACCGTTTCAATCCCGTTGCGGGCCAACAGTGTGCCGAGCATGGCGGTGTCGGCAAAATATTTTTTGTCGACATCGGTGCTTGAAGCGCAATAAACGCAAACTCGTTTGATTCTGCTCATGCCGTTTCGTGTTTCGCCTGCAAAGATGCAGTTTGTCTTATGCAAAGATACTGCAAATCGAGAGCAGAAGCGCAGGACTTGTTCGAGCGCTTATGCCGAGATGCAGCTTATCTTATGCAAAGATACTGCAAATGGGCGATAGAATAAAAAATCGGGAGAAGCAGCTTTGTTTCTCCCGATTTGCAGAGGCGCAGACACGCTGCGTTTATTTCACTTCCCAAGTTTCTCCGGCGAGAATCATGTCGCGCAGGCTGTGGAAATTCTTTTTTGCTTCCACTTCGTGGGTTTGATGGTCGACGTCTTCTTCGTAGATCGGAGCTTCCACGTCGCGAATCACGCCGATGGCAAGCGGCAGCGTGTTGCCGTCCATCATGGCGAGTTGCTGATGGAGCATGTTCGAGCGGCAGTGGGCGTCGTGTACGAGCACATCGTCGATTGTGTAGCCGTCTTGCCCGACAACTACGGCTTTCAGCCCGAACCCGTCTTGCACGAGGCCTTTTTCCATCTCTTTCCCGAACAGCATCTTTTCTCCGTGGCGGAGATGGATGGTGTGGTCCGGACGGCGGTCCTTGTCGGAGACGAAGCTATAAATGCCTTGATTGAAAATGACGCAGTTTTGGAGCATTTCGACTACCGACGTGCCTTTGTGGCGGGCGGCAGCAACGAGTACTTCTTGCGAGGTTTTCAATTCCACGTCGAGGCTGCGGGCGAAGAATGTGCCGCGAGCGCCGAATACGAGTTCGGCGGGGATGAACGGGTCTTCCGTCGTGCCGTAGGGCGACGATTTGGAAATGAATCCGCGTTCCGACGTAGGCGAATATTGTCCTTTTGTCAATCCGTAGATGCGGTTGTTGAGAAGAATCATGTTCATGTTCACGTTGCGGCGAACGGCATGGATGAAGTGGTTGCCGCCGATGGCGAGCCCGTCGCCGTCGCCGGAGATTTGCCACACCGTCATGTCGGGACGGGCCACTTTGAATCCTGTCGCGATGGCGGCGGCGCGGCCGTGTATGGTGTGGAAACCGTAGGTGTTCATATAGTAGGGCAAACGCGAGCTGCACCCGATGCCGGAGATTACGGCAGTTTTTTCAGGCGCAACGCCTATTTCCGCCATGGCTTTGTGGAGCACATTGAGGATTGCATGGTCGCCGCAACCGGGACACCAGCGCACATATTGATCGCTTTTAAAATCCGATGCTTGATATTTTTGTTCTTCCATTGTTTAACCCTCCATGATTTTAGTGATACCATCGATAAGTTCGTGCACGAGGAACGGTTGTCCTTGCACTTTATTGATGCGGTCGATATGCACGTCGGGATATTTCGCTTGCAAGAAATCGGCGAATTGCCCGAGGTTGAGTTCTGCCACGATCACGTGTTTGTAGCGGGAAAGCACTTCTCCCGTGTTCTTTGGAAGCGGGTTGATGTAGCGGAAGTGGGCCATTGCCACTTTCTTTCCCGAAGCGCGAAGTTCGTCGACGGCTTCATGGATGTGCCCGAATGTGCCGCCCCAACCCACGACAAGCGTGTCGGCATCGGCATCGCCGTAGGGATCCACTTCGGGGATGTCGTCGGCCACGCGGTCGATTTTTTCTTGGCGCAGGAGAACCATTTTCTCGTGGTTTGCCGGATCGGTCGATATGGCGCCCGTGCGGCTGTCTTTTTCCAATCCGCCGAGACGGTGTGTCAGCCCCGGTGTGCCCGGGATTGCCCAATAGCGGGCTTTGGTTTGTTCGTCGCGGTCGTAAGGATGCCAATCGCCTTTCAGTTCGTCGGGGACGAAGCGCGGCTTGATGTCGGGGTATTCTCCTTCTTCCGGCAAGCGGAATGCGGAAGAGCCGTTGCCGATAAATGCGTCGCTCAGCAAGATGACCGGTGTCATGTGTTCGATTGCGATTCGTGCTGCTTCAAACGCCATGTGGAAGCAGTCGGTGGGCGAAGCGGCCGACAATACGACAAGCGGGCATTCGCCGTTTCGCCCGTAGAGGGCTTGGCGAAGGTCGGTTTGTTCGGTTTTGGTCGGAAGTCCTGTGGACGGGCCGCCGCGTTGCACGTCGATGATGACCAACGGAAGTTCGGCCATGACAGCCAATCCGATGCCTTCGCTTTTCAGCGCGAGGCCGGGGCCCGAAGTGGTCGTTACAGCCAAATCACCGGCAAACGAAGCTCCGATGGCGGAGCAGACACCGGCAATTTCGTCCTCCATTTGGCAGGCTTTCACGCCCAAATCTTTGCGTTTTGCAAGTTCGTGGAGGATGTCGGTTGCCGGAGTGATGGGGTAGCTGCCCAAATAGAGCGGGCGTCCCGATTTTTCCGATGCGTAGATCAAGCCCCACGCTGTGGCGGTGTTTCCGTTCACGTCGGTATATGTGCCGGGACGGGCTTCGCTCGGCTCGATGCGGTAGGTCGACACCGAAGCATGGATGTTATGCCCGTAGTTGTAGCCGCCGGCGAGCACTTTGGCGTTGGCTTCGTAGACGGCAGGTTTTTTCCCGAATTTGTTTTTCAAAAGGTGGAGTGCGGAATTGAGCGGGCGGTCGAAGAGCCAGCACACCAATCCGAGCGCGAAAATATTGCGGCAGCGAAGCATCGACTTCATGTCGAGGCCGGACTCGGCAAGCGCGCTTTTCACCATCGTCGTGACGGGCACTTCCACAACTTGCGCGTCCAATCCGATTTCTTTGTAAGGATTGTCGGTTGTGTAGAGTGCTTTTTTCAAGTCAGATTCTTTGAAGGAATCGATGTCGACAATGGCAACGCCGCCTTTTTTGAGGAATTTCGCGTGTTGCTTCAAGGCTGCCGGATTCATGGCTACCAACACGTCGGCCAAATCGCCCGGCGTATGCACGCCTTTTCCGATGTGCACTTGAAATCCCGAAACGCCGCTCAGTGTGCCTTGCGGTGCACGGATTTCCGCAGGATAGTCGGGGAATGTGGAGATTTGATCGCCCACGCCGGCCGACACGTTTGAGAAGATGTTTCCGGCAAGTTGCATGCCGTCGCCGGAGTCGCCAGAAAATCTGACAACCACATTCTCAAGGGTTTTTACATTGGTTTTCTCTAACATTTTGAGTTCAGGTTTGTATTTTTTCCGGAAATGTCCGGTTTTTGATTATTCGGGGACAAATTTACGCCTTTTTCCAAACACTCTCGCTATGTTTGCGCAAATAAAGCCATAACTTTTTTGCTGATTTTGAATTTGTTTTCGTCGCTGCCCGGCAAAAATGAGGAAAGCTGTCAAGCAAGCGAAAATACGCAACCTTGCCGCTTTATAAAATTGGAAAAGCTCGAAAGCGAAACGATGGCGATGGCTGCTTTGCAGTAAAATGCAGGAAAAAGTATCTTCAACTTTTGATATGAGCCAAAAAAGTGCAAAAATAATCAGTTTTTGATTATCTTTGCACCAAAAGGGCTCAGTATGACAGTCAGAGAATGGATTCGTTATAGAGAAATAAGTGGTTTCCCGACTTTTTCTGTTGAAGAAATAAAGTTGGAATTTCATAGTTATTCGGAACAAGTCGTTAGGAATGAACTTTTCCGATTATCGTCTCAGGGCATTTTATATCCTGCGTATAGGGGCTTTTATGTTATCATCCCTCCACAATATGCCGCAAAAAGAATTGTCCCTCCAATGTATTATATTGACCAGTTGATGTCTTATCTGAATAAGCCGTATTATATAAGTTTGTTGAATGCCGCGGAAATTTTAGGAGCTGCACACCAGCGTCCACAAAGGTTTTCCGTAACGACGATACTTCCTAAGTCGTCCGTATCGTCGTCAAAGAACAAGTCGCTTGTTTGGACATACCGGAAAGAGGTTCCATCGGATTTTTTGCTGTCAAAGAACTCTGAGACCGGAGTAGTTTATTATTCAAATGTGGAATTGACATCTATCGACATTGTGCAGTATGAACAGCATATAGGTGGACTTTCAAGAGCTGCAACCGTATTGGAAGAATTGGCTGATCAAATGGATTTTCGAGGAGCATCCAATAATTTGTTTCAACATACTTCAATTGCTACCATACAACGATTGGGATATATATTGGAGGAAGTGCTTGGCAGAAATGAGATTGCGGAGATTCTGTATGCGGAATTGTTGTCGTACGCCAACCGTTTCAGATATGTACCGTTGAGAACCGACAAGTCGGAGGTTTGTGCCGAAAAAAATACTCGCTGGAAAGTAAATGTAAATTCAACAATAGAAACAGATGAAATATGATAAATAGGACAGCTATTGCACAATGGAATAAAGTCGTTCCATGGAATGACAATGCACAGGTAGAACAAGACCTTATTATATCGCGTGCGTTAGTTGCCATTTTGGTGATGAATTCCTTGCCTCGCAGTTGGCTTTCAGGGGAGGCACGGCACTCCACAAGTTGTATCTAAGTCCTCAGCCTAGATACAGTGAGGACATTGATTTGGAACAAATCTCGCCGGGACCGATAAAACCTATCATGTTCAGACTGGGTGAAGTATTGGATTTTTTGCCGGACAGAGTTACGAAACAAAAGCGATACAATAATACGATGTTGTTTCGTATGGAATCTGAAATACCTCCTACAATTCCTCTTCGATTGAAAATTGAGATAAATTGTTTTGAACATTTCAATGAACTTGGGTTGGTCAAAATCCCTTTTGAAATGGAAAATAGTTGGTTTTCCGGCAAATGTGAAATAACGACATATTGTCTGAATGAACTTTTGGGGACAAAACTTAGGGCATTGTATCAACGAAAAAAAGGAAGAGATCTTTTTGATTTATATGTGGCCTTGTCGGAAGCATCCGTAGATGCCGATGAAATACTTCGTTGTTACAGACGTTATATGTCCTTTGCCGTACAGCAACCGCCAACCTACAAGCAATTCATCAACAACATGGAGGAAAAAATGTCAGATCCGGATTTCTTGGGAGACACTCAAAATCTGATTCGTCCTGACAGAGAATTCAATCCATGGTCAGGTTATGAACTTGTTCGTTCGCGCTTGATAGATAAATTGCAGAAATAGATAGCTTTATGAAATAAAAGCAGGCAGGGTTATTTCTTCTGTGCATTGCAACTCAACCACAAGGTTCACAAATTAGAAAAGTTGCAACACTCATTCATCAACTGCTGCCGGCGAATGTCTTTCTCTGTTCTCAACTCTAAACCATAAATCGCTATCGGCGAATGTCTCCCCCTGTGTCGCCATTCCAATGGCGATATAGGGGAAGTGGCTCGCTTGCGAGCCGAAGGGGTTGACCGTCAGCCGCGAAGCGGCTTTGCTGCGAGGTTGGAAAAGTTGCAATGTTGATTCTTTCCAAACCCCTCCGTTTTCTGCGAAAACACCTCCCCTATCCGCGCTATCGCGCGCCAGAGGAGGACATTGCTACGTCTCCCCATTCGCAATTCAACTTCCATATTTGCTGCATTTCAACCGCACATAAACTTCTCAGTGTGTTTGCCAGTTTCACCGACCTCTCCACTCTCAACCCTCAATTCTCTTCTCTCAACCATATGCTGCTACCGGCAATGTCTCAAAGCAAGGGAGGCAAGCGGGAAGGCGGAGGAGAAAAGCAAACAGGGATGTACGCACCAAGCGCACATCCCTGCCTTGCATTCGGAAAGAATCCGAATGAGCCTACCAAAATTAAATTTATCTAACGGCTACTTTCTTGCGATCTACGATGTAGATGCCGGCGTTGAATCCGTCGAGCGTCGTCTTTCCGGCTTCCACTTCGGCGATGCGCACGGCGCGGCCCGACAAGTCGTAGACTGTCACGCGGCGTGCATCCGGCGATTCAACTACGATTGCACCGCGCGAGCCATAGACTTTCAGAGCGTCGGCATCCGTTGTGTTGACAGAAGCCCCTTTCCATGTAAGTGATACGGTTGCATTTGTCAAATCTACTTTAATGTCGTAAACAGCAACAGCCACTTTGTAAGAATTACCATTCACAGCGATGTTGCCTGCTGTTCCTGCAACGAGTTCAGTGCCGTCGATTGCCGGTCCGTAAGTTTCTTCGCTGTCGGTCGATTCAGCAAACTTGATGAAGCCATAGCCTTCACCTGCGTCGCTGATTTCAACGTCTTCGATTGTGTAGACGCCTTCGCCTTCTGCTGTCATTTCGAGATCAGCATCGGCTACCACGTCGCCCATCACATACATTGTTTCCGGATATACAGGAATTTCTATCAATTCGGCATCTTTCACCACGTCGCCCTCGGCAAACGAAATGCCTTCCACTACGGTGTCTTCATAGCCTTCGAGCGATACGGTCATGTCGTAAACCAAGCTGTGCTTGATCACGTCGATGGAATACGTGCCGTCGGCTTCGGTTGTGCCGTAGTACTCAACTTCGCCGGAGCGGAGCGTCACTTTCGCGCCTTCTGCCGGAGCTTTGTCTTTCCAGAATGTCACAGTGCCGCTGATGTTTTTCGTCGGAGAAATTCCGAAGTAAACCACCGGCATCTCAATTCCTGTCCACGATTTGGAGGCAACATTGTCGATTGAAGAATAGTCGTAACGTTGCTGTGCTTGCCCTTGCACGTTGTTGTCTATTTCAAAGTAGGTATACGTCCAAGCGTCGGATTCCGATTGCGTGAAGATGCGGATGTCGCCGCCTTCATACGTGAATCCGTCGGGAATTTCGGCCGTAAAGATTGCAATAGGTTCGCTTTCCGAACCGGCAGGTTCGATCGTGACCATCGTGCCGTATTCCGGCGTCACTTGTGTTAATTCCGTCACATCATCGCCTTGCAGCGCGGTGCCTTCCGGTACGTTGCCAATCCAAACGTTGACCACCGGATCGGCTGTACGCGATTCGGTATAGCCTTTGAACGAAATCGAAAGGATTTTTGCGCCTGCTTCCAAGCTGATCATCTCTTTTGGGTAGATGATTTCTGTTTGCGTGTATTGGTCGTAGAAACGGATAGGACCGGCGGTGCTGAATTCTGTTGGCGTACCAACTCTCACTTCCGCATTTGCCGATTCGGCAGCGATGGCAATTGTTTGCGGCTCGCTTGTTGCCGTGTTGTATTCGTTCTTGAATTCCACGTATGCGCTTACTTCGCCTTCTGTGTGCGGCGTGTAGACGAATTCAAAGTCGTAGCTCTTGTATGCTTCGAGCGCGACGGCTTCTGCTTCTGCAGCGGCCACGCCGTCGACATAGAACACCGCCGTATAGGTTCCGGCTTCTTTTTCCAAGCCGTTTTCTATGGTGGCTTTCACTGTCATCGTGCTATTCACTTCGCCTTCCGCCGGAATGGATACAGACATGATGTTGATGCCCGTGGCTTCGTCCATTTCCACATCTTTCACTGCGCTTCCTTCCGCAAAGGAGATGTCGTTGCTGCGATAGGTGAAGTAGCCTTCTTTCGCCACTTCCATGTCGTATGTCAAAGCATCTTGCATTACGGCAAATTCGTAGCGTCCGTCGGCACCGGTCGTTCCGGCGTATTCGACGTCGCCCGATGTCAGTTTCACTTCCGCTCCTTCGATGGCAGCGCCGCTTTCTTTTGCTGTCACGGTGCCGCTGATTGTAGTCGCGTCTTTTTCAACTGCGAAGTATGCAACCGGCATGTAGGAAAGCGCACCCCACGATTCACTTGCTTCCAGTTCTTCCAACGAACCGGAGTCGGATGCCTTTTGTTGGGCAGCGGACGAGTAGTTGTTGTCGACTTCGAAGTATACACTTTGCCAGCCATCGCTGTCGGCAGTTGTCACGATGCGGATGTTTTCGCCGTTGTAGACGATGCCTTCGGGGAAGGTCACGGTAATCACGTCGATGGGGTTGCTTTCAGAGCCGCCCTCGTTCGTCATGTCGAACACGCCGGAATATTGCGTCATGCCCGTCACGTCATAGCCTTTGAATGCCGTGCCCGACTCGTTGGCGATATACACGTTGATGTTCGATTGTACGTTTTTGCCAGTGTAGTAGCCTTTGAACGTCAATCCGAGGATTTTTGTTCCGGCGGGGATGTTGATGGCTTCTTTCGGGTAGATGATTTCCGTGATGCTCCGGTAATTGTAGAATTTGAACGGTCCGCCGCTAGTCAATGAGCTTCCTTCTCCAACTTGCACGTAGTTGGAAGTGGTTTCTTCTGCCACGGTCATTTCGGCTGTCGCGTCGGCTGTTGCCACGCCTTCGACGGCCATGCGGATTGTTGTCGCGCCGGCTTGATGAGGCGTGAACGCGATGGCGATCGTTGCCGATTCTCCGCTTGCGATGGCCGGAACAGAAGCAGATGCCGCCTCTTCGTCGTTCAAATAGATTTTAGCTGTCAATTCGCCTTCTTTCACGTCGGCTTTGCCGATGTTCACGATGGTTGCCGAAGCGGTGCTTGCGTAGTTCACCATTGCCGTCGACGGGAATGATGCGCCTTCCACGATCAAATCGTAGTCGGGCACTTCCAGCAAGGTGTAGCCCATGATGTCGTCAACGCGCACGTAGCCGCCCTCGAATGCCACATACCATTCGCCGGCCGGAATGTTGTCGACGGTGAACGTCTTGAATTCATAGTTGTTCGTATAGCCCTCGTCGGAGAAGCGGTCGGCTTCGTCGGCAGCATCTTCGGAGATGGCTTTTGCCGTGGTCCACGATTTGCGGTCGGCAGAATAGAGCACGTTCAGATGCACGCCGGTGTTTTTCTTTGCCGCGCGGAACGACATGACGTCGCCTTCTTCCACTTTCATTTTCGGAAGCACGAACTTCGTGAGCGGTTCTACGCGGCTGTGGTCGGCGGCATAGTTGGGTTCGGAATAGGAACCAACGCTTGCCACCGTCCAAAGGATTTCGCCATCTTCGCTCGGTTCGTTGTATGTGCCTTCGGGGAAATTTCTGTCTTCAAAGTTGACAAACAGCTTAGACGGATCTACCACGACGCCTGCCACCGGCATCACGAACGGTTCGGCACCTTCCGTCGAGATGCTGATGTTTCCGGAGCGAGTGCCGACAACGTCGGTGGTCATCGTGACGGTCATCAAGGCTTTCCCATGAGCAGCTATTTCAAAAGGAACGCCGGCGATGGGTTCGCCCACTTCGTTGTTGTCGGTCACGGCGTTCAAGGTGTATGAGAAGCCTTCCGGCATGTCGATAGCCGTGACGTTCAGGGGAGCACCGCCGTCGCTGTTCATGATGTAGATCAATTTTTCGACCGGCTCGCGCGATGTGCCGAAGTCGACAGTCGTGCCATTTTCCACAGTGTCGTAAGTTTCGTCGATTGCCACTTCGAGCATGGGAAGGTAGGCGTATATGTAGTACCAACCGTAGTAAGTCTCCACGCCTGTCAGGTTTTCCCTGAGGTAGAAACGCCAATAATTTTCTCCGGGTTCGGTGATTCCGGAAATATGAGCCACGACATCGAAAGCCTCCGACGTTTCGCCCGGTTGAAGAGCGACGGGCACTTGTGCGGTGCCGACAACGGCGTTGTCTTTGGTATTGTTGATGATATCGACGGCATATCCCTCGTCGCCCGGATTCAGCACGGTTTCGCCGGTGTTTTGCACTTTCACGGTGAATTTGAACGTGACGTTGCCTTCTGCATCGGCGTTGATATACGCGTAGTCCTCATATTCTCCGACAATTTCCGTGATGGCCATCGCTTTTTTCAATTCTATTTCAGCGCTCGCGGCTGAAAAGCTGTCGATGCCCACGTTTTGTCCGCGGATTCCCAGCATCGTTCCTTCCGGCACGGAGGGAACGACGATTTGCGTCCATTCGGTCGTTGAAAGAGCAGGGAGTTCCACTTCGTAGGCTGCGCCCATTTCGTATTGGAATCCGTTTTTAGTCACGGTGTAGATTTCCACGGAACCGCTCGAAGAGGTTTGTTTCACATAGAAACTGACATCGCCGGTGACGGGCGGAGTGACAAGAAGGTCGTAAACATCTTCGAGACTCCAGCCATATCCGAGTTCTTGCGATCCCACGCCGAGATATGCGCCGCCGTCTTGCCCGCCTTCGTCGTAGGCGGTGTAAGAGACGTAATCTCCGGAGTAGGAATCTACGATATGGTTCCACCCTGTTGGGGCGAAATCATGCTCCGACACGTCCAATCCGTCGAAGCCGTAGCTGTACGGACTGACGGTCTCCGCTTTCGCCGTGGAAAGCCCCGCGATGAAAGCGAATGCCGTAAATAACAGGTAGATTTTTCTCATGATTAAAGCGTTTTAAATGTAAAAATACGTTTATATAAACGCAAAAGTAATCAATCAAAATCAAATAATTGCAATAAATTTCAAAATATTTTTATTTCAATTGTTTTTGTGAGATTTTTTTAATACTCTTTCGCGGGTGGAAAAGGCAGGCTGGTTTATGGGTTGAGAGTTTATGGTTGAGGGCTGAGAGGTCGGTGAAGTTGGCAAACACGCTGTTAAGTTTATGTGTGCGGTTGGAGCGTAGCAAATGTACTCCCCTCTGTGTGTTTGCGTATAGGCGTGTTTTCTGTGCGAGTGTGGCAGATGCGTAGCAATGTCCTCCTCTGCCGCGCGTAAAGCGCGGATAGGGGAGGTGCCGCAGGCGGAGGGGTTTAAAAGGAATCAACATTGCAACTTTGGCAACCTTGCAGAAAAGCCGCTTTGCGGCTGACGGTCAACCCCTTCGGCTCTGACGAGCCACTTCCCCTATATCGCGCTGACGCGCGACACAGGGGGAGACATTCGCCGGTAGCTGCCTGTGGCTTAGAGTTGAGAACAGAGGATGATATTGCTACATTTCCATTTTACGTTAACTGCTTTTGCCATAACGTGCATGATGCAAATTGATATTTAACTGTTTAATAGTTTGCGCGATAGAAATACGCATTGTAATTTTATGGCATGAAAAAAGAACGCTTGCATAATACTTCCGACTTGCAGCAAGACAGGAAAGCGCTTCGCAACGATGGCACGATGTATGAGGCGTCCATGTGGAACGTGCTAAAAAATAGGCAATTGCATGGCGTGAGGTTTCGACGGCAATTTTCCGTAGGTCCGTATATATTGGATTTTTATGCTCCTGAACTGAAATTGTGCATAGAGCTTGACGGACAGGGACATTTTACGGAAGAAGGGCTTCGCCATGACCATTTCCGTGACAAGTATTTGCGCTCGTTGGGAATAACGGTTCTGCATTTTGAAAATGAAACGGTATTCCGGTTGCAACCGACTGTTTTAGAATCAATAGAGGACGCAATAGAAGAATTGCGGAGGAAAAGTGGATCACAGATGCTTGCTGCAAGTGATAAAAACAAATTTTAGAGTTGGAACGTAGCAATATTTATGAGTTTTGCTATTGTGTGTAGCAGTGTGCTTGTCGAAGGATGAAACGTAGCAATGTCCGAAATGGTTGAGGGCCTATGGTTGAGAGTTGAGAGGTCGGTGAAGTTGGCAAACACGCTGTTAAGTTTATGTGTGCGGTTGGAG